>Ga0315903_10011320_pt1 | contig 10519 bp, 10 predicted proteins | sample LakEriMetagenome_7_FD_203524 | JGI IMG/M metagenome (GOLD analysis project Ga0315903, IMG submission 203524) | Freshwater fungal communities from buoy surface, Lake Erie, Ohio, United States - Buoy 2 MA119 | ecosystem: Environmental > Aquatic > Freshwater > Lake | place: USA: Lake Erie, Ohio... | reverse complement strand
AAGGCTTAAAGGCAATGGAAAGTATTGATCAAACATTTGATGTTGAATTGCATGAAGCGATTACAGAAGTGCCTGTACCGGATGCTTCAAAAAAAGGGAAGGTGATTGACGAGGTAACTAAGGGATATTATTTGAACGATAAAATTATTCGTTTTGCAAAAGTAGTGGTAGGCAAATAAACAAAGCAGTATGTCAAAAAGAGATTTTTACGAAATATTAGGGGTGAGCAAATCTGCTTCTGCAGATGAAATAAAAAAAGCTTACCGTAAAGTTGCGATGCAATTTCATCCGGATAGAAATCCTGGTGATAAGGCAGCAGAGGAAAAATTTAAAGAAGCAGCCGAAGCCTACGAAATTTTAAGTGATACAGATAAGAAAGCAAAATACGATCGTTTTGGACATCAAGCATTTGGACCTGGCACAGGAGGTGGTGGTGGATACGGCGGTGGCGGTATGGACATGAACGATATCTTTAGCCAGTTTGGTGATGTGTTTGGTGATGATATGTTTGGTGGATTTTTTGGTGGTGGACAAAGCCGATCAAGAGGTGGCGCAAAAGCAAGAGGTCAAAGAGGAAGTAACTTAAGGATCAAATTAAAATTGAATTACGAAGAGATAGCGAATGGTGTGAACAAACAAGTAAAAGTAAAGAAGCATGTGCTTTGTACAACTTGTAGTGGTAATGGCGCTAAAGATAGTTCTAGTATACAAACCTGTGGAACTTGTAAAGGTTCTGGTCAAGTAAGAAAAGTGACCAATACTTTCTTAGGGCAGATGCAAACTGTGAATACCTGTCCAACATGTAACGGAGAAGGAAGTACCGTGACTGCAAAATGTACGGCATGTAAAGGGGAGGGTAGAGTGTATGGTGAGGAAACGATTTCAATTGATATTCCTGCTGGTGTGCAAGATGGTATGCAATTAAGCATGTCAGGCAAGGGTAATGCGGGAGAACGTGGTGGGGCTTCAGGAGATTTAATCATCATGATTGAGGAAGAGCCACATGAGTCCTTACATAGAGATGGATTGAATGTGTCTTTTGATTTATACATTACTATACCAGACGCTATTTTTGGTACAAATGTAGAAGTGCCAACCATTGATGGTCGTGCAAAAATTAAAATTCCAGCAGGTACACAAAGCGGTAAAATATTTAGATTAAAAGGAAAAGGATTCCCAGAAGTGCAAGGATATGCAAAGGGGGATCAATTGATTCATGTGAATATCTGGACACCACAAGAAGTAAGTGAGGAAGAAAAAATTGCATTGAATAAAATGCAAGAAAGTGAAAACTTTAAACCAAAACCTGTCAAAGGGGATAAAAGTTTCTATGATAAAGTAAAAGAAGCTTTTAAGTAAGATTATATTAGAATATAAAAAAAGGGACAATCTTAATTGTCCCTTTTTTATTTATGCCTTTAATTGATAGATGTCTTTACTGTTTCTGCCTAATCCATCATAGTCCAATCCATAACCCACTACAAATTTATTAGGAATATCAAAACAAGCATAATCGACTTTAACAGGATATTGTAAAGCTTCTTTTTTATTGAGCAATACTGCAATTTTAACAGAAGCAGGTTGCATGCTATCCAATTGTGGAAGATAGTGGTGTAAAGTTTTACCTGTGTCAATAATGTCCTCTAAAATAACAATATGTCTATCTTTTACATTGGTATCTAATCCTATTGCTGTTATCACATTGCCTGTTGAACTAGTGCCTTTATAGGAGGCTAATTTAATAAAACTTACCTCTGCCTCTATCGTTATTTGTTTGAATAGGTCTGCGGTAAATAAGAAGGAGCCATTTAGAATGGATAAAAATAGAGGGCGCTTTCCTGCATAGTCTTTATTTAATTGTCCAGCTAGCTCGGTAATTTTTTCTTGAATGGCTGCTTCCTTTAAATAAGGCTCAAATGTTTTATCTAGAACTTGAATGGTAGACATGTTATTTCTTTTTATTAAATAATATTACTTGTGTGCCTTCATTTAAAGGTTCCACTAAATCAGGGTTATATAATTTCAACAGACTCAATTGAACACCTTCTAGTTGACTAATTTCTTGCAAACTAGAATTGTATTTTACAATATGGAATGAGGCAGCACCTGTTTTCTTTTTTGGAGCAAGGAAAATTAACTGGTCTCTCTCCAAAAGATTCGAAGCCTTTATATCATTGTATTCAAATAATTTATACAATGGCACTTTGTATTTAAGTGCGATCTCTATAAAAGACATTTTTTTCTTTCCAAGTATAACTGGTACTTGATTGATTCTAAATTGTCCTTCGGGATAATTATATGTAGGCTGTTTAGGTAAAACAGATTGAGTGATAGTAGCTGCTTTAGTCGTATCTATTTTTACTTGTTCTATTTTTGTTGTTTGAACAACTGTAATGACTTCCTTTTTTATCGTATCTTTTTTAAGAGTGTCTTTTTGTTGTGCAGGTAATGTTTGAACAGGCAATGTTTGTGTAGGTAATGGAGCCAAAATATTTGTTGTATTTTTTTGAGCAATACCTGTAGGCTTATTTAAGCTTTTTGTAGGAGTATCGGTAATTACTTTATTTACGGGCGTATCAGCAAGCACCTTGTTTACGGGACCATCAGAAGGTGTCTTAACACCTTCTTCTTCTTCCACTTCATTTTCAAGTTCTGGGAAATTGTATTGCGCTAACTCATAATCGTCAATGATTTTTAATAATTTTTTAGGATAGTCTGTAGCAGTAGCATATCCAGCTTTCTTAAGACCATAGGCCCATGCAGTATCATCTACCGGATCCAGTAAAAACAAATCCACGTAGTTTGGTCTATTTTTTAAAAAATTAGAATGGTCTTTAAATGACACCTCAGCTGTCTCATAGGCTCTAAAACATTCTTGTTTTGCATCATCATCTTGATAGGCTTTGGCTCCAGTCCAATCAGATTTGCATTTGATGCCAAAGTGGTTATTATGTTTCTTGGCCAAATTGCTTTCACCGCTATTGGATTCAAGAATTGCTTGAGCAAGGGTGATGGAAGCGGGTACCCCAGTGCGTTTCATTTCCTTCATCGCAATAGCTTTATACTGCGCGATATATGCTATGGTTGTTGCATTATTTTGTGTCCAACCAATTTGAATGGTCATACAAAAAATCAATATCAAGCGGATGGATTTTTTCATATTATTTTTTTCTGATCAAGGTTAATCCGTCTCTAATAGTCAACATAATTTTTTCAATGCCTTCATGTGCTAAAATAAATTCGTTAAATGCATGTATTGCTAATGCATTCTTTCCTGTGATGTTTTCATCAAATACTTGCCCGTGAAACAATACATTATCTGCAATAATCACGCCTTTATCCGAAAGCATAGGAAGTACTAAATTAACGTATTCAATATAACCAGTCTTGTCTGCGTCAATAAACACTAAATCCCATTGTTTATGAAGGGTAGGGATGATTGCTTTGGCGTCTCCAATATGTGAGATGATTTGATGTGCTTTTGGGCTTGCATCAAAATGTACTCTGGCTGCATTGGCATCCTCTGCTCTAAGTTCAATGGTATCTATCGTACCAGTGTGATTTAATCCTTCTGCTAAGCATAATGCACTAAAGCCCGAAAACGTACCAATTTCTAAAATGGATTGTGGTGCCAGTAGCTTACTAAAAAAGCTTAAAAAGCCTCCTTGGTTCCAATTGCTTTGTATATGCGCATGAGGATGACTTAGTAAAGTATGCTCATACATAGGCCTTAAATAGACTGGTGTGGCATCACTATATTGCGTTACATAGTCGTTGGCAGCTTGTTGAATAAAATCCATGCTGCAAATGTCTAATTTTTTTCGCTATTAGCCCTTGAAATGAGCCATAATCCTATAAAAGTTATTCCTCCATTGATGATCAATAGTTCCTGACCAATACGGAAATCTCCAAATAATTGTGCTTGGTAATAGTCAAGTACCAAACAAAGGATTGGCGCTAAAACACAAATGACTGGCACAAGGGTGTTGTTCAAGCTCCTTTTTGTTAAGATTCCAAACGCAAAAAGACCTAGAAGTGGACCATAGGTATAAGAGGCGATTTTCAATAATAAATCAATCGTACTCTTATTGTCTATCCATTTGAAAACCATGACCATGATTAAAAAAATCAAAGCAAAAGTTAAATGAGTTCTTTGTCTAATCTTTTTTTGTTCTGCCTCTGTCAAGTTTTTATTTCTTTGTATTCCTAATATATCAATACAGAAACTAGAAGTTAAAGCGGTGATCGCACCATCAGCACTTGGGAATAGGGCAGAAATTAAAGCAAGAATAAAAATAATGGATAAATAAGGAGGCATGTGGTTTAAAGCCAAAGTTGGAAATAAATCATCGCCTGTGGCAGTGATATTATTTTGAGCAGCGTATAAATGTAATAACCCACCTAAATAAAGGAATAAGCTAATTGCAATTAACATTGTAAAACCTATAGTGACCATATTCTTTTGTGCATCCTTAAGATTTTTTACTGAGATGTTTTTTTGCATCATTTCTTGATCCAGCCCAGTCATGGTTAATGTGACAAATGCACCACCAATAATTTGTTTTAAGAAAAAGGATTTACTGTTCACGTCCATACTAAATATATCGGCTAAGTGCATAGATGGATTTCCGGCCAAAGCTTGATTTTGCATAGCAGTCAATCCTTCAAATACATTTAAATCAAGTTTTGATAAGATATAGATACTACAGATAATCAAACCCATTAACATCCCTGATGTTTGCAATGTATCTGTCCAAACAATTGTTTTAACTCCACCTTCATAAGTGTACAATAAGATCATGACTAAAATGACTACTGTAGTAGCCCAAAAAGGTACATGCATATTGTCAAGAATAAAGTATTGTAAAATTTTGACAACTAAATACAATCTAGCAGTTGCCCCTAATGTTCTTGACAGAATAAAAAAGGAGGCCCCTGTCTTGTATGCGCTAAACCCTAATCTTCCTTCTAGAAAATTATAAATAGAAGTCAAATTTAATTTATAATAAATGGGTAGTAAAACATAAGCGATAGCAAAATAACCAATTAAATATCCCAGTGTAATTTGTAAATAATGAAATGCATCCTTCCCTACAGCACCTGGGACACTCACAAATGTAACGCCACTTAAAGAAGTGCCTATCATACCAAATGCAACCAACATCCAATTACTATTTTTATTGCCAATAAAAAAAGACATGTTATTGCTGTTCTTGCCAGTGATTTTAGCTACGCCTAACAACACTAAAAAGTAAAGAATTACGAATATAAAGAGGGTAGTTGCACTCATAGTTGATTATTTGTCATTTTTGATATGGCAAAGTAAAGAGAATCTTTGACTTTTTTGATTATTTTGTGTCAGATCTTAACTAATTCTAATCTATGAAAATACAATCTGTAACCGTCTTTTGTGGCTCAAAATCTGGGAATCAATCCGGATTTACAAATCAAGCAATTGAATTAGGCAATGCATTGGGTGAAAATGGGATTCAATTGGTCTATGGAGGAGGCGGTAAAGGCATTATGGGTGCTATTGCGGATGCTGTTTTAGCAAAAAATGGGAAGGTGGTAGGAATTATGCCTCAACTTTTATTAGAGTGGGAGGCGCAACACCAAGGATTAACGGAGTTGATTGTTACGGAAACAATGCATGATAGAAAAAAAATATTATTCGAAAAAGCGGATGTAGCAATTATCTTACCTGGCGGAATGGGCACTATGGACGAATTGTTTGAGATGCTTACTTGGAACAATTTAAACATCCATCAAAAAAAAGTAATCGTATTGAATTGGGAAGGATATTATTCGCCGTTGATTGCCATGATGGAACACATGCACAATGAAGGCTTCATGTATGATGATTGGAGAGATAGAATCACAGTTGCGAAAGATTCGGAAGCCGTGATGCAGACTATTCACGCTTGGAGCGGAGAATAGGGAATGCAAAACCCGCTCTAATAATTGGATCTGCTCTGTTGAACCCATCTCTGTATGGTGAGTTTGGGTTTTTTAATAAATCAATCATGACACTAAAATAGGTCATCCCATTTTCTGATCTAGTACCATATCCAATACCAGCCAATAGGCTCTCTGCACCAAAACCAATACTTCTTGATGCGCCCGAATTGATATCTAAAGTACTCCTGTTTTTGTATCTAGACCATGTATAATTATATTCTGGTTGAACCTGTATAAAAAACTTTTCAAGCGGCCAGATTCTTGTAAATCCTCCCACACCAAGTTGGAAGCTTCTGGATGAGTTGCCTACTAACCCATTGCTCATATTTGGATTAAAAGATTGAAAGAACAAATTTGTTGCAGCACCCAAATCCACAAAATCATTGACACGCTTATAGACTTCGGGGTTCAGTCCAAGTTGAAATGAACCGGCGCCACCACCAATCACTAAATTACCACCAATAAAAATTGGGTTTACATTCAAAGATGGCATGGTCTCTACAACTTCTTGTGCATTGACTGTAATACTATTGCATAAAGCAAATAAGATTAGGTATACAAATTTCTTTTTCATTATTTAGAATCAAAAATTTTACCAGCGTTTAAAATATGATTTGGATCAAATACTTTTTTAATGCCCTTCATTAATTCCATAGTGATAGGATCAAACATTACTGGCATAAAAGATTTTTGAATAAGCCCAATGCCATGCTCTCCGCTAATAGTGCCACCAAGGGATTTCACTAATTCAAATATTTTAAAAAGGATATCTTGTATCACTTCATTTTCATAGCTCTTTTTGTAAAGTGGGTGGTTGATTCTTACATGTAAATTACCATCACCCGCATGTCCATAAGAAACTACTTTAAATCCATTCTCAGCGGCCAATGCTTTAACACCTTTTATTAATTTAGGCAATTCAGCTCTAGGTACCACAGTATCTTCTTCAATTGTATATCCTGCAGCTACAGAGGCCTCATTGGCTTTTCTGCGTATTTTCCAAAGTTCTGTTTTTTGTTGGGCATCATCTGCAAAATACAATTCACCCACTTCAAAATTAGCCAAAACATCAGCGATGACCTCCATATCCTTCATCAATACATCTTTATCATTGCCATCTACTTCAATAATTAAATGGGCAGCCAAGTTATCTGTAATCGTAATTGCAGTGCTCTCACATAATTTACTAGCTAATTTAATAGATTCAATTTCCATGAGTTCCATTGCACTTGGTGTAATACCTGCTCTAAAAATAGCACTCACTGCTTCACTCGCTTTTTCTAAACTATCAAATGGTGCAAGCATTAATAAATCAAATTTTGGATGCGGGATTAACCTTAAAACAATTTTAGTCACAATGCCTAATGTACCCTCGCTACCAACAATAAGTTGGGTTAAATTATAACCCGTTGCATTTTTTAACACATTCGAACCCGTCCATATAATCTCACCCGTAGGTAAAACAATTTCTAAATTTAAAACATAGTCTTTTACTACACCATACTTTACTGCTTTAGGTCCGCCTGAGTTTTCGGAAATATTACCTCCAATAAAACAAGATCCTTTACTTGCTGGATCCGGAGGGTAAAACAAGCCTTTTTCCTTTACTGCATTTTGTAAAACTTCTGTAATGACACCAGGTTCAGTGGTCACTTGTAAATTTCTTTCATCAATGTCTAAGATGCTATTGAATCTCTCCATAGCAATCACCAAGCCTCCTAAATGAGGTAGGGCACCACCTGTTAAACCTGTGCCTGCACCTCTTGGGGTCACTGGTATCAAGTGCTTATTTGCTAATTGCATCAAAGCAGCAATCTCTTGTGGTGTTCTTGGTTTGACTACGACAGCCGGACTGTAATGTAATTTTTCTGTTTCGTCCCTGCCATATTTTTCAAAACTCTCTTCGTCAGTGAATACATATTCCGCACCAACAATGGATTTAATTTGAGCTAGTATTTCCGTTGTGATTTGTTGCATCTATAAAAAATTAAAATAATCCGTACAATGTGCTATCTACTTTACTAATGATATGGCCTAAATCTTCTTCAGATTCACCAAATTTTATTTTATCACAATCAATTACAAGCAATGGTCCTTCTGAATAATTATCAATCCACTTATTGTAGTAATCATTCAATCTCTTTAAATAATCTAAACGAATATTCTCTTCGTATTCTCTTCCTCTTTTTTGAATTTGAGAAACCAAGGTTGGTACAGACGCTTTTAAATAGATTAATAAATCTGGAGGTTGAACCATCGATTTAATGGTATTAAAAAAGCCAAAATAGTTATCAAAATCACGCTTACTCATCAAACCCATTTCGTGTAAATTGGGAGCAAATATATTGGCATCTTCATAGATGGTTCTATCTTGAATAATGGTTTCGGTCCCTTTTTGTATTTCTAAAATTTGATTCAATCTGCCATGCAAAAAGTAAATCTGCAAGTTGAAGCTCCATCTTGGCATATCGTCATAAAAGTCCATTAAATAAGGGTTATGGTCCACATCTTCAAATTGGGGGATCCAACGGTAGTGTTTACTCAACAACTCGGTCAGTGTTGTTTTACCAACGCCAATATTGCCTGCGATTGCTACGTGTTTTGGTTTTTTAGTTGTTGCTTTTGCCATAATCTTATGCGTGTAGTTGAATGATTCAGGTTGATTTTATAGGTATTCCATACCAACTGCTTTTCTAACAGTGGTCAAAGTAGCTGAAGCACTTGCTCTTGCTTTGTCAGCACCTTGATGGATGATTTTTAAAAGTAAATCTTTATTGTTTTGTAAGTCTGCTGCTTTGGTTCTAATTGGATTGATAAACTGAACCATGTCCTCGGCCAATTGTTTTTTCATATCGCCATAACGAATAATGCAATTGCCTTCTGAACTATTGTTAAAGTCGTCCTCGAATTTTTTTACAGTATCAGCGGTGCTCACTAAACCCATTAGCGTAAATAAGTTTTGGATATAGTCGGGTTTTACTGAATTCGGAGTTAAAGGCCCTTGATCCGTTTTAGCTTTCATCACTTTTTTACGAATCAAGTCATCTTCATCCGCTAAAAATAAAGTAGTCATCTGATTTTCACTCTTACTCATTTTGCCATTACCATCTAGGCCCATAATCTTCACCAATTCGCTGTTATAATTAAAAGCATAAGGTAGTGGGAACGTCTCTCCGTAACGGTGATTGAATCTTTCTGCAAAATTTCTCGCCATTTCTAAGTTTTGTTCTTGGTCTTTTCCAACAGGCACTTTGACCGCACGATGAATCAAGATATCAGCAGCTTGTAATACAGGATAAGTTAATAAACCAGCATTGACATTTTCTGGTTGCATCCTTACCTTATCCTTAAATGTGGTGGTCTTTTCTAGTTCACCTTTATAAGCCAACATATTTAAATACAAATATAATTCTGCAATTTCTGGCACATCACTTTGAACATATAATGACACTTTCTCAGGATCTAATCCACATGCAATATTTTCTGCGACTACACGCAACACACTTTCTTGTAAAGTTTTTGTATCAGGATGGGTCGTTAAGCTATGCCAATTGGCTACAAAAAAATAGCAATTGTATTCATCTTGCATGCGGACATAATTGCGCATTGCACCAAAATAATTTCCTAAATGTAAGAAGCCAGTAGGCCTAATTCCACTCAATACGATTTCCTTTTCCATAGCTGTGCGAAGATAATGAATCGCAATCCCATTTTTTGCCATCTTTTTGGGATATTTGCCCTGAATCTAAAAAAAATCGCTTGAGCCTAGCATCTCTATTATCCAGTCCCATCGAATACCTAAAGGGTGTAGGCCCTTTGAGGGCGGAATTGCTTAAAAAAGAGCTTAGTATCTATACTTTCGGCGACTTATTACAACATTTCCCACATAGGCATGTAGACAAGACCAAGGTGACGCCAATCGCCGCATTGACCCCCGATATGGACTTTGTCCAAGTAAAAGGAGTCTTATTGGGTCTACATTCAATTGGAGAGAAGCGCTCAAAAAGGATGGTTGCCCAATTAAAAGATGAATCTGGTTATTTGGAATTGGCCTGGTTTCAGGGGATTCAGTATGTTCAAAAGAATTTAGTGGAGGGGCAGACCTATTTGGTTTTTGGTAGACTAGGCTTTTTTAATGGAAAGCCACAAATAGTTCATCCAGAAATCGAGCCATTTGAGGTGCAAACCATGTCTCAAAAATCATTGCTTGAACCGGTATATGGTTCTACCGAGAAATTAAAGTCTAGGGGATTGAACGGAAAACAATTAGGCAAACTAACCCAAGTATTGTTTCAACAAATAAGTGAGCGGGATTTGCCAGAAAATTTGCCTGCGCATTTATTAGTAGATAGAATGGGAAGATGGGAAGCATTTAGACAAATCCATTTTCCATCCAGTCAGGCAAAATATAAGCAGGCATTGTCAAGATTGATTTTTGAAGAATTATTCATCGCACAAATCAGATTGAATTTAATCAAGATAGATCGACATAAAAATAGTAAAGGTCAGGTGTTTGAAAAAGTGGGAGACTACTTTAATACTTTTTACAACAATTATTTAC
>Ga0315903_10011317_pt1 | contig 10521 bp, 18 predicted proteins | sample LakEriMetagenome_7_FD_203524 | JGI IMG/M metagenome (GOLD analysis project Ga0315903, IMG submission 203524) | Freshwater fungal communities from buoy surface, Lake Erie, Ohio, United States - Buoy 2 MA119 | ecosystem: Environmental > Aquatic > Freshwater > Lake | place: USA: Lake Erie, Ohio... | reverse complement strand
AGAATCAAACAAGTTTTTAATCTTTTCTTCTTTGTTTTCTTTAACAAACTTTAACTTATTTGTAATCTTAAATTCACTTTTATTAAGTTGATGATGGAGTTCCCAATTATGAATTGAGTTGTTGTATTCTTCCAACAATATTTTTTTTATTATCTTTTTCATCAATTAGGATATAAATAAATTGTATTCTTGTTCTCTCCTATTTGCCAATCCCTCTGTCGTACCAATATAAAAAGTTTTTACAAGTTCAGCAGCTTTTTTGGTGTTACCCTTTTTTAGTTCTTGTATAAATCTTGATTTCCTCATACTTGTACAACCAGCATTGAATGTCATAGAAACCATAGCATCGAACTGACCTTGAGTTAATTTAAAAGTCTTTAATTCTTCTTTTTTCCACGCATCCATAATACGTCTGATACAACCAATAGCTTCTTGAGAATCTTTAACCAAAAAATCCTCAGCCTGTTTTTTTGTTATTTTCATACCAACCCTAACACCATCAGTGTGACCATATCCAATAGTTGGTATACCTCTAGAATCAAGATAACCAACTAATTTTGGTTGTTTTACCCCATTAACTCTATTTGCTGGGTCACCTTCCCATTCTCTGACTATTTTTTTGTAGTCATTTGTTATATTCATTACAGAACCATCCATCATTGGTTTTCCACTAATTTTTTGTGGTTCAGGATTGGCCATCCCAACCGCCTTAACCTTTTTTGTTGGTTCTGTTTTTTTCTGAGAAGGCCTTTGAATACCAACCATTTTGTATGGGTCAGTTAATTTACCTATCGTTTTATCAACCTGTTTTAAAATATTGTCGTATTGTTGTTCAGTAATAATAATTTTCATAAATCGATTTTACTATAAATATCATAAATAAAAATCCCCACCTAAAAGATGGGGATTAATTTTAAAGATTAACTCCTTGTTTCATTGATGTTTCATTAGGTAACCAAATCTTTATTTCAAAATTTTCAAATAATTCCAAATCACCAATTTTTATTTTTTCTTTCAGATTTGGTAAAGTTATTATTAACATTTGATTATTAACCTGACTCTCAAAATTATATCGGCCATTCTTAACCAAAACATCCAAAATTTCATACCTCAAATTAGTTTTAACTGACAATTCTACTCTAACATATGTCTTGTCCCAAGTCGAAACAGATTTTTTACATTCTAAAGGAAACACAACTTCATTAACATTAGCATTAAAAGACCTAATTAATGTTTTCTCAGATTGTCCAAAAGAAATATAACTACCAAGTAAAAAAACTAACAACAGAATTAAATTTTTCATAATAAGATTTTTTTTAATCGTTTATAGTTCAAATATAACTATAAATATCAAAAAAACAAATAAAATTCTGTGAATTGTTACAAAAATTATAATAAAAAACCCCACTCATAATAAGGTGGGGTTATATATTTAACGCATAGGTTTTGTTGGAGAGGTTGGTTGTACCGATTTCGTAATCCCAGTTGTTTTTTGTGGTGTTGAAGTTGGAGATGTCTGTGGTGTTGGTTGTGTACTACCACCGACCGAACCAACAATTTGATTTCTTGAACAAGCAAATGTCGATGCCCTACCACTTCTGTCAAATTTTTGTCCTGATATTGCATAGGTAATTTGATTCTTTTGGTCAACATATGTACCTTTCATACCATCGTATAATAAATTTGAGTTGTTCGTTACGCATGGGTATTTGTTCATCCATGCTGACTTACTACCTATAGGTAGGCCTGTATTTGTTCTTTGTTGTGGTATTCCAGTTGTTCTCTGACCTGCCCCTGGATTTGTAACACTAGTTGTTCTTTGTTGTGGTATTCCAGTTGTCTTCTGTGGTATTCCAGTTGTCTTCTGTGGTATTCCAGTTGTTCTTTGTTGTGTAGGAGAGGTTTGACTCATTTGTTCATTAACAACTTTTTTCACCAAACGGATTAAATCATTTTCCGTTAACCTTAATATTCTTTTCATATCTTTTTTTTTAATAAATATATTGTCTTAAATAAAAAACCCCACCTTATTATGAGTGGGGTTAAAGTTACCTATAATAAAACTTATTAATAATAAATTGTTCAATCATTTCCCAATTATCAGAATAATAATCTTCATTAGAAATATCATAAGGTTCGAACTCGTAATCATAATCTCTACCTGTATGAATACCAACAATTTTTCCTGCCAACTCAAACATTTCACCATTATCCAATTCCTTTGTAAATGTAACATCATAACCTGATTCCTCATCTCCATCAAACTCAACATCACCATAAAACTTTTGTTCAAAATGAACTTGGATTGGAAAACTCTTACTGAAAATATTTTTTAATTCATTGTGTAATTGAACTTTGATAGCATTTTCTTTTTTGAAACTTTCTTCACCAGGAAGAATAATCTCAAGCATTTTACCTGAAAAAAACACATCAATAATTTTGTCCTTGAAGGATTTTTTAACATATTTTAATACAACATCCTCAAATTGATTTTCAGTTATTATAATTTTCATATGAATTTCTTAAGTCCAATTTATCTAATAATTCACCATTATCTACCATATTAATAATTTCACTGAAATAATATGACTCATCTTTAAATTCTTCTGTATTATCTAATTTAGCTAATCTTCCTAATACTTCTTTTTTCAATTTTTTATTATCAGGCATCAAATTTAATTTTTTTGATATTTCCAAGATTCTATATTCTAAATCCATGTAAAGTTTCAAAAGTTCCTCGGTAGAAATTCCTTCTTCATACTTTGCAAATATGTCTTCAAATTTTTCTATTGTATCTAAAACCATATAATCAAATCTGAAAGGTTTATTGGATTGTAATTCATCCTCAAAATGACCTTCATATAACAAAACCATTTTTTTAACTAAATTGGTCAATTCACTTTCGGTAAGTCTAATAATTTTTTTCATTCTCCACAATTTTTAATAAATGTATCTTTAATTAATTCACCATAATTCTTATGGATATAATATTCCATTTGATAAAATATATTTTCAAACTCCATATCCTCTTCATCAATATTATAATGAGAAGAAAAATTGAAGTTATAATAACAAAACTCATTAATTGCTTCAGTTACAACAGTAAGAAATTGACTTGGGGTCTCATAAAGGTCACACATACCAAGTTTTGTCATAAAGTCGTAAACTTTATGAAATTTATTTTCCATATAGAAATCAATCAAATCAGTAATTCTTTTATCTTCCAATTGAAATCCAAATCTATCCATAAAACCAATTGTATCCATACCCATCATTCTTGCCGTATTATAGATACCATCTTCCATAACCTTTTTGGATATGGTTTGTTTTAATTTCTCCAACTTACTTTCCGAAATAATAATTCTCATAATATATAAATATCTTAAATAAAAAACCCAACATTATTGTTGGGTTGTCAAACATTTTTTTAAAACCTCATTATTTTCATTCATTCTTTTCAAGGTTTTCTTAAAAGACTTTTTACTTTTTTTCTTGTTTCGAGGGATTCTTATATTCTTTGCCATTAGGATTGTAACTCATTTTTAAAGTCAGTTATGAAGTCAATAAAGTCTTCGGTTTTATGTTTTAGAATTGGTAATTGTTCGTTAATAACAGGAAATGTTTTGTTTTCCATCATTGTCACTAAAGGGTCAGCAATTTCATCAAACTTAACTTTTAATTCTTGAATCATTTTTGTTGTGTCAACTCCAGGATAGTCTGAATCTGTTGAATATAAGGTAGGGTCAAAATTACGTTTCAAATAGTCTAAACCATAATCCTCGGTTAATGTTTTGAACTGCTCAATAATATTCATCATTCTTTCAGCTCCCATTTTAATAGTGATTGCCTTTTTTTGTAATTCGGTTAATACAGGAATACTATCGATATCACCAGCTTTCATAACTCTATCATAGTACATTTTGAAATCACTAGCATTTTGGAATAAAATCTTGAACTCACTATTGAAATCCTTCGACAAAGATTCTTTATCTTCCACCAATGGTTTTACATCACCAAGTTTTGTTCCCATCAATTTTTTAAATCTAGATGTTTCAACAATCAGTGAACCTTCGTATTGTTGTAATATTCCTTTTTTTTCTGACTCTGTTAAATTGTTTAATAAATGTTTCATAAATATTTTATTTATAAATATATCGATAAAATTGTTTTAACAATCCCCAACATAAGAACCAACTTGAAAATTAATACCTGAGAAAATTGAAGTCAATTCTTGTTTTAATTCCCTTTTTAATTTCACAACATCTGTATAAAAAATATCATCCCCTTTATATTCCTCGTCTCTCCATTTCTCAGAAACAACAATCATTATCCAAAAATTATTATCCTCATCATAACCATCAACTTCCATACGACATATTTTACCAGAATATCTTTTTAACAATACATCTAAATACTTCTGTAAAACCCTATCAAATTGATTTTCGTTAATTCTAATCTTCATATATTATATCGTTAAAAAATAATTTTATATTTGGAAAATGTGTACCAATTAAATATTGAATTGTTGCTCTAATATTATCAAAATTCTCTCTATCCCCACTAACATAAAAATTAAGGTAAACATTTAATCCTGTATATGGAACAATTCTATCAATCTCAATTCTCTTAACAGATTCCAACTCCTCCAATTCATCCATTTCACCCAATCCCCAATCCTGAGATTCTTCTCTCAAATTATCCAATTCACCATCAATTAAGTTTTGAATATGTTTTTGTAGTTTCTCTAATTGTTTGTCTGTAATTTCTACTTTCATAATTTATAAATATCCTTAATTGATTTCAATTTGACAATAACACAACCAAATAATATATTTGAAATAAAAATATGAAAATCAATATATCAAAGGCCACATTTTCCTCCATTGTCGGAATCGGACAAAAAATTAAAAAAGCATCAAAAGAAACAAACCAAAAATATTTGGAATTAAATAGAGGTGTAAATGCGGTCACAGATATTGATTTATCAAATGTCATTAATCAAATCGATTTCAATTCAAAAGATTTGCAAGTATATTCACCAAATTTGGGTTTGGAATCATTGAGAATGGCAATTAAAAATGAATATTTTCCATCACATCCAAATTCACAAAATAATATTTCCATCACACCTGGTGGAATGCCAGCACTAGATTTGGTTATCCAATTATTGAATGTTGATAATATATACTTCCCAAAGTTTTATTGGGGAAGTTATTCAAAAATGGCAACCATAAGACAAAAATCATTTTCATTCTATAATAATTTAAATGAATTTGATTTAACCAAATTAAATGATTCATCTTGCATATTCATTTGTGACCCATCCAACCCAACAGGAATAAAATTAAATGATGATGAATTAATTAATCTTATTGAAAAAATAAACAACACCGGCGCAATCATAATATATGACTCACCATACAGAAAATTATTTTATGATGATAATTTCTTCGATAAAATGGCAAACTATGATAATGTAATTATTACAGAATCATTTTCAAAATGGATTGGTCTATCAGGATTAAGATTGGGGTTCATTCATTCCAATAATGAGGACTTCAATAATGAATTGAACATAAGATTACTATATGAATTCAATGGTGTTTCATCCGCATCACAATTAATCGTTGAAAAAGTTATTTCCACACCAGAAGGAAAACTTGCACATAACCAATTTAGAAAAACAACAATAGGAAATATATCCAAAAATATTGATTATTTATACAACAATAATTTGTTGGTCAACGAAATTTATAATAATGACAAACCAATGGGAATATTTGCGGTAATCAATAAATCTGAAGATTATTTATTCCAAAATAAAATCGGTGCGGTAGGTCTTGATAAGTTTGTTTATTATAACAGAGATAATTGGTCATCATACTCAAGAATATGTGTTTCAGTTGAACACAACTTATTTAAAAGTTTCATATCCAAAATATTATAAAAAAGGGGCTGGGGGATTGAATACGACCGAAGGGAGAAAAGTTATATCACCCCTTTATAAACTTATTAAACTCAAATAAGAAATTAATGAAATCCCTATCAAATAAATTTTTCTCAATTCCAATATCACGCAATGATTCAATATAATTCAAAAGATATTTTTTATCATATATCTTATCTTGTTCCAACGTCTTAAACATAAAATTAGGATACACCTTATCATAACCAATGTAGGTTTTATAATCATTCTTTTCCACATACTCTTTCAACTTATCCAAATTTCTGTCAATAATAGTTTTATATTTCTGATATTCATCGTCCCCCAAATTCTCAAATAAGAAATCATAAAATAACTTCTCCAATGTTTCAAATGTGGTCAACCAATCATAGATTTGTCTATTTTCATAATCAGATATAAATCTTGTCTTCTTATATGGTAATATACTTGTCTTCTTATACTCAGCACTCTCAACCCACTCAGGATATTTCTTTTCCAATAACTCAACCAACTTACCAATCATTTTTTTTATCGCATCAAAATAAATCTTTTCATTACCAAACAGATAAGCTATCGAATCAAAATCCTTCTTCTTATTTTTAATATGTAATTGAAGCCTTTGTGTAATATTGAGATACAAATGAAATAATGAATTAATCTTTTTTCTATTTTCCTCACTATCCTCCAATTCATAAAACTCAATAATTGAATTAACAATTGTATTAGTAAGAATATTAATTAATTCTTTTTCTTGTGGGATTTGTGTTGCAATTAAATTATTCAATTCATCAATTAATTTATTTGATATAAATGTAACTGTGTCATAATTCTCCAATGACATTAATTCATTTAATTGTTCCTCCGTTATTATAATTTTCATAATTCAATTTTAATATATAAATATATCAATTAAAAAAGGGGCTGGGGATTGAATACGAGTGAAACGAGAAAAAATATATTAATCCACACTACTCCAACCACGCCCAATGAATTTATAATAATTTCCAAGTCGTGTCCTATAATCAATTAATTTAGCCCAAATATTAATCGCGTCTCTTTTTATCTCGTCTAATTCTTGTGTTTCAAAAATAGTTTGAATCCCCAAAATAAAATCAGTCAACCCGTTTAATACTTCATAAAATTTATCGGTCTCCCTATATAAAAAATCCCTATTAGATGATTCATTCAAATAATCATTCAAACTATATCTTTTACCAAACAAAGATTGAAAGTTACTATTCAATCTACCCATATCCATATCAATTGAATACAGAATATCCAATAACTCTCTGAAATAATCCTCCTTAACATATTTGGACTTGAAATTTTTTGGCATCTTAGCAAATACCTTTTTGTATTTCTTAATATCTTCCAAAATAGATTCACATAGTAGCTTGATATTATTCAAGTAAAAATTACTATCGAAATAATTCTCATTGATAACCCTATTTACCAATTTAATCAAATCCCCCTCAGTTAATCTTATCTTCATAATTTGTTTTACTATAAATATATTATAATCAAAACTCCAATTTTTCAAAAAAATCCCAAAAATTTTTTTTCATATTTTCACTTATATAAGACCATTATAGTTTTTTTCCAAAAAAGGGGTTGGGGATTGAATACGAGTGAAACGAGGAAATTATAATAAATCCTTTATTGTTTTAATTTCCTTTTTTATATTTTCCAAATTAGACATTTTGAAATATCCTTGCCATACCAATGTCTTTCCATTCTCCATATTCATTGTTGTACCAGAACCATTAACTAATTTCTTTGACAACTCCTGATTTGAATTGGGATTACTAACAAACAAACGGTATGTACTCTCATCTTGAACAATCTTAGGTCCCAATGTCAATTCAATCTCCCCATTATTCTTACCTCTAAAATATAATTGATTGTTGATAAAATCCATACCCAATTCCCTACCAACCTTTTCCATATCAATTTTTCCTTGTAAGGTCGGAACACCTGGAGGGGCTTGGTCAATATATGGATAATCACCATTTTGTTCAAGTATTACCTTTTTAACCAATTTAACTAAATCATTTTCAGTCAATCTTACAATTCTTTTCATAATAAAATATTTTTAATATAAATATATTAATTTAAAAAGGGGTTGGGGATTGAATACGAACAAAGTGAGAAAAAAATTATCCCCACCTCTAATTAAGAAATGGGGAATACAAAATTAATTGTTCTTATTGACAAAATCTTTCAAATCATATATTGTCGTACCCGATAAACGATTATATTTTTTTAATATATTATGATTGGGAGAGTTCTTCTTTATTGTACAACTTAATTCAATATTGTTGTTTTCAGAATTGGCATGACTTGTACCATTCATTGGTGTTAATTTGAACTTATCCATAATATACTTGTCAATAAGATATAATTCAGGATTGAAATCATTCTCACAATCGACAAAACATATTATATAATATTTGAACTTCTGCCACATCCTAAGGTGGGTTAAACGATAACCTCCATTCTTTCCAAGATAACTTGTCTTGATTTCAGCAAACTTATCATTTAATATAACATCCCCCTTATTCTCATTCGGTGAGATTGAAGGTATATTAACATCCAAACTAATCTTATGCTGAATCTTTGCTCCATATGAACAGGGTTTCAATCTAACATAACAATCCATTATAAAATCACTGAACTCCAAATCAAAGTCCGCTTCAGTACTCTGATTATATTTAGCCCTTGCCAATTCCAAATAGTTACACATATCTTTATTGTTTTAGTATCACAAAGAAACAACTAATTCCACAATTTTCAAAAAAAAATCCTAAAATTTTTTTTCACATTTTGACTTATATGAGGGGGGTACTTCCTTTTTTCCCAAAAATTTTTCTAGAATTTTTTTTATACACTTTGTAAAGGGGATTGTACCCCCTTTTTCACGAAATATACGAATATATAGGGAGGGGGGATACCTACCACCCCCGCCTATTATCAATATACCCCCCATACAGTAGGCCATCCCCCACTTATCTACATCAAACAATCAAATAAAATAGATAGCCCCTCCTATGTCAAATGAAACCCTATGACAATATGACATAGTAATGTTGTTCGTATATTGTGGGGATATGAACATAGTTACCCACTGACAATATGACAATGTGGAAAACAATTTTATAATAAAGTTGGGGGAATGTTTGTTAATGCCGGCATAATAAATTATCTTTATGTGTTCACACTATAAACCAATACTAATGAGAAAGATATTATTACTAATGCTGATTGGGGGTTCAGTATATTCCCAAGGGATTGATTGTTCCAATTTATTTAACCCCACCAATAAGAACATACACTTATTGGATTCCATTCATATGGCAGATATGACATACCGAGTACAGGTATTGTCTTCAAGTTATGTTGACAAGAATAAGTTTGGTAAGTATTTGAAGACACATAGATGTGAGGTGGACTATTGTATGTTACCTAGTACTAAGGAAGTATATCGTTATACTATTGCCCCAACGATTGTTAATAGTTACAATGAGGCATTGAAGTTGATGGAGGTATTGAATAAGACATATGAGAATCCATTTGTTGTGATGTATCATAAAGGTAAAAGAATTAATTAGAAATGTTTTGTAGTGTGGGGATGGTTTATTATCTTTGTTGTATCACAAACAACAATAACCACCACTATGATTGACACTATCGTTAAGAAATATTTCAAGGGAAAGACATTTACTTGTCAGGGATATGGTTTGACCATTACCTATAAGGTGAATGTTAATGTGAAGATTGATAAGAGACATTGGAGGGGTGAGTACAAGTATATTGATTTGAACATCAAAATAATTGAATGTACTAGAAGATATAGCAATCGTGAGATAACCTTATTTCAGAATGGTAGAAGTATTAAGAGTGACTATAGGGATGTACAGGATATTGTTAGATGTGATTTGAATAAGTGGATGTCCCCAATTTTCTCTACACATTTTTATAGAAACTATTACACCTTACTTACCCATCTTACTGAGATTAGAATAAACCGTTACACATATAGTTAATATGCTTGGATTTTTACTTTATTTATTTATGACATTTGTTGGTATAACATTCACGATGTTTATACTTGGGGAGTACATTTCTAATAGAGTGTCCCCACAGTCAAAGTTTGGTAAGTGGTGGAGAACTTACATATGTGATAAAGACCCTGATGATAGGTAATCTTTTAACTTTGACAGAGAATCAGTTCTTATCTCCATTTGGAGCTTGGTTAAATCCCCCTCGTTGAGTGGGGATTTTTCATTTATGTATGATACTATATTAACCATATTACATTCTGTCATCTGTATAATATCCCCCTGTTGAAATCTCGATAGGGGTTTATACTTGTTATATGTACATGACCCACTATATGTGTCAATTATATAGTTGATTATATATACCTCGTTAAAATCATTTATTATGGTGGGGATATTAGATAGATAATTGCTCATAACTTTGTGGATAAAATGGGTCTGACGCTATGTCAGTGGATAAGTTTATGTGTTAAAATTGTTAAAAAATTTGAAAATGTCATTATGTCAGGTGGAGGGGAC
>Ga0315903_10011311_pt1 | contig 10526 bp, 10 predicted proteins | sample LakEriMetagenome_7_FD_203524 | JGI IMG/M metagenome (GOLD analysis project Ga0315903, IMG submission 203524) | Freshwater fungal communities from buoy surface, Lake Erie, Ohio, United States - Buoy 2 MA119 | ecosystem: Environmental > Aquatic > Freshwater > Lake | place: USA: Lake Erie, Ohio... | reverse complement strand
GCAACGGCGTGCACCTCGGTGCCCGGCAACGACAAATCGGCCAGCCACTGGTTCATGCGTTGGGGTGTGGCCGTGTGGCCGCGAGCAGCATGCAAAAATTCCATCTTGGGTTTTTACGACGTGTATTTAAAAAAAATTTACCAAATGGTGGATATTTTGGCAAGATCTTTCTGCGCGATGCGCAAATCCTCCTGGTCGCTTGCGTCGTCCGGCGACGGCCGGCATGAATTGTCCCTGTCGATTCGGCCAGCTGCCGACCGCGAGAGACGCGCAAGTTCCTGATGCAGCGCCTCATTCTGGTAACGCAGCCCTTGTGTGGTGTTGCGCAGATCTGCATTGACGCGTTCACAAGCCGACAGCGAACTCTCAACAGCTTGGCACTTGGACTGCAGTGTGAGAAACTGCTTGTTCAGAACATCAACAAGCTTGGCGTGCTCGACGTTGGCGCGCGCCAACACAACATTCTCCCGCGTCAGCTTTTGCATGTCCTGCGAGAGCTTGGCATTGGCCGTTTGCAACATCTCGTTGGATGCCGCCAGTTGCCGGCGCGTCGCGTTCAATGTGTCGGCCTGCAAAGTGGTGCGGTCCAACGTGTCCAGCACCACGGACAGATCATGCGGCCGTACGACCATGCCGCCGGCACTTCCCGGTTCTTGCTGCTGCTTGCGTAGCTCGTTCTGCTGCCTGCGTAGCTCGTCCTGCTGCCTGCGTAGCTCGTCCTGCTGCCTGCGTAGCTCGTCCTGCTGCCTGCGTAGCTCGTCCTGCTGCTTCGCAAATGATTCTTGTTGACGACTCACGTCTTGCTGGTACTTCCGTTGCTGATCGGTGAATGCAACGATATCCTGTTGCAGCGTCGCAGAGCGCCTGTTCAAGCGATCATACTCATGCTGCAACTTCGAGAGATTTCGCTGGCGCTCCTGCTCCATGTCCTTGCGCGCAGTCTGCGTAGCTTCAGCCACGCGTTCCTCTGCATGTTTCAGCTGCAAGGCATGCTTTGAACGTGCGGCGGCTGCCGCGGCACGCTCGCGTTCCAGGCACTCGCGCAAGTCTCGTATGACTTCCGTAGCACTGTCCAGTTCCTTCGTCCGGCCCTTCAGTTCCTCAGAAAGCTCCCTCAACTGCTCATCGGTCGCGCACGCGGCTTTCTTCGAGGCATTCGCAAGGCGCTTCCGCTCTTCCCTGGCGCGGCCGGCCATGTTGCGGAAATGACGCGAACCAACGCGGACACGACGTTCATATTTGGTGTGATGACTCAGGTTTCCATGACTCATGTATATTTTCTGCTGACTCGGACAAGCGCATGACATTTTTCGACTCGGCGCAGCGTCTTTTGCATCGGCGCTTACGCATTTTACATTGGCCTGGCGCGCTGGCGAGGCGTCGGCCCAGCGCGCTGGCGAGGCATCGGCCCGGTCCGCTGCGTGGGCTGCTGGTCGCGTGATGCGGACATGGCCTTGGTCGCGGCCCACGACTCGACCGCCACGCCGTCCAACATGAAGTATCCGTACCCGTCGGCCAGCTCTAGATGCGTCAGCTCGTAGATGCCGGCCTCAAAGTGCAGGCCGGGCCACCGCTTCACCAGGGCACCGGCTGCGGACGGCTTGAGCCACCCCGGGCACCAGATGCGGTGGTTCGGCGTCACACGAAGCGTCCCGCGCGGCTCGTCCGGGCCGAACGTGTGGGCCGGGATAACCACAACGATGGTGTACCGCAGCGGCGCCCGATGCACCCTGGACACTCGACGCCAGGCGCGAGCACGGTCCAGGACGCAGTATCCGGCCTTCAGGCCCTGCACGTTCATGTCGGCCTGCGTGCCAGAGGGGAGCCGCACGTGCAGCGTCGCGGCGCCCGCGATGCACGGCTCGCGGCCGATGTAAATGGTGTTGCCCCGCGTAAACGTCAGGCCGGAATCGAGCGACAGGAGGAAATCCAGGCTGGCCGGCGGCGTCGTCTGCGTGAGCCGCAGGGAGTAGAGCTTTGCGGGCAGCCAGAGCACGCCAGTGCCGCCGGCCGTGGCCTGCGCCGACGGTTGCAGCAGGTCCTGCTCGGCGTCGCTGCTTCCGGGTTGCAGGGTTAGCGTTGCCGTTTGCCGCGGCATGATCATCAGATGCGACGCCTGTCCCGACGGGTCAAAGAGGGCGGCTGTCAGCGGGAGCGCTTCCGTGGCTAGCGAAATGTGCGTCACCTGCGGCACGACCGTCTGCACAGACGTCACCGTCACCTGCGTGTGTGCTGTGCGCTGCGTGCCGACGTGGTCCGTGGCCACCACGGTGACGTTGAAGGTCCCGGTTTCGCTGGTGGTCGGCACAAGCATGCGTTCGCTGTTGACCTGTGCCTCGCCGGACGTGACGGCCACCTCCACCGGATCTACGCCGCCGTACACACGCACCAGGGCCCAGCGCGCAGCCGTGCGCGCCACGCGGATCTGCGGCGGCAGCACAAGGGTAAAGTCGCCGTTGTACGGGGCCGGGTCAAACTCGAGCGGGCGCGTCACCCACACGCCGGCCGACGCGTTGGGGGCCGTCAGGGCGGCGGCCGTGTACGGGCTCAGATGCACCATGGTGCCGGGCGCCGGCGGCGCCTGCAGTATGGCCAGGCGCTCGTTCCAGCTGGCGGCGTAGGCCACGAGCGGGCTACTGCTGGAGCCGATTCGGCGGTGAAAGACGAGCCGATTGCCGAGCGCCTGAACATGCCAGCCGGGCGCAGGAAAGACCTGGCCGGCCGACAGGCCCGAGTCGTCGAGCAGGATCTGCGCGACGCTGTCGCTGGCCACGTGGATGGCGACCAGTAATTCGGGGCTTGTGTAGCTGACGCGCTGGCCCATGTTTTCAGAGTAGATCTTGAGCTGAATTAAATTGTGCGGAATGCGGAATTACATTGGTTTGGTGATAAAGCCGGCAAGCAGCTGGTAATCGGGCATGTCGCCAAACTGCAAGGAACGCACGTACCGGAAGTAGTGCAGAAACTGGTTGGGCGTTTTGGCGCACAGCGCCTCGGGTGAAAGGGCATCCTTTAGTGCGCCCACCTGCGCGTCGCGCTCCGATGCAGTCGCGCCTTTGATCCCCATCCACGGCAGCGTGCGGTTGAACAGGAACAGCATAACGTACCCGAGCGACTCGAGGTCGTCGCGGCAGCTCTGCTCTTCACCGTGGTGCGCGCTGCGGCTGGCGTACCGCGTGGTGCCGGCGAACCGCTTGCCCGTGCGGAACGGAATGTGCTCGCCGTGCATGCGTATCCGCTTGCTCAGACCAAAGTCGGTCAGGTAAAGCTGGTGGCCGTCGAGGCCATCCGGGCCGGTCAAGAAATTCTCCGGCTTGATATCGCGGTGGATAATGTCTTTGCGGTGAATGCCGGCCAGGATGGCCAGCGCCTTGGGCCAGATCCACGAGAGCACATCGCGTTTCGTGATGCGGGCACTGTGCTTGTCCAGGCTGCTGCCGAGCTCCTGCATTACCATCCAGTATTGGTTGGCCATCTTGTGAGTCCACAGCATGTAGACGCCGGGCGTGCCGGGCATGGGATTGCCGGTTGCGTCCAGCAGATGTCGATACGTGTTGAATTCGTTCGGGAGCTGCGCCACGGCCGATATGGCTTCTTTTTTTACGGCAAACCGGCGGTTCGTGGTATTGTCGCGCATCAGGTCAACGCTACCAAAGGCGCCGTGGCCAAGCTGCTTTACAAACGTCAGTTTCCATGGCTCCCGTAGCGTTTTGCACAGCTTGGTGATGTGGCGGACAGTGTCGTCCTCCATTTGTGGTTACACGTTTCAGACTTTTTATTACAGATGAAAAGTTAAATTTCAGCAAAACGTTATAGCTGGATGGCCTTCCTAAACGCGGCTGTCTTTCGCGTCGGTCCGCGATATGTGTCCCGGGGAGGACGTAGCGATTTCAGCCGTCCAGCGGCTTTTGTGTTGCTGTGAAAGTTTGGCACGGCCCAAGGCAACGCCTTGGTCACCGCACATGCGTCCGGCAAGTTGCGAGGGTCTGCCAGCACACGCTGTGCGCAAGGCCAGTGTAAGAGCATGACTTTTCCATCACGCATGCATACATGCGCCACTTTTGTATCGAGCCGGATCAGCCTTGCACACTCTGCGCATGCCATTGTAAGCTCTTGGTGGTATGACGTGTTCAGACGTTTTTAATATACAAGAAATTAAGCACAAGATAATTATTGTCACAATTGGACGTATCCGTTGAACGGATTCTCCTTCAACTCCTCCTCCGACATCTCCCGCACTTCCATGTCGTACGTCGACGTGTTGGGCGGCGGGAATGTGACGAGAAAAATGCCGTCGTCGTCCTCGTCGTAGACATTCTCGATACGGAGCAAACTCAATCGGATGCACGGCACGGCCGCCGTAAAGTCCATGAGGGAGCTATCCCGCGTCACTTTGCGCGTCATCATCTTGCCCAGGTACTCGAGCACCTCGGTCATCGAGATGTCAATCGGGCATTTGCCGATCCGATCCTCCTCGTCGGGATAGTTGTCTTCCATGACATTGGGGAGATAGATGATCTTCACCTTCTTGATGGCCTGCAACGCCGATGGCAGCTCTGCGTCGCCATCCCGCTCGTCGGCCTTCTTCGTAACGTGTTTAGCGTCCACGTGCGTGCCGCGATCTTTGTATCTCCAGCCAGACATTCGCGAGAGTGGATCGTGTGGTTATGAGCCAGAGTTGTCCGGGCGGACGCTTTTATGTATATTTTTTGCTTACGTCTCAATAAGGGGTATGAGTCATCAGTTACAAATGAATATTGATGACAGGTCTAAAACGTAAAATGATGACACGGACGTCAGGGGTTTGTGTTATCTATAGGCTGGTCATTTTCACGGACATGCAGGCCACCGCAGGAGCAACTGCTGCCACACGTATCGCAGTAGCCACTGCTGCTGCACGCATCCTGCAGGATCTCCAGGAATCCCAGGACCCTTGCGGGCTTGACGTTGCCGTCCTGCAGCGCTGCGCGCACGATGAGCCGATCGCCGAGGCGATGCGCAGAGCCGTCGCCTCCAGACGGGCCAATGATCTCGGCTACAGGAGCTTTTTTAGCTCCTTGCTGCGTTCCGAACCATCGCCCGCGTCGATTGGCGTTCCGCTGGTATCTCACGCCGCGAGACACGCAGCGGAGATGACGGCATTTGCCGTCGCCTTGGAGAAGTACAACAACAACAGTGCCGCAACTCGCAAGGATAGTGCTATCACTCGCGACAGCAGCACCACACCTCGCAACGACAGTGCCACAACGTGCGACGACAGTGCCACCACGCGCGACGACAGTGCCAACACGCGCGACAGCAGCGCCACGACTCTGGAGCCGTCTGTGATCTCCGCGGCAGCCATGACGCCCATCGGCGATTTTGACATCAAGTTAGAGGATGTGCACCCGCAGCGCTCGGACGCGTTCAAGAAGGCAGCAGGCTACCGGAAGCGCATCCGCGAACAAGCCCTCCAGATCAAGTGCCCGCAGCGACTGGCCACTGCGTACCTCGCGCTTCACATGGCAGAGTGTGGCCGTGAGCTCTTTCTGCACGGACACCAGGACAACAACGACATTACGATGCTGAGCGATGCCATCTCGGTCCACCGCGCCTTAAAGGAATTGCGCGCTGCCTACGCGGCCAACACGTCGTCAGAAGAGGACTTGTGCAAGCTGCGCAACGGTGACGACTGGATCGATAGCGTCGTCAAGACGTGGTCCACGGCGCAGAGAAACGTTGGCGTGTTTGAAATTGGCTTTTACACTGCGCTGTTGGAGTACATGAACTGAGTTTCATTACACAAGTTGAATTGAATCGTTACATTAGGCAAAAGTACACCTGCCAAAAGTCTACGAGTCAAAAACTACACGTCGACATAAAACCTCTACATATTTCAAAGAGGTGTCGCCATGCTCCGGCAGGCGGTGCACGCAAGCGCTGCGGCCGGCGCGCCAGTTCCGTGGGTTGTGCAGCTGCAGCGCGTTGTGCAAGGAAACCCGGTTTTCCCACACGCGCGCGTGCTGGTCATGACCGAATTGCAAGACGTCTGCGGACTGAGCGATGCCGATGCCATGGCTTTCGAAACCGAGGCGTACAGCGCATCCAACGGACACTTGGCTCTGTACATGACGTTGGTGCAGGAACTGTTGGCGCGGCCGCAGGAGCTTGGCACTCTTGATGCATTCTCAACGTTCTGTCGCCAGCCCGACGCGTCGCACCAGCACCTGGGTGACATTAACGCCAAGCGTGACGAGATTCTCGAAACCATCGCGAGCTATCAGCTCAACATTGAAAGCGGAACCCGCGCGTGTCCGCGCTGCAAATGCCGCCAGCTGCTAGTGGACGAGCGTCAAACGCGCGGTGCCGATGAGGAGACCACAAAGTTTTTCACATGCACTCGTGAAGAGTGTCAATTTCGTTTTCGATGAGTCATTACAGTTTTCATACCTTATCGCAACGACACGCCAGTCTCGGCTGCGTCCTGGCACAAATGTCAGATACGGACAGCATGCTGGTACCTTTGGATCCGAGCGACCTGCTGCCAGCGTTGGTTCTCGGGTCCGAACTGCCCATGTCCACGTTCTTGGAGCCGGATATTGACAACACTGTGCCATTATCGTACGATGACAATGTTGTGTTGTATGACGACGACCAGGTGTTTATGCCGGCTGCATACGACCAGCAGGCCATGCCGACCGACGCGATCGACAGCACAGTTTTTGACCCATACAACACCGCGACAACAATACTACATTTGACCCTATCGACGGCTCTGAGCGTGTCTCTGAGCAAGCGGAAGCGGCGGCCCAAAGTTTCCGTGCCGGACGCATTGAAGGATGAGAAGTATATGAAGGTCCGCCTGCAGAACACTATATATGCCAAACGCTGCCGCGATCGGCAACGCTCCGAGAAGCAGGCGTTGTTCGAACGCCTCCAATACTTGGAGAGCGTGAATGGCTCGTTGTGGAATGAAGTGTATACGTTACGTATTGAACGTCAAATACTGTTAAATAAAATCGCAGAGCTCTGCCTTGTTGTTCACCACACGAAACGGCTTGCCGCATCCCCAGATTTTTGGCACGGCCGACTCGCACATTTCTCGCGACGCGTGCGGCGGCAGTTGCTGCCCACTGTCGCGAAAGACACCACACCGAAATATGGCGCAATTTAACGCCAGAATCTCAACCATGACACCGCAGCTCGGGCACTCTACGTAAAAGTCGTTGTGTCCAGCAGAATGCGCCTGTGGTGGCAATGGCGCAGCGTTGGATCCAGCATCGGATCCAGCAGAATGCCCCTGTGGTGGCAATGGCGCAGCGTTGGATCCAGCATCGGATCCAGCAGAATGCGCCTGTCGGGGCATTGGCGCAGCGTTGGATCTAGCAGAATCCCCCTGTGGTGGCAATGGCGCAGCGTTGGATGCAACCGTCGCGCGCGCTGGCACGGGCGCTGCGGTATGGTGCGCCGATCCGCCGACGGGCACAAGAGGCCGCGCGTGCGTGTGTGTGCTATTGTTTGTCCCATGCATGCTGTTGTTTGTCCCACGATCCGCCACTCGTGGCCGCATCTTTCCACCACACCGGTTTGGTAAATTTTGAAACTCACTCATCCCCGTTCAACGGCAGCATGGACGTCTGCGTGATGCTGAATCGGGGCGCTGCCACTGTCGGTGTCCCGCACGGTCTCGGCCTGGCACAACTGGAGCTCTGCTTGCTCACCACGCTTGCGCCGCCGCAGTGCAGCGTGCGCCTAGTGGCGAAATCGGGAACCGAGTTTGCCCTACCCCCCGAGTGGTGTGCGCTGCACGCACGGGCCGACGGGCCCTGCATCGTGTACAGTCTACCGGACTTTCCGTGCGGCGGCGGCAACGTCCAGGTCACCGTGTCCAACGGCGTGGACGGCGGCTTGCAAGCGCACGGTGTGCTGCGCGGTAAGCTCGTCGTCTTGCCGCACGGGACGGACCGGTGGCTCACGTCGGCGCAGCCGCTGGTGGCCACGGTGCACGGCAAGCGCGTGCGCAAGAGCGATGACATTTCCGTGGGCGGTACCGATACGCACCATCTCTTTGGGGTCTACGAGATTGCCCTCCCGGCCAACATGCAGGCCATGGCGCTTTGGATAGTCGCGCCGGTCCCGATCGTGCACTGCAAATGGCAAAACGGCGTGCCGGAACACACGGGCGGCATCGCAGCCGTAAGCGGCCTCGGGACCGCGCAGCCCAACGCGTGCTGCCTGCGCATGCTGCACACGCCCGGGGCCGTGGTCTCGGTGGTGCTTGCGGGCGCTGTTCCCAGCAGCCCGACGGTGCCGTTTACGCTCATCGACGACACTTCGCTGGCCGGATACATTGGCCACCTGGACGCCGTCAACGAAGCCGTCCGGCGCCCCGTACAGGTGTCCTGACACTCCTGTTGTGCATTTCCACCGAGACGTGTGATGGCGTCGGACGGCGGCATGGCGGGCTCGGACGGCGGCATGGCGGGCCCGCAGGCCACGGCCAATCGAACGTTGGCAGACAGCTCCAGCCGGTCATCCGCTCGCCGCATCAGCCACAAGCGCACGGCAGAAATGTCCGAGGCCGTCGCCATGTCAAACGTCAGCGAGATGGTCAAGGACTGCGGCGACGTCGCGCACGGCACGCAGCGCCGCCTCCTGCGGTACCGGCGGCTGCAGGGGCTCACGCGCCTCTTCGGACCAGGCCGCCCGTGGCCGCAGCGCACGCGCATCCATTGCTGGAACTGCCGGCTGCCGTTTGACACGATGCCGATCCCGCTGGTCATGTCCTGCGACGAAAAGGGCTACGATGTCAGCGGCGTCACCTGCAACGTCGGCTGCGGCAAGCGGTACTTGATGCAGGACAAGAGCAACCGCGGCCGCATGCGCCTCATCATGTACCGCAAGATGCTGATCGAGTACTTCAACTGGCCGCCCGACCAGGAGATTCCGATGTCGCCGCCGTGGCAGGCCATTGACGTCTTTGGCGGCCACATGACGGTGGAGGAGTACCGCCGCTTGATACCGGGTGTTACCATCTCGCTGCTGGCGCCGCCGTTTATCCCGTTCCAGCTGATGCTTGAGACAGAACACCGCGGCGAGTTTGTTATCGACCAGACACGCCCGCCCGTGGCGCCGGTCGACTCGGAGCAGGAGCTCCTGCGCCAGGCGCGCGAGCACGGCAGCGTATTCGACCTGACCGGCCTGAAGCGGCCGCCGGAGGACCGCATCATCCGGACCGAGGAGGATCTGGCCAACGCGCACCCGCTGCACGATGTCGCCCTGGACCGGGTGGAGCCGTTTTTCCAGCAGTTCCTCCAGTCGGCGGCCGTGCCGACGCCGGAGATGTGCAGCGAGCTGCGCGAAGCCTTTGAGGCCCGGCGCAAGGACGCCCGCAAGATCAAGGGCCAGCCGGGCAACGGCAAGAAGCTGGTGCCGTTCCAGGTGCCCAACTTTCAAGACCCGAACCCGCTGCACCCGGGCCCGCCGCACATTGACAACTACCAGCCGACCGGGCCGTTCCGGAACGGCGCGGCCCGCGTCGTGCGCTTTTCCGACGACCTGGACCCGCGCGATGGGGCATCGCGTATGCCATCGGTTTCGGGCATGCCGACGTCCGCATCCGCGGCCTGGGTGGATGGAACGTTACAAATCTCCGAAGATGACATGGATTCCGGGTCCACTGCGTCGGAGCGTCCTGCTGCGTTCCACCATCCTACCGCGTCCCAGCGTTCTGCCGCGTCTCAGCGTCCTGCCGCTTCCAACCGTCCCGCTGCGCCACATCCTTCCACTTTATCACCACACTCCACTTCATCACTACACTCCACTCCATCACTACACTCCACTCCATCACTACACTCCACTCCATCACTACACTCCACTCCAGCACCACACTCCACTTCATCGCATCAATCCACTGTACGTGCGCCAACACGCCCGGTTGCGCCAACGGAACCGCAGTACAGTCAGGCCGCTTTGGGTACCACGACAACAACCAGTGTTTCCGTCGTCGAGGCCGACGGCGGACAATCCGCCTACGAGGTGCATCCGACCGAATACCTCGCACCGTTCGGTACCCGTTTGGCCGCTCGGCTAGCAAAGAGGTGATGAAATATTACAAATACATAATACCGTTCAATGTTTGACGACATCATGCCGCGATCCGCCAAGCGCGGTCGTGAAAGAATGGACGACATGCTCCGTCCAGCCAAACGGCGCCGCGTCGATATGGCCAGTGATGGGCCGCCTCCTGCATTGTCTGCATCGCTCGCGTCGTCTGCATCGCATGCATCGTCTTTATTCCCCGCATCGTCGGCCGCGGCAACGTCGTCCGAACATACCGGCGTCACGGCCGGCAGCGGCCGCGTTACGTTGCCGCGGCTATCCTTGCCGCTCGCGCGCGCCGAGTCACGCGAGGACCGCGGATCCGCTACAAATATCCGACCATCAGTGCAGGGGCTCACCGTTGTGGAAATTCGCCAGATTCTGCAGGCACTGCGGGCCACCTTTGCGCGCGACGGGTACGTGGACCAGACCAAAATTGTCACGGG
>Ga0315903_10011299_pt1 | contig 10531 bp, 9 predicted proteins | sample LakEriMetagenome_7_FD_203524 | JGI IMG/M metagenome (GOLD analysis project Ga0315903, IMG submission 203524) | Freshwater fungal communities from buoy surface, Lake Erie, Ohio, United States - Buoy 2 MA119 | ecosystem: Environmental > Aquatic > Freshwater > Lake | place: USA: Lake Erie, Ohio... | reverse complement strand
TCGGCCAGCGGAAGCTTCTCCACAATCGCAGAAAACGGCATCACCGCGGGCTCACTCCGGCTTTCCTCCACCACCGGAACCTCAATCCGCTTCTCCTCGGCAACCACCGGCGGCGTCGCCTCCGGAGTCGCCCTCCGTACCTCCGCTCGCGCCCCAATGGAATGATTGATCGGAGCCGACAGCGTCACCGTCGTCGCCGCCGGCATCGCCACCATCTCATGCGCCGGCTCCACCACAACCACCGGACGCACCGGTTCCACTGCCCTGGCAGGCTCCACCACCACCACCGGACGCACCGGTTCCACTGCCCTGGCAGGCTCCACCACAACCACCGGACGCACCGGCTCCACCGCCCTGGCAGGCTCCACCACCACCACCGGACGCACCGGTTCCACTGCCGGAACCACCACGGGAGCTTCGCTTACCACCGCAGCCGCCGCAGCCGCTGCCACCGGAACCACTTCCGCAGCGATATCACGCACCGGAACCACCGGAGCCACAGCTACCGGCTCCGGCCTCACCGGAAGCGGAGGCGGGGACGGCACCGCCGCAAACGCCGGCGGAACCTCGCTCTTCGCCACCAGGGATTCGACCATCCCATTCCCCCCGCGGGAAACCGACGAAATAATCGTCACGGAAACCGCATCTTCCATGCTCGGATCCACTGCGGCACCGAACAGAATCTGCGCATCGCTGCTCACCTGACGCCCGAGTTCACGCATCAGTCCCTCGATTTCGAACAGGGTAAGACTCCGTCCGCCACACACATGCACCAGCACATTGCGCGCCTTCTCGAGCATCTGCCCACGGTCGAGCAGCGGACTCTGCATCGCGAGCGAGAGCGCCTGGCTGGCCCGGTCCTCACCCTTGGCCTGACCATACCCGAAGAGACAACGGCTGTCCGCATTGCGCAGCGCCGTCATCAGATCGTCCATGCCAATCCGGATCAACCCGGGCTGCTTCACCAGACTCGTGACCGCACGGATGCTCTGTCCAATGATGCGGTCGGCCGTCACAAACGCTTCCCCCACGCCCTTCTCAGGCAGCACCATGTCGCCCATCCGGTCGTTTTCAAAGGTCACAAGGGCATTGGCCTGACGCCGCAGATCCTCCAGCGCGGTGAGCGCCTGACTCATCCGGCGGCGGCCTTCGAAGGCAAAGGGCATCGTCGCAAAAACCACCACCATGGCTCCTGATTCGCGCGCCATCCGAGCGACCATCGGCGCCGCTCCCGATCCCGTACCGCCACCCAGACCCGTGCAGATGAAAACCATGCGCCGGTCCTTGAGCGCGTCGCGGATCTCTGCAATGCTCGCGGCCGCCGCTTCATGACCCAGTTCCGGATCGCCACCGCAGCCGAGTCCCTGCGTCAGATTCCGTCCCAGCTGCACCTTGCTCCGCACCATCCCGGCCTGGAGCGCCCGCGCATCGCTGTTCATCGCCGTCAGATCGGCTCCCGTGATTCCCTCCATCGCCAGCCGGTCAATCACATTGGCTCCCGCCCCGCCAATCCCAATCACACATACCGGAGGGATCCCGGCAGCTCCCGCGGCCGCCGTCTCGTTGTCTAGCTTGATTTCAATCATGGCTTCTGTTGGTTTCAATTTGGAGTTTTCCGGCTGACGGTGCCCGGGTTGCCCCGGGCGGAAAGATTCATGACATGATGCCCAGCATCCTGGCCGACCCGCTCAGCAGTCCGGCAAATTTCTCGCGGAGCCGCGCAAAAGCCCCCAGCTGCGGCCGCTCGCTCTCCATCCTCTGCGCATAACGGATCAATCCGATCGGCGTCGCATACTGCGGACTCTCGAAGGCCGAGGTCAGGCCCGTCATCGGAGTGAAACTCGACCGCCGCGCCGGAAGACCAAAGACTTCCTCGGCCAGCTGGTCGATGCCGCGCATCTGACTCGTCCCACCACAGAGATACAGGCCGCCCGCGAGCCGGTCAAGGTGCGCACCCTTGGCAACGAGCCGCTTGCGCACGAGTTCGAAGGTCTCCCCGATCCGGGCGCGGATGACGTCGTTGAGCACATCCCGTTCGACATCGCGTCCGTCAAAGGTGGTGTCCGACGGCAGATGAATGATCTCCCCTTCCTCGGCGGGCAGGGCGCAGCCATGCTCGACTTTGAGTTTTTCGGCCCTCGAATGCGGAATCTTGAAGACGATCGAAAGGTCGTTGGTGACGTGGTCTCCCCCCACCCCGACCGATCCGGAGGCCACGATGGCTCCTTCTTCATAGACCACGTAATCGGTCGTGCCTCCCCCGATGTCGAGAAGCAGGGCACCCTGCTCGCGGGCCTCCCGGTTGAGCACCACCTGGGCCGCCGCAATCGGAGCAAAAACCACGTCTTCCACCACAAGGGGCAGTTCCCGCAGGCAACGCACCGTGTTCTGCACCCGGCTCCGGATGCCATGCACAATGTGGTACTCCGCCTCCAGTTTCCGACCCACCATGCCCACCGGATTCTGCACCCGTTCCTGCCCGTCCACCCAGTAATGCCGGATCATCCGGTGCAGAAAAATATGCTCAGGCGGAATCGCCACATTGCCCGCCTGCTCCCGCACTTCCTCGAGATCGTCCTCCGTGATCTCATTCTGATCATCGGGCATGCGCAGCAACCCGCGGTTATTGCAGCTTTCCACATGCGGTCCGGTAATGGCCAGCAGCACACTCCGGATCATGATGTCGCTCCGGTCTTCCGCCCGCACCAGCGCGTCCTGCAGGCAGGTCTGCGCCGTCTCAAAATCGACGATCTCCCCCTTCCGGACCCCGCGCGAAGGAGCCTGCCCCACTCCCAGAATCCTGATCGTGCCATCACTGCGCGCTTCTCCCACCACCACACAGATCTTGCTGGTTCCGATCTCCAGTCCTACGTAAATACTGCTTCTGGCCATGGCTTCAGGTCCTTGAGTTCGCAGGTTTCATCGCCGCCCCGCGGACACTCGCCGGAATGCCCCTCGGTCCACTCACATTCTTCCGGACCACTGGCTTAACTGCGTCCGAACGCACGGCCCCAGCCTTCACCGGCACCGTCTTCACCGCCGATCCCCGCACCGCTCCGGAGGACCCAGCCACGGTCTTCCGGACCGCTGACTTCGCCGGCACAGGCTTTGCAGGGGATGACTTCGCAGACGGCTTTACCGTCGCTACTTTGGATGCCGGGGCCCGCACGATCGAGGACTTCAGCGTGCTGGACTTCGCCGCCGCAGAGGTCCTCGGCTTCGTGGCCGTCGGCTTCGTGGCCGTCACGGATGGCTTCGCCACCACCGGCCTGGCGCTCACTGTCTTCGCCGGCGATACCAACTTCGCATTTCCAGCCGCCGTGCGCACGGACTGCGGCACCGCTGTCCGGGCCGGACGCGCCGTCACCGCCAGCGACCGCACCCCTCCCGAAACTGCCGTCTTCATCTTCTCCGTTTTCTCCGTTTTCTCCGTTTTCCCGGATCCCCGGGCGGGAGCCACCGCGGCGGTCTCCCCGGCAGAATCCTCAGCCGACTCCTGTTCATCGGGAAACTCCAGCGCGACCGACTCCGGCTCGTCGGCGACAAACGTGACCGGCACATTCCTCGCCGGCTGCAGATCCACCGTCGCCACCTCCCTGCCCTCGCGCACCGTGGCATGCAGCACGGCCTGCAAGCGGTCGAGGCAGAGGCTCAGACTGTTTCCTTCCACTGGAAATATAAAGCGACCCTGCGGGCGCACGACTGCCGTGACGTTCCATGTGCCCGGCACTTCGATCTTCCGCACGGCCCGTGGTTCATGCCACTGCCGCCCTTTCATCAGGTCCAGCAACTCAATCGCCCGCAGCATCTCCATCGATTTCACGGTCTGACCAATCACGGCGACCACCCCTTCATGAGCTTCGATCTCCGGAAGGTTCACATACGAACGATGCATCTCATCACACGGAATCACCATCCCGCCGGCATCGACCGCCACCTGCTGGGCCAGCGTGTAGCCCGCCGCACACCCCGTGAGCCACGCCACCGGCAGCCTTTCCTCCAGCTCCACCACGAGCCGACCCGGCAGGCGGCGCTCCACTTTCACCTTCCGCACCTTCGGAAGCATTTCCAGCCGCTGCCGCACATCCTCGAGATCAATGTCGAGCACATGCATGTTGCGGTGCAGACCCGCCACCCGCGCAGCGACCTCCGGAGAAATCGCCCCGTTCGTCTGAAACTGAAATTCCCCGACCGCATAGGCCGGATTCGCCCGCACCGCACTGCTCCAGACTTCCTGCGCATGCACCGAGAGAAACAGCACAAGTGCCAATCCCATCACCAGCTTGCCCGCATGCCACAGCGTCCCCCGCAACCGCATGGCCCGCTCCCGGCTCGAGGGCGGCACTTCCACCGCCAGCCGCACGTCCGCACCCGACCGCACCCGGAACGGCCGATTCCCCCGGCCCTTCGGACGGGATCTTTTGGTCTGCGGAAGTAACCAGCGGAACACAGTTCAGTTCATGTGAGAATTTCAGCGCGCCACCTGCAGCGACAGTTCAAGGATGCGCGCACACAGCTCAGGATACATGATGCCAGCAGCCCGCGCCGCCTTCGGGAGCAGACTCGTCGCCGTCATCCCGGGAATCGTATTGACCTCCAGAACCCACGGACGTCCCTCCCCATCAAGGAGGACATCCACACGGCTGTACACCTCCACCCCAAGGGACCGGTGCGCAGCCATGGCCGCCTGCTGCACCCGCTTCGTCACCTCCACACTCAGATCGGCCGGACAGAAATAGTCGCTCCCACCCTTTCCCGTCAGCCAGGGATACTTGTTGGCAATGTCGTAGAATCCATCCCGCGGCTGAATGTGAACCACCGGAAGCACCTCATCGCCCAGAATCCCCACCGTCAGTTCCTTGCCTTCAATAAAGGGCTCCACCAGCGCTTCCCCTCCAAAGCGCTTCAGATCGTCAATCGCCGCAGCCAGCTGCGCAGCTTCACGCACAATGTGCACCCCCACACTCGATCCCTCCCGAAGCGGCTTCATCACCAAAGGCACCGGAATCTTCACATCCCCAGGAGCCGCACCCTCAAGGGGCAGCAGCTGATAGGCAGGCGTGGGAACCCCATGCGCCACAAAGCGTTCCTTGCTGCGTGCCTTGTCAAAAGCCAGTTCGCTGCTCACCGAGCCCGCCCCTGTGTACGCCACCCCACGCTCCTCCAGCTCCCGCTGCAGCTGCCCATCCTCCCCGTACGTCCCATGAATCACATTGAACACCACCTCCGTCCCAGCCGGAACCTCCATCCCAGAACCAGCCACATCCACCTCCAGTACCTTCGCACCAAGCGACTCCAACGCTTCCTTCACCCCCTTGGCCGTCTCAAGCGATACCGCCCGCTCCGAACCCGGCCCGCCTTTCGCCAAAGCGATCACTTTGCCCTGAAGTCGCATGCTCTCTGATTTAGGTTTGAATTTATAAGGGAACGTTACAATTTCCAGCCGTACTTAAGCCAGCCGAACTTCCAGTAAAAACGAAGATTGTTTAAATGGAAATGGAAAAATTGCTATTTTCCATAAATGCGGCCCCGCAAGTGCGTAGCGCAAGGAACCAATTTCCCGGTTCGGGTCTGGTTCTTCAAACGGCCTTCAGGGCAATCCCTCCACAAACCCATCGGGGACATCCTCCCACGCCAGCCCCATGGGCTTGCCGGCCAGATCGGTCACCTCCAGTTCGCCCTTGGCGATCCTCAGCACGGCTCCGCTTGGTCCACCATCACGGAAGAGCCGAGGATAACTTTCCACCAGTCCGTCTGCCACCCCGCGCGGAAACCGGGACGTTCCGCGGAAATACTGATGTCCATTGCGCTCGACGTGCGGAATTCCGAATTCGGCCATGACGGCGAGGTCCTGGAGCAGGGCGACCGGAGGAATATTGGACAAATCCTCTCCGCTGAGAATTCCGCCGCCGTGGCGCAGCAGGACGAGGTTGGCGAGCCCCTTTCCGATTCCCTTGCAGTTCTTGTGACTGCTTCCGGCATAGCCGAGACGCAAGGCCCGCGGGAGATCGTCGAGGGAGGCATCGGCCTCGTCAATGATCACAGGGGGATGATGATCCCATGCGGCGAGGGCCTCACCGGCGGCTGCGTCGAGCGAGCGTTCCCGCGCGAGCGGTTGCTCCACGAACAGCAATCCGCGTTCCAGCCATGGCCCGAGCAAGGCATCGGCTCGCCAGCCTTCCCAATGCTCCCGGAAAACCCGGAAGTCGGGATAGTTTTCGTTGGCATCAAGGGTGAAGCGGGCACTCTCCGGAAGAACCGACGCCAGCTTACGCAGTCGCCCGGCATCTTCCTCCCGCCGGCCGGACAGCTTGATCTTGAAATGCGTGAGTCCGAAAACCCCGACGTTTTCCTGCAGCGTCTGCGGCAGGCCGTCGGCCACCGGACGCTCCACGTCGGCCGCCACGAGGGGATCGCTCAACCCCACGGTATGCCGCAGCGTGATTTTTGCGGGCCAGACCGGCGGCAGATAGCGTTCCCATGACCCGCCGGGTCCACCGGCACGCAGCGTGCCCGGTTCCAGTCCCAGCAGGCCGGCCCGCAGCATGCCGCCGAGGCTCCGTCCGCAGTTCTGCCCCAGCGCATGCAGCACGGCCCGCTCGATCAGGGCCGTTCCCATCTGCACAAGCAAGGCCGGAAAGGCGGGTGCGCTCACCATGCCCCGCTGCCCTTCATAGAGGCTGCGCCACCATGCCCCGTAATCCGCCCAGCCCCCCACGGCCAACCCGGCCGCATGGCGCAGCACCGCACCCATGTCCCTCACGTCTTCCTCGTGACTCGTCCCAGGCTGCTTCACGAACCACTTCGGCACAAGGGTCTCCGCAGCCATGCCCAGCCACTGACGTCCTCCGGCGGCCACCCGCACTTCCACCAGCACATGCGGAGCCCGCTCCATGCTCACCATGCCATAACGGAAGGGCAAACGCGTCTCCAGCAGCGCATGGTGGAACCTGATTTCCTCCACCGCAAAGGACATGCCGCCGGAAGCCGTCATATCATGAATGTCTCCCCGCAGGTTCAGCCGATCGCCGCCGCAAAGCGCCCGAGGCCTTCCTCGAGCGTGACCCGCGGACAGCCGAAATTCAGCCGTACAAAGCCCGGCGCACCAAAATCCGCCCCGTTGTTGAGAGCGAGCCCGCGCGATTCGAAATGCGCCGCCGGATGCTCGTAGCCGAGGGCGCGCACATCCAGCCACGCCAGATAAGTCGCCTCGATCCTCGGCAGCACGACCTGCGGAAAGCGCTCGGTCAGAAAATCAGCGAGCCGGTCCCGGTTCCCGCGCAGATACCGGCAGAGGGCCGCCCGCCATGCTTCGCAGTCCCGGTAAGCCGCCGCCGTAGCCGCAAAACTCAGCGGACTCGTCTCGGCCACCAGCGTATTCTTGGCAGCCTGAAATCTCCGCCGCAGCGCCGCATCGGGAATCACCGCAAACGCCAGCCCCAGCCCAGCCACGTTATACGTCTTGCTGGCGGCCATGAGCACGATGAGCCGCTTCCGCAGACGGTCGTCCAGCCGCAGCGCCGTGCAGTGCATCGCTTCCTCCGGGTCGAGCACGAGATCGCAGTGAATCTCATCGGAACACAGCAGCAGATCGTGCCGCTCGCAGAAATCCACCAGTTGCTCGAGTTCGCCCCGGCTCCAGACCCGCCCCACCGGATTGTGCGGACTGCACAGCAGCAACAATTTCACCGACGGCGTCACCGCCCGCTCCATCGCCTCGAAATCAAACCGGTACCTCCCATCTTCTCCAGGCTGCAGCGGTACCGTCACCAGTTCCCGCCCCGCATCGCGGTGCACTTTCAGAAATGGTGGATACACCGGCGTGCAGGTCATCACCGCATCCCCCCGTTCCCCGGCAATGAGCGCCGCCATCGCCAGCGCCGGCACCATCCCGGGCAGCCACACCAGCCAGCCCGGTTCCGCGTCCACTCCATGAACCGACCGCAGATACCCAAGCACCGCCTCCACCGCCTCCGCCGTCGCCACACTGTACCCCAGCACCCCATGATCCAACCGCCGCCGGATCGATGCCAGCACCGGTTCGGGCGAGACAAAATCCATGTCGGCCACCCACATCGGCAGCACATCCCGGCCCTCGTAACGCGACCACTTCAGGCTGCCAGTGCCATGGCGTTCCACAGGACGGTCGAACTGCGATAATTCATCGGACTGCATAGAAACTCATCCAAACTCAGCCCACCCGCTCTGGCCAGCGCAGATTGTCCGCCCTGCCACAAAAACCGATTTCCGATTGCACCGCACCGCCACCGTCCGTTCCTCCCCTCATCATGGAAGTCTTCGTCCTCAAGAACCAGCAGCGCACGGGCCCCTTCCCCGTTTTCAGGCTCCAGGAAATGCTCGACGATGGCGAAATCTCCACGGATTCCCTCGTGTGGCACGAGGCCATGCCCGCATGGACGCCCCTCTCCGCCGAACCATCCCTCAATTCCTCGCTCCGCTTCACCAAAGCCTCGCCGCCCCCGCTCCCGGAACATTCCGATGACTCCGACGGCGAAAATCCACAGCCAAACCCGTGGCTCAACCCAGCGTCCCGCAGCGACTCCGGACGCCCGCTCCCGCAGGGTGAAGCGGCTCCACCAACCCACCCATGGCGTCGCTTCTTCGCCCGGCAACTCGACCTCCTCCTCGCCCGCGCTGCCTGCACCAGTGCAGCCGTAGCCTCCGGATCAGCCGACGCCTGGCTCTTCCTCCAGCCCACCACGGCCCTCCTCATCCTCAGCCCGGCCCTCCTCATTCTCGCGGAAGCGGCCTTCCTCACCACCGTCGGCACCACCCCAGGCAAAGCCGCCCTCGGCCTCCGCGTCCTCGCCGGCGATGGCTCCAGACTCGCCTTCCCCGCCGCCCTCAAACGATCCTTCCTCGCATGGACCGGATCGGGCTTCGGCCTCCCCCCAGTCTACCTCATCCCACTCCTCCAGTGGATCCTCAGCTACCGCTTCCTCCAAAAATACCGCGATACCCTCTGGGACCGCGCCGCCCATTCCCAGGTCACCGCTTCCCCGCCACGCCCGCTCGGCATCGCCACCGCCATCCTCATCACAGCCTCATGGATCTACGGAACTTCCCAGATCCTGCTCCACTCCCCCATCTCACCTTCCCTCCCAGAACAGCAACGCGACGCCATCCTCCGCATCCGCAGCAGCCTCCCCCAGGCCAACCCGCCTTCCACTTCCTCCACCCACCCATTTCTCCCCATTCCCAGTTTGACACCGCCACCTTCCCAGCCATCATAGTCGCCCGCTCCGATGCTCCCCATCGGGCACACCCTTTCGGGCTGTAGCGCAGTTTGGTAGCGCGCTTCGTTCGGGACGAAGAGGCCGTGGGTTCGAATCCCGCCAGCCCGACCATCACCGCCCCACTCCGGGAAATCACCCCGGAGTGGGGCTTTTTTCGGCACCCGACCTCTTAACCGCCCGTCAGATCGGTCGGATCGGTCGGATCGCTCCCATGCTCCGCATATCTCACCCGTGCGGGATTGCCCGGGGCATTGGATTACGGCACAACCGCAAACACACTACGACCGCAATAATATGCTTTACCCGGACGATTGCATGCGCCACCATAATTGCAGCCATGCCAAATCAACAGATCATCGAGAAAATAGCGTCCTTGAAGCAACGGTATTCGGAACCCCGGAGGGCAGCGACTCTGTTCCGGGAAGCGCTCGCGGGGCACTTGCCTCCGCTGATTCAATGGGACAAGCTCCGGTTGGTCCCGGAATCGTACACTGACCCTGATAGAAGCGATCGGGAAACCGACCTCCTGTTCGCGGCGCCCATCGCGGAAAACGAAGTCATGATTTACATGTACTTCGATCTGGACACCACGAATCCCGAGTCTGCGGCGGACCGCCTGAGGTCCTGCATGAAGCGCATCGAAGAGAAATGGGTGGAAACGCACGGCAACACGAGACCCCTTCCGGTGATCCTGCCCGTTCTCATGCCGGTTTTCATGGCCTGAGAGCCAGCACGGAGAAAGCCGATCGGCTGACAGTCCCGGTATCTGAAGCTGGCTGCTGAACCGAGGCGTCGTGGCGGTGCGCGACGACCGGATGCCGGCTTCAGTTCCGGCTGACCCGGTAGAAGCGGCGGAGGGTTCCCTGGGGGATGCCGGTTTCCGTGAAGGACGTGGTGGCACCAGCCGACGGGACGTTGCTGCTGAGCTTCGTCCAGTTGCTCAGACCTGCGCTGGCTTCCACGGTGTAGCTGGCACCGGGTGAGGAAGCGAACGTGAGGGTTGCCCGTCCGGCGGCGGGCTCCGGAACAAGGGAGAGGATCTGCACCGACTGCGGGCCACCGCCTTCCTGATAAAGCCAGAAACCAGCCAAGGGAACCTCGCGGTCGACTGTGTCCGCCGAGCCATCGAACCAGATCTGCACGTCATTGCTGCCATTGGAACGGAAGCTCAGCCGGACCGCTTTGGCATCGACCACACTGCTGGTGAGTCCATTGACTCCCGGAGCCCCCGTATTGGCCGGATGGCCGACCCACGAGGCATTGCCCAGAATCCC
>Ga0315903_10011298_pt1 | contig 10531 bp, 18 predicted proteins | sample LakEriMetagenome_7_FD_203524 | JGI IMG/M metagenome (GOLD analysis project Ga0315903, IMG submission 203524) | Freshwater fungal communities from buoy surface, Lake Erie, Ohio, United States - Buoy 2 MA119 | ecosystem: Environmental > Aquatic > Freshwater > Lake | place: USA: Lake Erie, Ohio... | reverse complement strand
GATATTGTTTTTTCTGATGAAGCATATTACCCAACTGCTGTCGCAACTTGTTCCAATATTAAAGGTGGAAAAATTTATGTTAAATTAAAAATGCCACTTGGTGCAACAGTAGTAGAGTAGTTTTTTTTTTGTGGATATATTTATAATAAAACTAAATAAAATTTAATAAAAAAAATTATGAGATCAAGATTAAATGAAAGAGATTTATCACGTATTGTAAGACGTGTAATTAATGAAGGTGGATTTATTGCTGCTGATATGTCAGAATTTCCTGATGGTGCGTATAAAATGGTAAAAATTCAACCAGGAACAGGACCAACAGAAAAAGGTGTTTACTTTGTTAAAAATGGTGCAGAAATTCAAATCGTTAGCGGTCAAGTCATTGGAAAGGCGGACGGGACTGTAGGACCGTATGGAAGTGGTTCTATATACCAATAAAAATTTGTAAACGTAGGGGTATGAATAAATTTATAATTTCAGAACAAGAAAAAAATCGAATCCTTGGAATGCACAAATCAAGAACCACTAATCATTATTTGATGGAGGAAAATGAACCTGTTAAGTTTGATAAAAATTATTTTATGAATAAAAAAACAGGTAAGGTGGTGTATGACGATTATGGATACCCTGTAAGTGTTGATGGAATTGAAATAACTGACTATGAAACCCAATGGAAAAATAACTTCTCAAGAACAAATATCGGAGGTAGAGGTTTTCAAGGTGGGGAATTAACTTATGAGTATAATGAACAATCATCTACAGGGGTTAATAGTCCTGATCCACAACAATCTAATGGTGCCGGAGTTGATTTCAAAGACAGTAATGGACAAGTGGTTGGTTCTATGATATTCTAATTTATAAAAATAAGATATGAAAAGAATTGTAAGATTAACGGAGTCAGATTTGGCTCGAATTGTTAGACGTGTGATAAACGAGGGTGATGATTTTGATTGGAAGTGGGAAAAAATGCAAAATCAAATAAACAATGTGGATACAGGGTTTGTTGATTTAAGAACATTAACACCAGGTGAAAGATCAATAAAATATACCGTTAGAGGTGTTGATGATTGTGAAAAAAATAATGCATTTTATGATAACTCAAGTAAAACTGCCTTGATTGAATATTGTAATTACGATGGTGAAACAAGTGTTGAGGAATTGGATGAAAAGGGTGATCATATGTGGAGAAGACTAAAACGTAAAATGGAAAAAGAATATGACGATGAGTTTGAATCCAGAGGAATGTATAATAGATGGAGACGATAAAATTGTTTAACCCCACCTCATCAAGTGGGGTTTTTTATTTGATTTTATTTTCATACTATTATGTATGAAACAAGTTAAATATCCTTTTTCTAATTTGAAAAAACATCATTATTGCTATATGAATCTTTTATGTGATTTTTTAAAAACAATGTATGATGTAAGGTTTTATTTAAAAGGAGAAGAAACAAAAATTAAAATTGAAATTCACGATGTGCAGATATCCCCTGTTTATAACCCATTTGATTTTAATGTTTGCTATCGGGTATTAGATTTTTGTAGTGGTGAATATATTCTAATTTCAGAATATGATTTTTTTAAAACATTTTATTCCTATCTTCCCGATATTGTTCCTTATTTGGAATTTGAATTATATTCATCTGATTCTGAAATAGAACCATTTAAAACATTTGATTTAAAAAACCTTTATTATTGTGAAATGACAACATCAGATAATTGTTTTACTAACATAGGTTTTATTGATGGATAGTAATTCTTTTTTATTTCAATATATTTATAATTAAAATAAGATTATGAGAAGAAATAGTAGATTGACAGAAAATGATTTATCCCGTATAATAAGAAAAGTATTAAACGAACAAGAAACTGATTTTGATTTGAAAAAAACCGTAATGGACACATCAGGGTTTGAAGAATCAGATATTCCTTCCGAGTGTTTGGGGGGTGATCCAAATTTATCACAGATTGAAATGGTTCAAGGATGTATTGATAAAATCACTGACAAATCAACTGCGTTAACAAACACAATTAAAGCGTTGTCAAATTCTTTAAGTCAATTAAAAAAATAATATTTTCATATGAATTCATATCTTAACTTACCTGATACTATTTTAAAAAAAATTATTCAAGTTCTTATGAATGGATTTGATGATGAGGGTGTGGATATTTTTGATGACGGTGAGGTGTTTAGTTATTTAGATTTAATTGATGAAGAACTTAAGTATTTTGGTGTTGAACCACGGGACGAAGAGGATTATACATTTTTTATTTCCCTTTTAAGATTGAATCCTGACTTTCAAACAAAACCTATATTAAAACCAACTCTTGAAACGTATTCTGTTGATTACAACGAACTTTCAACTCAAACAAGAAAAACAACATATAATAGCACAATTAAATCATACATTCCAATTACAAAAAAAATAATTGAAGAATTGGAGCATAATGATTTATTTTATTATTACGAAGGTAGTGTTGTTGATGATTATGACGTTGACAATGAAATTGTTGATACGTCTGTTAGTAATATTGAAAAAATAAATAAAAGAAGATAATATGAAAAAAATTATAACCCTTACTGAATCTGATTTAACAAGAATTGTTAGACGAGTATTAAAAGAAGACGAAGATAGACCAAGATATGAAAGAAAGATGCCTGAATATCTTGAAGGTTCAAACCCGGAAGGTAAAAGAGGGATGGACAAAATAAAAAATGCTTTAATAGATTATTTAAAAGTCCCAAAGGATGCAAAAAGAAGTGAGATGATGCCAAAAATCAACTCAAACAAAAGAAAAATACAAAGCACATTAAAAGAAATATATAGGGAAGTTAAAAAAACAGATTCATCTGATTTAATCGAAGTTGATAAAAAAATAGATATTGATGATAAAATTGCCGATAATAATGAATTATCAAATTATGATATCCCAGAATTTGGGCAAAAGTCTGAAAGAAAATTAAAAAATATGTTGCTTGGGTACTATTCAAAATTTCTTTATGGTGGTGATGATTTATCGTTTGAACAAAAAAGAACCATATCAAGAAATAAAAAAGGTATTTTGGATGACATTGTAGATTATATATCATTTCACCTTTGGATTGACGAAGAAGGTGAAAAAGGAAATTGGGGATTACCAAAATCTATGGATGAGGATTAATGGTAATCATTTCTTAATGTTTTGATAATTTAAAACATCTTATTTTATTTATTTTTTTGATATATATTTGAGTATGATAACATATTCATTATTAATTTTACCTACAACGTTTTTGTATTTAACTATAAAAAAAGATAGAAAAGAATACAAAGAGTGGATGTCAAATAGATGATTTGTGTATATTTATATATATGAATTTAAATGAAGAAATCCGTAGAATAAAAACGTTGATGTTTGAAAGTGCTGACTCGTACTCTATTCAAACTGAAGGGGAGATAAATTCACCTGAAGGATTAACCATTTGTTTTTATAGTCCTGAGAATAAAAAAATCGGACAAACTAAAGTTATTGGATTTAGACACGCAGTTGATTTAAGTAGAAGTTTTCAATCATTTATGGAAAAACAAAATGATGACTTATTTAATGACGATTGCGCATATTCACATAGTTTATTTGTTGATGATGATTTTAGAAGACAAGGCTTTGGTGAAAAGTTAAAATCGGAAACTGAAAATATTTTAAAACAAAATAATTTTAAATATAATACGGCAATTGTCTCAAGTGACAATAATCCATCACAAGGGTTAGTTAAGAAACTTGGGTATAATATTTATGACTCACTGGATGGTGAGGACTTTTTTGTAAAAGAAATGTTTTAATTAACAAAGATACGGTTTAGGACCGTTATAGTGTTACAGCTATATAAAACCACCTATAAGTGTCGCTACCTGTGGGTGGTTTTTTTATAAAAAAAATGATAGGTAAAATTGGAAATATAAATAAACAAGAAGGGTTGGAACTTTATATATTTTCTAACGAAGAAAAAATAGGTTCTCTACTACTTTTTAATTTTGAACTGTCTTTGGAAGTTCACAACACAAATTATAATATATTGGAAAGTGTTGAACATCCGATTTTGAATAATCAAAACTCAATATTTTTAATGTCATTTAAAATTGAAGAACCCTACAGAAAACAAGGGTTTGGTAAAAAACTATTAAACCAAGCGATTAGTGAAACAATTAAGTTTGGTGTTGATTATTTATTTTTGATTTGTAAAAGAGATAATTACACAGCAAAAAAACTATATAAGAATTTTGGTTTTGAAATTTACGCTAAAAATGAAACAGATGAGTTAATGTATAAAAAAATCCCCCAAAATATTGAGGGATAATTTTACTCAACTTCTAAAACCTCTAAGTCAAAAACTAATGTTTTTCCTGCCAACGGATGATTAGCATCTAAAACAACAGTTTCTTCTTTAACTTCTTTAACAACAAAATTGATTGGGCCCATTTGAGTATCTGCTTGTAAAGTAATACCAACTTCTACTTCTCCTGGCATTTGTGTTTTAGGAACTTCTTGAACCATTCCCTCATTGTAATCTCCGTATGCGTCTTGAGGTAAAATTGTTACTGTTTTTGTCTCCCCTACTTGCATATCCATCAAACCGTTTTCAAAACCTGAGATTAAATTTCCTTCGCCAAGTTTTGCTTTGATTGGTTCTCTACCTTCAGTCAAAGATGTATCAAAAATTGTTCCATCCTCAAACTTTCCTGTGTAATTGATTGTGACTGTGTCACCATTTTGTATTTTTTTCATAATAAAATATTTTTTATAATTATAATAGTTATTTCTGAATTAGTAAAATCATAAATTCATTTATATTTATTATAAAAACAAAAAATGAAAGACATTGTAAAAACTAACGAATCTTATCTTATGTGTTTTTTAGATAAAGTAGAATGGGACTTTTCAAGTGCAAATCTAAAACTTGGTTATTTTTTACATCAATCTGAATTTTGATATTTTTATTTATTTGTTTATCTTTGTCAAAAATTTAAAAAATAATGGACTTGGAAAAATTGGATGCACAAGAAATAAAATCTTTGTGTAAAAAATATGGGGTTGGTGTTATAGGTGATAAGAAAGAGCTTATTAAAAAATTGAAATATTATTTAGAACCCGTTGAGGGAACAATTAATAACCACCCAAATAGAAAGATTCCTTCAGATAAAAAAATAGTATCTGTCACAAATATTGAAAAAGAAAAAATTAATACCATTTTGAAAAACAAGGGTAATTTTTTATATTACTCTTTTGGTTACAAATATTATTTGGTAAATAAAGATTTACATTTATAAAGTATTTATAATAAAACCTTAAAAAAATAAGTGAGTACTAGAATATTAATATCAGAAAACGAAAAAAATAGAATATTATCTTTGTATCAGATAATAAAAGAAGATACTCCCGCAAGTGAAGGTACTGTTACTTTTATAACCTCACCTCCAGAAAATAATAAAGATCTCAGATCTGCTCAGTTGGTTATAACAAATATTAATGACCAAACTATTACATACAATGTAACTGTTGGTCCGAGTGGGGAATTAAAAAAAGAACTACCGTTTGGTAACTATGAGGTAAATCCACCTGAAAAAAAAACAACATACACGTTCGATTTAAAAACATTTCCTTTAGACAAAACAAACCCTAATGTTACTGTTAAAATACAATTGAAACCATACATCAAGGAGATGGGAGAAGTTACACTTCGTCCTAATTCAAATATTTTTGGTAAAATAGTCACAAAAATAAATGAGCAAGACATACCTGTCCCAAATGTTGAAATTAAATTAACTTTCGAAGAACAAAAAAGCCTCTTTTCAAAACGAAAAAATTTGGATGTAAAAATAAAAGAATTACCACCAATAGAATCAAAAACAGATGAAAACGGAGAATTTTATTTTGAAAAGGTAAAAACTTACCGGCATACAAATATTAATGTAGACATAGATGGTGGTGATATTTTCTATGACAAAAAAATAGTAATTGAAAAAACGGTATTTGATACTGATTTAGGAACAATATATTTAGAACGGTTACCCGTCGAAGAACCACCAAAACCATTTGAACCAGTAGTAGTAAAAAATACTTCTTGCGAAGGTTACGAGTCCACTAAAAAAGTTTTTTATGGTTACGGTTATGCAAAAAATGAACCAATTTCAAATGAGTTTGAAATTTTTGATGATACCATTTCTATAAAAACCGCTAAAAGACATGCGGTAAAACAATATCTGTTAATGTATCCAAGTAATGGGGTGACAATAAATGAGATATTAGAAAAACCAATAAAATATAAACTTGAATGTAGTAACGTTTCTACAGATTTTGTAAATCCAATCACTACAAACGTAATTAAAGTAACAAAAAAGGAACTTGATAGTTTAGTACAAAAAATTAAAGATGAAAAAAATAAAGTTGTTACTGAACAAATAGATTTCCAATATCTTGATTTTAAACCTGCTATTTTAAGTTCTTTAAATAGTGGTAAACCATTGTTTATATTTTTTGGTTTACTTGAAGATGAAAACAGCAATGATGTTATAAAATATATTGAATCAAACCAAGAACTAACAAAAAGATTAAATAAAAATTATATACCTATTTATTACGAGGTTGATACTAAAGATAAAGAAGGGTATATGTCGGCATCTGACCCTCTGAAAGTTACTTATTACCCATCTATTGCAATAATTCAAGGAATTGCAAATCCCGATGAAAAACAAATTAGAGATACTTATAGAGTTATAAATTTAGAAACAAGTATTGCGAGTAATTTACCACTAATTGATAAATTAATAGAATAACAATATATTTATTAAGTAAAAACAATTATGGCTATTAAATATATTATTGATAACACTGATTTATCTGTCACGGGACAAACAATAAATGGTGATTTAAATGTATCTGGTACAATTACTTTTACTGGAAATACATCTGCAAGTCCAATTAGTGAGTTACACGTATGTAATCTTGTAGGTTGTTCCCCTATTACTTTTTTTGATAGTATACAATCAAATGGTTCATCCGCAAATCAATTATTTTCTATAGCTTTTGGACAAAGTGTTTTAGCAAATGGTAATTATTCACATGCTGAAGGTGAATTAACAATAGCTAATGGATACGTCTCTCATTCAGAAGGAACTTCTTTTGCAGGACTCTCTGCTTGGGATACAGATAGTATTTCTAACGGATTAATACAGTTACCAACATCCATAGGTGACATAACATCACTATTTACAAATGGGACTGAGGTGTTATTGAGTAATGGTGGCACAATATTAATAAAAACAGTCTCTAGTTCAGTGTTTTCAGCATCCAAAACACAAATACAATTAACAGATACAGGTTTAAATGCAGGTGCTGGAACACCTTTATCACTCTACTCACAGGCAACAAATCCAGGAACACCACCATATAATAATCAAAACTTATTTTTAGGTGGCGATTATTCCCACACTGAAGGATTATATACACAATCTATTGGTATTGCGTCACACGCTGAGGGTTATTTATCTAAATCAATCGGTGGTAGTTCACACGCAGAAGGTGGTAACACTATGTCTTTTGGTGATTCATCACACAGTGAAGGTGGTGGTACAATAGCAACAGGTAACTACTCTCACGCACAAAATGAAGGGACGATTGCTTATGGGCAAAGTTCACACGCAGGAGGTAAAAACTCAACAGCATCTGGAGTAACATCATTCATACACTCAACAAATTCCTTAGTTACAGGTAGTAGAAGTGTTGTTTTGGGTGGGCAAAACATTACAGGAACAACTGCAGATACTGTATATGTGCCAATGTTAGAAACTGACATCGCAGGAGAAGGTATTATAATGAAAAGTCCAAATGGAACAAGATATAAAGTTACAGTGTCTAACGCAGGAACACTAACAGTTACTTTAGCATAATAGAATAAAAAAATAAAAAACTATGAAAAAAGATTTAAGAAAAGAATTACAAGAAATGAAATTTTTGTTTGGGTATGAAAGAGGTAGAGTTATTTCTGAACAAAAAGATTTCCCTAAAGAAGACGATATGATGTTTTCAGATATTGAATTTGCAGAACCAGATACAGAAAGGGAAGTTGTACCAGATACAGAAAGGGAAGTAAAACCTTCAAGACCATCAAGAAGAGAAAGAACTTTCGATCCTGATAGATTTAGTCCAAGTGAACGTCCTGAACCACATCCACAAGGAAGACATAAAGATGAAATTGAGTATGAATTAGAATTGGACGACAAACATTTTGATGGTGATGAAGAAAAAACTTTTGACGCTGAAGTAGATGAACCATTTGTACAAGATGTTGATACAGACGTTGACTCAATCGAAGCATTAGTAAAAAAATATTTAAATTCAAAAGGATGAGTAAATTTAGATTAGTCGAGGCGCCAATTTCTGATTATCTTCCTGATGAATTTAAACAATATGCAAGACAATCAGCTAAAGAAAGTGAGGAAGCGGGAACACCAACATCTACTCAAGAATTCTCAATGTTAATGATGAACTTACCATCATTAGAAAGATCACACAAAAGTGAGTTAGTAGATTTGGCAATTAAATCTTTTTACGAAATGTATCCTGAAATTAAATCTTGGGTTGATAAAGGAAGAATAATTGTTGATGCTGATTTAAGTGGTGGAAGTGGTGGTAGAATTTTACCACAATCCCCATCAATATCTGATGTTGAAAAGGCAAAACAAAAAGATCCCGATTTTGATGAAAGAGTAAAAATGAGACATTATCAAAATGCGTTTACTCAAGGCAAGGCTTGGATTAATGGATTTAATTATATTTTTAAAATTGATGACGAATTAGAAAACATCGATCCAAAATTATATGATTTGTATAGAAAGTTTTCAAAAGGGGCTTCAAAATTTTATTGGGAAAACACTGAAATGTTAGAAAGGATGGCTCAACAAGCAACAGGAAGAGTTGCTTATTGTGATGTGACATTTTTACCCGATGGAAAAGTAAAAATTGAAGCAAGAGCACCTGTTTTTCCTTTGTTGTTACACGAATTAGTAAAAGGTGGAGAATACTACCGATCACTTTTTTCATTACCAAAAGATAGAGATGTAAGTAAAGCGATAACTAACACAACTGATGTTCATAAACACGAAATAAAAAATATGAACTTCGGTAGAGCTATTGTTAACACGATAAGAAATATTTTAAATAATAAAGTTAAAGGGTATTCTCCCGATATGGAACCTCATCTTATGTCAGAACTAGAAGAAACCCTAACACCTAAAGAATTTAATGAAATTATGGATGGTATTGTTAAAAATGATAATGACAAAATATTACTATTCATTATAAAATGTGAAAATATTGTTAAAGATTTATGAGAACACGATTGACTGAAAGAGATATTAACAGAATTGTTAATAACATCATTAATGAGAGTGATGATTTTGTAACAGGAGTTGCAGCATCTAAAAGAACTGAACTTGTTGACGACGTAATTAACAGAATTAATGAGTACGGTAATGAATATATGTACGAACTAAACAGTTTGAATAGCAAATTTCCTGTTGAAAGATACAAAAGAATGGATAAACCAAGAAGAAGTGACTTTGAACTTCCAAAAGGAGTAAAAGTAAAAAGTAGTTACTTCCCTGAAGATTAATTTTTTCATATATTTAATTAATATATGGACAAAACACAATTATATTGGATATTTTTAAAATTTATTGGGGAAGAATATATAGATATTGAAGGTTTATATTTAAAACCTGAAAGAATTCTTAGAGATGGTAATACAATTGAGTTTTCAATTCATAATCCTAATGATATTTCCTTTTATATCGCAGTTGTTGAAGAAGAATTAGATGAAATATTATTAGATTTTAGTAAATTTACTAATCATAAGTTCAAATACTATATAGATACCAATTATCCTGACATATATTTCAATAAAACTTTAGAAAATGATATACAAACTTACTTAAATAGTAAAACCAAACTTAAATTAAGAAGTCTTTGGGGTGAAATCGTTGAAATTAAAGGAAAAAGTGTTGGTTTTTATACGGAACACGACTATGATAGGTTAATTATTTGGAATAATTTTACTCCAAAATCAGCATTTGTGTTTGATACTCGTACAAATGAAATAACTGAAGACGATATTAACATTTGTGTAGATAAATACATACAAATAATAGAATCTACAAGTGCATATCTTGAATCTGATGAGGTTTATCAAGAAATTGATGAAATTTTACACGATTACCCACTAATTTCAACTGATTATATTGCCCAAGTATACCACACAGGGTTTACAAACCTATGATAACATAGATTTACTACGTTTTTTACGGTGAAAAGTAATAACAAACCTGTGAACCTCATCTTGAATTGATGCAAGTAGGTTAAAAAACTTAGAATTTTCAAAATTTACACTATTTCCATCACAAAAATGAATAATATCTGACTTGTGAGACGAATTTTTACCAATAGATAGTAAATCTACCCTGTCAAGTAGTGAAAGTTCTTCAAAAACCTTCTTTGC
>Ga0315903_10011296_pt1 | contig 10532 bp, 15 predicted proteins | sample LakEriMetagenome_7_FD_203524 | JGI IMG/M metagenome (GOLD analysis project Ga0315903, IMG submission 203524) | Freshwater fungal communities from buoy surface, Lake Erie, Ohio, United States - Buoy 2 MA119 | ecosystem: Environmental > Aquatic > Freshwater > Lake | place: USA: Lake Erie, Ohio... | reverse complement strand
GGTTAACATCCGTACTACCCCTGAGATCACCATCAAGACCTATGTAAAAGGTCAAACCCTGTCAGTTGAGAATCCTGACAAACCCAAACTGCAACTCGTTATCGACAAAGGCGAGTACTTCGCTTGCGTTGAGGACGATGTGGATAAGGTTCAGTCGGACATCAACCTGATGGATACTTGGTCAAAAGACGCTTCTGAGCGTATGAAGATCAAGATTGACCAGCGTGTTCTGACCGACATTCTGCCGGACATTTCCGCCGACAACAAAGGTGCGACCGCTGGTCGTATCTCCAACAACATCGACTTGGGTACGACTGGTTCGCCTGTTGCTATCACCAAGACCAATGTGCTGGAGTACCTTGTTGACATCGGTACTGTTCTTGATGAAGCCAACTGTCCTGAGAGCGGACGCTTCGTAGTTATTCCTGCCAAGATGGCCGGTATGATTAAGAAGTCTGACCTGAAGGATGCTTCTTTGACTGGTGACAGCGTGTCCATTCTCCGTAATGGTCGCCTTGGCATGATCGACCGTTTTACGGTTTACATGAGCCACAATCTTTCTGTATCTAGCGGCAAGTTTAGCCTTGTTGCTGGTCACAAGATGGGCTTCACCTTTGCTTCACAGATGACCAACATGGAAACCATCCGCTCTGAGACCACCTTCGGAAACATCATCCGTGGTCTGCAAGTGTATGGCTACAAGGTTGTGAAGCCTGAGGCATTGGCTCAAGGCATCATCACTCTGTAATTGAAGGGGGGCTTCGGCCCCCTCTCGTAACCCTTTAGGAGATTTCAAATGGCAACATATACCGATACCCTTGGTTTTAACAAAGGCACGGCTGCTTATCGTGCTGATGGTTTGACCAAAGTAACCCGCATGGAAGTTGAGTTGGATTTTGCAGCGATTGCTGCTGCTCGTTCTGCTGCTAGTGCTACGGCTCTGGCTTCTGGCGACATCCTGCAAGTTCTGCCTGTTCCAGCAAAAACGCTAGTTCTGCACGTTGGCGTTGAAGTTGAGACTGGCGGTACGACTGGTCTGACGCTGGATGTTGGTGATGGCGCAGACGCTGACGGCTATCTTGACGGCGTTGCTGGCGATGCTGCTGGATCGTTTGCTTCGATCCACACTCTGTCCACTGGCGCTACTGTCGGCTTGACTGCTGGTAAGTACTACACTGCGGCTGACACAATTGACCTCGTGTTGGTTGGTCAAGCACCCGGCGCGTTGGTCTGCCGTGTATGGGCGTTGGTTGTAGACGCATCTGCATCGTAAGTAAAAGGGAAGGGGGCTTCGGCCCCCTTCTTTTAGGAGAACAATATGGCACGCGATACAACTTCAGTACATAGTAATACTGATGCAATACTTCATACTGGGCCTATTAGGTTGCTCGGCGTGTTATACACATCTGCTGGTGGGCAAAACGTAGACCACATTAAGATATACGATGCACTTTCCGCTACTGGCTCTGTAAAACTAGAGTTAGATACTACCAAGCAAGGTATTGTAGATTTTCCTATCCCTGAGGGTGGGATGATTTTTTCCACAGGGATTTATTGTGACATTGGTGGGGCAACATCCATTACAGTTCTTATGAGAGACTAAAATGGCTAAGGTCATTAAAAAATCTGAGATGGCATGTAACTCCCCGAAAAAGACACCGGGGCATGCTACCAAGTCACACGTGGTAAAAGCCTGTGCTGGTAGCAAAGAGAAGATTATTCGCTTTGGTCAGCAGGGTGTAAGCGGCGCTGGGTCTAGCCCAAGCACGCCAAGTGAAAAGGCGCGGCAAAAAAGTTTCAAAGCCCGCCATGCAAAGAACATAGCCAAGGGCAAGATGTCTGCGGCGTACTGGGCGGATAAAGTCAAATGGTAGCCAAGACAAAATCCAAAGTGAACGCTGCTGGCAACTATACTAAGCCGGAGTTGCGTAAGCGGATTGTGTCGCAGGTTAAGGCTGCTGCGGTGCAAGGTACGGCTGCTGGTCAGTGGTCAGCCCGTAAAGCGCAGTTGGTGGCTAAGAAATACAAAGCGGCTGGTGGGGGGTACAAAGATTGAAAGCCCCGCAAAAGTCCCTTAAAGATTGGACGGCACAGAAGTGGCGTACAAAAAGTGGTAAACCGTCGAGTAAGACTGGCGAGCGGTACTTGCCAGAGGCGGCAATTAAATCGTTGACCCCCGCAGAGTATGCGGCGACTACCAAAGCAAAACGCGAAGGCAAGGCAAAAGGTCAACAGTTTGTGAAGCAGCCCGCTAAAATAGCGGCTAAGACGGCTAGATATAGATAGGAGAATTAAAATGGCACGTTACCTACGAAACACTAAAGACGGTTTCATCTATGACTGGAACCCCATCCTTGCAGAGAATCCTTTGTGTGAGGAACTAACGGAGGAAGAAGCCTTTCCTGAGAAGTTCGTACCCAAGAAACAGAAAGGACGTAAGTCTGGCTTGGCGTTAGAGACCCCGGTTGATGAGATCCCTGTGGCTCCTGTCGCCGAGAATGAAGAACTTAACGCAGAAGCATCTAAGGGATTACCCGAATGATACTCAACGATGTAATCACTGAGGTTCGTAGGATCCTCCAAGACATCAACTCGCCGCAGCGTTACAGCGATGCGGTGCTGTTGGGCTTTGCCAATCAGGCATTGAAGCGGATTGCTGTCTTGCGTCCCGACCTCTTTGCTTACATTGGGGACATCCCTACTACGGCAGGGCAAGTTCTTCAGTCAGCCCCGTCTGACTCTATTCGGATTATGGAGATCTTCCAAGTCAAGAATGGCAGCGGGGTAACGGAGACAAACCGCGAGGCGTTAGATCAAACTTACCCTACGTGGATGAATGACGCGGCTGCCCCAACTGTTAACTGGATGCGCCACACCCGCAATGCCAACCGGTTCTTTATCTATCCAAAAGCCCCGGCAGCGCAGATACTGGTTGGAGAATACGCTCAGACGCCTAAAGTTTACACAGGTTCAGAGACAGTTGAGTTGCTATCTGATGCCTACTTCCCCGTTGTAATTGACGCGACGGTGTTTATCGCTGAGTCGGTGGATAACGAGCATGTCAACTCCAACCGGGCGCAATTGTTCCAACAGTCCTTTACTCAAGCCTTGGGCGTTAGCGCTCAGGGTCGTGTCATTACTGACACCGAGGAAGCCGGACTTACTGACGATCAGGTTATCTAATGGCTACGCGTACATTCCTCTCCCTAGTTAATCGGATAGCCCCCAGTGTGCCGGGCTGCCCTCAGCCAATCATCCAGCAATATGTTCGTGATGCTGCGATTGAGGCGTGCGAGCGTACGCTTGCGTGGCGCTATGAGCAGCCTCTGATTCGATTGACACCGGGCGTGTACGAGTATCCCTATACCAACCCATTGCAGACTGAGGTTCATGCGTTCCTGACATCGACTGTTAATAACGAGCGGGTAGACCCGGTAACCCTTGAGCAGTTGTATGCTGCCTACCCTGACTGGCCTAATAACGATCCAACTAAACGGGCTACTCCCCGCTTGATCTGCCAGTTAGACCCAGATAACTTCGTTCTTGCCCCGCTACCCGACGCGACGGTGAACTACGATCTGAAGATGATCGTGGCTTTGAAACCGCTTCGGACTTCTACGGGAATGGACGAGGATGTGTTTGATGATCTTGAAAACGTCATCATGCACGGTGCGCTGCAACATTTGCTGGTACTGCCCGATAAGAATTGGTCAGACCGTGAGTTGGCTTCGTATCATGCCAAGCAGTACCTTTACAAGACCACAGAACGCAGAGCAAGGGCGAATATCGGTGCAGCCCGCGCTTCTATGTCTGTACGAATGAACCCATTAGCGTGAGGAAATTATGGCCGTTGATGTCATCCGATTAGTAAAAGGCGATGAAAAGCCAGTTATCGTCCTCACTTTGACGGATGACATTACTGGCACGCCGATTGATCTGTCGTTGGGGACAACGACTGTTTCTGTCAAGTTCCGTGCTGCTGGTACAACCACGCTTCTATCTACAATAAATTGTACGAAGTTAAGCGGCGGTACTACTGGGCAGGTGCAGTTTGACTTTCAGGGTAACGTACTAAACGTAGATCCCGGTATGTATGAAGGTGAGATCGTGGTTGACTATAACGGTCAGTTGCAGACGGTGTTTGACCTTCTTCGCTTTACGGTGAGGGCAAACTTCTAATGGCAAACATTCGGGTCGCCTACGCTCTATCGTCGATACTACTAGCCACCCCAGCGGCGGCTACGGTATCTGCTGACGTAAGCACGCACTCGATTACAGCCGTAGCCCGGCCAAATCAAGTCATTGCCGTCTCGGCGTTTGTTGTCCCGATGGAGTATTTGGAAGAACAGACTGTAACAATGTCTGACTTCCGAGCCTTTGACATCAATAAAGTCCTCATAGATGTGGTCACTATGACGGACGCCAACAACGTGTCGTTTGCTGTTACTGCGTCACTGACTGACTCCGTAGCCGCTGTTGAGAACAGCGTCAAGATATTTAGTGGTACGGTAGACTTTGATCCATCTGACCCAGACGTTGACCCAGACCCGATCAACATAGCCGATGCAGATGTAAAGGGTATAGGGAAAACCCTAACAGAAACTTTAACTGCGTCTGATACAGATGCCAAAGATGTTGGGCAAGTATCTACTGATGCGGTAACCGCGTCTGAAACAATCAACACTAAAGATGTTGGTAAGAGTCTGACGGACACGACGGCCGCGACCGATACGATCAATCAATTTAACACAGACAAAGTTGTTGCTGATAGTGTGACGGTTGTAGAACTCTCCGCCAAATCAGTTGACAAACCTGCGGTCGCTGATGCCATAACGGTCACAGACGACTCATTCCGTTCCCCTGAACTGGCTAAGACTGACTCTGTAACTACGGCAGATTCGTTTGGGCCATTTGATATAGGTAAAAACCCTAGTGACTCGGCTACGATTGCCGATGCAATCAATACTATTTCAGTCGATAAAGTCCTGACTGATTCAGTCACGATGACTGAGTTCGTGGCTAAGACCCCCGGATACAACTTCGACTATGACGTTGTTGATGCGGATGCTGACCCTGATCCCGTCACGATGGCGGACGCCCAATCGTTTAGCCTAGACACTACCCGTAGTGACTCGGTATCCGTAACGGATACTGCTGCCAAAGATGTCACTAAGCCAGACCTAACTGACTCCGTGACTGGGGCTGATGCAATCGTCGTATCGGCAGATAAAGTCTTGACCGATTCGGCTACGGCTTCTGAGGCTATGGCCTTTAGTTCAGATAAGGTTCTAACCGATTCTGTTTCTACTCCGACCGATGCCATCAATACATTTGCGGTAACGAAAGGGCTAACTGATACAGCGACGGCTACGGATGTTCTAAATCTGTTTGCAATCTCTAAAGTCTTGACTGATTCAGTCACAATGGCTGAGTCGATTTCAACTACGCTGATACTTGGACAAAGCACTCCGATCTACCCAGACTATGTGTCGATGGCAGACGGCAATGGATTTGTGTTTCATCGCTACACAACAACCATACCTAACTATACGGAACTGTTAGGTAATGTACTACTCAACACCAACTACATGCAGAGTGCGAGTGACAGCATTACGCATGAGAATTACACTGGCCTGATTAACGGCCCCGGATTGTTACTCACCGCACCTTTAATTGGCGGTGAATTTATCACTTACGCTGATACCAGCGGCGCTGGATTAGTTGTAAACTTCCACTATACTGATGCGGATGATCGCACGGTTGGTGGTTACTACTTCAACCAAACCCCGATCCTATAAGGAGAGAAAGATGTTTAACGATACCGTTAAGATGAAAGGTGAACTGCGGATCACCGTGACCAACCCGGAAGGTAATGTTACTCACGAGACGGTCATCCCGAACCTCGTAGTGACCGCCGGTAAAAGTTTTATTGCTTCCCGTATGGAAGGTACTTCTTCAGCCGTCATGTCACACATGGCGATTGGTACAGGTACAACCGCTGCGGCAGTTGGCGATACCGCTCTTGAGACTCAGGCTGGTCGTGTGTCTTTGACTTCAACCACTGTTACTACCAATAGTGTGGCGTATGTGGCTACATTCCCTGCCGGTACTGGTACTGGCGCAATCACTGAGGCTGGCATTTTCAATGCCTCATCTGGCGGCACAATGCTTTGCCGTACTGTGTTCTCAGTGATTAACAAGGGTGCAGCCGATACGCTTGGTATCACTTGGACAGTGACCGTTAACTAATCGGAGTACGAGATGGGAATCAAATTCGCAAATAGCGCGTTTGCTACACTAGCCTCTGGAATTAACAGTTCGGCTACAAGCATTACGCTGACTACCGGGCAGGGTGCGCGTTTCCCATCTCTGTCCGCAGGTGATTTTTTCTACGCCACATTGATTGATACCTCCAATAACTTGGAGATCATTAAGTGTACGGCTCGCTCAACTGATGTTCTGACCGTTGTTCGTGGACAAGAGTCTACGACTGCACGGGCTTACTCAACAGGTGACCGCATTGAGTTGCGAGTTACGGCTGCTGGCTTTAGCGAGATGGCACAACTAGGTGTTGAAAATACTTTTACGGCTAAGCAAATTTTTACGGCTACCAATAAAATTCAACAAACCCTAGAAAAAATGACAGTATCGGCTACGGCTGCTACTGGAACAATTAACTATGATGCGTTGACTCAAGCAGCGTTGTATTACACCAGTAATGCGAGCGGTAATTTTACACTTAACTTTCGTGGAGATGGGTCAACCTCGCTTAATACAGTAATGGCAACTGGTGAGTCATTAACCCTAGTATTTCTAAATACTAATGGTGCGACGGCTTATTACAACTCTGCTATTCAAATAGATGGTTCATCTGTAACTCCGAAATGGCAGGGAAGCACGGCTCCTACAAGTGGTAATACATCGTCAATTGATGCGTATGTGTACAACATTGTGAAAACGGCTTCGGCTACTTTCACTGTTCTTGCTTCGCAGACTCAATTCAAATAAGAGATCATGCCGCTTATATCCACCATTGCAGCAGCAGTTGCCCGCGCCTACGGGTTTGGTGCGCTGAGTAATCGTGTATTTGCTGACTACCTTGTTGTAGCGGGCGGTGGCGGCGGCGGTTCTGGCGGCCCCGCATTTGATGCCGGTGGTGGCGGTGGTGCTGGCGGTTATCGAACTTCTGCCGGTACATCAGGCGGCGGTGCATCTGCTGAATCTCAGTTAGCATTTAATGTTGGTGTTGCCTATACCGTAACGGTAGGCGGCGGTGGAAACGGCGGTGTTGGGACTGATATACCCGGAAACGCTGGAAGCAATAGCGTTCTTTCAACCATTACATCTTCTGGTGGTGGTAGGGGCGGTGTTTATGGAATCCCTACAGGCCAAGACGGTGGTTCTGGTGGTGGAGGAGGTACTGGAGGTGGAGGTGGTGCTGGTGCTGGTACTGCTAACCAAGGATATGCTGGTGGCGCTCCCGGAACTTATGGAAATGGCTCTGGTGGGGGCGGTGGTGGTGCTGGTGCAGTAGGTTCTGCCGGTGGGAATACAAGTGGTTCTGGCGGCAATGGTGGAAATGGTGTTGCTTCAAGCATCACAGGCTCATCCGTAACTAGGGCCGGTGGCGGCGGTGGAGGCGGTGGTGGTTCTAATGCCGGAACAGGTGGTGGTGGCGCTGGAAATACTGCTGGAAGCGCAGGAAGTGCTGGAACTACAAATACTGGCGGTGGCGGCGGTGGAGCAAAGTCAAACGGCGGGAGTCCATCTGGCGGCAACGGCGGTTCCGGTGTCGTTATTATCAAAATCCCATCTACGCACTATGCCTCATTCTCATCTGGTGTAACTTCAACTTTATCTACTGCGGTTGCTGGATACAACGTATACACAGTAACGGCTACATCCACAACTTCTGAAACGGTCACGTTCTACGCTGGCGCACAAGCAGACTTCTTGGTTATTGCCGGTGGCGGTGGTGGTGGCTACTCAATTGGTGGAGGCGGCGGTGCTGGCGGTTATCGAACATCCGCTGGAACATCTGGTGGTGGGGCTTCTGCCGAATCTAAACTTGGTTTAACTTTTGGTGTTGCATACACCGTCACGGTTGGTGCTGGAGGGAATGGAAGAACAAGTGAGGGTTCTGGGAATAACGGCAGCAATTCAATATTTACGTCAATTACCTCTACTGGTGGTGGCGGTGGAGGTGGCAACGGTTCAATATATCCCGGAGGTAATGGTGGTTCTGGTGGCGGTTCTGGAGAAAGCACAAACCAAGGTTCCGGTACTGCCGGTCAAGGTTATGCTGGCGGTTCTGCCTACGACGCAGGAGTTTATTACGGCTCTGGAGGCGGCGGCGGTGCAGGTGCGGTAGGCGCAAACGGAACATCATCTGGTGGCGGCAACGGCGGTGCTGGTGTTGCATCTACAATTACTGGCTCTAGCGTAACCCGTGGTGGTGGCGGTGGCGGTGGATATTACCCGACTGGTGGAGCGCAGAGTTCTGGGGGTAGCGGAGGGGGTGGCGCATCTGGAAGCGCAGCAAGCCCAAATGGGACTAATGGCACTGCCAACACAGGAGGGGGTGGGGGTGGTGGTTCTAATACTAGTGCGGCAGGTAACGGCGGTAACGGCGGCTCTGGCATTGTCATTATCAAAGTACCTGACAACGTAACTGCAACATTCTCTGGTGGCGTAACTTCATCTCTGTCTACTTCTGGTGGATTCAACATCTACTCTGTGACTGCGACCAGCACGACAAGTGAGACTGTGACATTTGCAAGAACGTTTACTGCTGACTTTTTGGTTGTTGCTGGTGGAGGCGGTGGCGGTGGTTTAGGCGGCGGTGGCGGCGCAGGTGGGTATAGAACCTCGGCTGGAACTAGCGGCGGCGGTGCATCTGCTGAATCAAAACTTACTTTTGCTCTTGGTACAAGTTACACCGTAACAGTTGGTGGCGGTGGAGCAGCCGGGGCAACTGGTGGATATAACTTTGGCAGTGATGGATCAAATAGTAGGATTAGCACAGTCACATCCACAGGTGGCGGCGGCGGTGGACGTTATGACGCACAGCCCGGACGTACAGGTGGTTCTGGTGGCGGTGGCGGTTGTTCAGAAAATTCTGCTGCACCGTCTGGAGGCGCTGGAACTGCTAATCAAGGTTACGCTGGTGGAACTGGTAATAACCGTGGTGGAAGTGGTGAAGCAAATTACACGGCTGGTGGCGGAGGCGGAGCGGGCGGAGCAGGAAGTGCAGCGGGATCAGATGCTGGTGGAAACGGCGGCGCTGGTGTTTCATCTTCCATTACTGGTTCCGCAGTAACTCGTGCTGGCGGCGGTGGCGGTAATGGAGCAGATGCAAGAGGTACTGTTGGCGCTGGTGGTTCTGGTGGCGGCGGTGCTGGTGGTGGTGGAAGTAGTAGTACTGCGCCTGTTGCCGGAAGCACAAATACCGGTGGTGGTGGAGGTGGAACTCGCTTTGGAGCCGTTTCTGCTGGTGCTGGCGGTTCAGGCGTAGTCATTATTAAGATTCCAGACCTGTTCACGGCTACCTTCTCAGGCGGTGTTACATCTTCATTATCTACTTCGGTATCTGGGTTTAAGATTTACACCGTAACCGCTACATCAACAACATCTGAAACCGTTACATTCAGCGCAGTATAAGGAGAAAACATGGCACATTTTGCAAAACTTGATGAAAACAATGTCGTAATCTTTGTTACCGTAGGTCGTGATGAGGACAACGGCAAAGAGGCAGAACTCTCTGCCCGTACAGGCGATGTCTACAAACAGACTTCGTATAACACTCACGGTGGCGTACACGCACTAGGTGGTACACCTTTCCGTAAGAACTATGCGGGACTAGGCTACACCTACGATGAAGGGCGTGATGCGTTTATTCCTCCCAAGCCCTATGCGTCTTGGCTGCTAAACGAGGACACCTGTTTGTGGGAATCGCCAGTGCCATATCCTAATGATGGTAAGCGTTATACATGGGATGAGGATGCTGGTAACTGGGCGGAGATTCCTGATGCTAATTAAACTAACTAACGCAACTAAGGGTCGTATCGGTGAGGGACTAATCCTTAACACCGAACTTATTCTGTCGTTTTTTGAAAATACAAATGAGGATGGGGATAAGATAACTATTGCGTATGGTATGAATGGAAATTCTTGGGAAGTCTCCGAGTCTATTGATACGATTATGGCAATGGTCAAAGGAGCATGACATGGGAATTAAGGTCGCCAACAACGCATACGGTACGCTAAATACCGGCATTACCAGTTCGGATACGACGGTCGTACTGAACACGGGTGAGGGTGCGCGGTTTCCCTCGCTGTCTGCTGGCGACTATTTCTTCGCCACTTTGATCGACACAACTAACAATCTGGAGATTGTAAAGGTAACCGCCCGCAGTACTGACACGATGACGGTTGTACGTGGGCAGGATGGTACAACTGGCCGTGCATATACGACAAACGACCGGTTTGAGTTGCGCCCAACAGCGGCGCTTTTTGATGAGTTTGCTTCCCGT
>Ga0315903_10011294_pt1 | contig 10533 bp, 7 predicted proteins | sample LakEriMetagenome_7_FD_203524 | JGI IMG/M metagenome (GOLD analysis project Ga0315903, IMG submission 203524) | Freshwater fungal communities from buoy surface, Lake Erie, Ohio, United States - Buoy 2 MA119 | ecosystem: Environmental > Aquatic > Freshwater > Lake | place: USA: Lake Erie, Ohio... | reverse complement strand
CTCAAGTCGATGGCACCCCTCGCTCCCGCCGCCCCCGCCGCCGTCCCCCCCGCCCCCTGACGCCGTTCGGCGGACGACCCGCTCGATTCCGCCCCGGACGCGACCGCGGGGGGGACGAATAGAACGATCGTCCGCGAGGCGGTACAACGAACGGGTCGGGCGGGAAGGGGCGGCGTGCCGCGCCCGTGGCCGGCTCCGGAGGACGGGGCGGCCGGCATCACTCCCCCGGCGGACATCGGCGAGGGCGGCGGTGCCCGGACCACACATGGGGCGGCCGGAACCACCGGCCGGCAGCGGGGAGGCATGATCATGCGTCACGGGTTCTTCAACCAGTCCGGATCCTCCCCGCGCGTCGTGGCCGCGGGATGGTGCGTGCTCGTGGTGCTGGCGGGCCCCGCCGTCGCGCAGCCCGCGGCGAAGGGGCGGCCGAAGCAGGCCAATCCGGAGGTGAAGAAGCTCGACGCCAAGATGGACAAGGTGAAGGACTCGTTCCTGCGGGACACCGAGAGTCTCATCAAGTCGTACGAGGACGCCGGCTCGTACGATCGCGCGCGGATCATCCTCGAGGCGCTCCAGAAGCTCTATCCGCAGAACGAGCTCATCAAGGGGAAGATCGAGGAACTGGCCTCGAAGAGCCTCGACGCCAGCGAGGTGGAGATGGACCTCGACACCTCGAAGTCGTGGGTGGAGATCGGGCCGGTGCTCAAGGACCGCACGCTCCGCATCAAGGTCGCCGGCGACTACAAGATCACCTCGTCGCCCGTCTCCTCGGGGCCGGACGGCATCGCCGGCGACAACCCGGAGAAGGACCTCCTCGCGCACGTCCCCTTCGGCGCGGTCATGGGTGCGATCATCCCGCCGGCCAGCGGCGGCGGCAACGAGAAGCCCCCGAAGCCGTTCCTGGTCGGCTCCTCGTTCGAGCGGCCCGCGGAGCGCGACGGCGTGCTCTTCCTGAAGGTCAACGTCCCGCCGAACTCCAAGTGCGTCGGCAGGCTGCAGATCAAGGTCGGCGGCACCGTCCAGCCCTGACGGGCTGGCGTCGGGCGAAGCCCTGCCGGCCCGTCGGGATCGGGTGGCAGCCGGGCGGGCGGCGGATCATGGCGTGCGGCGCCGCAGGCGTCGATTGCCGGAGAATCCCGGCTCCGACGGGGAGCGGCGGCCCGCCGGCCCGCGGCGGTCGCCCGCGCGGCCGCGGTCGGGTCATCGAAGGCCCGTTTCGGCGGCAGCCGGCGCCGCGGCGTGGGGGGGGCGTGCGATCGTGGCCGAACGCTGGTGGTACACGCGTGACGGGCGGCGCGAGGGACCGGTGCCGCGCGAGCGGCTCGTCGACCTCATGCGCGCCGGATGGCTCTCCCCGTCCGATCTGGTCTGGGCGGAGGGGATGGCCGACTGGATCCCGGCCGGTTCGCTCGACTGGCTCCGCGGCGGCCCGATCACGCGGACGGTCCACGATCTCCTCGACGCGGCCCGTCATCCGGAGGGGCATCCGCTCCGACCGGCGGTACGGGCGCGTCGTCCGCGACTCTGGCGGCGGATCGCCGAATGGGATCGCATCTGGGAGCGGGCCCGTCCGCGGCATCTGGTGGCGGTGGCGGGGGCGTTCCTGGCGGCGCTCGGAGTCGCCTTCCTCTGCATCGCCCGGTCGCCGCTGGCGTGGTGGCTCTCCTCCGGCGGCACGGTGCTCGTCCTCGCGGGGATGCATGCCGAGGTGCGCCGGTTCCTGGGGTGGGCCGCACCGCTGATCGCCCGGACGTGGAGCGGGAAGCGCCCGGCGGAAGCGGAGACGACGGCTCCCGCGAGCCGGGGCGACGTCGGCGGACCGTCACCCTCCGCGCGTGCCAGGGACTATGATGAGCCTTCCGGGCCCGTAGCTCAGCGGTGAGAGCAGGGGACTCATAATCCCTTGGTCGTGTGTTCGAATCACACCGGGCCTACTCGCGATCGTGCCTGCTTTCCTGCGGTGAACGCTCGACCTCGGTCCGACCGCCCTCACCTGTCGACGCTCGCCGAGGCCACTGGCGCCGGAGTCCGAGCGGGAACGGTCGCGGCGAGACGCTCACCGCACGCCCCCTCTCGGCCACGGCTCGCGTTCCGGGCCGGCATGGCGACCCATGAGCGTGGCACCCGCCGCCCGCGGACCTCCTTCGGGAGCTGGAGCGTGGGAAGGGGGTGGGCCGAGCCGGCGGCGACCCCGTCACGATCGCGATGAGACGACCCGCCGCCACCGCGAACGCTCATCGCGCGGAGCCGGCTCCCGCCATCAGCACGCCCCCTCCTCGAGCAGTTTCTTGAGATTGGCGGCGGCGTCCCTCGTCTGCTTGCCCAGCCCGAGGCGGATCAGCGGCGAGAGCATCGTGCCCACGAGGGTCTTGGGAAGAATCGTGATCGTGTGGGTCGTCAGCGCACCACCCGCCGCCGCCGACACGCGCAGGTCCACCCAGACGTCGAACGCCACGTCGGTGTATCGGCAATGCAGCCGTTCCCCGGGGACGCGATCGAGGATCTCCCCGGCCATCTCCTGCCGACGCCCCCCCTGCTCGAACACGTAGCGGAGTCTGTCCCCCGGGGCGTTCGGCCCCGGCCCGACCTTCTCCAGGCTGACACAGGGGGGTAACCACACGGCGGTCGCGGGCAGGTCGTCGATCGTCGCGAATGCCCTCTCCGGAGTGGTCGCGACGGTGACCGCATGCTCGTAGCGGATCGGCATGGCGAACTCCATCGGGGCGGTGGACGTGGACGGCGGCGGGACCGAGTGTGTGACGGCGGACGTGGGGGCGTTCACGGCGCTGCCGCGATCCGCACCGGCTGGCCGTCGCGGAACAGTTCGGGCTGCTTGATGATGATCGGGGTATTCTCGTCGAGCCCGGATCGCACCTCGACGAATCCTCCGGCACGCAGGCCCAGCTCGACCGGCCGCCGCTCCACCTTCCCGTCACGCACGACGGAGCAGACGAAGGCCGTCCCGTCCCGCACGACGGCGGTGACGGGGATCACGATTCCCTCGGGTCGCTCGGCGAGCTGGATCGTGACGGTCGCGTACATGCCCGACCGCAACCGCCCCTCGGCGTTCGGCACGTCGATTTCGACGAGCAGTGAATGGTTGGCCTCGACCAGCGCCCCGCTCGTTCGGGTCACGGTCGCGCGGATGGCCGGCCCATCCGCAGCCTGCACCCGGACATCGGCTGGGTCGCCCACATCGACCTGACCCGCCTCCAGCTCGGGAACCTCCACGAAGATCCGCACCGCGTCGATCCGCGCCACCTCCATGAGCGGCGAGCTCCGCGGCCCACTGACCGGCTGCACGAAATGCCCGGTGTCGACCGTGCGGCTCGTGACCGTTCCGGCATACGGAGCCTTGATCTCCGTGTAGCCGAGCATGGTCTTGATCCGATCGACGGCCGTGATGGCCACCCTGTGCCGCGCCTCGGCGGCCACCTTGTCGGCCTCGGCCGTGCCGATCTTCGCCTGGGCCTCGTGGAGTCCCGTGCGGGCGGACTGGCCACGGGCGACGGCCTCCTGCACGGCCGCCTCGGCGGCGCGGAATGCGTTGAGGGTCTCCTCTTCGAGCTTGCGGGTGATCGAGCCCTTGGCGGCGAGTTCCTTGATCCGGTCGTGCTCCGACTTCCAGCGCTCGACGTCGGCCTTGGCGCGGACGAGCCCGGCGTCGACCTCCGCGATCCGCGACGCGGCGGTCTCCGCCGCCGCGCGGCAGGCCGTGATCGCCGACTCGGCCTGCTGCACCTCGGCCTGGGCCTGGGCCACGAGCGCTTCCTTCTCGTGGAGCTCGTCGACGAGTTCGGGAACGGCGATCCGAACGAGCACCTCGTCCTTCTCCACCCCATCGCCGATGTCAGCCCGGACCTCCTCGACGTAGCCCGCGACCTTGGCACAAAGGGGCGTCCGCTCGAAGGCCTCGATCCGTCCGGGCTGCGTGGTCGAGAGCGTCAGCACCCGGCGCTGCGGCCTCGCGGCGGTCACCTCAGGAACGGAAGTCGGCTGGGGCGACGGCGGTGGCGGCTCGGGCCGGCACCCCGAGACCGCGAAACCCAGGCACGCCATGAATGCACACGCGGGCAGAAGTCGGACGTCGCTCCACATCGTCAGGCTCCGTCAGGCGGCTTGTTCGGCCAACGCGGCTGCCGCGGTCGGCGTGAAGGTGGCGCTGTGTGGATCGGTCGGATCGAGCGACGCGGATACCACGGCGGCCCGACGCTGCATGATCGTGAAGATGCCGGGCAGGATGAAGAGCGTGGCCGCGGTCGCGGCGGTCAGGCCGCCGACCACGGCCCGACCGAGCGGCGCGTTCTGCTGGCCGGCCTCGCCCAGCCCCAGGGCCATCGGCAGCATGCCGGCGATCATGGCGGCGCTGGTCATGAGCACGGCCCGCAGGCGGCTCACCGCGCCGGTCACGGCCGCGTCCTGTGCCGGCCGGCCCTCGAGCCGCACCTGCTCCGCGAACGTCACCAGCAGGATGGCGTTCGCCATCGCCACGCCGATCGCCATGATCGAGCCCACGAACGACTGGATGTTGAGCGTCGTGCCGGTGACGAACAGCATGGCCAGCACGCCCGCGATGACGGCCGGCACGGTGGACACCGTGGCCAGCGCCAGGCGGACGGACTGGAAGTTGGCCGTCAGCACGAGAAACACGACGAGGATCGCGACGGCGAGCCCCACGGAGAGGCCGCCGAGCATGTCGGCGAGCGGCACGATCTGGCCGCGGACCTCGGTCGTGACGCCCTGCGATGGCGGCCCGGCCCGGTCGATCGCCGCCTGCACCCGGCGGGCGACGGAGCCGAGGTCGTCACCGTGGATATTGGCGGTGATCGTGACCTGCCGCCGCATGTTGTAGCGGTCGAACTGCCCCGGCATCGTGCCGGGCTCGAGGGTCGCGACGTCGCGCACGAGCACCTGGCGGTCCCCCGGGTGATTGACCGGCAGGCGGGCCAGGTCGTCGGTCGACTCGAGCGTCTGTACGCGTTCGTCGGGCGTCCGCAGCACCTGCCGGGGCACCTCCACCTGCACCTGATAGGCGATGCCCGACTTGGGATCGGCCCAGTAGTTGGGTGTCACGAACCGGCTCGACGACGTGGCCATCGTCAGGGCCCGCGACACGTCGCCCTGAGTGAGCCCCGAGAGCCCGGCCTTCTCGCGGTCGATCTCCACACGGATGGTGGGGTAGTCGAGCGACTGGCCGAACTGGAGATCGCGGAGCGCGGGGATCGAGGCCAGCTCGGCGCGGATCGCCTCGGCGTGCCTGCGGCTGTCAGCCAGGTTCGGCCCACTGACCGCGATCTCGATCGGCGTCGGCGACCCGAAGCTCATCACCTCGTTGACGATGTCGGAGGGCTCGAACGAGACCCGCAGCTCGGGCAGTGCGGCAGCCACCCTGGCCCGCAACCGCTCCTTCAGGGCCTCGACGCCGATGCCGCCGTGCTCGTCGAGATCGACGTGGAGAATCGCCTCCTCGGGGCCCCGCGACCATTGATAGACCGCGTTCACCGGGAAGTTCGAATGGATCATGCCCACGTAGCCGAGCGTGAGGGTGACGCCATCCGCGCCGACCTCCTGCTTCACGAGGTCGATCACCTCGAGGGCGTACCGTTCGGTACGGGCGATCTGGGTGCCGTCGGGAGCGCGGATCCGCAGCCGAAACTGCCCCGCGTCCACGAGCGGAAAAATGTCGCGCCCGAGCCGGGGACCGAACCACACAATCGCCCCCACGGCCGCCGCGGCGTAGGCCCCCACGACCAGCCACCGCACCGCCACGAGTTTCGAGACAAGCCACCCGTAGCGCCGCCGGAGCCGGCCGAACGAGGAGGTCTCGTCGTCGCCATGGTGCACGTGCCGCAACAGCCACACGCTCACCACCGGCACGAACGTGCTCGAGAGGACGTACGAGCCGATCATCGCGAAGCCCACGGCGAGGGCCAGGGGCGCGAAGAGTCTCTGGGCGGCCCCCTGCATGAAGAAGGCCGGGATGAAGACCGCCAGAATGCAGACCATCGCCAGGAGCCGCGGCACGGCCGTCTGGAGATTGCCGAGCCGCACGGCCAGCGGCACGCTCCCGGTACGGGCCATCCAGGCGTGGATGTTTTCCACCTCCACCGTGGCTTCGTCCACGAGGATGCCGATCGCGAGAGCCAGACCACCCAGGGTCATGACGTTGATCGTCTCCCCGGTCAGCCAAAGGGCCAGGATCGAAAAGCAGAGTGCCAGCGGGATGTTGAGCACGACGACGATCGCACTTCGCCAGTCACGCAGGAAGACGAGCACCGCGATGCCCACGAGCACCGCGCCGAGCAGTCCCTCGACGACCACTGACTCCACCGCCCGCGTGACGTAGGGTGACTGGTCGAACTCGAAGCTCACCTTGATGTCGGGCGGCAGCACACGCTGCATCTCGGGGATGGCCTTCTTGATGTTGGAGATCACGCTCATCGTGGAGGCGTCGGCCCGCTTGGTCGCGAGGATGTAGACGGCCCGCCGCCCGTTGGCGAGCGCGTAGCCGGCCGGAGCGTCGGCGGCGTCGGTGACGGTACCGACATCCCGCACGTACACCGGCGAATCCCCCGTGCGGATCGGGATCGTGAGGAGCGCCTGCGGGTCGCGTACGACCGAGTTGGTGGAGACGATCGGGTAGCTGTCGCCGACCAGCAGATTGCCCGAGGGACTGATGGTGTTGCCCTGGGCCACGGCCTTGACGATCTCGTCCGGGGACATGCCGTAGGCCTGCAGTCGCCGCGGGTCGACCGAGATCACGATCGTGCGGGCGCTGCCGCCGAAGGGCGGCGGCGCGGAGACACCCGGCAGTGCGGCGAACATCGGCCGCACCCGAAACAGCGCGATGTCCTGGATCTCCGCGATCGATCGGGTCTCGCTCGAGAGCACGAGGTAGCCCACCGGCACGCTGCCGGTGTCGAACCGCATCACGAACGGGGAGACAGTGCCCGGTGGCATGAAGGCCTGCGAGCGGTTGACGTAGTTGATCGTCTCCGCCATCGCTTGGGGCATGTTCGTCCCCGGATGGAAAGAGAGTTTCATCAGGGCCGTGCCCTGCACGTTCCGCGACTCCACGTGGTGGATGCCGCTGATGTAGAGGAAGTGGTATTCGTAGTAATTGGTGAGGAAGCCCTCCATCTGCGCCGGATCCATGCCGCCGTAAGGCTGGCAGACGTAGATCACGGGCAGATCGAGGCTCGGGAAGATGTCCACCTCCATGCCACGCGGGAGGCCGGCGGGGTAGGGGAACCCGAGTTGCTCGCAGACCGATCGGCCCACGGCCAGAAAGCTGCCCAGGGCGATCGCCAGCACCACGACCATCACGGTCAGCGGTCGCCGCAGGGCTGTGGTGATGACGAATTGCATGCAGCGGGAAAGCTGTTGAATGATCGCGAGCAGCGGATCTCGGGCCTGCCCAGCCGCGCACAATTGCCCGAATTGCCGGCTCGCGTCGCGTGCAGGAAACATCCTTACAGCCGTCGCAGTTTACCGCCGATCTAGGCATGGTGGAGCGCCAATTCCCCACCCCGACGGGGACGTCGGAGGCTTCCGGCATCCCGATCGAACCGTGGACCGATGAACCGATGGGCAAAGCGGCCGACCTCGCTGTCCTGATCATCGTGACCTGCGGAGTCGCGGGGAGCTCGGGCTGCGCGGGCGTTCGCGGTGGCCCGCGGGCCTCGCCTGGGGTCACGACGCCCACGCCCCCGCGGGCTGGCACCGCCGCGGACGGCCTTCCCGCGAGCCGGGTGGCCACAACGGCTCCGGCAGTCGCGGCCCTTCCCCACGGGTCGAACGCCGCCACCGACGTGCAACTCGCCTCGCACGAGGAACCGTTGCCACCGCCTCGGTCGACGGGCGACGCAGGACCGGATGCACCGACGGCGCCACCGTCCGGGGATCCGGAAGCCGTGCCCGTGGGGCCTGTCGTCACCGACACCTCTTTGCCTGTCCGCGATGTCACGATGGCGAACGTTCTCGCCTCGGTGGCAGGCCGTAACCCGGAGGTCGGTTTCGCCAACCAACGGTACGCCGAGGCCTACGCCAAACTCATCGCGGCCCGGGCGCTCTGGTTGCCGTCGATCAATGCAGGCCTCGGTTGGAACAACCATGCCGGGCCCCTGCAGGCCTCCAACGGCAGCGTGGGCGAGGTCAGCCGCAGTTCGCTCACGACCGGCCTGGGCGTGCAGACCATCGGTGCCGGATCGCCGGTTGTGCCGGGCCTGTTCGCCAACTTTCATTCCGCCGAGGCCATCTTCCAACCGCGAATCGCCAGCCAGGCCGCCGCCGCCCGCGACGCCGCGGTGAGGACGACGATCAACGATCTGCTGCTGGAGACCGCCCTGGCGTACCTCGAGCTCCTTCGAGCCCACCAGTCGCGGGCCATCGCCGTCGACATCCGGGAGCATGCCGAGCGTCTCGCCACGGCGACGGCAGACTTCGCCCGAAGCGGCGCGGGCAACGAAGCCGACGCTGACCGGGCGGCCACCGAGCTCTCGATCCGGCGGAACGAGGTCGTGCAAGCCGACGAGGAGATTCAGGTGGCTTCGGCGCGGGTCGTCGAGCTCCTCAACGACGACCCGCGGTTCGTGCTCGCCCCGCTCGAGCCGGCGATCGCCCCCGTCGAGCTCGTGCCGCTCGACGCGCCACTCCAGACACTGCTCCCGACCGGGCTGCAGCGGCGGCCGGAACTGGCGAAGGCCAGACACCTCGTCGACGAGGCCGTGCAGCGGATGAAGATGGAGAACATCTCGCCCTGGCTGCCGAACGTGCTGATGGGCACGAGCTACGCGGCCTTCGGCGGCGGCGAGGGCAGCCAGATCGCGAATACCGCGGGCCGCTTCGATCTCGATGCGATCACCTACTGGCAGGTACGCGGATTGGGAGTGGGCGAGTATGCCGCCAGACGAGAGGCACGGGCCCAGCATGACCAGACCCGCATGCAGCAACTGCAGATGATGAATCGCGTGAGCCGCGAGATCGTCGAGGCTCATGCACAGATGCTGGCCCGGCACCGTCAGATCGAGATCGCCGAGCAGGCCGTCCAACGAGCGACTCATTCCTTCGAACGAAACTGGCTGCGAGTACGGGACCTCGAAGGTCTGCCGATCGAGACGCTCCAGTCGATCCAGGCCTTGGATCAGGCGCGGCGGGAGTATCTCCGGGCTGTCGTCAGTTACAACTCGGCCCAATTCCGACTGCAGCGGGCGCTGGGCTGGCCGATTGACCTGAACGCCACTCAGAAGGAGGTTCCTGCAGACGGTTCTTGATCGTCGTCGCGTCGACGTGACGCCCCACGGCCCCGGTGCGGTCCATGCCTCGTGCCTCCCCGGGCCCGATCGCTCCCCCCCCACGTCCGCCGCGGCACCCCGCGGATCGGGGGCTTCCTCCACCGATGCACCGACGCGCCGCGACCGGGATCGGTATCGTGGGGGGCGACGGGCGCGCCCCGCCTGCCCGGAGGCGGGCGGGGAGCGCCCGCGCACCCACGGGGAATCGGCGATGCGATTCGACGTCTCGGTCATCGGCCTCTACATCCTCGACGTCCTCGGACGCCCCGTGACCCGCATTCCCGACCGGGGCGACGTCGAGTTCATCGAGGAGATCCGGCTGACGGTCGCCGGCACCGCCGGAGGGACGGTGGTCGACACCGCCAAGCTCGGGCTCCGCAGCCTGGCCGTGGGGGCCGTGGGGGACGACGAGAAGGCCGACTGGGTCCTGCACACGCTCGGCAAGCATGGCGTCGACACCTCCGCCATGCAGCGTCTGCACGGGGTGCCGACCTCGGCCACGATCCTCAACGTCCGCCCCAACGGCGACCGTCCGGCGCTGCACGTCCGCGGGGCGTCGGACCATTTCACCGTTCCCGAGGCGATGGAGGACCTCGTCTTCGACGCGCCGATCGTCCACCTCGGCGGCACCGGCCTCCTCCGCGCTCTCGACGGCGCCCCGAGCGTGAGGCTCCTGCAGGCCGCCAAGGCGCGGGGCCGGACCGTCACCTTCGACCTCATCGCCGCCCATGCCGGGACGCTCCCCCTGGTGGCCCCGCTGCTCCCCTTCATCGACTACTTCCTGCCGTCGATCGAGGAGGCGCGGGACATGTCGGGCCGGACGACCCCCGAGGACTGCGCGCGCTTCTACCTCGACCTGGGCGCCACCTGCTGCGTGTTCACGCTCGGGCCCGAGGGGGCCTACTACGCCCACCGGGACGGCACGCGGCTCACGTCGCCGGCGTACGAGGTCGACGTGGTCGACACCACCGGCTGCGGCGACGCCTTCGACGCCGGCTTCATCGCCGCGCTGCATCACGGACTCGACACCGAGACCGCCCTCCGCTTCGCCCAGGCGTCGGCCGGGCTCGTGGCCACGGGGCTGGGATCCGACGCCGGCATCGTGTCGTTCGAGCACACGCTCGAGACGATGCGGACCTGGCGGGTCAAGACGCGCTGACGGCGGTCCCGCTCACCCCGCGGGCGGACGCCGCCGGCCAACGCCGGAGCACCCGGGCGGGGCTCGCGGCGACCGGACGGA
>Ga0315903_10011291_pt1 | contig 10534 bp, 20 predicted proteins | sample LakEriMetagenome_7_FD_203524 | JGI IMG/M metagenome (GOLD analysis project Ga0315903, IMG submission 203524) | Freshwater fungal communities from buoy surface, Lake Erie, Ohio, United States - Buoy 2 MA119 | ecosystem: Environmental > Aquatic > Freshwater > Lake | place: USA: Lake Erie, Ohio... | reverse complement strand
GCGTCCCCTTGGAGGAGCGCTTGACGTCGGTCTCCTTGAGTTTGCCGATGCGGAACGTGTAGGTGCCGTCGGCGGGGTTGAAGTTGAGGGGGGCGCGGTCTTCGGGTGTGGTGTTCATGGTGGGAAGTTTCAGAAGGTGAGCGAGGTGGACGAGGCGCCGGCCTTCTTGGAGCCTGGCAGCTCGGAGAGGGTGGTCACGGCGCCGGGCGTCTCGGAGTAGCCGGGCCACTCGCCCGAGGCGACGCAACGGTCGTACAGGGAGTAGGCGCGGTCGGTCTCCTTGCGGCCGAGGTCGAGCAGGTCGCCGTCGATTTGATAGATGGCGCCGATGTGCGGGGCGTCCTTCTCGACCATGACGAGGCGAAAGCCGCGGATGTCGGAGCGGTTGCAATGGGCTAGGCGGATGTAGTGGGCGGCCTGGAGGTGATAGCCGTAGTTTAGGATTGTGCGAAGGGCGGCGCGCTCGCAGGCGTCGTCGGTAGTCTTGAGGTCGTAGATCCAGCCCTCGGAGTCGATGAGGTCGGGGATGCCCTTGAGCGGGGTGGACTTGTCCTTGCCCTGGAGGACGCGCTCGACCCAAGCGCCGGTGCGATAAATGAGGTTGTCGGTGAGGCGGGTCGCGGCGAACGCAATCTCGGTCGCGAGCTCGTACTCGTCAAAGGGCAGGAGGGTGTCGCCGGGCTTCATGCTGGCCATGAGGGCCTCGTAGGTCGCCTTGCCGTCCTTGGTGCGGCGGTCGAGGGTCTCGGGGAGGGACTTGTAGGTCGCGGCCCAGATGTCGGGGGTGAGGAAGGCGGCGTGGGCGGCCTTGCCGAGGCGGAGGGCCTTCGTCTCCTCGCGGGGGTTGTTCTTCCAATGCTGGTAGTGCGCGGGGGAGCGCAGCAACTCCTTGAGGCCGGAGTAGGACAGGGCGGGCAGGGCTTCGTATTCGGTGCGGTTCATGGTGCGGTGTTTTGGGGAAAAGGTCTAGAGGTCGCCGTCGCTGGGCATCTCGACCGCGTTCTGAATGTCGCGGCAGTCGTTCCGCAGCTTCTCGGCGAGCTCGGCGAGGAGGGCGGTGGCGGCCTCGAGGTCGTGGAGGTGCGCGATGACCAGGTCGAGGCGCGCGGTGATGTGGAAGGCGGACTCGTCGCGGATGGCGGCGGTGATGCTGGCTGGGGCGAGGGCGTCGGAGGCCTTGTTGAGCGCCCGGTACATGGCGTCGATGTCGCCGTCGGCGGGGATGGCGGAGCGGATCTGCTCGATGCGGGCGAGGGCGGTCTTGGCGCGGGACAGGGCCTCGTAGTTGAGGCCGTCGTCGGGGGTGGCGGGCTGTGTCATAAAGGGGTTGTAATAAAGGGACGGATAAGGTGGCAAGGCTATTTCTTGGCCGCTGTCCAGGCGTCGGAATAGTGGGCAATCTCCTCCGCGGAATACTTGCAGGTCTGAAGGGCGTAGGATAGCGCATCCCCCGCCTTGCGGAGCCGCTCGTTCTCGGCCTTGAGGGCGTCGATCTGATTCTCTAGGTCTTGGTTTTCCCGGGCTCGCTCGTTACAGGCAATGCCGTCATTGGTCGAGGCCCATTGGTAGTGGTCGCGCTCCGTCTTCAGCCGCTCGACCTCGGCCTGGAGGGCGGCCACATGAGCATCTCCTCTCACCACCCTGTCATGCAGGGAGTAGTAGCAGGCGAGGGATGTCCAGTCGCCGGACTCGTCGGGGCGCATCTCGGCGTCCTTGCCCTTGAAGACGGGGCGGTAGCGAATGAGTTTGCTCACTTGGCGCCTCCTTCCTTCAGCGCGGCGAAGGGCTTGGACAGCGGCGCCTCGATGCCGTCTATCTCGTGCTCCTTGCCCTTGCCCCAGGGAGCCTTGACCCGGAGGAAGCCGATCGGCTTGTACTTGGCGACGAGGGCTTGCAGGTTCGCCTTCGTGACGAGGGGGGCGAACTCGGCGGCGGTCGGGGCGGTGCCGACGACGCGGACGTCGCAGTTGGCGTCGACCGTCCAAAGGGAGTAGGCCGCGAGCTCGGGGAAGACGGCGTACGAGCCCTTCGGCTTTTCCTCGCTGTCGGCCTTGGCCGTGTTGATGGCCTTGCGGGCGTTGTGCACGGCGAGGCCGATGGCCTTCGGGAGTTTGAAGTCCCGCGGAGTGAGGGCGGTCTTGCTCATGCGCGGGGCGTCCAGGAGCGGCCGGCGGGGGCGACGGAGGCGGACTCGTTGCCGTCTTGGTCTAAATCCGTAGCGATGCCTAGCGATGCCTGGATTGATTGCCTCCTCAAATAGGTCAGTATCCCGCCGACCTGCTGGGCGGTGGTCTCGGGCTTCGTGGCGACGGTGATTGAGCCGAGGTCGAGGAAGCCGTCGGGGCCGACGATCCGGGTCGAGACGCCCACGCGGCCCTCCTCGCTGTGGACGGACTGCGTGAGGGCGAGGCCGTGCTTGGCGAGGATGGGGCGGACGTGGTCGAGGATGGCGTCGAGGGTGGCGTACTTCGACTTGAACGCCGGGTTCACCTTGTTGGCCTTGGGGGAGGTCATCTCGGCGAGGGCCGCGGCGAAGGCGGCGTGCATCGGGGCGGCGGGCGGGCTGGTCTTGCTCATGGGATTAGCGGTTGGGGTTGGAGGGGTAGTCGACGCCGTCGAGCAGCTCGCAGAAGTCGGCGACCTTGTGCTCGGGGACGCGCTTGGTGGTGCCGTCGCTGTTGATGGCGAGGTTCCAATACCGGCGCTCGCCCTGGACGGTGGGCTTGAGGCGGCGGGCCGGCGTGCCGTCGGGCAGGAGGACGTACGCCTTGCGGGAGGCGGGAGGGGTGGCGGCCTCAGTTGAGGTCGGCGCGGGGAGTTTCTTTTTCATTGGTGGTGTTGGTGGTGGTGGAGATTTGGGAGAAGGTCGGGGTCTTGCCCTGGGCGAGGAAGGAGAAGAGCTGCTTCATCGTCTCGGCGTGGTTTTGGTAGACGGCGATCTGAACCTCCTCGGGGGAGAGGGGCAGGGTCGGCTCGTCGCGGAGGCGCCGGTCGGCGGGGTCGGTGTAGTCCATGGGGGAAGTCAGATGAGGCGGTGGCAGGCGGCGTTGAAGATGAGAAGCGCGTCAGCGGTTGCGAGCGTGACCTTTTCCTCGGGGTAGAGGGATTGCGCCCGGGCCTTGAGTTTGTTCTTCCACTGCGTCGTCGTCATGTCGCCGCGGGTGCCGAGGCCGTGGGCCTTCTGCCAAGCCTGCGGGGTGACGGTGACGGTGGGCACCTTGAAGGCGGCGAACACGCCCTCGATGCGGCCGAAGGACTGCGCCATGACGAAGACGGCCGAGCCGGGAATTGCCTTCACGAACTTGGGCGGGCTCTCGAGGTAGCAGACGGACTGGCTGATCGCGTGGAAGAAGCCCTGCTCTCCGAGGATGTTGAACACCTGCTCGCGGAAGTCGCCGAGGGTCTTGGGGAGCGGGGCCGAGCGGTCACCGTTAGGAGACGACCAGGCGATGCCGCCGGAGGCGCCGGGGTCGATGCCGATGTAGTGGCGCTGAATGTCGGGGTGGTTCATTGTTGGCAGGGATTGGAAAGTGGAGCGGGGGGAAGGTCTTGCACCTTCATCTCCTGGCTGGAAGCCGGGCGTGTCTCTAACACTTCCCCCGCGTTTGAAAGTCCGTTGATGTAAGGCGCAGACAAGTGCCTTGTCTTTTCGTACCTAGGCAAGCCCCATCTTTTGAACCAAGCAATAACGACTTCGGATCGCTTGGAAGAGTCGATGGCCTCGTGGTAGTAAATGCCGCGCTTGTGGCCATGCTTGAGGGTCACGGCCTTGTCTCCGCTGTGCTTTCGGTAAGCCGCGATGCGTCGCATCCTGGGATTGCTCCCGGCGCCGAAGCGGCAGGAGGGTATCTCGTGACCGTTTTCCTTTAGCCAGCGCATCATCTCGCAGTAGCGTTCGTCGCTGATGTGTTCGTGGCCGTGGCCTTTGGTATAACCTAGAAACTTATAAACCCTGTTGTATTGTGTACCTCGGCCCCAAAGGGATGTCGTCACCAGGTGCTTTAGTTCGTCGCCATACCTTTGACGGAAGAAGTCGTTAAGGGTCGTTGCTAGCATCGCGCAAAGTTTGCCGAGGTTCCAATGCCAGCCCAAGGGCTGCGCGGAAACGCATACACTAATGTCCATTACCTCGCGCAGTTGCCGGCCCTTCTGCTTCGGATCGGATGAAAGCCCTAGGTGTTTGTCGCGGTCGGTCAGATTGATGACGGGGGAGGCAAGGAAGATGAGCCCAATCAATGTTTCTCCATGCATAACCTCAAAGGCAAGTTTCCTGCCAGGAGCGGGACGCCAAACGGCCTTGGACATCTCGGCCTGCAACCTGGCGAGAGAGCCGGAGTCGGTTTGCTTGACCCAAATCATCTCGGGCTTGATTTCAAACAGGCCGCAAGAGTAAGGCTGGGGCTTACCGAAAAGGTCTGTTTGTGCGGCAGGCATCGGGGCAGGGATTTGCATCAAAGGACTTGGGCAACCTTGTGCCAATACTTTTCCGTAGCGGACTTTCTGTGGCCGTTGGGGCCGCCGTTCCAGATGCGGGCGGCGTCCTCCATGGTGGGGGTGCGGCCGAGGCGCTTCGGGGTGCAGTAGATGGCGAGATAGCGCCGGCAGATGTCGCGGGCCTTGGCGGGGTCGAAGGCGTCGGCGTGGCGGTAGCGGGTGCCGTGGGCGCGGTTCACGTCCTGGATGACGACGGCCCAAATCTGAAGCTCGCCGAGGGCCTTGCCGGAGTCGCCGACAGCACGGGGGTTGCCGTTGGACTCGACCTTGGCGAGGGCCGGGATGAGGCGCTCGGGGCAGTAGGGGGCCGCGTTGGCCGAGGAGACCAGGGAGGCGAGGATGGCGAGGAGGACGCCGATCCAAATCAGCGAGGTGACGAAGAGGATGACGAACTCCTTGTCGACGATGCCGGCGAGGCGCTTGAGGCGGTACAGCCAGCGGGGCGTCGGGCGCTGGGCGGCGAGCAGCGCCTTGAGTTCTTCGGACTGCTCGTAGTGGGGCTTGTGGTCGGGGGTGGGCATGGTGCGGTGTGGTTTGGTGGTTCGGGGGAAGGGGTCAGCGGGCGCGGGCGGCGAGCACCTGCTCGAGGATGTCGCGCTGGGCGGCGTCCTTGCCGTTGGCGACGATGGCCTTAGCGAGGGCGATGCCGTGATCGCGCTGGGCCTTGTCTTGGGAGAAGATTAGGGAGATGATGCTGGCGGTGTTGGTGGTGTTCATGTCGGTTGGGAATACAAAGGACTTTACTCCCTTAGCCCCTACCGTCAAGCCCCTTTCTTAAAATAGTTTTACCCCCTAGGAAACAGGGGGCTAGGCCACCCTCCAAAGGCTAGCCACGGGAATGGGTCTTAAAGGGGTCTAGGATGCCCTAGGAGGCGTTTTGATTGCCAGCCAAGGTCAGGGCAGGGGGAGTTTCCAAATGGGGCGTTTTAGGCGGTCTTTGGAAACTAGGCCTCGTCGACCGCCTTCTGGCCCTTCTTGCGGATGTAGGCCAAAAAGTAGTCGAGCACCTCGGGGGCGGCGAATGCCATGGCCCCGGCAGTAGCGAACCGAAGACCCTCGGAGTCTATCAGATCGCGGACGCCCAAGCCGACCAGCGCGGCGGTGAACGAGGCGACGGCGAGGCGGCGGACTAGGCAGCCCCAGGAGTGTCGCTCGGTGGCGAGCAGGTGGCGGGCAATGGCGGCGCCTAGGCCGAGGGCGCCGGAGACGGCCGCGTCAATCCAGAGGGGCGAGGGAGGCTCGGGGGTCGGGCTCATTTGCGGGGCTTCTTGACTTCGGGTTTCTTGGAAAGGCGCCAGCCCATCTTCCAGAGCGCGTCGCTGATGTGATTGCCGTAGACCTCGACGGCGTACTCCTCGAGGTAGGGGGCGGCGTCGTGGAGCAGCTCGTGGACGGTCGTGTCGAGCATCTCCTCCTCATCCTGGCGGGGGTCGATGTAGATCGTGCCGCCGGCTGGGCGGAAGTTGATGTCACCCTTCCACTCCCCGAAGGGGGTCTTCTTCGGGCGGGCGTGGCTCGGGGGCTTGCGGCCGAGCTTCTTGTAGATTATTCGGGCGCGGGGCATGGTCAGCGCTTGAAGGCGTAGAGGGCCAGACGGATGACCAGGATGGCGCCGAGAGGAGCGAGAACCCAGACGGACAGGTCGGACTCGAGGAGCCAGGGAAGGGCACCGACGGCGAAGCCACCGAGGACGACGAGCATGGCCTCGGCCTTCGTCACTCCTGCGGCGGAACCCCAGACGAGGCCGGCGAGCCCCAGGAGCACGATCGCGAGACCGCCGGACGTCCAGATGAGGTCGCGCAGGTCGGCGCGGGCGGCGTCGAGCTCGGCCTGCTTGGCGGCGAGTTGCTGGCGGGCGGCTTCCTTCTCGGCCTCGACCGAGTTCCAGAGGCTGTCGAGCTCGCGCTGGAGGCGGTCTGCGCGGGCTGCGGCCTCGGCCCAGATGACGGCAGACTCGGCGGCGGCGCGGGAGGCCGACTCCTTGAGCGCCTTGGGGGTCGGGCGGGGGAGGGCGGCGGAGGCCACCGAGAGTTCACCCTCGACGACCTTGGCGCGGCCCTCGGCGTTCGCGGCGCGGGCGGTCTCGACGGCGGCGGCCGCTAGGTCGACCACGTTGTCCACGGCGTCGGCGTAGTTGTCGACGGAGGTCTGCTTGCCCTTCTCGGCGGGAGGCAGGGCGGGGGCGTCCTTCTTGCCCCAGGAGAACCACGAGCACCCGGTGAGGGCGCAGGCGAGGGCGATGGAGGTCAGCAGCCGCACGACTTCGATGGCCCTTGGCCGCGCTTGGTCGTGATAGAGTCCGCGCCCTTCGTCACCGTGACCTTTTCGCCCTCGACCGTGACGGACATCGGGTCAGGGTTCTTGTCGAGGCGGTCGACGAGGTCGGAGATGATGGCGACCTCAGGCTTCTGCTCCTTGTCCTGCGTGCCGGTGATGCCCTGGAGCATACCGATTAGGGCGGTCGCGGCTCCGGCGATTAGGCCGATGACCGGGGCGTGGGACTCGGAGGGGAGGAAGGCGAGCGAGCCGACGCCGATCAGGACGAGGCCGACCAGGTAGGCTAGGCCGTTGCGTCCGATGTGGCGGGACGCGGACTCCTTGGCCGACTCCTTTGCGGGAGCGGGGGCGGGAGTCTTGACGGGGCCGTTCGGATGCATCGCGGCGGCTTACTTCTTCGAGACGGCGTCCTTGGCCTTGAGCGCGGCTTCCTTGATGGCGGCGGCGCGCTTGGCGTTGTGGGCGCCGGCGAAGAAGGCAGCGACGGCGACGAGGACGAGGAGGGAGAGGTAGAACATGGGGAAGGGTTGGCTGATTTAAAGGCTGGGGCTGGCTGATTTAAAGGCGGGTTTGGTTAAGACCGTTTTACGGTGGGTCGTATTTTGGTCACTCGCTGAGATAAGCGAGAGACAGAAGATACTCGGTGGGCATCTCTGGGATGCCGATGACTTTGCCTCCGTCTTCGCAGACGAGCTCGCGGCCATCCTCGGATCGTGTCCACTTGCGGCCGTCGGGGCCTGTGATGGTTTGGGGTTCCATAGATTAGAAGTAGGTAATGACGATTACAGCGCCGTTTGCTCCGTTGCCGCCTGTTCCCGACATAAAGGTATTATCAGAAGCCGCACCACCACCACCGCCACCACCGGGCCAGCCTCCGTTGCCACCATTGCCTGTGGCTTGTGCCGTGGCATAGGAGCCACCGCCACCACCTGTGCCGCTAGCAAAGGGTACGTCTTGGTCGGTTCCGTTCGTTCCGTTGCCACCAGCCGTGCCAGCAGCACCGCCAGCAAGGACATCGGTATAAGAAGTGGGTACGGTTCCATTGGTGCGAGAACCGCCAGCACCACCAGGGGAAGCAGTTGTGACACCACCAGCGGCACCGCCACCTCCACCTCCACCTGTGCCGAGAAACTGTCCGCTTGTGAAACCAGTTCCTGCTGTTCCTGTTCCTGCCGCCCCAGCACCACCAGGGCCGGATGAGGTAGTGTTAGAAATTTGGAATAATGTTCCACTAAAGCCAGACCCAGCACCAGTACCGGAAGACCCGTTGCCGCTGAAAACACGGTATTTCCCAAATGAGGTAATCGAACCATTCGACCCAGCGCTTGCTGATCCTACTGTATCTCTGCCAGCACCGCCAGCACCGCCAGCACCGACAACAACTGTGACAGTAGAGTCTAGCTCAGAAGCAGGTATTAGGAAATAAGCAGTCGGCCCACCACCACCACCACCCCCACCTGTCCTTGTGTTTGCAGTTATTGTGCAAAGCCCACCACCACCACCACCGCCAGCACCTAGAAGACGAAGTTGAACCAACTTTGCCCCTGCGGGTTTTGTCCAAGTAAAGGTGCCGCTAGAGGCAGGGCCGCCAAAGGTTTGAATGTTCACGCGTTGAGCATCAACGACGTCCTGCGTGAAAGCAGTTGTTGCGACCTGCGTGGTATCAGTCGCGGCCGCGGCGGTGGGAGCCGTCGGGGTGCCGGTGAGGGCGGGCGACGCCAGGGGGGCGAAGCCGCTGATTGACGCGCCGGCGGGGATGGTGACGGTGCCGGTGAAGGTCGGCGAGGCGATGGGGGCGTAGGTCGTGGCCGCCGTGGCCGAGGTGAGCAGGCCGAGGGTCGAGAAGGACTTGTTCTTCCAAAGCCCCGAGGACGACTCGTAGGAGAGCAGGTCGAGGTTGGTCTTGCTGGTGAGGAGGACATCGGACTGCTCCTCTAGCTCCTGGTAGTTCTTGACGACTACCTCGATGACGCCGTTGTTGGCGTTCGCCCGCGTGACGTAGCCGAGGAGCACGCCGTGGTCGGGCTGCGTCGGGAAGGTGGTAGTGAAGCCGCCGGCGGACGAGGGCGAGAGGTAGAGCGTGTCGCCGGCCGCGAAGCCGTTGGTGTTCACGTTCTCGAGACGGCCCGAGACGATGACCTTCCCGGTGCCGTTGTTCGCAATCTCCTCCGAGGTGATGCCGATCGTGCGGGCCGAGGAGAGTTCCGAGTTGGCCTGGGCGAGGGTGATCTCGGGGTGGTTCCCAGTGGCGCCGCTTACATAGACGGCCTTGCCCTTCGCGATGGTGCTCCCGGTCTTGTTAGTCCCGAGCATGAACAGGGCGCGGGTCTGGTTATCAATCCAAAGGGGGCGGGTCGTGCCGCCGTCCCAGCTGAGGATTTGCGTATCCGTTCCTGCCGTGGCGGGTGAGCGCACAAAATAGGCGGTGTCCATCGACACTGTCTGCGTGCCGGAAGTGTAGACGATAGGAGCAGTCGCGGCGACCACGCCAGTCGCACCAGTCGCACCTGCGGGCCCCTGCGGGCCGACAGCGGCGAGCGAGGCGGTGAAGGACACGGGCCCCTCTTCCATGCTGGCGGTGAAAGTCCCGCCGCCGTTGACGGTGATGGTAAGGCTCATGAGGTCAGTCCTTGGTGATCTGCGGGAGGACGGTGAAGTTGACGGTCGAGGAGTAGATGACGACGCCGGTGTTGAGGAGTACGCGCAAGTCCCACTTCGCCGCGCCGGTCGCCCACTCCGAGGTGTCGGTGGCGGGGTCGGTGAAGGTGATGATAAGCCCCGTGCCGTTGAGGGAGAGGGTCAGCGGGTGAACCACGCCGGCCGAGTCCAGGACATCCGACGAGAGGGTCGTGCCCGTGAGGTTCGCCAGCCCGCCGGTCGGGGGCGTGTAGGTGATTGTGCCCGAGAAGGTGCCGCCGCGCTTGAAGTTGAAGGAGCTCATCGGGCGAGATTAGACGGCGGCGTCGACGACCTTGCGGACGACGCAGGGGATTTGGAGGTAGGTCTGAACCTTGGTCGAGTCCGTGCACTGCACCTCGAAGGTCGAGGAGACGGTGGCGTTGTTGCCGAGAAGGGTGTCAACGGCTGCGGCCGTGAAGGCGAGTTCCCCCGAGTATCCGGCTGGGCCGGTGAGCGAGGACGTGACGGCCAGCGTCAGGGTGTAAACCGTTGTCGAGTTGGTAGCCTTGACCGAGATGTTGAACTTGCCAGCCCCAGTCTGCGTCACGGTTGCCGATGCCAGCGACCAGCCGGACTGGGCGTTGACGGCGGCCTCGATTGCCTCCTCGATTTGCGCGGCGGTGGCCGTGCGGGTGAGCGCGCCAGTTACTGCCGTGAGCGAGGGGCTTGTGTTGCTGGCGGTCAGCGTGAACGAGCCGCCGTTGGCCTCGGCGGGAATGGTCAAAGTCGGGGACGACCAGGTGGCCGCAGGGGTAGAAATGGCTGTCCAAGAAGTTCCCTCGGCGGCCGCGGCAGCTCCGGGCGTTCCGACGGCGACGGAAATGGTGGAGGTCGGGAAGGTCAAGGACTCCATCGGGAAGGCCGCGGAGGTCGTGCGGCGCACAAGGTAGATCTCGAGTTTGGCCGTGTCGTCCTCGTAGAAGGTCGGGGTCGGGGCGGCCGAGAAGTCGTTCCAGCCGCGGTAGGCGTTCCCCGAGTCAAGGTCGATGAACAGTTTCTGGGTGGTAAGGATTGCCATCGGCGGTCTCTAAAGTTGCCCCCCTGTCAAAGGACGTCAGCCGTCCTTGTAGGCCGGGTCGGTGGC
>Ga0315903_10011289_pt1 | contig 10535 bp, 7 predicted proteins | sample LakEriMetagenome_7_FD_203524 | JGI IMG/M metagenome (GOLD analysis project Ga0315903, IMG submission 203524) | Freshwater fungal communities from buoy surface, Lake Erie, Ohio, United States - Buoy 2 MA119 | ecosystem: Environmental > Aquatic > Freshwater > Lake | place: USA: Lake Erie, Ohio... | reverse complement strand
CTCCGAAGCCGAGGTGTTCGCCGCGTGGCAGGAAGCCGGGCAAGTGGTGACGGTCGACCAGTCGATTGGGCAGATCTCAGGATATCGATCGGGTTCCTCACTGTCGGCGGCACAAAGGGGAGCCCTCGAATACCTGGACCAGTCTCAAACGAAGAGTGCCTTCCACCAGTTCCCCAATCAAGAGATGTTCTGGGAAGACCCGCACCCAGTCCCGAAAACCGGCGTCTTTACCAGCGGTGTGCCGATGCTCCCTGGACAACTCATGCCGGTCATGCTCGGCCTGGGAACCTTCACCAACGTCTTGTGGGATCTGCTGGACTACGGCGGGCTGACTTCCGGGATCGCCTCGAATTTCAACTACACCGCCGAGTTGAAGGGGGTGCGGCTCTTCAACATGGATGGATCTCCTTATACGGGACAATGGGAGTTGTACTCGGAGAACGGGTATGACTACCCCGAAGTCTACGCGACGATTCCCGAGCCCGACACGCTGCTCCTGCTGGGACTGGGGATGCTGGGGTTCGCGTGGCGGCGGAAGTCGGCCTGATTTCCAGGCATTTGATCCAGCGGGAGCGAAGAGGCAACTCCCGCTTGACCTCCAGTCCCCATTCCACATGGTGAATCACCGGTCACACCGGCGTCGATGCGGAAGCGGAGACCGGCGTGACACTCTCCCCCGTCGAACAGGACAAGTGCCAGATCCGCGAGTGACTTTGTGAATGGATCGGTGCAGTTCCTGATCCGCGCTGGAGTGTCGATCACGCTGTTGAAGCCCAAAGTCAAGGAGGAGCAGACTTTCACTTTCTGCCGCTCAGTCGGACCGGCGAGACCGGCCCCCGAATTCCGGGTGCGCCGGTTTCGTCATTTCTTCGTCCCCTGGGGGCGTTCCGCGCCGGGGTCGACCGATCACCTCGAACTGCGGTTTGCGGCGGAGGATTCAGGGCGACATCGGCTCTGGAGGACGCGCACACGCGGTCAGAAGCAACGGTTGCCGGGGTTTGTCACACCCCAACTTCCGTCTCCGATCCCTTTGCCTTGGTGCCTGGAAGAATCCGTACAACGGGATTCTCTTTGGGATGTCACGATCAACCCGGCCTTGCCTTCGGCCGAGCTGCACAGGAACTCCATCGAGGTCACAACGCCAGACGAAGACGATGCGAAGTCCAGCGGCCGTCGCGGAGACAAAGGGGACCAGCCAGTTCGCACAGGCCTCGGATGGGGATCTCCCCACCCCCATAGCCAGTTTCTGGTTGCTGATTTCGTCGCGGCGGGCGAGTCGAATCCGTGCGTTATCATGCAACTGCAGCCCCCTATAACCTCCACACCACACGGCCGGAACTGCTTGGAGACTGAGGCTGCATCGACAGCATGGCAAATCGGTTTGACGCGACCTGGTTCCCTGCGATGGGTCGGATCGAGACGGCGATTCAGCCGAACTGCGACAGCCAGAAATAAAGAAAGCCCGACTCAACCAATTGACACTGGTTCAGTCGGGCCTTCGTCTCAAGCGCACCCCGCAGGGGTCGAACCTGCAACCTTCGGTTCCGTAGACCGATGCTCTATCCATTGAGCTAGGGGTGCAACTGACTCCAAGTTTATCAGGTGACAGCCGAAAGGCAAGCGAGGGAGATCGCTCGTTGTGGAAAGGCTGGTTTTGACTGCCAAAACCTCTCCCCCAGGCTGGGGTGCCACGGGGGGGCAGCCCCACGGTCGGCACCCTCCCCGGGAATTCTCCACAGGGGGCCAACGGCGCCTGCCCATTCCGGTCTCAGGCCGCCTTGCGGGGGGCCGCGGGGGGAGCACTGCAGGCGTCCCCTGCCCGGGTGTTGCCATCGACAATCGGCAGCAGGTTCGCCGAGGCCCCCGAGGGAGAACTGGACTCCGTTTCAGCGGCCGCCGGGGTGTTGGTCGCCGGATTGGTGCCGGAACCGGGCTGGAACCACGCTGACAGCCCCGCGAGGGCGGCGTTCAACCGGGGGAGCAGGAACTGCCAGTTCCCCCGCAGCCAGGCCCACCGCCAGTAGTACTGCCGGAAGCAGTCGCGGTGCAGTTGCGCCACCTCTTCGGTCGTCAGGTGCTCGTACTTCAGGTTGGGGGTGTAGACGTCGTACCGGCTCCAGTCGCGCGAGGCGATCTTGTCCTGAATCTCGTTGATGAATCCGGTGCCGGGGTACGGGGTGCAGACGTTGAAATTCGCGGCATACGGGTTGACCTGCTTCGCATACCGCAGCACCTCGCGGATGCTCTGCCGGGTGTCTTCCGGAAAGCCGATCATGAACCCGGAGACCACGCGGATCCCCAACCCCCGGCACAGGTCGACGAACTGTTCCTGCTTGTCCCCCTTCACCGGGGCCCGCTTGTACTTCACCAAAGTGTCGCGGCTGGGGGTCTCAATCCCCACGGTGACACTGGTCAGCCCGACATCGCGCAGCATCTCGAGCGTCTCGCGGGTGAGGTGCTCGATGCGCGACTCGACCGAAAACTGGATCTTGCGGGGCAGCCGGCCGATCTCGGCGGCCACCTCCTGCAAGTGCTTCTTCTTCGCGCCGAACAAGGGGTCGCGGAACTTGAACGACTGGAACCCATACAGGTCCATCCCGCGACGCAGTTCTTCGCCAACCAGTCCGGCCGAGCGGGTGCGCACCTTGTTCTCGAGGATGATGTAGGGGCAGTACGAGCAACTGAGCGTGCAGCCCCGACTCGACTGGATGTAGGCGGTGGGGAACTTCCAGAAGTCATACCCGACCCGGAATTTCTGGTAGGGGAAGACCGACCAGTCGGGAAACGGCAGGCTGTCGAGATTCGCCACGGTGCCGATCGACTGCACCTGCTGGTTGGTCTGCAGCACCTCGTCGAGCTTCCAGAGCAACTGCTCGGGTTCACCCTGCAGAACGCGGCAGTTGAGCCCCGCGAAACTCTCGGCCATCGTGCTGGCGACCTGGCCGACCACCACCACGTGTGTCTGCGGATGACGCCGGTTGATCTCGGCGATCGTCTCCAGCTCATGGGGCAGCGTCATCAGGGCCGGGTTGAGCACGTAGAGATCGGCCTGCGGCAACTGCGCCTGTTCGAGGGCGTACTCGACGGTGTGGCCCCGCTCACGAAAACCAGCCGCGAGGTAGCCGAACGCCAGAGGAGGTGCCCGGAAGTCATTGGTGTATTGCCGCTCGATGAGCTTCTCGCGGAATCCGTGGCCACGGAACTGGCCGACGCCGAAACCGCCGGCGAAATCCTTGAAGGCGCCGCCGTGTCGGGTGTCCCAGAGAATGATGTGCATGGTTGGAGCTCGAAAAGGACCGGGGTGGTCGCGTCGAAGAAGGATGTCGGCAGCAGGCCGGTAGAGTTCCGTTGGCCGGAGCGGCTCAAGCGGCCTTTTGTGTTCGGGGTGCGGTGGGTGGAACACCGGGGGGCACGGGAGTGAGGGCCGCCTGTTCACGCCCCTCGTGGTACAAGACCCGGGTCTGGTGGGGAGAATCCATGGAGTAGCGGATGCCCCGCCAGACAATCGTCTTGCCCCAGGCGGCCGAGACGACCGCACACCAGGTTGCCAGACCCACCAGGGGCCACAACCAGGTGTTGAGCCGGGCGACCAGGTCGTATTCGCCGAGGTTCGTGCGGATGAACGGACGGGTCTCCCCCAGAGTCCATGCCCAGCGAACCACCCCCAGCAGGTAGACCGCCAACAGCGCGAATCCGAGGGAGGCCGCTTCGGTTCCGGCGACCAGTCGCCCCAGCACAGTCGCTGTCAGACCCCAGAAGGCCAACTGCGAGCAGGCTCCTCCCCAGAAGGCGAGATGCCACCAGCGAGGGGTGTAATTGCGAACCACAAGGAACTGCCGTCGGAGAAACTCAGCCACGCCGCCCCAGGAAAAGACCGCGGGAGAAACCACCAGGGCGTGAGGTTCATACGCGAGCTTGAGCCGGTGGGTCTGCAATTGACGGCTGACGATGAGATCATCGCTGAGGCTGCCGCTCCAGGCCTGGGGCAGGCCGATCTGACGGAAGGTGTCGTAGCGGATTGCCCAGGCACCTCCCCAGGCGAGATTCAACTGATGCGGGCCCAGCATGCCCAATACGGTGTTGTTGAGGGCCGAAATCACCCGGCCAGGCCAGTTGCCCGAAGGGGGGGAATACCAGCGGTAGCCGGTGACCGCAGCCACCTTGCGATTCGCCAGCCGTTGAACCAGACGTCGAAGCCACTCCCGTTGGGGACGTGCATCGGAATCAACGAAGGCGTAGATTTCCCGGTCGCCGCGCGGTTCACGGCAGGCGGCCATGAGGTTGTGGACTTTCTGGCCGCAGTTCTCGGCCAACCCCGCCGCGACCACTCTGACCGGATGCGGGAACTCGTTCTGGAGCTGTCCGATGACCGCGGCTGCGGGATCTGTGCGGGACTCCAGCGTGAAGCAGAGTTCGAGGTCGGGATAATCGAGCTCGAAGAGAGCCCGCAGATTGGCTTCCATCTGCGGATCCACACCGCGGCAGGGGATAATCAGCCGAACCGGGGGAAGGTCGCCTGTGGGGAGCGGGTCCGCGGCGCGAGACCGCAGAAACCGTCGTTGCTCCCAGGCAAACAACAGCATCAGCGATCCCTGAAACAGGGCAAACGTGGCAGCGACAATCACCCAGGGCAACGGAACCTCCTTGTTCCGCGAGTCCAACGGGGAAGCTGGGAAATTCCCGGCCAGCCGTTGTCAGAATCTCACCGGCAGATCTGTCTCCGGAGAGTGCTCAAATATCCCGGATTCCCCGATGAGTCAATTGGAACTTGGTTCCCGGCAGTCTGGGGGAACTGGGGAGAATTCGGATCGTCCCCGAGCCGCGATTGGGGACGTCGGCGCAAGTTCCTCGAACCAGCCGGGAGGCAGTGCCTCGATGCGATCCGGGTGAGACAGCAGGAAGGCGAACAGCGAACTGGCGACGAGATCGGCGGTGGTCCCTGGATTACGGCGATGGCCATCCGCACGCAGCCAGGCATCGAACTGCTCGCACTCCACCTGTCCCTCCGGGGTGACTGGCCAGCCCCGCGCCAGCACCTCGCGGGCCCGTTTGGTGGCTTCCTGTGACACGGCGGGACCACACTTGCGGGCAATGAGGGTGTCAGGGACGCGGGCCAGCAGTTCGAGTTGCAGCCCGACGATTGCCTCGCAGGGATCGGCCAGACCACCTGGCCAACGGGCCTCCAGAAGCGGCAACCCATGGTCGAGCGTGAGGGGGAAGCTCTGGGCGTATTCGGCAGCGATGGAGTCGCGGTGAGCGGCGAGGCGCATCATCTCGCGGAGTGTTCCCGGCGGGATGGCCGCGACGTCTCCCTCGGGGGCCGTCCCCAGCCCGCCTGGTTGTGCAAGGCGAATCGCCTCATAGACCAGTCTGGCATCGTGCTGCGACAGACCGGCCAGGACCGGTTCGAGTTGTTCGCGCAGCGGTCCCCGGGCCGCGGCCGCCGCCAGCGGGGCCAGCAGCAGCACGATGCCGAGATTGGTGTTGCTGGGGGCGACCTGTCGCGTGGTGGCCACGGCATCGCGGACGGCCGCTCCGACGCCGCGTTCGGCAGCCGTGGCCAGGACCGGGGCGATGGCGTGGGCCGAGCGGACGAAATCGCCCCAGTCGAGATCGTCAAAGCGGGCTTCGGGATGCACATTGCCCGGTTTGGGAGCCCGGACTTCGAGCAGGCAGGCCCACGCGATCAGGGTTCGCAACTGGCTGGCGGGAGTCATGACGGCAGCGGGTTGGCCGGGGCCAGAGGGGGTGGCGCTTCGGGCAAGCGGACGAAATACTGGTGGAATTGCCAGTTCAGCAAGGCCGCCGCGAACCCGATGGCGACGCTGAAGGCGAGCCAGAACCCTGGAGCCCCCCACTTCAGATACAGCCCCAGCCAGGCACCGAGGGGCAGCCCCAGTCCCCAGTAGGCGATGGTGTTGATGACCATCGTGCTGCGGGTCTGCTTGAGTCCCCGGAGGGCACCTGTCGCCGCGACCTGCAGGCCGTCAAAAAACTGAAAGAGAGCCGCCAGCACCAGCAGTTGGCTCCCGAGGTTCAGCACTGCTTCATCCGAGGTATACCAGCCGACAAACACGTGGGGGGCGAACCAGAACGCGAGCGTGGCGACCAGCATGATGCCGCCGCAGAGGATGGCCCCGGTCTGCCCGGCCCGCCGGGCGCGGTCAAATTCGCGGCCCCCGACAAACTGGGCCACCCGGACACTGACCGCGATCGACAGTCCGAGAGGAACCATGAAGGTCAGCGAGGCGAGATTGAGCGCAATCTGGTGCCCCGAGACGACGGTGGGACCAAATTGACCCAGCCACAGTCCCGCCACCCCGAAGCAGCTCACCTCCATCAGCAGACTGACGGAGATGGGCAATCCGACAGCCAGGAAGTGAACGATCGGCTTCCACTGGGGCCATTCCCACCGGCTCCAGGGGGTGTACCGGGAGAGGTCGGGATGAAAGGTGACCCAGAGCCCCAGCAGCAGCGCCATCAGTACGTCGACCAGTGCGGTGGCATAACCGCAGCCGACAGCCCCGAGCGCCGGGAATCCCCAATGCCCGTACATCAGCAGTTCATTCAGGCCGATGTTGGCGAGTGTTCCGACAATGCTGATCCACAGAATGGGGCGGGTATGTCCCGTTCCTTCAGTGAAACCCCGCAGCACAACAAACGCCATGCGGGCTGGCAGTCCCCAGCTCAGCGACATGAGGAACTGGGACGACAGAGGGATCAAACCCGGATCGACCCCGAACAGCGCGAGAATCTGCGGCGAAGCGGCGAATGCGAGGGCCAGCAAGAGCGCCACAACCTGGCTGAGCCAGAGTCCCTGCCGCAGGTAATGCCCGCAATCATCGATGCGCTCGGCTCCAACCGCCTGGGCGACACTGGGGGAGACGGGGAGCAAGACCCCCATTCCCATGACGGCGAGGGGCATCCAGAGGCTGCCACCAAGCGCGATTGCGGCCAGCGGTTCGGGCCCCAGCTGCCCCGCCATGACGGTGTCTACCACCCGCATCGAGAAATAGGCGAGCTGGGCGAAGATCGCCGGAGTGCCGAGGCGGAGGATGTGACGGGCCTCGGCGAGCGTTTCGGCCAACAGTCCCCCGGCGTGGTTCATCGAGTCACCCAGAATGCCGGTGCGACCGACGGGACGCGGGAGAAAGGGCCACCAGAGGGGCCTCAAAAATGATCGTGAGAAGAGAACCGGCCTAGCGGGCCTGGGCACCCACCGGGGTCCCCGCCACCGACCGGGTCGCGGCACCTGTAGACGGACCGCGCTGGGCTGCCTCCAGAACCGCAGCCCGGATTCCCTCGTAGTCGAGGCCGAGGTCGCGGAGCTGTTCGGAGCGTTCGGCGTGCTCGATATAGCGGTCGGGGAGGCCGAGACGACGGATGTGATCGGTCCGCAGTCCCGCGGCGTTGACCGCTTCAAGAACCGCCGAGCCAAACCCTCCCTCGAGCGTTCCTTCCTCAATGGTGAGAACAAACGGCGATTGGCCGACCGCCTTGAGGATGGTGCGGGTGTCGAGCGGCTTGAGAAACCGCGCGTTGATCAGGCCGACGTCGAGACCTTCGTTCCGCAGCGACTCGACCACCTGGGCACAGGTGGTCAGCAGGGTCCCATAGGCCACGATGACCCCATCACGTCCCCAGTCAAGCACTTCCGCCTTCCCCAGTTCGACGGGGGCGAGGTCGCGGGCGACCCGTTCGGCATTGGTCTTGGGATAGCGGACCGAGACCGGTCCAGAATGCGACAGCGCGAAATCGAGCAGCGGAGCGACATCGAGTTCGTCACCCGGGGCGGTCACCACCATGTTGGGGAAGACCCGCATGTAGGTGTTGTCGTAGGCTCCGTGGTGGGTCGGGCCGTCGGCCCCCACAACACCGCCGCGATCGAGGCAGAAGACGACCGGCAGGTTCTGCAGGGCGACTTCCTGGAAGATGTGGTCGAAGCTGCGCTGCAGGAAGGTGCTGTAGATGTCGACGATGGGGCGGGCCCCCGCCTTGGCCATCCCCCCGGCGAACGCGACGGCGTGGGCCTCGCAGATGCCGACGTCAAAGAACCGGTCGGGGAAGGTGTCACGCACTTTCTGCAGTTTGTTTCCCTCGCACATGGCGGCGGTCAGAACCGCCACCTTGGGATTCATTTCCATCTGCCGCAGGATCGCCGCACTGACAATGTCGGTATACGCGGGCTTACCCCCCCCCTTGCGGTGGGTCACGCTGCCATCTTCGCAGCGTTCAAACGGCGTGGGAGCATGATAGGTGACCGGATCGTTCTCGGCGGGCTGGAATCCATGTCCCTTTTCGGTGAAGACATGGAGCAGTACCGGACCTTTGAGTGTCTTGCAGAGCTCGAGATGCTCCCGCAGTGACTTGAGATCGTGTCCGTCGATGGGGCCGACGTAGCGGAAGCCCAGCTCTTCAAAGAGCATTCCGCCTTGCAGGGAGGCTTTGACCCCTTCCTTGGCGTTGATCAGGACCCGCTCCATGGCGTCGCCAACCAACGGGACGCGGTTGAGCACCCAGCTGACGTCTTTCTTCAGTTCACCATAGAAATCGGAGGTACGGAACTTGTCGAGATACTGGGCCAGCCCACCGACACGGGGACAGATCCCCATTTTATTGTCGTTGAGGATGACCAGCAGATCCTTGTCGAGACCCGCCGCATTGTTGAACGCCTCAAAGACGACGCCCGAGGGGAGGGCCCCGTCACCAATGACGGCGATGCTATGGCGGTCTTCACGCAGCAGGTCGTCCCCCGCCTTGAGCCCCAGCGAGGTCGAGACACTGGCCCCGGCATGCCCGGTCATGAACAGGTCGTAGTCGCTCTCGGCGGGATTGGGGTAGCCCATGAGGCCCCCCTTTTCGCGGATCGAGATGAATTCGTTGAACCGGCCGGTCAGCAACTTGTGGGGATAGATCTGGTGCCCGGTGTCCCAGATGAGCCTGTCACGCGAAAAGTCGAAGACGACGTGCAGGGCAATTGCCAGTTCGACGACCCCCAGATTGCTGGCGAAGTGGGCGGGACGGCGCGAGACAACCTCGCACAGGGCTTCGCGCAATTCGCCGGCGAGCTGCACCAGTTGCTCGTGGGTCATCCCGCGCAGTTGCCTGGGGGATGACAGTTTCGACAGGAGCTCGCTCTGCATGTCGTGTCCTTGCTGCATGTCTCTCAGTGATCGCGATCGAGTACGAATCGCGCCAAGGTTTCCAGTGGCCGGGCACGCTCGCCGAACATCGCCAGCGATTCGACCGCCTCGGCCACCAGCAACTCCGCCCGCATCTGGCTGGCCTCAACTCCCATCAGGCTGGGATAGGTCTGCTTGCCGCGGGCGGCATCTTTCCCCACTCCCTTGCCAGTCGCGACCTGCGTTCCGCGTACGTCGAGCAGATCATCGGTGATCTGAAACGCCAAGCCCAGACAGCGGCCGTAATGGGTCAGGGACAGCCGCTGCTCTTCGGTCCCCTGTGCAATGCGGGCCCCCAACGAGAGACTGCATTCCAGCAAGGCCCCTGTCTTGCGACGATGGATGGCTTCGAGTTCATCGATCGAGCCCAGAACTTTCCCTTCGGCTTCGAGGTCGGCCACCTGGCCCCCCACCATCCCTGCCGCTCCCGCCGCCCGGGCCAGATCCAGACAGCAGAGGGCCGCAACTTCCGGCGGACGCACATCGCGGGCAACGACCTCGAACGCCTGTGTCAGCAAGGCGTCACCCGCGAGAATCGCCAGCGCTTCACCGTAGACCACGTGGTTCGTCTTGCGGCCCCGACGGTAGTCGTCATTGTCCATCGACGGGAGATCGTCGTGGATCAGGGAGTAGGTATGGATCATCTCAAGAGCAGAAGCTGCCGGGAGAGCACTGGCACGATCTCCCCCACAGGTCTCACAGGCCAGCAACACCAACAGGGGCCGCAAACGCTTCCCCCCCGCCAGCAGACTGTAACTCATGCTTTCCAACAGCCGGTCGGGAATCCCCGTCTGGGGTTCCATCAGGCGACTCAATTCCGCGTTCACCTCCTGCCGAAAGCGCTGCAGGGCTTCGTCGATGCGGGAGGTGGTGGGCGTCATGCTGAATGGGCAGTTGGGACGTCGAGACTGATCGCGGAGCAGTCCGCCGGTCAACAGGTTGTCTTCTGATCCTCAAAGAAAACCGAAGGAATTCTAGCGACCCGGCAATGGCCGGAAAATGGAGTGGGACAAGGAATTCGGGAAAACACTGGCGGACAGCACGAAGGGAGACACCCGCGTTCCGATCCCCCCCCAGCGTGGACCCTTTCCAGAATTCCTTACACGGAAAACGCTCACACTTCTCCTGTCGCCAACAACAGGGCAATTGCACACCCGTTCAGATAATCGTCGAGCTGCAGCGTTTCATTGACCGTGTGCACGTGCTGCTGACCACTCCCCAAGGTCACCGTGGGGAGTCCGCGACTCGAAAGCCAATTCGCATCCAGCCCGCCGTTGCTGATCTTGGTTTCCCCTTTCAGCCCGAGACGGGCGATCGCCCCGAGGGCCGAACGGACGCACGGCTCGGTCGCCG
>Ga0315903_10011288_pt1 | contig 10535 bp, 14 predicted proteins | sample LakEriMetagenome_7_FD_203524 | JGI IMG/M metagenome (GOLD analysis project Ga0315903, IMG submission 203524) | Freshwater fungal communities from buoy surface, Lake Erie, Ohio, United States - Buoy 2 MA119 | ecosystem: Environmental > Aquatic > Freshwater > Lake | place: USA: Lake Erie, Ohio... | reverse complement strand
CCGTTACCAGTGATGGTGAAGAACTCAAGCTTTGGACCCTGAGGCTGTACAGTTACAGCAGAATCAATTGCTGAAGTTGAACCTTCGTTGGTGTACGCAGGAGCGTCATAGTTCATGACTTGTTGGAAGTCACCGTTTACTCTTGTGAATTGTGCCATTTTCGTTTTCCTTATAAAAGTGAGCCGAAGCTCATACTATTATTTATTCCTGAACGAAAAAAACTCGGTTTTGGTTACTTTTTCTTACCAAAATGTGCAGCACTGAAGCCGCCGCGATTGACTAATTTGACTAGTCCGTTAGGCGTGTTGAACACGAATCCTTCTCCGCCGGGTCTGTCATTAATTGACTGTTCTACACCCTGAACCTGTTGCTCTAGCTGATCAGCCAAGCTATTCTTAAGATTAGCAATAGCAAAATACAAGTTCATCAATGCGTCAAGCTGTTTCTTATTCTTGACAAGATAACCGTCTCCGTCACCAACCAAGAACTTATATTGCTTGCCGCTCACATTGCTCTGTAACCATTGGTCTATTGGAAGATTAGTTTGATTAGTTGCAATGTGTCCTAGATACTTCTGTAATGCGTTTCTAGCAACACCGTCCATACCTGATAAGAAGTCATCTAACTGACCATTCTGTGATAGTGCTTGATTAACTTTTGACACTTCATTGTTAGGGGCAGTCAAGCTAAAATCAATACCCATATTAGGAGTAAGAATAGCAACTTCGTTATTTCCTTCTAGACCCTGACCATTCCAGGGTGAAGGTTTGCCTCCGACTTCACTGAAGTATTGATGAACTGCTACGCCACCGTTGGTTCCTGCGATAGTCTTACCCAACTCAGAGTTAGCAGGTACTGCATATGTGACAGTGTTTGGCTTGAATACTAGCTTACCATTCTGATTAGCTAGTTGGTCTCCCCACATCAAGTCTCCCCAAAAGAAGCCTTTGCTACTTCCAACAGCAGCTTTCAACCCGTCCCAAATGTTGTTTAACTTCTGATATAGTTCAGGGCGACTCTTTCCTCTACTAGCATCATACTCTTGCCAAAACTTAGGACTTGTTCCTAAGTATTCAGGGCCTTTATCAAACATATACTTGTCTGATACAGTGAATTGTCCCTTGTCGTTGTATCCGAAGATGAGAGCAGGGAAGCCGTCCCACTTGATAGTGAGAGTTTCTGGATTATCAATGACATAATACATTGAATCAACCGCGTCTTGGGCTGCACCTAAGCCAGCAAAAACTGAGTCTTCAGGGTGCGGAGTACGAGGGTTTGCGGCCTCAGACAGATAGATTGATTCTTTTAGAATTTCTACGATTTTCATTTTACAATATCCAATAGTGTTCTAAACCAATCGCTAGTTCCGACACTTTCACTGAGTTTGATATCAGTAGGAACACCTGCATCCTTGATTACTGAGTTATCTGCAAAGTCTTTTAAAATTAGATTTACTAGGTCAGGTGAATAGTTCTTATCCATTGCTTTACGCAATGTTTCATATGAATACAAGTCATCTGCGCTGTCAAGCTTTAATACATCAGCAATTTCATCAGGATTCTTATAGGGGCCATCAATGATTTTATTGTTGTTCTTCTTAGTATATCCATCACCCTTCTTGTTAGGCTCTGGAGTTCTCAATATTCTGACCAATCCGTCTGTAGGGCTCCACATATATCTCTGAGATTGTACTGGTCTGCCATCACTAATTTTCTGTTCTGAATTTTGGCGATCTAGGTGTGCAGCAATGCTTGATATAAGAATGTTTCTAAAAACACCCTTATACTTACTATCTTTCTCGTGCGGTGCATGATAGAATGTCTTTAACCAGCCCGGATCGCCTGGCATGAAATCTACTTGAACATACCCTGTTCTTGGCTTGCCCTCTACTTTTTTGTTAGGGTCATAATCTGCAATCTTAACTTTAGTCATTATAACAGAGCTTTTGGCAATGTCAAGCACTTCAGGAATGTTTTTTAGTTTTTCTACAAATGCAGGAATATCTTCCGGTGCAATTTCAAGAGCGATATCAATATCGCCAGAAAACTCTTTCTTACCTACGCTACCCAAAACATTATTTTTTAGGTCAATGCCTAAAATCTTTTCTAGGCTATCCAATGTGGGTTCAATCTCATCAATATGAATTGCGCCAACACCGGGCATTGCCCCACCTTCAAATAAAATTGTCATTATTTAACATTTAGCCTTTGCACTTGTAGCTGGATTTTTTGTTGCACTTCGGGCGGCTGTGCAGCTAGTGCGGCTGCTAGTTGTTCGGGAGTTAAATCGCTGCCTGGTTGATTACTCGTAGTATTCTGCACCGCATTTTTCGCTCCGGCTGGCATTCCGCCGCCTCGTTGTCCAGTAATAGCATATGCTAACCTACCTAAATTCTTGATTGCTGCTTTCCCTTTGTCAGAGTTATAAGTGTCTTGAATCTTTTTAATTTGCGGAAGTATAGCAGCTTTTTTACTTTCCCAATTAGCGCCCTGCATATATTGACCAAACCATTCAAGCATGTGATCTGTAATAGTAGTGGTTGCGTCACCTTCGCCGTTCATTTCTGAAATCACGCTTTCAAAGATATTATTTAGGTTGTGATAGGTAGACTCAGCTAGTTTACCGGTTGCTCCCAAACTACTCAACGGTGTATTTGGCGTAATCTTCATTCCTTTAGGAGCCCACTTGTACTGTTTATCGTTAGGATCTTGTTTTGCAGCCGGTGCATTGAACTTTACGTTCTGAGGAGGAACTTTAACAGTTTGCTGTGGCTGTGCAGGTACGCCTGGCTGTGTAGTCTTGAAGTTGTAACCCTTAGCAGTAGGAGTGACGGGAGGGGTTTTACCGGCAGGAAGTGCGCCTAGAGCAGTAGGTGAACCGGGTCTTGCAGCAGTAGTAGGGGTAGTGGGTGCACCTGGTCTTGCTGCCGGTGTTCCAGTTGATGTGGGTGCACCTGGCTTAGGAGCAGCGGTAGTAGATGTAGGGGCAGTAGTAGTGGGTGCACCTGGCCTTGCTGCCGGTGTTCCAGTTGATGTGGGTGCACCTGGCTTAGGAGCAGCGGTAGTAGATGTAGGGGCAGTAGTAGTGGGTGCACCTGGCTTAGGAGCAGCGGTAGTAGATGTAGGGGCAGTAGTAGTGGGTGCACCTGGCTTAGGAGCAGTAGTAGAAGTAGCGGGTGCGCTTGGGCCACCTGTCGTAATGGATCCGGTTGTGCCAGTTGTACCTGCTTTTGCGGTTACGTTTGTACCTGGTTGAGGTACAGTTGGTGCGTTTAGTGCATTGGAAGCATTTGGAGGCGTTACGTTTGTACCTGATGCTCCTGTTGGACCTGATGCGGGGCCAACATTCTGGGGTGTTGCATTACCAAATTGCGTGTTTGGTTGTGTAGTTGATGTAGTACCATACGGTTTCTTTGGATCAACATATCCACTTTTTATCCCATTGTCCAATGAAGTTATTGCATCTTGATAAAAGTCTCTTAGAAAGATATCTTGTGCTAACTGATGCTTTCCACCTTTTCCAGACAACATGCCCTTGAGTGCTGACATTGGAACGTCACCGAACATTTTGCCTGCTAGATTAGACACTTCATCAATTTTTTTTGGTTGCTTGAATTCGTTAATTTTCATTTTTCTTCCTCAAAGACTTAGTGAATCTTGCCTGATCTTTACTTTTGATTGCGCTCAAAAGCTTCTTTTCAAGAAGTTCAGCCTTTTCGGAAGGATATTGTTTCTGCATCAATTCAATTAAATTGATAGCACTAGTAATAATATTTGATGCACGAGATTCAATGATATGATTCATATCTCTTGTGTCACCAAATGACTGTAGTTCCTCAAGAAGGCTTTTGGTTTTCTTTTGCATAATAAGTAAAGATCCTATATTATATTTATTCAACCTTTAGTTTTTCTTGAGGGAATTTAATAATGTTTTTAGCTTTGCACCTTGTACATCTGATACTACCTTAGCTTCTGTAGTAGGTAGGTTGTTAACAGTTTCACTTACTGAACTCGTAGTTTTGATTTGATTCATAAGTTGTGTTGGAGTCTGCGTATGAGTCCTTCCTTCTTCTGGGTCTTCATCAGTAATACGCATAGTATCAATATTGTATTCCAAATCAATCTTTTGACCAACACCAGTAGAACTACGAGATTTCATACACTGAATCTGATACTTGCCGCGCTCACGCATAGAACGTGAAGTGAAGATACCAAACACATAGTCCGCAGTATTAATCTTTGAAATACCACCTGCGATATGACTATGATCGAATTCAATTTCTTCAACAGCCGAACGGTTCAACTGTGAAGCAGTAATCATAAGAATGCCTAGCTCCTTAGACAAGTTACGAAGTTCTTCTGATACATACTTGTCCTTGATGAACTGGTCGTTTGGATTAACCTTAATACTGACGGGCATAACAAGGTCAAGATAGTCAATCATAACAAAGTCAATCTTGATACCTGTCTGAATCTGCACTTCCTTGATGTAGCTGCGAATAGCGTTCACATTAGACTGCGCAGGCAATGCCTTAACACGATACTGACCCATCTTCTTGCCGTTCATCTTGACTCGCAACGCAGTATCTTCTAGGTTCTTGCGAATGTCTTTCGTACTCATACTTGTAAGCATGGCGTCAGTACGAAGCGAAGTCAATTCTTCACTAAGTTCAAGCGTGATATAGACACCGCTGAGTCCTTGAGAAAGCCAGTTGAGTGCGATGTTCATCATGACAAGCGACTTACCAGAACCAGAACCACCTGCGAAGATGTTAAGTTCACCGCGACTCATACCACCATACATGACTCTATCAAGCTGCGGCCAACCAGTAGACACCTGACCACCTTGATTGAAATACTTGTTCAATCGTTCTTGTGGGTCGGAGAAGTAGTCAGTACCCATATCACGCTGTAGACTGATTTGAACTGCATCTTTGATTAGCTTTTCAACAGGATCAAACTCACCCTTTTCAAGCAAGTCTGCCGCGCTAAGAATTGCACGTTCAAGTTCTTGTCTCTTAGTGAATGCTTCAAATTCTTCCAAGAACCAATCATAATGCCCCTGATCAAGTTCAGGAATATGTTCAATCGTTTCACTTGTAGTTGCTCTGATTTGCGTAGGATCGGGCATGATGGAGTACTTAGTAGTATGCTCCACAATGAATTCTGCAACTGGACGTAATCTACGATCAAAGTTTTGAGGATTCATGATGTTCATAACACGAGTATACAACTCCGCATTAGTAACCATCATTCGCAAGAAAAGTTCTTGAACGTCAGTGTTATATTCTTTTAGCAATTTTATTCCTCTGCATTTCAATCTTAATTTTGCTGTTTGTTGCGCTTTGCAAGATACTTAGTAGTGTAGGGAGCTTGCCATACTTTAATAAAGCATCATTGGCATCCTTTATTCCCGGACCCCAATTAGGAAGACTAACATGAAATCCTAAGTCCAATGCTCTCTCACAAATAGTAAGCCCTGTCTTATCTTGATCGGGGACGATAATGATTTTCTTACGCAATCTTTTCAGTACAGTAGCTTGTTCTTCGCTGATAGTGTCATGTCCTAACGCACAGCCTTTAAAACTAATTGCGTCAAGCACGCCTTCAAATACCAAACATACTTCATACTCTGGCTTCTGCTGGTCATAACCAAACACATAGCCTGTCTGCTGATTCTTAATATACTTAGGTATTCGATTGTCTAAAAATCTGCTGATGTATCCTACATTCTTACCATCGTAAGTGTAGGGGACAATGATGCGATTTCTATTTCTTGCATAATCAGTAGGAGTAACCATGAATGGGAAGTCATCAACAGCCAATCCTCTTGAAGTCAAATACTCAACATATTTTTCGTGTTCAGGATTAGACGGATCAACAGGTTCTGCGTTATCTGGAAGATGTACTTCGTCAAACTTGATTTTCCATTTAGGCTTTGAGTCTGCTATGATATCAATCAAGCTTCTGTGACGAAGACTTTCAAAGCTCCACTTATTAATCTGTTCTTCGGGAATGCCGCACCAGCCTAACAATTCTCTAGCCTTGACTGCAATAGGTTGTCCTAGTACAAATCTAGTAGAGAAGCCGCAGTTGAAGCAGTGATATGTCCAATCATCATCGCTATCAAATACAATACCGCCGCGCCCTCTATCGTCACGGCGATGGCCCCGATGATGACAACAGACCGCGTCAAAGCTATGCCATCCTTTAGAGGCAGCTCTCTTTTTACCCGGAATAACGGACAGAATATCAAACATTAAGATAATATAGCAGTAAAAGTGTTATCGTGCAAGTATATTGGTTACCGCACCCGAATTACTTGAGAACTCAACTTTAACGAATGGGTGGAAGCCGCGAATTGTGTAGCCTCTTGTCTCGCTTACATCAGCCAATTCATCATCCGTAATGATATCATACCAATCACCATCAACAATAGATGAACCTTGAATAGTTACATTGCCGTAAAATTCTTCGTACTTTGTTTGAATAGTTAAGATAGGATTGTCTTGAGTATTGATTACGCTTGTGTAATACACGAGATTAGTGTTCCCTGAGCTATTGCTAATGTTAGGGAAGGGCTGTCCAGTTGGAATAGTAACTATTTCAGAAGGAACAAAGGAAGGAAGGACAGAGTTGACAATGTTCATATCGCCCCGTGCGCCTGCATTCTGATCTACGAACACTGGAAAATCAAATTGTCCTTCGGGGATTTCTAATGAGTAATATGCTTTCTGAGCGGGGAAGTCTTCAATCTCTGCTGAGTTAAGTCTGAGTGAAGCTATGCCTGTTAGTGCAAAATCTAAATCCAGTGCTTTTCTAATAAGGACCTCAGTGCCATCGTAATTCAAGATTCGGCATGTGATGCTCTTTCCAGTAATATCTACAGGCTTCTGTTCCTGATTCAAGAACTGAAATTGAATTCTATTGTCAACACCCTTGTGTAGAGTTAGTGGTTTGGCATATTGTGGCATATATTTTCTCGGTGAATTTCCTGTCAGGAGTACAACGATTTGTCTTTGAACATATACAAAAACTGAGGTGGTGTACACAAATCTTTCTCCTTGTCAAGTATTTAGTACTAAAATAAATAGTTTGGGTAAAATGGTGTAAATAGATTAGATTATGAATGACGATTTCTTCAAACGGCTCAGCGAAAACCATCCTTTCATCACCATATGTTCCTACAGTAGTCAGGATTATGTGGGGATAATCCAGAATAGGGACGATAATGTCACTACTATGTATGATTACGGGGCAATCATTCAAGCTGAGCTTAGAGCAAAGTTTTTAGAGTTAGGTGATGTATGGTGGTGGGAATCAAATAGATCGATTCCCATCAATATTTTTTTGAAAGAAGAATGGATGATATTCAAGCCGTATATCAAGACATTCAACAACAAAGGTTTAGAAATCATTCATGGACCAATTGTCTGTATGACAGACTTTACTAAGAAACGAGCAAAGCGTAGAAGTATCACGCTTGTTAAGCGGATGCCCTAGACTTCTTCTTTAATTCTTTCTTTCTCTTATCCTTAGCCATTCTGTAAGTTAAATCGCCCACTCGCTGGTCAAATGTTACACCAATCAAATGGTCATATTCATGCAAGAACACTCTGCATTCAAATCCAGTCAATTCACGTTCAACTAATTCACCTGACACTGTATAGTATTGTACTACCGCAGTAGTGGGACGCTTTACTTTCATGAACAAGTCAGGGAAGCTTAAGCAGCCTTCTAAATCATTATCACGCTCATCAGACAATGAGACAATCTTAGGATTGATACAGGCAACTAGCTTAATAAAGTTACCCATAATAAAGATACGTTTCTTAATGCCTAATTGAGGGGCAGCAAGACCTACTCCGCCATTGTCAGTCATAAACTTTGACATAGCTCTAACAAGTTCTTCGGGGCTACCGTCAATTCTAAAGTCCCATTCTTCTGAAACTTCAAGTAGCTGTGGATTGTTTTCTTCTAGTAGTTCTAGATTCATAGCTGTACTCCATACTCTTTAAGAATGGCAATATAATGGTCTTCGCCTTTGTGGACATGATCTACAAAATGGTCGGGTGCTTCATCGTTAGCCATATCGCTGATATACTTATGACAGATAAACTCTACTCCTGCTGACACACATGCCTTAGCAATTGAAAATGCTTCCATATCAACTAGGTCGGCATTGATATTATATGTGTCAGTAACAAAGTTATCACCGGTACTTAGTGACCAGCCATCGTCTCCAATAATGATAGGTTGATGTAGAATTTCTGCTTGCGGACCTACGATTACGCCACCTAAAATAACATCACGTTGGTTGAATGTAGTACACTTATAGATGCCGCCGTGTGTAGCTGTGATGCCACCAGCAGTACCGAAGTTAAAAACACGAGTTGGCTTGTATCGTTCAATCAATGTAGCAGCGACAATAGCAGCATTGACTTTGCCAACGCCAGTAAAGAACACACCATCCTTACCTACAAGATTGGGTGCTTCTTCGGGCATTGCTAATAAAATAATATCATTCATGTAAAAATTCCATACAGTAATACAGCAAGAATAAAGATGTTGCAAGTCAATAGTGCGCGGTCACGCTCTACATAAGAAGCATACGCCCATAGGGAAGTTCCTATGAACCCAACAATCATATCTTCTGTGTGGTAACCAAACGCTCTAAGAATTGTTGCTACAATTACGCCTGCTGTACCTAACCACTTAATCAGATTCATATGATACAAGTGATAAAACTGTTGCACCTGTTTCACGAATCTTGTTGCTCCCGTTGAGATACGTGAGGTCAATAACACTTGCATAAAAAATATCCTCCGGCCATACGCCAATTCTGCTTAATAGTTGAATAGTTGCTAATGCTGTCCCGCCGGTAGCGTTAACGTCATCAATGATGCCAACTCTAGTACCTTCCCCAATGTCAGTATCACCCTTAATCTCTAATGCGCCGCTATCATATTCGTATTCATATGACTGACTGATAATCGGGGGCGGCAACTTGCCAGGCTTGCGAATCATATGAAAGGGCAATTCAAGTTCAGCAGCAACAGGTGCACCCCAAATGAATCCTCTAGCGTCCGGAGAAGCAATACAGTCTACTCCGCTTATCGTCATAAACATCTTAAGACGATCTAATGCCCAGCGAAAATCACCGGGCTGTGTCAATACCTTACTAAGGTCTTTGAAGTTTACGCCCTCTGCAGGCCAATTTGGAATTTCAACAATAGAGTTTTTAATCATTTTTGTTCTTTCAATAAATTCATATGCACAACCACAAGCTGGGCGTAAGCAATAGCGTGACTTTTCTTGAAGCTGTAGCCATCACTGTCCTTATCCCATACAGTCTTTGCAACTTCTTTCCATGTCAGGCCTTGCAAGTGCTTTTTAGCAGGACGCATTACAGCAAGAAACATTGCTAGTCTAGGAATGCTATCAATTGGTTCGGGCATACGCTGCATAATATTGAATGAGTTGTTAAGGTGAATCAGTTGCTCTACCGTAACACGATTCTTGAGCATAGTCCAATCAGGGTCTTGCATCAAAGTAACTAGATGCAATTCGTCCTTGACATTCTCATAGACATGGACATTCAACAAGTCTAGCTTGAAGTATCCGCGTTCTTCTGCTTCGGTATAGTCAATTGATGCCATATCGTATGCAGGATCATATGGTATATCAGTAACATATACACCGCTAGGATGCTTGCGTATAGGGTCAACATTACGCATTGCTGCAGGGGTATGCGTAATCAACTTCAATAGTTGTTCACGATCACCTACGTCAATGTCAATGTCTGAATCAATCCGCATTTTTCTTTTTCTTATTCAATAAACTGATAGGGCGTTCTACTCTAGGCAACCCGCAATCTGCACAGTCACACTTAGCAGCAGGACCATATCCCATGCTCCAGTCGCCATCAAGCACTTCAAAACTTGTCCAACGATGCCAACCTAAACGACACTTTAGCGGCTGAATAGGCTTCAACCCTTGTAGTGTGCGCCAGGTGTTTTCTTTTTCAATGTTCATCGGATGTGAGTCATACCTGCTTGAATAAGCTTCTGATAAGCCTTCTGAACGACAATAGCCTGACGCTCTGCGTCTTCTACTGCCTTGTGACTTGTAACGTGTCCACCATCCTTGAGGCTTACACCAGCAAGATCATAGATAGTGCGACAATCACGAACATTCCAAAACTGCCACGGATACTTCATATCAAGATCACGGAATGCACTTTCTGCAATCACGATATCAAAGCCAGAGCCGTTACTCCAAACCTTATCGTGCCGCTGCCAGCAGAACTGATACAGCTTTTCCATACATTCTTTATACGAAATGCGATCACGTTCACCCATAGCTTCTTCAATAGCCTCAGGGCTTTGTTCACCCCACCAACGAAGTGTATCATCGCTGATAGTGCGATTATAAATTTCAGTCTGTTCTTCCATAGTTGGACGAAGCTCAAGCTTCTCAATTACGCCAACCCCGCGAGGATCGAAACGAACAGCACCGATAGTAAGTATTACAGTG
>Ga0315903_10011287_pt1 | contig 10535 bp, 7 predicted proteins | sample LakEriMetagenome_7_FD_203524 | JGI IMG/M metagenome (GOLD analysis project Ga0315903, IMG submission 203524) | Freshwater fungal communities from buoy surface, Lake Erie, Ohio, United States - Buoy 2 MA119 | ecosystem: Environmental > Aquatic > Freshwater > Lake | place: USA: Lake Erie, Ohio... | reverse complement strand
CGCCTGTTCTTCGACCGCGGGAAGTTCGCCGGGCGGAGCCGCTACGCGACCTGGCTCCACGGCGTGGCGATCCGCACCTGCCTGACCCTCCGCCGGTCGCGGTCGCGGCGGCGGCGGCGGGAAACGCCGGAGTCGGCCGCGGGCGACGAGGCCCGCCCCGTGCAGGCCCAGGCTGACAGCCGCGCCACGGCGGCCCAGGCGGTGGACGCCGCCCACGACGTCGCCCGGCTGCTCGAAGATCTCGACGAGGAGGATCGGGCGCTGGTCCTGATGAAGTTCGCCGAGGGGCACGAATACGACGATCTCGCCGAGATGTTCGGCACCTCGGCCGGCGCGCTGCGGATGCGCGTGGCCCGGATCCGGGAGCGGCTGGCGGGGAGATAGGCCGCAGGCACGATCACGCCCACGGATTTACGCCTGCTCCACTGACACAAAAAGCCCCCGGCGGGAGCCGGGGGACTCCGGGTCGCGGTCCTTCCCGGCTGCCATGCGCCACGGTTTCGAACCGCGGAATCACGTGCCTTCATCCGGCATGGACGGCGGGATGGTGTTCATACCCGGTGTCCCCGGGTTACCACCCGGGGCTTCTTGGGCGCAGGCACGATCAACGCCCAGGACAACGCCCAGGACAACGCCCAGGACAACGCCCAGGACAACGCCCAGGACAACGCCCAGGACAACGCCCAGGACAACGCCGACGGACAACGCCCACGGATTTCACCGGCTCCACTGCCACAAAAAGCCCCCGGCGGGAGCCGGGGGACTCCGGGTCGCGGTCCTTCCCGGCTGCCATGCGCCACGGTTTCGAACCGCGGAATCACGTGCCTTCATCCGGCATGGACGGCGGGATGGTGTTCATACCCGGAGTCCCCGGGTTGCCACCCGGGGCTTCTTGGGCGCAGGCACGATCAACGCCCAGGATTACGCCCCCGGACGCACGGCCGAACCGGGCGTCAAAAATTTTTTTGTGACGCGGCCGCCGCGGCCGGCAACACACCCTGTGACGGACGGGACGCGGCCGAGCGGCGGCTGCGGCGGTCCGGGGAACGATGGTTCGAGACGCGGATGGATCTGCTCGAGCAACTCGGCGACGTGGCGGTGCCGGAAGTACCGGCCGCCCGGGAGTTCACGGCGGCCGTGCGGCGGAAGCTGCACCCCCGGCTGCTGGCCCTGCACGTCGCGGAGTTCGCGGTCGGCGCGACCGTCTGGGGGGCGAGGCACATGCTGGTGGCATTGTTCGCGGCGGTGGTGTTCACGGTGACGGGGTCATGGCCCCGCGCGGTGAAGCGGCTGCCGCCCCTGGCAAACTGACGACACACGGCGATTCACCCGTCGGCACGGCTGCCGGCGGTCGGTTGGGTTGCGGGCCAACCAGCACAATTCCCGCAGCGGAGGTGCCCGGCGGTCCACGAGGGACGGCCGGGCGACGAAGGAGATGGCAATGGCGAATTTCGCGGTGCTCGCGCAGACAGCTGCCGAGACGGCTCGGGAAACGGTGAACGCCTCACGGCAGGCGCTGGTCGACAGCTTCACCCAGGCGTGGAGCCAGGTGATCCTGCTGGCACCGAAGATGGTGGCGATGGTCTCGGTGCTCGTGGTCGGCTACGTGCTGGCCCGGTGGTTCGGCGGCCTGATCACCGTCGTCACCGAGAAGCTCGGCCTGCAGACGGCCGCCGAGAAGAGCGGTCTGGCCAAGAGCATGCACGACGTCGGCATCCGCCGGCCGGTGCCGGCAATCGTCGGCGGCATCGTCTTCTGGCTGCTGATGAGCGTGTTCGTGATGGCGGCCTTCAGCATCCTCGGCCTGGAAAGCGTCTCCCTGGCCATGAAGGAGGTCGTGAACTACATCCCGAAGGTGCTCGTGGCGACGGTGGTGGTGGTCGTCGGCCTGCTGGCGGCGACGTTCGTCCGCGGCGTGGTGGCGACCAGCGCCGACCGCGTTGGGCTGTCGTACGCCGAGTACCTGGCCGGAGGCTGCTACTGGGTGCTCTCGATCCTGACGTTCATCGCCGCCTTCAACCAGCTCGGCATCCAGTTCGCGCTGCTCGAGAAGCTGATCCTCATCGGGTCGGCCGGCCTGGCGGCGGGCTTCGCCCTGGCCTTCGGGCTCGGCGGCCGCGACGTGATGGCGGGCATCCTCTCGGGCTACTACGTTCGCCAGCGTCTCCAGGCGGGAGACACGGTGAGCGTGGCCGGGTTCGAGGGCACGGTCCGCGAGGTGGGCCCGGTGGCCACGATCATCGAGACCCGCGAAGGTGGCCGCGTCTCGCGGCACTCGATCCCCAACGCGAAGATGCTGCAGGAGGCGGTCCGCTAACTGTCCGTGGACAACGCCCTCCATGGCCTTTGTCCACGTGGCCGACCGGTGGAAACGCCGAGGGTTTCCCCGGTCGGCATTCCTCACATCCTGCTCGGGCAGACTTGTTCCACAGTCCGCTGACCGACCGGCTTCGCAACACCCGCTCCCGGCGGCGGCGGAGGCCGCCGGAAGCAAACGCACCGTGCCCTGAAGTCGGCCGGTGCGGGAACCAGACGCGGGCCCGTGGCGCATAACTGCCCCGGGCCCGCAGGCTTTTCACAGCCGGCGGCGGGCGGCTACTGCCGCACGAGGACGCGGGAGCCGGGGCCGAGGATGTCGATCAGCTCGTCGAGGTCGCGGACCGATACGATCAGGCTCGACTGCGGCACGTTGTCGCTCACCGCAGTCGGGTCGTCCACCGCCTCGATCACGAGGCCCTCGCCGAGAACGATCGATCGCCGCAGGGTGGCCGCACCGGCCGGAGCGGCCGCGCCGCGGCTGACATCGACCACGGGCAGGGCGCCGCCCACGCGGGCGAGATACTGGCGACCGACGAGCACCGGAAAGCTGCCGGCGTAGTTGCCGCCGAGCTGCAGGCTCAACCGCCGCCGCGAGATGCTCACCACGGCGTCGAAGGGGCCGGGAATCACCTTGAGGTGCTCGCCGGGCACGAGCCGCAGCGGATCGCTGATGCCGTTGATCTTGGCCAGCAACTGCGGCCCCACGCCCAGCGTCGCCGCGATCGTGGCCAGCGTCTCGTCAGGAGCCACGACGTGCGGCGGCAGCAGCAGGTCCTGCTGGGAGTAGATCACCGTGCCGGCCAGTTGACCGAGCAGGTCTTCGAGCCGCTGGCTCTCCTCCAGGCCGAGCGACGGGTCGTCATACCACACCGAGAGCCCCGCCAGGGCCTCGGCATAGCGGCCGGCGGTGAGCTTCTCATGGGCATCGGTCCAGGCGGTGGCGAACGCCGCCGAGGAGGCCGACCCGCTCCGCGGCGCGGGGGCCGGCACGGTCGCCGGTGGCGGCACCGCGGCGGGCAGGCCCGGCATGGGCAGGGTGGCGTAGCGGTCCGGCCGCGTGGCCGGATCGGCCGCCAAGGGCACCTCGTCGGCGGCCGGCGGCGTTGACGACTGCGGATTCAGGTAGGTAGGCGGCTGGTCGGCGACGGCGGCGACGGTGGCGCCGGCGGCGGCCGTGGCCGCTACCGTCGCCGCTGCGGGGCCCGCGATGGCCGCCGACGGTGGGGGGCTGGCGGCAGCCGGAGCCGCGGCTGGCACCAGCGCGGCAAACGGCGGCGGGGGGACTTGGGGCGGTGCGACGGCAGCCGGGGTGGCGGTCGCCGCGGGGGCGGCGACTGGCGGAGTCGCGACGACCGGCGCCAGCTCGAACGGGGGCGGGGCGGCGGGCATTTCGACCTGTGGAGCGGCCGCCGGCGCGGCGGCGAAAGGCGGAGCCTCGCTGGCGGCCGTTCCCTCGACAGCCGCCGTCGGTCCCTTCTGCACGACCGAGTAGGCGCCGTAGAGAATGGTGCCGAAGAGGACCAGCACCACCAGGGGCTTGATCGCTTCCATGGAATCGGATTCCTGTTCGCGACGGCTGGACGACTTTGACCGCGTGGCCATAGACCCGGCTTTCCTGGAGGAGGGGGGGCGGGGATCGTACCGACCGTCCCAGAGCGGGGCCAGACCGCTTCCACCTCGGAAAACACGCCCCGGGTTGCCATTTTGGGCTGGTGTCCGCCCCGCCCGCGCCGGCAGCGCCAGCACCCGGCACATCGCCATGGCCCATGGCCGCCGCGTATATTCATGGCGTCGTCGCCGGAAGCGAACTCGTCCCGCAGGGCCGCGGATGCAAGAGCCACCGCGAGGAGATTCGGTCCATGCGTTCGCGAGATATTGACTCAGGTCGGGTGCGTGACGTGGTTGCCGTCGTGCTGGCGGGCGGCAAGGGCTCGCGGCTCGATCCGCTGACCCGCGACCGGGCCAAGCCGGCCGTGCCCTTCGGCGGCATCTACCGGATCGTGGACTTCGCCCTCTCCAACTGTCTCAACAGCGGCCTGCGGCGAATCCTGCTGCTCACGCAGTACAAGGCCAACAGCCTCGACCGCCACCTCAACCTCGGCTGGCATCGGTTCTTCTGCCGGGAACTCGGCGAGTTCCTCGACGTCCTCCCGCCGCAGCAGCGGGTGGATGAGCACTGGTACCAGGGCACCGCCGACGCGGTCTACCAGAACATCTATTCCCTGGAGATGGCGGCGCCACGGCTGGTCGTCGTCCTCGCCGGCGACCACATCTACAAGATGAACTACCAGTCGCTCGTCGATGCCCACGAAGCGAGCGGGGCCGACGTCACGATCGGCGCGCTGCCGGTACCGCGGGCGGCGGCCGCCGAGTTCGGCACGATGGAGATCGATGGGGCGGGCCGGGTCCGCGAGTTTCGCGAGAAGGTGGCCGATCCGCCGCCGATGCCCGGCGCGCCGCATCTCGCGCTGGCGTCGATGGGCATCTATTGCTTCTCCGCCGACTTCCTCCTCGAACAGCTCCGTCGCGACGCGGCCGATCCACTCAGCCGCCACGACTTCGGCCACGACATCCTCCCGGTCGCGATCGGCACGCATGCCGTGCACGCCTTCCCGTTCCGCGACGAGAACCGCAAGCGCGACGCCTACTGGCGCGACGTCGGCACGATCGACGCCTATTACGAGGCCAACATGGACCTCGTCGACGTCGATCCGCAGCTCAACCTCTACGACGATCACTGGCCGATCCGCACCCACCATCCCGCCTACCCGCCGCCGAAGTTCGTGTTCGCCGGCGAGGGTCCCGACGCCCGTCGCGGCGAGGCGACCGACAGCCTCGTCTGCCCCGGCGCCATCGTGTCCGGCGGCCGCGTCACCCGCTCGATCATCGGGCCGGGCGTCCGCGTCAACAGCTTCGCCCGGGTCGAGGAGAGCATCCTCTTCGAGGGCGTGGACGTCGGCCGGCACGCGGTCGTCCGTCGCGCGATCATCGACAAGGGGGTGCACGTGCCCCCAGGCGCCACCGTGGGCGTCGATCCCGAGGAAGACGCCGCCCGCGGGCTCGCGGTTTCGGCCGAGGGAGTGACGGTCGTTCCCAAGGGTTTCTGCTTCGAGTCGAATCTGGTCACCGCCCCCGCCGGCTGACCCGCCGGCCGCCCGTTCTGCCATGCCGATCCGCAACCTCGTCTTCCTCGCCGTCGCCGCGATCGTCTGCCTGGCATCCTGGGCGGCCCGCGAGCGGGATGCCCGGAGCCGTCGGTTCGGCGAGGTGCTGGGCCACATCGACCGGGCCTACCTCGAGCCGGTCGATGGCGAGGCCCTGTTCGCCGCCGCGGTCGAAGCCACGGTCGCCAAGCTCGACGAGCACTCGGCTTATCTCCGTGGCGCCGCCCGCGACGACCTCGAGTCGCTGCTCGACCAGCAGTTCGGCGGCGTGGGCCTGGAACTCGGCATCGACGACCGCACGCGGGCGGTGACGGTGCTCGCACCGCTGCCCGGCTCGCCCGCCTGGCGGGCCGGGATCGTCGCCGGCGACGTGATCGAGGCGATCGACGGCACCGCGACCGCGGGCCTCCCGCTCCGCGCGGTGATCGGACGGCTGCGGGGTCGGCCCGGGGAGTCGGTGCGGCTCCGCGTGGCTTCGCGGCCGCCGACCGAGACGCTCGATCCGGGCGCCGCCCCCGCGAGTTCCAGCCGCGAGATCGCTCTCGTGCGCGAGACCGTGAAGGTCGAAAGCGTCCTCGGCGACCGCCGGCGTCCGGACGGCTCGTGGCAGTGGATGCTCGAGGACGAGCCCGGCATCGCGCTGGTGCGGATCGTGTCGTTCGGCGAGCACACCGCCGCCGACCTCGACGCCGCGCTTGCGGCCATCGACCGTGATGCCGCGGGCCGGCTGCGCGGGCTGGTGCTCGACCTGCGTGGCAACCCGGGCGGCCTGCTCGGCGCGGCCGTCGACACCTGCGACCGTTTTCTCGACGAGGGCGTGATCGTGTCGACGGCGGGCCGGCGGTCGGGCGCGACCGAAGCGGGCGTCACCCGCCGCGCCGAGCCGGGAGCCGCGCTGGCGGGCGTGCCCCTGGCCGTGCTCGTGGACGGGCTCACGGCCAGCGCCGCCGAGATCGTGGCGGCATGCCTGCAGGACAACCGGCGGGCCACGGTGGTGGGCAGCCGCACCTACGGCAAGGGCACCGTGCAGTCGATCGTGCCGCTGTCCGACGGGCGGAGCCTGCTGAAGCTCACGACCTCGGAATATCTGCGGCCCTCCCGTGCCAACATCCACCGTCGTCCGGGCGACGGCGACGATGCCGTGTGGGGCGTGACCCCCGACGCCGGGTTCGAGATCACGCCGCCGGCGGCGACCCTCGAGCGCACGCGGGGCTGGCGGCGGGCCCGCGATCTGGGCGACCAGGGGCCGGCGGCGTCCGCGGTGCCCCGGAGCATCGACCCGGTGCTCGCGACCGCGCTGCGGCTCTTCTCACGCCCGGCCACCGACCTCGGCGGCGAGGAAGAAACTGCCGGCCACGCACACCAGCCCGCGGGCGGTGGCGAGTGAGCGGGCGAGCGTGACCGCCTCCCGGGGCGTGGCCGCGACCCGCGCGGGCGGCAGGCCGGCGAGCCGACACGCGGCCACGAGCCGTTCCACCGGCGCGGCCCGCGGATTCGTGGCATACCGCGTGACGACCACGTGATCGAAGCGGCCGGCGGCCGCGGCGAGCATCTCCTCGAGCTGCTTGTCGGCGCTGGCGGCGAACACGAGCACCCGCGGTCGGAGGCGGTCGAGCTCCGGCGCCAGGGTCGCGACGAGCGCCTGCATCGAGGCCACGTTGTGCGCCGCATCGACCACCGTCAGCGGCCGTGACGCCACCTGCTCGATGCGGGCGGGCAGCGTCGTGCGGGCCAGGCCGCTGGCGATCGCCCGCTCGGTCACCCGCCAGCCCCGGGCGGCGAGCAGCCGCGCGGCGACGACCGCCAGCGCCGCGTTCTCCGCCTGATGCCGTCCCGCCATGGCCACGCGATACCGCGTTGCCTCCCGCTCGGCCGTCCGCACCTCCACCGTCGTGCCGCCCGCCGGATCATCGGCCACGTTGGTGGCCGTGAAGTCGCGGTCGAGCTGGAGCAGCCGGGAACGACGTCGGGCCGCGGTGGCGACGATCACGCGGCGGGCGGCGGGATGCGTGGCCCCCGACACGACCGGACAGCCCCGCTTGATGATGCCCGCCTTCTCGCCGGCGATGCGGCCGATCGTCGGGCCGAGCAGGGCCATGTGGTCGAGGCTGATGCTCGTGATCACCGAGACCAGCGGCCGCGACACGTTCGTGGCGTCGAGCCGGCCGCCGAGCCCCGTCTCCAGCACGGCGATGTCGACGCCCGCCCGCACGAAGTGCACGAGCGCCACCGCGGTCACGACCTCGAACCAGGTCGGCCCGCGGGTGCCCCGGCGGGCCGCCGCCGCGTCGAGCTGCTCCACGGCCGGGATCACGGCGTCGACCGCGGCGACCAGGTCGACCGCCGCGATCGGCCGGCCGGCCACGCAGATCCGCTCCTCCAGCGCGTGCACGTGGGGCGACATGTAGCGGCCGACGCGATGGCCGGAATCCTCGAGGATCGACGCGAGCATCGCCACGGTCGATCCCTTGCCCTTCGTGCCGGCCACGTGCACGACCGGCAGCCGCTCGTGCGGGCCGCCGACCGCCGCCAGCAGGCGACGCATGCGGGCCAGCCCAAAGGGGGCCGCCGCGGCCGACCCGGGAGGCGTCCGTTCGAAGTTGATTCGCCGGTCGAGCCAGGCAATGGCGGCCGCGCGATCACTTCTGCCCCGTCGCCCCGCCTCCCGCTGCTCGCCGCTTCGCCGCCTTCCCATCTTGTGCAGGCTCCCGGGCCTTCGGTCGCAGGCTCCGCGCCGCACCGTACCGAGGGCTTCGCCATCAGTCTATCCGCGGTGGCTGCGGCGGCCCGAGGGTCTGCGATCCAAAGCGGCCTTGACCACCCGCGCGGGTTTCCGGACCCTCCTCAGCGCATGCCAACCTTTCGCCCCCAACCGCGCCCCGCCTGCATCGCCGTGACGGCGCTCGTGCTGCTGCTCGCGCACCAAGCCCGCGGCCAGGAGCCGGTCCCGCAGGCCCTGCCGCTGCCGCCGATGTACATCCCCGACCCGGCCGCGCCAGGCGGCATGGCCGGCATGCCGCCGTCGGTCGCTGCCGATATCCTGCCGGACTGGCCGCGCTGGTTCGCGGGTGCGAGCGGACTGGTCATGACCCGCACGCTTCCCGGCGGCACGGCCGTGATGGAGCCGGTGGGGGGCACGCAGCTCACCACGGCGGATGCCGCGGCCAGCTGGCCCGGCGGCGTCGACCTCCACGTCGGCCGCTGGTTCGGCGACCGGCAGCAGCATGCGATCGAGCTCATCTACTGGGGCGTGTACGGCCTGGGCACGTCGGCCGGCGTGGCCGCCAGCCCCCCGGTCCTCGATACGATCCCGCACACGCCCGGCGTGACCATCGCCGGCCTGCCTGCCGCGTCGTACCTGCAGAACGCCGCCGGCCAGACGATTGGCCGCGCCGACGTGGTCAACGACGTCGAAATCAACTGGGTGTACTCGCTGTGGGAGCGGCCGGAGTTCCTGCCGCGGGATCGGCGGGTGAACCTCATGTGGCTGGCGGGCTTCCGCTACTTCGGCCTGGGCGACACGCTCACGCTCACGACCACACCGGGCAATGCCGCCCTCGCACCGCCCGCCCTGTCGGTGGCCACGGCCAACAACATCTACGGCGCCCAGGTCGGAGCCAAGTTCGACTGGCTGTTCCTGCCGGGGCTGCGGTTCAACGTCGTGCCGAAGTTCATGATCGGCGGCAACGCGGTGACCAACACCACGGCGCTCGACACCGCGGCTGGCAATCCCGCCCTCTTCGCTTCCGGCGCGCCGGTGAGCGTGCACCAGACGCTCGGCGTGTTCTCCTGGCTCGGCTCGGTGGACACGGGCCTGGCCTGGGACGTCACCGACCACTGGACGCTCTCGATCGGCTACCGCGTGGTGGGCGTGGGCAACGTCGCCCAGGCGGACTATCAGTGGCCCGCGTTGCTCGCCACCCCGGACACGCTCCCGGGCCTCGGCGCCACGTCGAGCACGATCATCCACGGCGGCTTCGCCGGCTTCGAGGGCCGGTATTGAATTCACGGCTGTCGGGCCATCCATGGCCCCGACAGCCTTGGGCCGTCGCGGCGAACGCCAAGGGTTCGCCGAACGGCCGGGCGGCCGCACCTCCGGGCGGCCGTGGCCGCCGCGGAGCGGCGGCGGCGTGGCGGCTCGACGCGGCGTCGAGCCGAGCGACGCCGAGGCAGTTCCCGCGCACGCGGCGCGGCCTACGGCCGCTGCGTGCCCGAAGCGTGTTTTCCGGATCACACTTGAGCCTCGTGCACGAACGACTCCCGGGCAACGAAGGTCCGGGAGGGGTTGCCCATGCCCCGGGAGCCGGCGTGGCTGACCAGCGCAGCCATGGATGGCGGAGCGCGGGCAGCCTCGAGTGAGCGGAGGCCAGGATGGCCGCAACGAACGTCCGGCGATGGGGCGTGGGCAACCCCGACCAGCGTCACGCGTGAGGTTCAAGTGTGATGCGTAGAAGGTGAGAGAATACGCGCCGCTTCACCCGCAGCCACCCGCATTCCGCTCGGCTCACGCCTCGGGCTTCACGGACACTCACGCCGCCCGCCGCGGCCCCTTTCCCGTCGCGATCCGGTGGCTAGCTGCCCGTGGAAAAAGCCCTCCATGGCCTTTTTCCACTTGAGCGACCGCAGGAAACGCCGAGGGTTTCCTGGGTCGCTGGCCGTCGCATCCTGCTCGGGCAGACTTGTTCCACAGTCTGCTAGGATTGGGACATGAACACTCCCCAGCCAGCCTGCGACCTGACCGGCAAGAAGTGCGTGCCTTGCGAAGGAGGCGTGCCCCGCTACTCCGCCGCCGAGGCCGAGGCGCAAATCGGGCAGCTGCCCTCCTGGCGGCTCACCCACGACGGCACGCGGATCCGCCGCGACATCCGCCTGAAAAACTTCCGCGAGGCCGTGAAACTGGTCAACAACGTCGCCGCCCTCGCCGAGCGGGAACAACACCATCCCGATCTGCATATCGAGGGCTACCGCAACGTGTGGATCGAGATCTTCACCCACGCCATCGGCGGCCTGTCCGAGAACGACTTCATCCTCGCGGCCAAGATCGATCAGGTC
>Ga0315903_10011286_pt1 | contig 10536 bp, 5 predicted proteins | sample LakEriMetagenome_7_FD_203524 | JGI IMG/M metagenome (GOLD analysis project Ga0315903, IMG submission 203524) | Freshwater fungal communities from buoy surface, Lake Erie, Ohio, United States - Buoy 2 MA119 | ecosystem: Environmental > Aquatic > Freshwater > Lake | place: USA: Lake Erie, Ohio... | reverse complement strand
CGAAATGTGCAACATGAAAAGCCGGGCGAATTTGAATCAAAACCCATATTGAATATTCTGGATAGTGAACCGGTAGTGAATCAGGATCAACTTGATCTTTGGGCATGGATCGCTGATTATTATATGTGTACTGAAGGAGAGGTGATGGCTGCTGCACTTCCCTCAAATTTCAAGTTGAGTAGTGAAACGATGTTGGTCTTTAATGAAGAGTATGGGGATGATTTTTCGTTGTTGAATGATCATGAATTTATGGTTGCCGAAGCATTATTGCTAAAAAAGGAATTAAAGCTTCAGGAGGTACAACAAATTCTGGATAGTGCACATGTTTATCCGGTAGTAAAAAAGCTGATTGAAGCTAAAGTTTGCTGGGCTTGGGAAGCATTAAAAGAAAAGTACACCGAAAAAAAAGAAAACTATGTTTTTCTTGCTGATATATACAAAGATGAAAAGCAACTTGAGGCCTTATTAAATGGAAAATTCAGTGCTCCCAAGCAGCTGGAACTATTAATGGCATTTTTGCATCTGCAAAAAACAGAAAATACAGAAGTAAAGCAATCTGAACTTATTAAGAAATCAGGTGCTTCAGCTGCACAACTGAAAGGATTGTCGGATAAAGGAATTCTGGTCATAAAGAAATTAGCCGTTGATCGAATACAATACGCTGCTAAAGATGTTCAAATTGATTTTGAATTATCTACAGCACAGGAGGAAGCATTTTTGAATATAAAGTCCTGTTTGGCTGATAAGCAGGTTTGTTTATTGCATGGGGTTACGTCTAGTGGTAAAACGCAGATCTATATTCGATTGATCGAAGAGCAGATCAAGGCCGGCCATCAGGTTTTATATCTACTTCCTGAAATTGCTTTGACATCTCAGGTGATTAGACGATTACAAAAGCATTTTGGCGGATACATTGGTATATACCATTCCAAGTTTAACCCAAATGAGCGAGTGGAGATCTGGAACAAAGTGAAATCGGGAGATTTACGTGTAGTTTTAGGCGCACGTTCTTCCATCTTTCTGCCATTTGCTGATCTGGGTCTAGTTATAATTGATGAGGAACATGATCCTTCTTTCAAGCAACAGGAACCTGCACCAAGGTATAATGCACGTGATACTGCAATTTTTTATGCAAGTCGCTTAGGTGCTAAAGTTTTATTGGGTTCGGCTACACCTTCCATGGAGACATATGCTAACGTTCGCACGGGTAAATATGGCTTAGTAGAATTATTTGAGCGTTTTGGAAATGTACTCCTTCCTGAAATTGAGATGGTGGACACTCGATTGGTGGAGCGAAAGGGTAAAGAAAAGCTGATGATCTCTCCACAACTTCAAACAGAAATTGAAGAGGCGGTAAAGCATAAGAAGCAAGTCATCTTATTTCAAAACAGAAGAGGTTATTCGCCCTATATGATCTGTGGTACATGTGGGTTCATACCACATTGTGAGCAATGTGATGTAACCCTCACGTTTCATAAGATCTATCAGAAACTGCAATGTCATTACTGCGGAAATCAATATGCACCTATTATAACTTGTCCGGCTTGTGGTAAAGTACATTGGCAGGAAAAGAATTTTGGAACGGAAAAAATTGAAGAACAATTAGCTGAACTATTTCCTGAATTTAGGATAGCACGAATGGATATAGATACTGTTCGTGGAAAGCATGCGCATGACCAACTTATTCAAAACTTTGAGCAACATCGGATCGATATCTTGGTGGGTACGCAGATGGTGGTAAAAGGATTGGATTTTGATCATGTTCATCTAGTAGGCATTTTAGATGCAGATGGGTTACTGAGTTTTGCTGATTTTCGGGTCAATGAACGTGCCTTTCAGTTGATGGAGCAGGTTAGTGGTAGAGCAGGAAGAAAAGACCAACGGGGTAAGGTATTGATACAAACAACGAATCCAAAGCATCCTGTTTTAGGTTGGGTACAACTACATGATTACAAGCAATTATACCAGGCAGAAGCTGAGGCCCGACAACAATTCAACTATCCTCCATTTAGTAAAATGGTGCAGATCACGTTCAAACATCGATTAAAGTATATTGCTGAAGCAGCAGCTAACATAATGGGTGGAGCATTGCATCAAGCATTTCCTGATCAGGTGTCAGGACCAGCAGAGCCAGTGATAGGGAGAATTCGGAACATGTATATCATGGAACTCCTCTTACGTATTCCTAAAACTGGAAAATCATTTGCTTTGGCCAAAACCATCATCAAACAGCAGATGGATCTTTTGCAATATGATAAAACATTCCGTTCTGTTATTATTCATCCGGATGTAGATCCACAATAGATCCTTTGATGAAAGTTCTTCAAAATATATCTCTTAAACCTTTTAATTCATTTAGCATAGATGTAAATGCTCAGTATTTTGGACAAATTAGATCTAAAGATGAACTAAGAGAGATCAATGGCCCGGTGCCTATATTTATTTTGGGAGGCGGCAGTAATGTCTTGTTCACCAAAGATGTCGAAGGATTGGTTTTACTGAATGAGATCAAAGGTATTGAGGTGATAAAAGAAACAAAGGATTATGTATTGGTTCGTGCCGGAGGAGGTGAAGTTTGGCATGATTTCGTTGAATATTGTATTGATCATGGATATGCGGGTATAGAAAATCTGGCCCTGATACCTGGTTCTGTTGGTGCAGCACCAATTCAAAATATTGGTGCTTATGGCGTTGAGGTTAAAGAAGTGATCGAGCAGGTAGAGGGATGGGATATTCAGGAAAAATCGTTTCGTATTTTTCAAAACGAAGAATGTGGTTTTGGATATAGAGATTCAGTATTTAAAAGAAACTATAAGGGTAAATACTTGATTACTACTGTTACGTTTCGATTAACAAAACAGCCAATTTTCAAAACCAGTTATGGTGCTATCCAAGATGAATTGAATAGAATGGGAGTTCAATTGATGTCCATTCGGGCTATTGCGGATGCTGTTATACATATACGCCAATCAAAACTTCCGGATCCCAAAAAGATTGGTAATGCCGGAAGCTTTTTCAAGAATCCTGAAGTTAGCATGGAAACATTTGAAGCTTTAAAAATGTCTTATCCATCTATTGTTGGTTATCCAATTGGATCCGAAAGGATAAAATTAGCTGCAGGTTGGTTGATTGAGCAGGCCGGTTGGAAAGGCTATCGAAAAGGTAATTACGGAGTGCATCATCAACAGGCTCTGGTTTTGGTGAATTATGGTGGTGCCACCGGAAATGAGATCTATCAATTAAGCGAGGAGATTTTAGCATCTGTAAAAACGAAATTCAATATTCTACTAGAACGCGAAGTGAATGTCCTTTAGCGATAATCTTCATTTTCCTCATCCTCCTCTGTATAATCCGTTCCCTGGCCAAAGTTCAACATCGAACCCATCAAGTCTTTGAATTCAATCTGCGTTTCCAATACTTTTTTGCTTATTAGTGAATGTGAACTTAACCCGTGTAGAACAAATTCCATAAGTAATGCATGTTCCAGATCTGTACCTTGCGGAAAATATTTTTTAACCAGACCATATAATCCATCTATGCTATATAGGATGCGGATTTTTTCTTCATCCGTTGTATTGAATAAAAGATGTACACTATTGCCTTTATCGAACCAGGCAATAATATTTCGGAATGGGTTATCGCCGATCCCTTCTTTATTTGCGGCTCTCTTCTTTTTGGTTTCCGGTATGGGGAAGTACTGACCAAAAATAGTTCTAAACGTTTTTTCCAACAGATTATACGCTACCTGATATGGTCCTTCTTGTTCTCCTTCATAAACCAATTCTACTTTTCCAGTGATCGATGGAATGATGCCTACCAGATCACTGATCCAAATTTGCGTTTGTTTTTCTTTATTTAGAATGGCTCTTCGTTCAGCAGCACTGTAGGCATTTTCCAATGCTGCAATGGTTAAACGTGCCGAAACACCACTTTTGTGATCTACATACTCACTACTTCTTGCTTCAAAAGAAACTTGTTCGATCAGTCTGCGTATCAGATCCGCAATCTGAACACGATCTAATTGTTTTTCATGGACTTGTGCTTCTTGCGCTGTGATCGCTAAGGAATGCTCTATAGATTTGGGATAGTGAGTGAGGATCTGACTTTCAATACGATCTTTCAAAGGTGTTACGATCGATCCACGATTGGTATAATCTTCTGGATTTGCTGTGAAAACAAAAAGTATATCTAAGGGCAAGCGTAGTTTAAATCCCCTGATTTGTATATCCCCTTCCTGTAAAATATTGAATAGTGCTACTTGAATGCGAGCCTGAAGGTCAGGTAATTCATTAATCACAAAAATACTTCGATTGCTTCTTGGAATGATACCATAGTGAATAACCCGCTCATCAGCAAAACTTAATCTTAAATTAGCAGCTTTCACCGGATCAATATCTCCGATAAGATCAGCTACACTCACATCAGGAGTAGCTAGTTTTTCCCCATAACGTTCAGTTCGATGCAGCCATCGAATTGGGGTAGCGTCTCCTTTTTCAGCGATAAGATTTTTTGCATACGTAGATAAGGGAGCCAAAGGGTCATCATTGATCTCGCTGCCTTCCACAACCGGAATATATTCATCAAGCAAATCGATCATTTGTCTGGCCATTCTGGTTTTTGCCTGTCCGCGTAAACCCAGGAAAAGTATATTGTGTCGAGATAATAAAGCTCTTTCCGTATCTGGAATTACAGTATCATCATAACCGATTATACCAGGAAACGTTTCTTCTTGTTGTTGAAGTTTTTTTATGAGGTTCTCTCTTATTTCCTCTTTGATCGATCTTGGTTTGTATCCGCTTTTTTTTAGTTCACCTAAAGTTTTCATAAAGTGCTTTGAGATTAGGGATTAGCTACTACTGTGTAAAGCCTATCTTACTATTTTAGTTTTTCCATTTTCAAAATCCCTGAAGATAAATGCTCCTAATTTATCTAATGAGGCATAAAATGCTTTTCCATTATTCGTTTCGGTAAATTCAGAAACAAATCGTTGCAAATAAGGATCACTGGCAATCATAAATGTAGTGATCGGCAGTTTCAGTTTTTTGCATTGAGCTGCCAGATTCAAGCATCGATTGGTGATCTTTCTATCTAATCCGAAACTATTTTTATAATATTTACCACCGATCTTCAAACAGGTGGGTTTACCGTCTGTGATCATAAAGATCTGTTTGTTAGGATTTTTTCTTCTTCTTAGCAAGTCCATAGCCAGTTCTAAACCCGCAACAGTATTGGTGTGGTAAGGGCCAACTTGCAAGTAGGGCAGGTCTTTAATCTCCACAGGCCAGGCATCATTTCCAAAAACGACAATATCCAGGGTGTCTTTAGGATATTTGGTGGTGATGAGTTCACTTAGAGCCATAGCTACTTTTTTAGCAGGTGTGATCCGGTCTTCCCCGTATAAGATCATGGAGTGGGAGATATCGATCATTAAAACTGTAGAAGTCTGCGTTTTAAAATCTGTTTCTCTTATCTCCAGATCATCTTCCTGCATTTGAAAAGCTTCTATTCCATGGTTGATCTGTGCGTTTTTGATGGAGCTAACAAAATCGATTTGTTCCAGCATATCTCCAAACTGGTAGGAACGTGTTTCGGGGTTGATATCATCTCCTTGTCCGGGTTTGAATGTGCTGTGATCTCCCGATTTAGTTTTCTTTAATTTACCGAAGATCTCTTCAAGGCTTCTTTTTCGGATACCTTGTTCCGTTTTAGGAGTGATCTTGAATTCACCGGTGTTATGTTTTTCGTCTAAATATCCTTTTTCCTTTAGTTCATTGATGAAATCCCCGATGCCATATTCTTCAGTGGTCAATTGATATTTTTTATCCAATTGGGTAAGCCAGTTCAACGCCTCTGTTGCATCCCCATTGGTGTAAGTAAGCAATTGCGTAAAAAGATCTAGCAATTTTTCAAAATTGGTTTTCTGCTGATCGTTTGGATTGAAACCTGTAAAATGAAATCCTTTCATGCTTCCTGATTAAAACGGGTTAAGAGCTGGACAGCAATTAGATCGGGTTTTGAGATTATGTAATTTAATTAAAAAAAGCAAAGTATCCAGATAATAAAAAAGGGCGGATCGTATCCGCCCTTTTTATAACCATTAAAGGAATAAAATGTTTAATTATTTTTTCCACTATCCGGAATGTTGACATCCGGTGAGGGTTGTGCCATACTGCGGACTAGATTGTCGAGTAAATTCTTAATGTATAGTGCATTACGAATTTCAGCAAACATTTCCTTTTGCCGACTATGAAGATTATCAGCTTTGTTAGACATGATATCTTCAACTGCCTGATAAAGTTCAGTTTGATTCATATCTCCGATATAGGCATAATATGCTAATTGCTCATCAATATCCTTTTTTACTTTTTGCAAGATTTTATTTCCCAATTGTGTATCTCCGGCTTTAAACGAGGCTTCAGCTAATTGATAACTGATGATATTATGTTGATTGCCTCGACTAACCATTCCATAAGGCATATTTTCCTCCAACATGCCCTTATCTACTTTTTGAAGTAATGCTTTTGCTTCTTCATTCTTTCCCTTTTGTACTAAGGTCATGGCAGCATCTGCATACGCTTGACGAATGCTGATGAGATGACGTCGGTTCTCCTCATCAAAATAAACACCTTTGGTTTGTGCATTCCCAAAAGTAAATTTAGTTAACATGATGTCTTTTGCACGATCTGTATTTACAGCAGATTCACTTTCCATTTTTATAGGTAAAAGACGATAGCTCATGCCATCGGAACGAAGATACTGGTCGAATCCTAACCCTTGGGAGCCAGGAGAAGTAAAATAAATAGGTCGTTTCCATTTGTTGGCGGCAATGATATTGAGAACAGCCATATCGTTTTTCATCAACAAATTCTTGCCGATTTCGAAACGTACTTCTGTAAGTACACTATCGGTTTTAATAACGGTGTTATTAGCTTTTACTGCATTTATATCAACAGGAATACTTACTTTTTTCACAGGAAGATAATTCATAAAAGAACCATCTTGTAATGGCAATTGATTTTTCTGATCATCACTGCCCACAAAGTCTTTCATCAAACTATACAGATCTACATACCGACTTTGGTCAAAACCACTTTCTTCATAGAAACGGATATAATCCCGTTTGCCACCTTCAATTTTTTCGGGACCCCAGATCACATCGATAGGGTCACTATCATTTACTTTATAGCGAAGTTGGTTGATATACCAATCTATACCTAACAAGCTGTAATTGATCACTCGGACATCTCTTCGAATGCCTTCTACCTCCTGAGCATACCAAAGTGGATAGGTGTCATTATCGCCATATGAAAAGAGAATGGCATTTGGAGCACAGCTTTCAAGGTAATTGCGTGCAAGGTCTCTTGCTAGTGTTTTCTTACTTCTGTCGTGATCATCCCAACCTTGGTCTGCCATAAGTAAAGGAACGGCAATAAGACAAATTAGACCAGCGGCAATATTTGACAAGTTTGGTGCAACGATTTTTTGCAACCATTCTTTTACTTGCATAACACCTAATCCTATCCAGATAGCAAAGGCATAAAATGATCCTACATAGGCATAATCCCGTTCACGAGGTTGATTACCTGCCTGGTTTAGATAGAATACGATTGCTAAACCAGTAAAGAAGAACAACAAGAATGAAACCAGAAAATCACGATCATCTTTCTTTATCTGGAACAGCATTCCGAGAAGTCCCAGAATAAGTGGTAGAGCAAATAGTTTATTGTTTGCCTTATTTTCCCGAAGTGTTTGGGGTAGTTTGTCTTGGTTGCCCAGTAATAGATTATCAACAGGCTTAATGCCACTTATGGTGTTCCCATCACGAACGTTACCAAAACCTTGAACATCATTTTGTTTGCCGATGAAGTTCCAACCAAAATAGCGTAAATACATCCATCCGATCTGATAACTTATGGCCCAGTTAATATTGTCTAACTGATTTGGTTTTTCACCTTCTTCAAGATTTAGCCAACGTTTGTAGAAATCAGCATGTCCCTGATCATTACTCGCATCCCATACACGAGGGAGTAACATTTTATCTTCGCTTGCAAAAGTTGGTTTAGCATCTTTACCTGCTTCAATATATTTATTAGCTCCTTTTACATATTTAGTGTCTCCCTCTTCGTAGTCAATCGGAGAGGCGGTAAATACCTGTCCATATATTAATGGGAAATCTCCATATTGTTCACGACCTAGATATCCTACTAAACTCATAGGGTTATCTACATTGTACATATCTACGGATGGATTGGCATTGGAACGAATCATTGTTGTGACATACGTAGAGTAACCTATCAGCATAAAACCAAAACACCACATGGCAAGTTTCAGGAAGTATGGATTGCGTTTTATGGTATCATAGCCAATACTAGTGATGGCATACGCAGCTCCACCAGCTAATATCGTTTTTATGGCTAATCCAGCGGGAGAGCCACTTCCGATCATGGGGAAGGCAACGGTGAAGATCAACAGGAATAACCAGATACTGAATTTTACAGAAGATATGTTTCCTGCGGATGCAATTCGGATACCATACCATATTAATCCCGCGAGTAATAGAAAATAAAACGCGAAGCCACTAAAGAAAGGGAGTCCAAGCGTATTTACAAAGAATATATCGAAATGACCAGCTCCTTTAACGGTGTATTGTATCACAAACTTTTGGGTAATTCCTGTTATAGCGCATCCAAGTATAAAAGCCCAAAACGTACCCCATGCCGTTATCTGATAGCGTTTGAAATAGTAGATCATGACAATCGCCGGGATAGTTAGCAAATTCAACAAATGCACACCTATCGACAGCCCCATCATGAAGAAAATCAGGATGATCCATTTATCTGCTCCTTCAGTATCAGCGGCATGTTCCCATTTCAACATCATCCAGAAAACCAGAGCGGTGAAGAATGAGGATAAGGCATACACTTCCCCTTCCACCGCACTAAACCAGAATGAATCCGAGAATGTGTAGGCTAAGGCACCCACAACACCTGCGGCCATCACACTGAATATTTGATCACTATTAAGTTCGGCAGAAGTTTTGTGGTAAATTTTACGAGCGAAGTGTGTGATTGTCCAGAAAAGGAATAGAATAGTGAAACTACTGGCAAGCGCACTCATTAAATTCACTGCCTTGGCAGCAGATAATGGGTCATTGCCAAAGGCAACAATAAACAGACGACCCAATAATACAAACATAGGTGCTCCAGGAGGGTGAGGGATCTGAACTTTGAAACAACTGGAGATAAACTCACCGCAATCCCAAAGGCTACCTCCAGCTTCAGCTGTTGTTGTATATACAGCAGAAGCAATAGCCCAAACTATCCAACCTGTAAGGTTGTTGATCTTATTAAAACGCATAGGTTCCTCATTTATTTAAAAGGACGGGCAAACCTAATTAAAAATTAGCTAATTGGCTAATGGTCAGCTGAACTAATTGAGTAATTATTAACAAAAAGTAGTGTGCTAATCATGAAATCCGTCATATTGTCCATTATTCAAAGATCACCCTAATGGTTTGGTAGTAAAGTCTGCTTTGCATGAATTGGGATTGGCTTGCTGATTTCTCCGTAAATCCTTGTAGTCCAAATAAGCCGGCTGCATTTCCTTTATTTATGGCTATTTCAAGATGGCCAGCTGAATTAAATAAAGCAATCTCTGAGCCTTCATTAGCATCCGCATAAGACTCACTAATTCGATCTATTTCCTGATCTCGTTTAAATATGATTTTAAAGCGGCGTCCTTTTCTTTGGGCTTCAAATTCTTCCTTTGTAATATTCACAATTACATTTTCAAATCGGTCAATATAAATAATTTGACCTTCTATATAATTGCTGCTGAGTAGGGGTCGTAAAGGGTTTTTGGCTTGTATTGGAAAATTGGGATCTCCAAGTTTCGATAGGGGCCTGCCTGAGAGTAGATCCGTAAATGCCTGAGCCAGTACTTTTGTACAGTAAATCGTATTTCGGATCTGTTGTTTATCCAAGGGTATAGCGATAACCTCATCGGGCATTCCGTCGGCTATCATGGTGATCAGTCCATTATCAGCCATGCCTAAATACTGATCTCCTAATCTCGCTACCAATAAATATTCGGGCTTCTGATGGAACAAATTGGTTAGTACGAGATGAAACGTATCAGGTGGGAAATGTTTTATGGCATGTTTAACTACATATGCAGTTTGGGCATAATTGAATGGAACAATTTCATGGCTGATATCAATTAGCTGAAATGCATCGTTGGTTTGAAGGATCTGTCCTTTTACAGCTCCTACAAGAAAATCCCGAAGGCCTATGTCAGATGTTAATGTTAGAACAGGCATGCTCATTCAGGAATTGGGTAGTGAATGGGTTGATAACAAATGTAATGAGTTATTATCTAATCAGCTTACCATTACGAAAATAGAACTTATGGACTAGTTTGTCTGCCAGTGATGGAAAGAATCGATTCAAGAATACTGCCCGTTTACCAGTGAATGTAAGTACAAGCGTTCTTTTCTTTTTTTCAATTGCAGATAAGATATGCGTTGCGCATTCTTCT
>Ga0315903_10011285_pt1 | contig 10536 bp, 9 predicted proteins | sample LakEriMetagenome_7_FD_203524 | JGI IMG/M metagenome (GOLD analysis project Ga0315903, IMG submission 203524) | Freshwater fungal communities from buoy surface, Lake Erie, Ohio, United States - Buoy 2 MA119 | ecosystem: Environmental > Aquatic > Freshwater > Lake | place: USA: Lake Erie, Ohio... | reverse complement strand
GCGGAGGATCGCGGGCTCGTGTCCATTCCGGTGCACCGGACGTTCCGGCAGCCGGTGGTGGCGTCGGCGACCGAACTCTGCCGGAGGCTAGCTGATTGCTTCACCACCCGCTCCTCGTGGCGTGGCCCTGCGGCGATCGAGGCCGTGTGGACCAACCTCGAACTCGAGGAGGACCAGGGCACCCTCGGCCTGTACACGGCCGCCGACCAGGTGTGGACGATCGCCCGCATCACGCCGGCCGGCCGCTCCCGACTCGAGCAGCAGGCCGGTGGGCACGGGGCGGCGTGGCGGGGCCTTGGAGTGACGATCCTGAACAGGCTCGTGCTCGAAGACCTGCTGGGGGGGCCAGCGGTGCCCCTCCACGCCGAGTCGCAGCTCGACGCAATGCCCGGCGTGCTCGCCGCCGACGGGGTATCGATCGCTGCGGTCACCATGCCGGTGGGCGTGAAGGACATCCTGCGGATCACCGAAACCGGCGACCGCCTCCCCGCCGGCAGCACCCGCTTTTATCCGCCCGTGCCCTGCGGTCTCGTGTTCAGCCCGCTGGGTTAGCGCCCCAGGCCGCTCCCAGGACGCCGGATGGCGTTTCATGTGAAACGCGGCAGGCCGCGTGGGCTGCGGGCCTTGCGGCGGCTGCGCAAAGAGGGCGGTTTCACGTGAAACCGTGGCGGCGACCTTGAGTCCGACGGCGGCTTTCGGAGGGGCGGGGTCGCCACGTGACGAATGTGCCTGAAGTGGCCGATATCGGGATGGTGCTCGACGTGCGTCGGGCAACGACGGGAAGGATTCTGCGCGTGGGAAGGATTCTTTGCGTGGCCAACCAGAAGGGCGGCGTCGGCAAGACGACGACCGCGTCGAACCTGGCGGCGGCCCTGGCCCATGGCGGCATGCGAACGCTGCTGGTCGATCTCGACCCGCAGTGCAACGCGACCACAGGCTTCGGCGTGGCCCCGGCCGCGACGCACCCGCTCGTGCTGGAGACGTCGCTCGCGCAGTCGATCGTGGCGACCGCGGTGCCCAACCTGTGCGTCCTCCCCGGCAGTCGCAGCGTCCGCGACGTGGAGCGGATCGTCGCCCAGTCTCGTGCCGGCGCCGCGGTGCTCGAGCAGCACCTCGGGCTCGGGCTCGCCGCGTGGGACTACTGCCTCATCGACTGCCCGCCGAGCATCGGCGATCTGACCCGCACCGCGCTCGCCGGCAGCACCGAGGTGCTGATGCCGATCCAGTGCGAGTACTATGCGCTCGAGGGTCTGACCCAGATGATCGAAGTGATCCGCGACGTGATGCAGGAGAAGCCGGGTCGGCTCTCCTTCAGCGGAATCGTGCTCACCATGCACGACGCATCGCTCGAACTCACGTCCGAGGTGGAGGCCGAGGTCCGCGACTTCTTCGGGGAGATCGTCTTCGAGACGGTCATCCCCCGCGACGTCGCCGTGTCCGAGGCCCCGAGCCACGCGATGAGCGTGATCGACTACGCACCGCGCTCGCCGGGAGCGCGGGCCTACACGGAACTCTGCATGGAGGTGCGCGACTGTGAATAAGGAACGCCGACTGGGCCGTGGACTCGAAGCGCTTCTGGGGCGGGCGGGGCTCGATCCCGCACCGGCGACGAACGGCACCTCGGCGCTCGCGTCGCAGCCGGCCAAGCCGGCCGCTCCCGCCGGGCTGGGCTCCGGCGCGGCCCGCCTCATCCTGCACGCGCCGGAGGAGGTCGAGCAGGCTGCCGCGTCGCTGCCCACCAATGACGTGGCGGTGGGGGCGATCGACCCCAACCCCTGGCAGCCCCGGACCGTGGTGAATGACGCCGATCTTGCGGAACTCTCCGACAGCCTTCGCGAGCACGGGCTCGTGCAGCCGATCGTGGTGCGGGCGCGGGGCGATCGCTATCAGCTGATCGCCGGCCAGCGGCGGCTCGCCGCGGCCCGCCGGCTCGGCTGGGAAAAGGTGCCCGTCCGCGTGCTCGACGTGGATGACCGGCAGATGTCGGAGATCGCCATCGTCGAGAACCTCCAGCGTCGGGACCTCGACGCCCTGGAGAAGGCCGCCAGCTTCAAGCAGTACCTCGCCACCTGGAACTGCACTCAGGATGACCTCGCCAAGCGGCTCTCGGTGGATCGATCCACCGTCGCCAACCTGATCCGGCTGCTCGACCTTCCGCCGAGCGTGCAGCAAAAGCTGCGGGCCGGCGCGATCTCCATGGGGCACGCCCGGGCCCTGCTGCCGCTCGGCGACGAGGTGGAGCAGTCGCGGCTCGCCGATCGTGTGGCCGCCGAGGGGCTGTCGGTGCGGGCCGTCGAGGGCGAAGTGCAGGAGCTGATCCGCCGCGAGGCGGCGGCCGACCTCGACGACGACCTCCCGGCCGATGCCGGCGTCGCGACGACGGAGCCTGCAAAGCGGAAGCCGGGCCGGCCGGCCACACGGCGGTCGGGCCAGGTCGCGGCGGTGGAGAGCCAGCTCCGGCAGGCTCTCGGTGTGAAGGTGGTCGTGCACGCCAACGGCAAGGGCGCCGGCCGGATCGTGATCCCGTTCGGCGACCTCGACGAGTTCCAGCGGCTCCTCGACCAGATCACGGGCTGACGATCGCGCGGCAAACAGAACCATCGGGAGGCAGTGTCATGGGCGGGCGATGCGTGTTCGTGATCGGGATGGAGAGCTCCGGCAGCAAGCTGCTGGCGAAGATCCTCTCGCATGCACTCGGCATCCAGGCCTACGGAACATGGAACGGGAGCGGGTGGTCCCGCTCGTTCGAGTCGCCCCATCGGGTCTGTCACCGCTCCCAGCCCTACGGCCGCGACAGCCGGTTCTCCGACATCCGCCGCTGGAACGAGGAGAACCGGGACCTCGCGATTCACTATGTGGTGTGCACCCGCGACGTGACGATCTCCGAGCGGTCACGGCTGGCCCGCTGGCCGGAGAGGCGCGGCTCGTTCGTGGACCAGACCGGTCGCGCGCGGGAGATCATCCGGGAGGTGCTCGAGACCTGCGACCACACGATCTGGTCGTACGAGACCTTCATGCTGATGGGCGGCGACTACCTGCGGTGGCTCTATCGCTCGCTGGGAGTGGACTCCGACTTCATCCCGGCCGACATCGCCGACGGCAACGCGAAGCACGTCCGCCGGGCCGCGTGAGCGGGCTCCGGGCATCCGCGATGGTCCCGGTGCGGTGCGGCCGGTACACTTCGGGGCTGCTCGGAGCGTAGCGCAGTTGGTAGCGCGCTTGGTTTGGGACCAAGAGGTCGAGAGTTCGAATCTCTCCGCTCCGATTCACACCCCCCCGACGACGGCCACGATGATGGTTCGACGATTCCCAACTCGGTTCCTCTCGATGGCGTTGCTCGTCGCTTCGCCGGTGGCGTTCGCTCAGACCATCTCCGAGCTCAACGCGACCAACGCCGCCCGGAACGAGATGGTGAACCGGACAGCGAACGACGCCCCCGCCGCAGCGCCCGCCGCGGCCCCGCCGCCGGCGCCGGCCGCCCGGCCGGCGACGCCGCAGCCGTCCTACGGCATGAAGTACACGCTCTCCTATGCCCTGATCGCCATGCTGATCGGCCTCGGAGCGTATCTCGTCTGCCGGCCGAGCCACCGGCACGAGCCCGACTGACCGTACCGGGCCGGGGCGCCTCAGTGCCGCCGGCGGAGCAGGATAGCGGCGGCCGTCGCAGCGACCGCGGCGACCGCGAGCCCGGATGGCTCTGGGACCGCGACCGCCTCCTGCAGCGCTGCCGAAGCCCCAACCGCGGACGACGACATCCCCGGCGACAGCGTCGAGCCGCGGCCGAACACGATCGAGCCCGCGATCGTGCCGTTGCCGGAGACGACCTGCCCGACGGGCACCACGTAGCCGTTCGAGAGCTGGGAGACGTCGAGCATGGCCCCGGTGGCCACGGTGAGTTCCGGCACCGACGCCACCGCGGCCGGGGCAGCCACCGAGAGCCCCCCTGCGGCCACCATCACCGGTCCCGCCAGGGCATTGCTCGCGTCGAGGATCAGGGAGCCGGTGCCGGTCTTCGTGAGCGACGACCACTCCGGGCCGATCCACCCGCGGCCCGCCTGCGCCTGCGTTTTCACGCCCGCGGCGATGTCGAGCGTCAGCTCGAGGGGGGCCTTGGGCGTGGCCAGCGGCTCGAACCAGACGGCATCGGCGGAGAGCGTGCCGGCAGTGCCGCCAAGGGTGACGATGGCCGGCTGGCCGGCCACGAACGAGAACGTGCCGAGCGACACCCACTCCCCGCCCCGGGAACGCTGGTCGATTGTCACCACATGGGCCCCGTCAGCGGCCTCGATCGTGTAGGTGGCCTGGGCCGCCCGATCGGTCGCCGCCGACCAGCGCGCCTTGACGTTCATGGTGCCCGCCTCGGGCAGGTAGGCGGCCCAGCGGAGGTTGGCCGACGTGCCGCCGGTGGCGACGAGATTCTGCCCCTGGTAGGCGGACGAGGTGCTCATCGCGGTCCACGCCGCCCCGCGCGGCAGTGCCGCCGCATCGGCGTTGTCGAGAATCCAGCCCCGACCAGGTGGTGGCGGGGGGAGCGTGCCGAGGCCCGAAGATGAGAGGAAGGATGCCAGATCCTTGCCGTCGCCACCGTACCGCCGCAGTTCGTAGAGGGGCGTGGTCCGGGTGTTCAGTCCGGTCTTCGTGGTCATGCCCGTCTTGAAGCCGGCAGCCTGGAGGGCCGCGATCACCGTGGTGTCGTAGCTGCCGTAGGGATAGGCGAAGTGGTTGCTCACCTTGCCGCCCACGTTCGCCGCGATGTCCTGCCGGGAGCCGGTCACTTCCTGCTGGATCTGCGTGCCGGAGATCGTGGTGAGCCGCGGATGGGTTTGGGTGTGGGCCTCGACGAGAAACACTCCCGCGGCATCCATCTCGGCCACCTGCTGCCACGAGGCCTTCGGGCTGCCGATCCCGATTCCGCGGGTGTGCGTATAGTTCGTGGCGACCATTCCCCGCGCGGCGAGCGCCGGATACATCTCGGTGTAGCCGAGGATGTAGTTGTCGTCGACCGTCAGCATGATCGGTCGGTAGGGCAGGATCCCATCGTTCACCCGCCAGTCGTAAAACTGATCGAGCGTGATCGTGGAGAACGAGTTGGCGGCGAGGTAGTCGAGGTGGGCCGTGAAGTTGTCGCGTACGTAGCCGATGTTCGCATGGGCGTGGTACATGACCGCCGGCACCTGCGCCGCCACGGGCAGGCCGCCGCCGATCACCGCCGCCAGCAGCACCGCCATGCCCGTGCCGCTGATCTCGTGCCGATGACGCATGAGTCCACCGTACGACGGCGTACCCCGCCCTGCAAGGCCATCCGGCAGGGTTCGCCCCGCGGTCGCCACCCGACTCGATATACTGCCGCCCCCCGCCCGGCGAACAATGTCGGCCGCGGTGCGTAGAAGTGATTCGGCCCGCGGTTGCGGCGGGCCACCCCCGGAATGGTGGACCCCACGAGTGAATCAGAAGTCGCTCCTCGAACTCGTCAAGAAGCACGGCACGCCCCTGTTCGTCGTCGATCACGCCGAACTACGGAAGAACTACGCCCTGTTTCGCAAGCACTTCCCGCGCGTGCAGATCTACTACGCCGTGAAGGTCAACAGCGACCCGGCGATCGTGAAGACCTTCTACGATCTCGGCGGCAGCTTCGACGTGGCGAGCATCCAGGAGTTCCGGACGGTCTACCAGTACATCGCCAAGCTCCCGGCGAAGCAGCGGCAGGACTTCATCTGGGACAAGATCATCTACGCCAACCCGATCAAGCCGGTCGAGACGCTCGAGGAACTCGACCGCTACAAGCCCCTGGTGACCTACGACAACCAGGAGGAGGTGAAGAAGATCGCCAAGCACGCGCCGCACGCGGGGCTCGCCCTGCGGCTTCGCGTGCCCAACACCGGATCGATGGTGGAGCTGTCGAGCAAGTTCGGCGCCCTGCCGGGCGAGGCGGTGGACCTGATCAGGTATGCGCACGACCACGACCTGGTGGTCGAGGGGCTCTCGTTCCACGTGGGCAGCCAGTGCACGAATCCCCAGAACTACATCCAGGCGCTCCACCTCTGCGCCAACATCTTCGCCGAGGCGAAGTCGCGGGGCTTCACGCTCAAGCTGCTCGACATCGGCGGCGGGTTCCCGGCCGCCTACGACGCCACCGTGCCAAAGTTCTCGGCGGTCGCCAAGAAGATCAATCACGAGATCGACCGACTGTTCCCCAAGGAGATCGAGATCCTCGCGGAGCCGGGCCGATTTCTGGTGGCGTCTGCGGGCACGGCCATCTGCAAGATCATCGGCAAGGCGTTTCGCAACGAGAAGACGGGCTACTACGTGGACGACGGCGTGTATCACACCTACTCGGGCGTGATCTTCGACCACTGCACCTACCACCTCAAGAGCTTCAAGAAGGGCACGCCGCAGCTCTGCGCCGTGTTCGGCCCCACCTGCGACGCGCTCGACACGATCAGCCTCTCCGAGAATCTCCCCGAACTCGAGATCGGCGACTACCTCTACAGCGAGAACATCGGCGCCTACTCGGCCGCCAGCAGCACGCACTTCAACGGGTTTCCGCCCGCCACCGTGGTGCACGTGAACCGGTAGGCGATGCTCGTCAGGGCCGCACGGCCTCGATGAGGTGGTAGCCCTTCACCTCCTCGCGGGCGACGCTCGACCACATCCGCGGCAGGTGCTCCAGGTACCACGTGGGCTGCTTCGTGACCACGAGCAGCGTGCCGCCCGGCGCGAGTGCCAGCCGCGCCGATTCGACGAACAGCTCGGCGAGTCGAAAGTCGGAGTAGTAGGGCGGATTGGCGAGGGCCAGGTCCCAACTGCCCGGCTCCGGCACGCGGCCCTCCGCCTCGAGGGCCACCGTGACGTTGGCGATCCCGTTGCGGTCTACGCCCCGTCGCGTGCAGTCGACGGCCCGGGCCGCCGAGTCGAAGGCGTGCACCGTCACGGTCGCGTCGCGGGCGGCGATGCCGAGCGCCACGCACCCCGAGCCGCAGCCGATGTCGAGCACTCTGGCCTCCGGAGCCACGTCGACCGCACCCAGCAGGTGACGTGCGGCCGGATCGATCCGCCGATGGGCAAACACGCCCGGACGGGTGAAGGCGGTGAGGAGACGCTCACGGTCGCGGAACACGACCTCGCAGGAGAAGTCGCGGACCTTCGCGGGCTCGCGGGTCTTCTGCACGACGTAGGCGATCGTGCCCGACTTCGCCTTGCGGTCGGCCCCTTCGACGGGCCGCACGCGAACCGTCTCGCCCGTCTCCGCGAGCTGCTCCCGGAGCCAAATGTCGCGCGGGTTGTCGATCGCCGCCACGAGGTGACCGCCGATCGCGAGGTTGACGATCGCCGCCTGGAGAACGTCGCGGGAAAGCTCCGCCTCGCCATCCTTGGCCAGTGGCACGACCGCGAGGTCGTAGGGACCGGGACGCATGTCGGCCACGCACTCCGCCGCGAGATTCGGCGGCGGTGATGACCACGAACTGCGGGCGGCGGTGCAGGGATGCAGGTCGAGAAACCAGGCCACGACCGTGGCGGCGGGCCGCTCGGCGGCCAGGGCATGGGCCGCCTGGCCGCGTCCGTTGGTCGTGCAGACGATCCGGTCCCCCGGCAGCGTGCGGGCGACCGTGAGGGCGTGGGCTTCGGCGGGACGGGCGGGGAGTTGCTCGACGGGGCGATTCATCGCCGACGAGCATACCCTCACTCGGGCCGACGCGGCCGCTCCGGCCGCGAACCGTCCTCGCCGCCTTCGGGCCGTCGGCGGGGACCGCCATCGGGACGGAAGCCGCCATCACGTGGGCCTCCGGGCCCCATGCCCCGCTCCGCCATGCCGGCTCGCATCCGCTGCATCACCTCGCCGGCGAACTTCTCGAGCTCGGTACGGTCGAGTTTGCCGTCGGCATCGGCGTCGAACGTCATCGCGCGTTCCACGAACCGTTCCGGAGACGGGCCGCCTTCGGGCCTCGGACCGCCCTCGTCGCGGACGGCACCGTCGCGGACCGGCCGCCCATCGCGCGGCGGTCCGCTCTCGCTGGTTTCGCCGCGCGGCGGCCGGCCCTCGAAGCCGCCCTCACGCGGCGGTGGCCCGCGGAAGCCGCCTTCACCCCGCGGAAACGGGGGCATCGGTGGGCGGAACTCCTCGTGATCGATCGCTCCGTCGCCGTTCTTGTCGGCCTTCGCCAGGTTGGCAGCTGCGTTCTTGATCTCGTCGGCGTCGAGCTCGAGGTCGCCGTTGGTGTCGAGCGCCTGACGGATCGTGTCGCCACGTCCAGGCGGCGGGCCATCGCGGCCCTCAGGGGGCTGGGCGACCGCGAGCGGGCCGCAGGCGGCGGCCAGCAGGCCGAGGGCGATGCGAAGTCTCATGGGTTGTCTCCCTGGAATGATGCCAGAACGCCTTGCCACAGGATTGAACGATCGAGGATCGGAAAGGTTACGGCCGCGGCTCGCCCACGCAGTAGAGGAACCGACCCGACCGCAGGTACAGACGGCCGTCGGCGATCGCCGGCGTGCCGCTGACGTCGCTCTCGTCGTCGGCGAACCGATTGCAGGCCAGCACCTCGAACCGGGGCTCCGCGGGCAGCACGATCGTGCCGCTCCAGCGGGTCGGCACGATCAGCCGGCCGGCGGAGAGCACTGGCGACGCGTAGACCGGCCGGCCGCCACCGGTGATCTCAGCCACGCGGCTCCGGTAGACCTGCTCACCCGTCTTCGCGCTCGAGCAGAAGGCCTGGCCCCGGTCGTCGATCCAGTAGAGATGCCCCTCGTGGAGGAGCGGCGTGGCCACGTAGGAGCTCGACTTGCTCGTCCAGAGCACGTGCGACTTCGTGACGTCGCCGCTGCCGCCCGCCCGCACCGCGAGCGACCCGGCCGAGCGGAAGCCGCCGAACACGTAGACCGTGTCGCCATCGACGATCACGCTCGGCGAGACGTTGCCGGTGAGGGCGTGGCTGGCATACCAGCGGATCTTGCCCGATGCCGGATCGAGCCCCCAGACCTCCGCGGGCACGGCCACCACGAGCTCCTCGCGGCCGTCGGGCAGCCGGGCGATCGCGGGTGTGCCGTAGGCGAGCTCGAGAGCGGCGGCATCAGCCTTCCAGATCTCGCGGCCGGTCTTCCGGTCGAGGCCACGAATCGACTGGCTCTCCTCCGCGGCGTTCACGATCACGAGATCGCCGTGGAGGATCAGGCTCGCCGCCGAGCCCCAGCGGCGGTTGCTCGACTCCTTACCCACGCCGACCCGCCAGAGCTCCTTGCCGCCGCGGTCGAAGGCGATCACGCCGCTCTTGCCGAAGAACGCATAGACGGCGTCGGCGTCGACGACCGGCGTGCTGCTGGAGTAGCCGTGCTCGGTGAGGTAGCCCTCGAAGGCGTCCTCGGGCAGTTCGGCCGACACGTCCTTCCGCCACTTCTCTGCCCCCGTCGTGCGGTCGATGCAGATGAGGTGCCGCACGAGCTTCGCCGATTCGCCGCCAAGCTCACCGGCCACGCCGTAGCCCGAGTAGCAGGTCACGAACACGTCGCCGCCGTGGACGACCGGGCTTGACGAGCCGGGGCCCGGCAGCGGTGTCTTCCAGAGCAGGTTCTTCTCCCCGCTCCACTCGAGCGGCACCGCCGACTCGCCGATCCCGAGGCCACTGGGGCCGCGAAACCGCGGCCAGTCAGCCGCGGACGCGGTGGCCGAGGCCATGAGCAGAAGCACGATCAGGGCGGAGAAATGCCTCATTCCACGATCCTCAGGACGTCGTTCTTCTTCACCGCCCGCGTGTGGCGGCCGTTCGCGAACTCCACGTGGCAGTCGAGCAGCATGCCGAGCGACGCATCCTCCGGCACGTCGATGGTGGCGGTCACCACGTCGCCCTCGCGGGCGACATCGACCGCCTCGTAGGGCCCGAACTGCACCCACGACGGCTTTTCGGCGGGGATCGGTCCGCGGCTGGCCCGCGCGGGATCCAGCACGAGCGTGATCTCGCGGCGGCCGCCGCGGGCGACGCTCCCTGGGCGAACCTCGGCGACCACCGCCTCCATCCGGCTCTCCCCCTCGGCGTTGTCCTCGATCGCACCCGTCCCCATCCGGCGGAGCCCGCGGTTGTTCGAAGGCTCAGGCACACCTCGGTAGCCACCGATCACGTAGGGAAACCGGCCCGGGGTGACATGGTAGTGGTAGCCCCGCTCGGGATCCTCGTGGCCGTTGCAGACGTCGAGCGTCCGGCCATCCGCGAGATCCATCGCCATCACGCCGTTCGACTCATACGGCCCGTGGATCGGAAACCCGTCGAAGGCGAAGCCGATCACGGGCGAGTGCTGCTTTCCGTCGTCGGCGAACGGGCTTTTCACGCAGGTCGGATACTTGTGGTAGTGGTACACGCCGGTCTCTTGGGGATGGCCGCAGCAGCTGTCGAGCCAGACCTCGGAGTAGCCCTCGACGGCGTTCATGCCGCCCTGCTCGAAGGGGTTGAAGAACACGACGCCGTTGAGGGCCACGCCGATCGGCCCCATCGGCAGCCGGGTGATCTCGGCCGCCTTCCGCGGCTCGAGCGGCAGCCGGAACGTGAACTC
>Ga0315903_10011276_pt1 | contig 10543 bp, 8 predicted proteins | sample LakEriMetagenome_7_FD_203524 | JGI IMG/M metagenome (GOLD analysis project Ga0315903, IMG submission 203524) | Freshwater fungal communities from buoy surface, Lake Erie, Ohio, United States - Buoy 2 MA119 | ecosystem: Environmental > Aquatic > Freshwater > Lake | place: USA: Lake Erie, Ohio... | reverse complement strand
GGCCGGAATACCTCGAGGCCTTCGCGCGGATGGCGACGCTCGCCACGAAGGCAGGCGTGGAGGGGAGGCCGCTCGAGTTTCTCGCGCCGCTCGTGGATCTCTCCAAGGATGCGATCATCCGCCTCGGCCTTTCGCTCGGCCTCGACTACGGCCTGACCACGAGCTGCTACGATCCGCTCCCCGACGGCCGCCCCTGCGGCACCTGCGACTCCTGCCGCATCCGCGCGGCGGGCTTTGCGACGGCCGGCGCGGCCGACCCGCGATGCGATCCGGCCCGGTGGCGCTAGCGCGGAGCGACCGATGAAGATCTCGGAGGTGTATGCGTCGCTCCAGGGGGAAGGGCTGCTCGCCGGCACGCCCTCCACGTTCATCCGCACGAGCGGCTGCAACCTCCGCTGCGTGTGGTGCGATACGCCCTTCACATCGTGGAAGCCCGAGGGCCGCGAGATGGCCGTGGCTGGGGTGCTCGCGGTGGTCGAGTCGCTCGCCCCCCGGCACGTCGTGCTCACCGGCGGCGAGCCGCTGCTCCACGACGATGTCGTCCCGCTCGCCGTCGCGCTTCGTCGCGGCGGGTTTCACGTGACGGTCGAGACCGCGGGCACCGTGCTGCCAGAGGCCGATGGGCCGCTTTTTGACCTCGTGTCGATCAGCCCGAAGCTCGCCTCGTCGGCTCCCCCGGCCGACACGCCCGGCAACTGGGCCGCGCGGCACGAGGCGGCACGGCGGCGGGACGACGTGCTCCGGTCGCTCGCCGCATCGGGGCCGCACCAGTTCAAAGTCGTGGTCGAAACGGCCGCCGATCTCGACGAGGCCGTGGCATGGATCGAGGACCTCGGTGAGTGTGTCGATCGCCGCCGCGTGTTCTTCATGCCGCAGGCCCGGACGCCGGAGGAGTTGGCGGCACGGACGGCGTGGCTGGAACGCGAGTGCCACCGTCTCGGCGTGCGACTCGCGCCGCGGCATCACATCACCTGGTACGGCGGCCGCCGCGGCACCTGAGCATCGCACTTCCCGGCCGCAGGAAGCGTCATCGCGTAAGCGGTACGATCAGGGCTTCAGGAAGCGTAACCGCGTGAGCGGTACGATCGCGCCCCGCTATCCCCATCGCTCACGCGATTGGGCTTCCTGAGACCGCGAGCGCAGGAAGCGTCATCGCGTAAGCGGTACGATCGCGCCCCGCTATCCCCATCGCTTACGCGATTGGGCTTCCTGAGGCCGCGAGCGCAGGAAGCGTAACCGCGTAAGCGGTACGATCGCGCCCCGCTATCCCCATCGCTTACGCGATTGGGCTTCCTGAAACCGCGAGCGCAGGAAGCGTAACCGCGTGAGCGGTACGATCGCAGCCCCGCTATCCCCATCGCTTACGCGATTGGGCTTCCTGAAACGCCGCAGGCGTCACGCCGGCTTGGCCGGCGCGTGGCCCCGCGGGCCGAAGGCGAGCACGGTAGCGGCGCCCACCGCCACCACCAGCATGCCCGCGAGGAAGAACGGGCTGATCGAGGCGAGCGGGGTCTCGTGGAGCGCCAGCGTGGTGAGCGTGTTGATCACCGGCGCGCAGCCAAACACGACCGGCATCACGGTGAACGGCTTGCCCCCAAGCGTGAAGGCAAGGATCGTGCCGAGCGCCCCGAGGGCCCCGAGCGAACCGGCGCCAAGGCTCCAGATGATTCCGTTGGCGTTCCACTGGCCCGTGTCGCCGAGCGGCACGAGCAAAGCCAGCGGCACGAGCACCGCAATCAGGAAATACGACACCCCGATGCAGATGAGCGGCCGCAGGCGGCTGCCCTGCATGCCGGCCTGGCCGCGGTGGAGCACCGGGCCGTAGGAGCCCCACGACACCATCGCCAGCGCGATCGACGCCAGCACGGCGATGAGCCGTTCGGCCTTCTGCTCGACGGTCGGCTTCGCCGGTGCGGCAACCGGCCCGGCCTCGGTGACGGCAGCGGCAATCGGATGCGGCGGCGGCGACTGCGGCTTGAACACGAGCACCGTCACGGCCCCGGTGATCACGAGCAACAGCCCGGCGAGAAACGGCGCCTTGAGCTGGTCGAAGGCCTTGTTCATCGCGGCCGTGAGGAGCGTGTTGATCACGGGCGCCCCGCCGAACACCAAGGGCATCACGTAGATCGGCTTGCCGCCGAAGTGGAGTGCCAGGATCACCCCCAGCGCCCCGCACGCCCCGGCCATGCCGGCCAGCAAGCTCCAGACCACGCCCTTCGTGGTCCAGGCTCCCTTCTCGCCGCGGGCGAGCAGCACCAGCGGCACAAGCACGGCGATCACGAAGTAGGCGATGCCGACGCACACGAAAGGCCGAAGCGGCGAGTGCATGTCCTCGCGGCCGAAGTGGAGCACCGGGCCGTACATCCCCCAGCACATCGCCGTCAGGCCAATCGCCGCCAGCATGCCCAGAAACTGCAGCATCGTGTCGCTCCTCGATGAATCGGTCCGGCGGCAAGCATACCCGCCCGATGAAATCGACCGGGAGTCATGCCCGTCCACTCGGGACGCCGCAGGAAGCGTAACCGCGTAAGCGGTACGATCGCAGCCCGCCATCCCCATCGCTCACGCGATTGGGCTTCCTGAGACCGCAGGAAGCGTAACCGCGTAAGCGGTACGATCGCAGCCCGCCATCCCCATCGCTCACGCGATTGGGCTTCCTGAGACCGCAGGAAGCGTAACCGCGCAAGCGGTACGATCGCAGCCCGCCATCCCCATCGCTCACGCGATTGGGCTTTCTGAGGCCGCAGGAAGCGTAACCGCGCAAGCGGTACGATCGCAGCCCGCCATCCCCATCGCTCACGCGATTGGGCTTTCTGAGGCCGCAGGAAGCGTAACCGCGTAAGCGGTACGATCGCAGCCCGCCATCCCCATCGCTCACGCGATTGGGCTTCCTGAGACCGCAGGGAGCTTGCTCATGGGGGCGAGCCGAGTGCGGCCAGCGTGGCGGCTCCCACCTCCTCCACGCCGATCAGCCGCATGCAGTCGTGGTGGCGGAGCGGACACTCGCCGCGATCGCACGGTGAGCAGGACAGGTCGCGGCGTATCTCCACGCATCGCTCCGGGTCGGATCGCCCGCTCTGCGGCTCGGTGGGACCGATGATTGCCACCGTGGGCACGCCGAAGCCGGCGGCGATGTGCCGCGGGCCGCTGTCGCTCGACACCGCCGCGTCGGCCCGCGCGTAGACCGCCTTCGAAAGGCCGAGCGGAAGATCGGCCACGTCGGCGAGGCCGCGGACCGCCGGACTCGCGGCGCGGTCCACGACCGCCCGCGCCTGCTCGCGGTCGGCGGGGCCGCAGTGCACGAGCACCCGCACGTCGGGCACGCGATCGACGAGCCAGCGGGCAAGTGCCGCGTGGTTGTCGATGCCCCATGTCCGGGCCGTTCCATTGGAGCTGTTGTCGTTGAGGACCACGAGCGGCCCGCCACGGCCGGGAAACAGGCCGGCGAGAATCTCGTCGCCGCGGGCCTGCATATCGGCATCGACCGCGAGTTCCATGGCGAGCGAGCCGCGTGGCACACCGATCGCCTCGGCGATCTCCATGAAGGCCACGGGGGGCGGCACGTTCTCCTGACGCCGCGGCGTGACGACGTCGGTGAGCAGCCAGCGGCGTCGGTGACCCGCGTGGCCGACGCGACGGCGGGCGCGGCCCGCGAAGGCGAGGGCCGCCGACGAAAGCGAGTTCGGCAGCACGAGCGCGATGTCAGGGCGATCGCGGCGGAGGGCCCGCGCCGCCGCGTTGAAGTGATGGTCGGGATTCCGCCCGTGGCGATCGTAGAAGACATGGCCGTCGAGCCAGCCGGTGCCGTCGAGCGTGTCCGCGACCACCGGCCGCATCACACCGGTAACCCGCGCGCGGCTGCCGAAGTGCGACTTGATGCCGCGGAGCAAGGGGGTGGCCATGACGGCGTCGCCCACCCATCGCGGCAGGATGACGGCAATGTGCATGGCCGAAAATGTAGCCGCCTGAGAGCCGGATGGACGAGTCCAGTCGGACGGGCACGCCGCCGCCGTCCTGCGCCGCGTCACGCCGTGGGCCGCTGGGGAATCGCCGTCCGGGCCGACGCCAGCCAGCCCGCCAGGATCGCAGAGGCCAGCGTCAGGCCGCCGGAGGCGATGATCCACGTCAGCGGCAGCCGCGCCGTGCCCCCGGCGAGCGCGGGCCACACCGCCACGCCCCCGGCGAGCGTACCCGCGACGACCCCGAGCCCGACCGACACCAGCGTCTCGAGGGCCAGCAGCGACCGCACCCGCAGGAGCGTGAAGCCGACAGCCCGCAGGACGGCGAGGCCGCCGAGCCGCTCCACCACGCCCTGCACCTGAACCGCCGCCACGCCCGCCGTGCCGAGCAGCAGCCCGAGCGTGCCGAGCGCCTGAAAGCCGGCGAGGAACGTGTTCTGCACCGCCTGCAATCCGCGCAGCCGCTCGATCGCGGGCTCGAGCGTCACGCCCGCGTCGACCCATGCGGCCCGTGCCGCCGCCGGCACGGTGGTCCGCAGCGCCGGCTCGAGACCGGCAGCGTCGAGGAGCGCCATGCCGTAGCCCGACCGCGAGGGGAAGATCCGCTGGAAGGCTCTCTCCGACACGAGCACGCGGCCCTGGAGGATGCCTGGCTCGAGGAGGCCGACGATGCGGAACTCGATCGCGTCGCCGGTTTCATCGGGAAGCGTGAACCGGCTGCCGACGCCGCCAAGTCTGAGCCCCCACTGCGCCGTCGCCTGGTCGAGCACCGCGGGCACGGCCGTGTCGCCATTCCAGTCGAGGCGGTCGATCAGCCGCCACGGGTTGCCCTCGGCCTCCGCGTCGAGCGGCGCGTGGCTCACGAATCGGAAGCCGCCGCGGTCGACCACCGCCGGGCCGACACCGACGACCGTGGGCCGCGTGGTCGCGTTGAGGTTGGTGCAGCTCGCGTCGTCACCGTCGCTTGTCCGCAGCATGGCGATCGCACATCCCGCCAGCGCCCGGTCCTGCTCCGTCGAGAGACCGAGGCTGCCGCGTGTCGCCGGATCAGCGGGATCGATCGACGTTGGCTCGCCAAACGTGGCGATCGTGGTCCAGCCGCCCGTGGGCGAGCGTCGATCGGTTGGATCGGCCGGGGGCCGCACCGCGAACGCCGACACCGCCACGACGAGAAACTGCCCGCAAGCCACGATCGCGGCGATCGAGAAGGCGCGGCCCGGACGGGCGGCGAGCGTGCGGGCCGCGAACTGGACGAGGTCGCAAGCGGGCTGGCGACCGCGGGACGACAAGCCCATGCGAACGATGGCGAGCAGTCCGGCGAGCGCGGCAAAGCCGGCCGCGAAGAACAGACCCACGGCCGCGGCGGCCGAAGCTCGACTGGCGGCCGCGGCGGCGACCACTGCCCCCGAGAGCATTACCGCGGCCACGAAGGCCGTCGTGCGGCCGCTGCCGCGGGTTCCGGCAGCCGGGGCAGTGCCACGGAGCAGCGTCAGGGGTGGCTGTCGCCCGGCCCGCGCGGCGGCGACCGCAAGAGCGGTGACGGCCAGCGCCAGCGTCGCGGCCGCTCCCGTCAGCGGGGCGATCACCGAAACGGGTTGCGGCGCGAAGACGGCCGCCGATCCGGCCGCGACGTCGCGATCCCACGCGCGGCCGAGGAGGCCGACGAGCAGCCGTGTCCAGAGCGGCCCGAGCACGGCCCCGACGAGGGCCCCTGCAAACGCGGCCGCACCTCCCACGAGCAGCAGGACCGCCGCCAGCCTCCGCGGCGGGAAGCCGACAGCCGCCAGGGTGCCAAGCGTTCGCGACTGCGCTGCGACCAAGAGTCCGAAGAGGAGCCATACCAGCAGCAGGCCCGCCACCACGACGAACGAGGAGAGGGCGAGAAACAGCCCGCCAAACGGCGTCGATCCCTTCGCAGCCGCCTCGGCCTCCGCGCGGATCGGCACCACCCGCATGCCGGCCCGTTCGGGATCGACTCCGGCGGCGATCCGCGGCGGGAGGTCGACGGTCGTGGCGGCATCGCCGGCCACGTGCCACGCGGTCGTCGCGCCGAATCGGCTGCCGGCGAGCCGCCGCGCAGCCGCGAGCGACACGAACGCCTTGGGTGTCGCCCGATACTGCTTCCAGTAGCGATCGTCTTCGTCGTGCGGCGGCACCGTCCGCACGCGGGCGGCATCGAATGGGAACGGCGGATCCCAGTCGGCGATCGAGTCTTCGTCGGTCACTCCCTCGACGTCGGGCACCAGCGAGCGATCGACGGCCGCCCCCGACATCTCGGCGACGCCGGCGACGCGAAAGCTCTCCGTCCGCTCCTCCACGCGACCGTGGATCGTCTCCGGCATGAAGGCGGTCACGACGACCAGATCACCCGCGGCGACGGGCCGTCCCTGTGCGGCGAGGTCGTCAGCCATCCAGCGGTCGATGATGATCTCATCGTCGAGCGGCACGTCGAACGGCGTGCCGGCGGCGTCGACCAGCGGCCCGGCAGGCAGCGTGGTGGCATCGATGCCGAGCACGGTCGAGTAGGGAATGCGGGCCTTCGCACGGCCGCCGTCAGGCTCGAATGGCACGATCTCGTTGGCCAGGAAGGCGAGCGTCGCCCGGCCGCCGGCGGGTCCGAGCACCAGGCCCGCCGCGCGGTCGATCTCCGGCGGGATCACGAGCCGACGGCTCGAGAGCCGCACCGCCGCGCCGGCATCGGCGGAACGATCGCCGGACGGCGCCGCGACGACGGGCTCGAAGATGACGCCGAAGTCGTCGAGGCGGGGTTTGAGCCGGGAGCGAATCGTCGCGGCGACGTCGCCCATCGACGCGCCCAGTGACGTGCCCGACGCAGTCACGAACACCGCATTGGCGACGTCGCCCTCGCGGAGGATCGCCTGGGCGTCTGTCAGCGACACCACCGCCAACGGTTCGACCACCTGCACGGGCCGCAGCGAGAATCGCCCGAGCCCCTCGTCGGCGACAACGGCCGCCACCCGCAGCCGGCGGCCGACCGACTCCGGCACGCGGCGGCCCAGCGGGCTGTCGGCCGGGACGGCCGACCTCTTCGGCAGCCGCAGCACCACCGTGTCGCCAGCCGTCACGCCGAGCGCCGAGGCGAGCCGTCCGTTGAGGAGCACCGTCGCCTCCTCGAGCGGCGGCGGCGGTGGCTCGAAGCCGAGGCCGGCTGGATCGTCGCAGGCCAGGAGCGTGGCCCGCGACGTCGCCGCGCCTTCGGTGGTGGCGGCGAGCGTGATGGGCAGCACGAGGGCGGCCGTGCAGGCCAGTTGCAGAGGTTCAGCGCCGCCGGCGGCGGCGAGTTCGGCGGCAAGCGAACGACGAAAGAATCCGTCGCCCAGCACGGCGGCGTCGATCCGGCCGAGCCGGCCGACGGCGAGCCGGCGGAGGCCGGCCTGGACCGCGTCGCCCACCCCCAACGCACCGGTGATCGTCGTGGCCACCACCGCGCAGGCGGCCGCGAGGGCGAGGAGCTGGGGCCACCATTTGGCCGCGAGCCCGCGAGCCAGGCCCACGAGCGACCGCACCGGTCCGCTCATGATTCCAACCGCCCATCACGAAGCCGGCGGATGCCACCCACGCGGTCGGCGATCGCGATGTCGTGCGTGACGACCACGAGCATGCTCCCCGACTCCGCCACCAGTTCGACCATGAGCGCCGCCACGTCGCCGGCGGTCCGTGAGTCGAGCTGGCCGGTCGGCTCGTCGGCGAGCACGAGCCGCGGGGAGAGGAGCAGCGCCCGGGCCACTGCAACCCGCTGCCGCTCGCCGCCGGAGAGTTCGCCCGGCCGGTGCGTCATGCGGTCTGCGAGGCCCACCCGCTCGAGCAGCCGCGTGCCCCGGGCGACGAGGTCGATCGGCACGCGACCGCTCGCCAGCGCTGGCACGAGCACGTTGTCGAGTGCCGTGCAGCCGTCGAGCAGGTGGTGGTCCTGAAAGACGAAGCCGATCCGGCGGTTGCGAAACGCCGCCAGCGCGGTGGCATCGGACGCATACGGGTCGACGCCGTCGAGGGTGACGCGGCCCTCCGTGGGCGGCTCGAGTCCGCCGGCGATCGCGAGCAGCGTGCTCTTCCCCGATCCGCTCGGCCCCATGATCGCCAGCCGGCCGCCCGGCGGCAGCGACAGCGTCACGCCCTCCAGCACGCGAACCGGGCCATCCGCACCCGGGTAGTCCTTCGTGATGCGGTCGAGGTGGAGCACGGGTGGAGCGTCAGCTGGCGGAGCGATATGCGTCGAGGCGACGGACGATGTCGGCGGGGATGGCGACCGCCTCGGGCTTCGCGCCGGGCCGCATCAGGCAGCGCACCGCCACCACGCGGCCCCGGGCGACGCTTCGCCCCTCGTGCGCGAACGCAAACGCATACGTCACGCTCGTGCGGCCGATCGCCTCGACCGACACGGTGATGTCGAGTTCGTCGCCGAAGCGGACGGCGGAAGCATAGTCGCACGAGGCCGAGACCCGCGGCCAACTCGCGTCAACGCGAACGGCAATGCGACCGCCATCCTGATCGGCTGCCTGACCGCCATGCTGCTCGGCACCGCGATCAACCACGGCCACGCCGGCGGCGCGGAGCAGTTCGTGCTCCACCGACTCCATCCAGAAGAAAAACGCGGAGAAATGAGCGATCCCAGCCGCGTCGGTATCGCGAAACTCGACGCGACGGCGGGTCGTCAACGGTCCCATCGCGACACCACGACCGTACCGGGGAACGGCGACTGCAGGCTACTCGCCGACGTAGGGCAACAGCGCCATGAACCGAGCGCGCTTGATGGCGCGGGTCACGGCATGCTGGCTGGCGGCGGTGCACCCACTCTTCCGACGGCTCAGAATCTTCGCCTGCCGGTTGACGAGTTTGCCGAGGAGTTCGAGATCCTTGTAGTCGACGTACATCGGCCGCGGGCGGGCGCCGTCGATGAAGATCGGATCGCGCCGCTTCACCTTGGCACGGGGCTTGGCCTTCTTGCGGGCCATCTTTGCCGACTTGGCACGGGGTCCTGCGAAACTCATCTGGGTTCTCGAACGTGCTCGTGTGGGTGGACGGAACAATCGCCTCGGAGTGACGAAGCGACGGACACTATAACACGCTCGCGGGAGCCGGGCAGGGTCCACCCGGCTCCCGCGATGCGATTTTGAACGACATCGGGACAACCCGAAGGCCGCCCGCAGAATCATCCGAGACTAGTAGCGATCGCCGCCGTAGCCGCCGCCGCCGCCACCGCCGTAGCCGCCGCGGCCACCGCCGCCGCCGCCGCCGTAGCCACCACGACCGCCACCACCGCCGCCGCCGTAACCACCACGGCCGCCGCCACCGCCGCCGTAGCCACCACCACCGCCGCCACCGGCACGCGGCGTGCGCTCACGGGCCTCGTTGACCGTCAGGGGACGACCGTTCATCTCGTGCCCATTGAGGGCCGAGATCGCCGCCTGCAGGCCTTCGTCCGTCTGCATCTCCACGAAGCCGAAGCCGCGCGACCGGCCCGTTTCGCGATCAGAAATCACCTCGGCGCTCTGGACGGCGCCGTGTGCAGAAAACAACGCTTCGAGATCGGCCGACGTGGTGGACCAGGGGAGGTTCCCCACGTAAATCTTCCGGGACATAAAACTCAACCTCAAGAAATCGGGAACTGGATCACGAGCCAATCATCGACAGGGCGACCTTCGCCGAAGCACAAACCGCAGTTCCCGGACGGAGAAGAGTGCGGACGAGAGTCAGTCGAACATCGAAAGTTATAGCATTTCGAACCCCGCCCCACAACACCGACGGGGGGCCGAGGGCGGCCGGAGCCGACGCGATTGCTTCTGGTTTCAGCGGGGCAACCCGGCATTTCCGCCCTCTTCCCGGGGTTGCCACTCGCCGCACCAGTCGCGGCCGTCGGTGTGGGGCCAGATGCCCACGAGGGCGAGTTTGTCGTCGCGGATCGCCGGCAGGGCGGGGGGCATCCGCCGACACTGCCCCCAGCCGGTCCCATCCCCGACCGACGCCTCGGGCCGCCAGAAGCAGCACGAGCGGCAGGACTCGGGACGCTGGGGGACATCGTGAGGAGACATGCCGACATTATAGAGCGATAGATCGGCGGCCTGACAGAGCGACGGCCTGCTCGAGTGGCCCCGCGGCACGAACCACGCCCTAACCGGGGTCTCGGCTGGCTAGGCGATCCCCTCGGCCCTCATCGCCTGACGATCGGCGTCCGACGGTCTCGCGACGGTGCCAAACAGGAAGTCGCCGATCGGAAATGCGACGTTGAAGTTCTTGTCGGGGTAGCGATGGTGCAGATAGTGGTGCCGAGCCACAGCCCGGTACGCGGCCCACTTCGAGAAGAACCGGTTCTCCGGCTTGTGCATCTCGAGGTGGATCAGGTTCCAGATCGTGTGGTGCAGGCACACCACCAGCGGAAAAATGATCGCGGGCGTGTAGAGCGAGAAACAGGCCAGCACCAGGGTCACCGGCAGCGACTCCACGAGGCCCTCCACGATATTGAGCCGAATGCCACGGTCTTCGCCGGGCGGCACCGGGTCGTCGTGAAACGTCTTGCGATACTGCGTGTGGTGCTCGACCGCGTGGCTCGTGAACATCTTCTGTCG
>Ga0315903_10011271_pt1 | contig 10548 bp, 10 predicted proteins | sample LakEriMetagenome_7_FD_203524 | JGI IMG/M metagenome (GOLD analysis project Ga0315903, IMG submission 203524) | Freshwater fungal communities from buoy surface, Lake Erie, Ohio, United States - Buoy 2 MA119 | ecosystem: Environmental > Aquatic > Freshwater > Lake | place: USA: Lake Erie, Ohio... | reverse complement strand
TCACCACCATCGAGGGACTCACCGGCCCCGTGGCCGATGCGCTGCGCAGCGCCTGGACCACGGTAGACGTGGCACAGTGCGGGTATTGCCAGTCGGGGCAGATCATGAGTGCCGCCGCGCTGCTGGCGGACACACCGTCTCCCACCGATGCCGACATCGACACGGCGATGGACGGCAATGTCTGCCGGTGCGGCACCTACCCGCGCATCCGCGCTGCGATCAGGGCCGCGGCGGCGCAACTGTCGAACGCGCGGTCCGGCACGTAGCGTGTACGCCGTGTCGTTGTGTGTCTCCAGAGATTTCCGCCCCGCCTCACTACTCCCCGAGGAGCTGTTCGCATGACCCGTTCCTGGATGCGCCGATTGCAGATCGGCCTCGTAACCATTGCGGTGCCCGTTGCTGCACAGGCGCAGGCCGGCGCGCCCATCATCGGGCGCTGGGACCTCACGGTGCAGGGCACCGATCGCAGCTACCCGAGCTGGGTGGAAGTGACGCTTTCGGGACACAAGACACTGGTGGGTCGCTTCGTCGCCGGTGGTGGCAGCGCGCGCCCCATCAGCAAGGTCACGTACGACAACGGAGCGGTGCGCTTCTCGCTCCCGCCGCAGTGGGAAATCGAACCCACCGACGTGCAGGTCACAGCCACGCTCGCCAACGACAAGCTCACGGGTACCATCGTGCAGCCCAACGGCGAGAAGCACAGCTTTACTGGTGTGCGCGCGCCCACGTTGCGTCGCAGCGCGGCACCGGTGTGGGGCAAGCCGGTCGTGCTGTTCGGTGGCACCGAGATGAACGCGTGGGAAGCGCTGCCCGGTGGTGAGAACCAGTGGAAGGTGATCGGCGGTCTGCTCACGAACACCAAGTCGGGCGCCAATCTCGCCACGAAACAGAAGTTCACCGACTTCAAGCTGCATCTCGAGTTCCGCGTGCCGAAGGGCGGCAACAGCGGCGTCTATCTGCGCGGCCGTCATGAAGTGCAGGTGGAAGACAGCCCGCTCGGCGAACCGAGCTCCACGCACCTTGGCGGCGTGTATGGCTTCCTTGTGCCCAACGAACAGGCGCACAAGGGTGCCGGCGTCTGGCAGACGTACGACATCACGCTCATCGGCCGTCGTGTCACGGTGGTGCTCAACGGCAAGACGATCATTGCCGATCAGACGATCCCCGGCATCACGGGCGGTGCGCTCGACAGCAACGAAGGGGAGCCTGGCCCCATCTATCTGCAGGGCGATCACACCAGCGTGGAGTTCCGCAACATCCGCATCACGCCGGTGGTGGGCACGCCGAAGTAAACGGTGGTGCCGGTGGCGCTCGACGCATTGCTCAAGACCGCCCATGTCCTCGGGGCGATTCTCTTCGTGGGCAACGTGATCATCACGGGCATCTGGAGCGCCATCTTCTGGCGCTCCCGACACACGCACGATTTTCAACGCGCCGCTCGCGCCATCGTGATCACCGATTGGTGGTTCACCGTGGGGGGCGGCGCGCTGCTGACCACGAGTGGCGTGGCGCTCGCGCTGCTGCGCGGCCTGCCGCTGTGGGACACCTTGTGGATTCGCCTCGGGCTCCTGGCACTCGGTACGTCCACGGTGCTGTGGCTGGTGATCCTCGTGCCCGCGCAGCGCACGATGGTGCGGCACACCGGTGGTGCCGACGACGCCGCGCTCGTGCGCGCCTATGCGCGCTGGAATCTGTGGGGGTGGACCGCCACCGCGCCGCTGGTGTTCGCGGTGTGGTGCATGGTAGCGAAGCCGGTGTAACCCTACCCCCGCTTGGTGGGCCCGCGCGGGATCCGCGGCGGACCGTTCGCGGCACTGGCCGCGTTACGTGCCGCTTTGCGTCCGAACAGCACGCCGTGCACGCGTCGCGTGAAGAACACGAAGAGCAGCAGCACGGCGACCAACGTGAGCAGCGGCAGAAAGATCGCCAGCACGCTCGTGGCCACCGCGCTCACGAGTTCGAGCGTACTCACCACGGGATTGCCCACGCCGCCCGTGAGCGTGGTGCTCTTGAAGCGGGTGAACACCGTGGCGCCCTGCGTCACCCCGGCCGCACCGCCGGCCAGCAGGACGGCGCTCCACTTGAGGACAGGTGGCAAGTCCACCACCACACTCGCCGCCGCGAGCATGCCGGCGATCATCGCCGCCGGCGTGGCGACGAGATCGAGCAGCTGGTCGAGCCACGGCACCGAGTACGCGCCCACCTCGAGCAGCGTGGCTGTTCCCAGCGCGGCGAGCGCCGGCGTGCTCGCCAGCCACGAGAACTCGGGCGATACCGACAGCACCCCGGTTTTCGCAGCGATCCCCGCCGCCAGAAGCGGTACGAACACGCGAAAGCCCGCGGCGGCGGCCAGGCCGAGCCCCACTGCGATACCCAAGAGGGCGTCGGCCGTGACGGGAAGGAAATCCATGGAGTGAGAAATAGCGCGTTCCCGTTCCGCCGGCGAATCCCGGGCGCTACCCTGTGGGCATGTCCCGTCTGCTCACGTGGCTGTTCTTTGCCACTCTGTCGCTCATTCTGCTGCTGCAGCTGCGCGGTATCGATGCGCCACTGTCGGCCGTCACCCCCGGCGGCATCGTCGCGTACGAACTGGCCTTCACCGCCGATCGCGCCAAGGCCATCCTCGACGTATGGCGAATTGCCGGGGTCACCGAGAGTGCACGGGTGAGCCTCGGCGTCGACGTGGGCTTCCTGCTGGTGTACCCGTGGTTCTTCTGGTGGAGCGTGCGGCTGCTCCGCACCCCGCGCTTCACCGCCACCGGTAGCACGATGTACCGCGCCGGGGGCGTGCTGGGCGCCGCCGTGCTGGCCTGCATGCCACTCGATGCCTTCGAGAACTGGTGCCTGTGGCGCATGATCGAAAACGGCCCGAGCGGGACGATGGCCATGCTGGCCGGCGTCGCGGCGAGCGCCAAGTTCGCCTTGGTGCTTGCCACGGCGCTGTGGTGCCTCGTCGCACTCTCGCGCCGGTTCGTGAACTCTTCACCCACCCCCACACATGGCTAACGGCCCCGGACCCGGTGGCATCGCAGCCCGCACCCTCGCGGCATTGGTGCTGGTCTTCGCCACCTACAATCCCGAGAAGCTGTCGTACTTCCACTGGGTCATCGCGCCGATGCGCTCCGGTGAATCCACCAGCGGCCCGACCTCGCTCAAGTTCCTTCTGGGGCTCGCCCTCCTCGGCGGATGGGGAGTGTTTCTCAACGCCACGCGCCGTTCGATCGGTGTGGTCGGCGCCGCGCTGGTGCTCGCCATCGCCGGCGGCGTCGTGTGGCTGCTCATCGACGTCGGCATCGTGAGCGCCGGCTCCGCGCGCGGCATCAGTTATGTGGTGCTCATCTGCACCGCGCTGGTGCTCGCCGTGGGCATGAACTGGTCGCACCTGTCGCGGAAGCTGACCGGGCAGGTGGATATGGACGCGACCGACTGAGGAAGAAAGAGGGAACGACCCTCGGTGTTTCGGTCGTTCCCCCCGCGTGTCCGCTCTGACTCTCGCTTTCGTGGCGCCGTGGGAATGCTCGCGCGCCGTCGCCAACATCCCGCGCGAACCGCGCGAAGACGTCGTGGTCGTGCTGCTCGAATCGGTGGCGAAGGGCGCGTCGCTCCCGTGGCATCGGCAGAAGCTCGTGCTGCTGCTCTCGGCCATGCGCCACTTTGCCACGTCGCTCGAGGCGGCGGGCCACCGCGTGGTGCTGCGCAACGCACCATCGTACGCCGAGGGGCTCGCCGCGCTCGCGGCTGAACTCGGCGCCACGCGCGTCGTTGCCACCGAAGGGCGCGAGCAGGACATGGTGGACGAGCTCGAGCGGGCGCGCGCGTTGCTTGGCGACGCCGGCGTATCGCTCGTCTTGCGCGAAGATCGCGGTTTTCTCGCCACCCGTGAGGAATTCGCCACCTGGGCGCGTGGCCGCAAGGAATACCGCATGGAGTGGTTCTATCGTGAGATGCGCCGCAAGCACGGCATTCTCATGGAGGCCGACGGGACGCCGAGTGGTGGCGAGTGGAACTTCGACGCCGACAATCGCAAGCCGTGGCCGAAGAATCGCGCCGTGCCCGACGTGTGGCGCGTGGAGCCCGATGCCATCACGCGCGAACAGATGGACCGCGTGTCGGCCTGGACGGGGCGCTGGGGTTCGGTCGAGCGCTTCGGCCTGCCGGTCACGCGTACCGATGCCAAGGCGTGGCTCGAACGGTTCGTGGTGGAACGGCTCCCCGAGTTCGGTCCGTACGAAGACGCCCTCGTGCACGGCGCCCCCGATCTGCTGCACAGCACGCTCTCGAGCATCATCAACGTGGGACTGCTGCATCCGCTCGAAGTGGTGAAGCGCGCCGAACGCGCGTATCGCGAAGGACTGGTGCCCATCGCCAGCGCCGAAGGATTCATTCGGCAGATCCTCGGCTGGCGCGAATACATCCGCGGTATGTACTGGCAGCTCATGCCCGGGCTGCGTTCGGCCAATGCCCTCGAAGCCCCGCTGTCGTTGCCGATGTGGTTCTGGGCGCCTGACGGTGAGGCGTACAACGGCGCTGAGCATGGGGCATGCGAGATGCGCTGCCTGAACGACACCATCCGGCAGGTGCGCGACTACGGCCGCACGCACCACATCGGCCGCCTCATGATCCAGTGCAACTTCGCGACGATGCTGGGGGTTGAGCCCGCCGCGCTGTCGCGCTGGTATTGGGCCGGCTTCACCGACGCCTACGAATGGGTCGAGCTACCCAACGTGGCGGGCATGGGCACGTGGGGCGACGGTGGGGCGCTCGCGAGCAAGCCGTATGTGGCGAGTGGTGCGTACGTGAATCGCATGAGCAACTACTGCGGCCCGTGTCGCTACGACGTGAAGCAGCGCACGGGACCGGATGCGTGTCCGATGAACTTCCTCTACTGGGACTTCATGGCCCAGCATCGTGAGCGCTTCGCCAAGCACCCGCGCATGCGCATGATGACCAAGCATCTCGACGGCATGGCCGACACGGAGCTGGTCCAGATCCGCCGTCAGGCGCAGGAGTTTCGCGAGTCGCTGGCGTACGAGGGCTAGTTCTCGGCTGTGTCGGTGTGTACGACACGCCCCGGACGCTCCCGCTCACCCGACTCGCGGCTTGCTTCGGGGGTGGCCGAGCACGCATTCGTCGCTGCGCTCCTCCGCGCGCCGGCATCACCCCCTCAGAGATCCGCTCGCCGGGCGGCGGGGCGCCCGGGGCTGCATCAGCCCGTCCGCACTGACCACCGACAACTGTCACTACACACTACAAACTCCCGTCGGCATCACGCGACGCCGGCCAGTCTCACCTCTCACCCCTCAGCCCGGGCGCCCCAAGCGGTGCCGGCGTGCCTCTCAGCGCGAGCGCACCGCGCGATGCGCCCTCACCCTCTGGTGCCGCGACCGCAGGAGCTGAAGCAGCCCCGGGCGCTCCGCACCCCCGTGAGCGGATCCCTGAGGGGGTGACGCCGGCGCGAAGCGACAGCGCAGCGCTCGGCCACCCCCGAAGAGAGCAGCGAACGGGGTGTGCGGAGTGACCGGGGCGTGTCGCACACACCGAGCTGAATGCGGTCGCAAGCACCAAAGCTAGATTGCCAGCATGACGGACCCCGCGCCCCGCATGCACGTCAAACCGCCGCAAACCACGCCCGCGCTTCGCAAGCAACTGCGCGCGCTCGTGCGCGAAGGCGTCGAGAACCGGCCCGGCGTGTACCGCATGCTCGGCCCCACCGGCACCGTGATCTACGTGGGGCAATCGCGCGTGCTGCGCACGCGGCTGCTGTCGTACTTCCGCGCGAAGGGGCGCCGCAACAAGGCCGCCCGCATTCTGCGCCACGCGTTTCACATCGAGTGGGAGTACACCAACACCGAGTTCGGTGCGCTCCTGCGCGAACTGCGTCTCATCAAGCAGTACCGGCCGCACTTCAACACCATGATGGTGATGGACGAGTGGCCGCGCGCCTACGTGGCCCTCACCGGCGGCACCGTTCCCGGCCTGCGCGTCGTCGCGCGCTCCGACGACCCCGCAGCTGTCGCCCTCTTCGGGCCGTTCCGTCGCGTGGCGCGCGTGCGCGACGCCGTGCGGGCACTCGCGGAGACGACCGGCCTGCGTGACTGCACCCTCGAAGACGCCGTGCGCGGCACCGGCGCGAAGCGCGGCAGCGCCCTGTGGTTCAGCGCCGATCCGTCCGCGCGGCCCAGAAGCGGCGCGCGCTCCCGCGCCCCCGGCTGCCTGCGACACGATCTCGGCACCTGTGCCGGGCCCTGCATCGGCGCCGGCAACGCATTGCTGTACCGTGAAGCGGCCGATGACATCCGCACCTTCCTCGAAGGACGCAGCGACGTCCCGGTGCGCCTGCTCGAAGGCGCCATGCAGCAGGCCGCAGAAGAGCTGGCCTTCGAGAAAGCCGGCGTGCTCCGTGACCGGCTCGAACTGGTGCGCTGGCTGCATGAACGCGTGCAGCATTTCCACGCCAACGTCGACCGCCTCACCTTCCGCTATCACGCCATCGGGCACGCCGATACGGAGTGGGTCTACCTTATCCGTCGCGGTACCGTGCGCGCCGAAGTACGGGCGCCGCGCACCGACGAGGAACAGGAGGCGTTCGACGCGCTCGTGACCCGCGTATACCAGGGAGCGGATCCCAGCGGTGCCGATGTACCCACGCACGACCTCGACGAGTTCTACCTCGTGGCCAGCTGGTTCCGCCGCCGTCCCGAGGAAAAGAAGCGCGCACGGCCGCCGCGCGTCTGAGCGAATCGCCCTCCCGCGACGTATTTCCCTGCATGCGTATCCTCGTCGTCGAAGATGATCCCCGCCTCGCTGCCCTCGTCACGCGCGGACTGCGCGAGGAGGCGTATGCCGTGGATCACTGCGCCGACGGCCCCTCTGCCATCACGCAGGCGGTGGTGAACAGTTACGACGCCATCGTCCTCGACGTGATGCTCCCCGGCGCCGACGGTTTCACCGTGGTGGAAACGCTGCGCGCACGCAACGTGCACACGCCGGTGCTCATGCTCACCGCACGTGATGCCGTGGCCGATCGCATCGCCGGACTCGACGCCGGCGCCGACGATTATCTCGTGAAGCCGTTCGACTTCGGTGAGTTGCTCGCCCGATTGCGCGCGCTGCTGCGTCGCCCCGAAGCGGTGCAGCCCATGCGCGTTCAGGTCGCCGATCTCGTGATTGACCTCCAGTCGCACACGGTGACTCGCGGCGACACGAACATCACCCTCACCGGCAAGGAGTTCGCGCTGCTCGAGTTGCTGGCGCGCAATGTCCGGCGCGTGGTGTCGCGGGCCGACATCGTGGCCCACGTGTGGGACGACAATCACGATCCGTTCACGAACGCGGTCGAAGTGTACATGAACCGATTGCGCGGCAAGATCGATCGTGAACCGCACGTGCCGGTACTGCACACCCGTCGCGGGACGGGGTACATCCTCACCGATGATCCGCCGGGTTGACGCATGAAACCGGTCCGCACGTCCATTCTCGTACGCCTCACGCTCTGGAACGCGAGCGTGTTGGCCTTCCTCCTCGTGGCCTTCGCGTGGGCCGGCTGGCTCACGCTCGAGCGGGTGCTGCACCAGCGCGCCGCCACGGTGGTGCGGGAGTCGGCGCGTGTGGTGGCGGGCGCCATCCTCGCCGAACGTCGTGCGGCCGCAGCGCGTGGTGAAGTGGAAGAGGTGCGCGGCGAGCACGAGCAGGCGGTCCTGCGCGAGCTACGTGCCGGCGATCTCGACATCTTCATTACCGACGAAGCCGAGCAGCTCATGGCGGCGCGGCAGCCAGAGCTGGGCGACATCATGGAGCGGAGCACCGACCGGACGCCGCGACGCGAATCTCCCGCGGTCGTGCTGCCGGCAGCCGTGCGCGATCTCATGACGAGCGTCCGCGCCCAGCGCGATGCCGGTGCCCTGAACGACTCGTCGGTGGTGATTCGCGAGATCATGCTCGAATCCGGCCCGGCGCGGGCGGCGCTGCTGCGGGTGGAGCCTGAAGTCGGCGACGAGGGGGAACCGGCGCTGCTCATTGCCGCGCTGCGCCCGGAGCAGGACGATGTGCAGCTGCTCGGCCAGGTGCGCACCACCATCTTCCTGGCCATTCCGCTTGCGTTGCTGCTCTCCATCATCGCCGGCTTCCTTCTGGCGCGTCGCAGCCTCGCTCCGCTCGACGCGATCGTCACGCAAACCGCGAGCATCACCGCGGCGAGCCTCGACGACCGCCTGCCCGTGGTGAACCCGCACGACGAACTGGGCCGACTCGCGCAGATCATCAACGACCTGCTCGGGCGCGTGGGGGATGCGTTTCGAACCCAGCGGCAGTTCGTGGCCGATGCGTCGCACGAGCTGCGCACCCCCATCGCCATCATTCGTGGCGAAGCCGACGTGACGCTGCGCCGGGCCGAACGCACATCGCAGGAGTATCGCGAGGCGCTCGGTGTCATCCACGGGGAATCGGTGCGCCTGTCGCGCATCGTCGACGATCTCTTTCTGCTCACACGCGTCGATGCGGCCGCACACGCCGCGCGCGGCGATGCCCTGCGACGCGAGGCAGTGGATGTCGGCGAACTCGTGGCCGACGCGACCCGGAGCGTGCGAACGCTGGCTGACACACAGCGAGTGGCCGTCTACAGTACCACGGACTTCACCGATGGGCTGGCGCGCGTACGCGGCGACGCGCAGCTGCTGCGCCGGTTGTTGCTCAACCTGCTCGACAATGCGCTCAAGCACGCCCCGGCGGAGAGCAGCATCACGGTGCATCAGCGCCGTGATGGGGACACTCTCGAGCTGACTGTGCGCGACGAGGGGCCGGGTATTCCGCCAACGCAGCGCGACCGCATCTTCGAGCGGTTCGTCCACGGTGTGCACGAAGCCGACCGGATTGACCCCGCGTCGGAAGCGTCCGGCGCGGGCGCCGGACTCGGACTCGCCATCGCACAGGCCATCGCCCATGCCCACGGCGGGAGTATCTCGTTGCTCGATGCGTCCCCGGGCGCCACGTTCAAGGTGTCGTTGCCGCTCATTCCTTCCGACGGAGACCAACCATGATGTCGTCGCCGCGTTCCCGCCTCGCGGTTCGATTGGCCGCGCCGCTCACCGCGTGCGCCCTCGCGGTGCCGTGTTTTTCGCTCGGCGCACAGGCGCGCCCCGCAGCCGATACCGTGCAGCTCACCGAATGGGACGTACCGTGGGGCCCTGAGGGAAGACCGCGCGATCCCAGTGTCGACCCGCAGGGGCGAATCTGGTTCGTAGGGCAGGAAGGCAATTACGTGGCACGATTCGATTCGAAGACGAAGAAGTTCGAGCGCTTCGAGATCGACGCCGGCACCAACCCGCACACGGTCAACGTGGATGCGCAGGGTGATGCGTGGTACGCCGGCAACCGGAACGGCATGATCGGGCGCATCGACGGCAAGACGGGGACGATCACGCGCTATCCCATGCCCGACCCCGCCGCGAGGGATCCGCACACCATCACGTTCACGCCGTCGGGCGATCTGTGGTTCACGCTGCAGAACAGCAACATGGTGGGCTTCCTCGAGAAGAAGACCGGCAAGATCACGCTGGCCACGATGCTTACGCCGCGCTCGCGGCCGTACGGCATCGTGCTCGACAAGAGCGGCCGCCCGTGGTTCAATCTGTTCGGCACCAACAAGCTCGGCACCATCGACCCGAAGAGCATGCGCGTGCGCGAGTACATGCTGCCTGACGAACGTGCGCGCGGTCGTCGCATTGCCCTCACCAGCGACGGGGCCGTGTGGTACGGTGACTACTCACGCGGCTTCGTGGGCCGTCTCGATCCGGTGAGCGGCGCCGTGAAGGAGTGGGCGCTCCCCGGCGGTGCCACCAGCATGCCCTACGCCATGACAGTGGACGATGCCGACCGGCTGTGGCTCGTCGAAACCGGCCGTCAACCCAACCGCCTCGTGGGCTTCGATCCGCGCAGCAACACGTTCATCGCCCAGATGGACCTCGGCCCGGCCAAGCCCAACACCGTGCGTCACATGGTGTTCGACAAGACCACACGCAGCATCTGGTTCGGCAGCGACCGCGGCACCATCGGCCGCGCCGTCGTCCCCGCCCCTGGCCGCAAGCCCATCGGGTGAAACGGGGAAAACGGAGAAACGGAGAAAACGGGGAACTGAAATTGGGAGAAAAGGGGAAAGGGAGAAAAGGAGATAGGAAAAGTCAGTCTCCTTTTCCCTTTTTCTCCTTTTCTCCCATTGTCAGTTCCCCGTTTTCTCTTTGCCTCCCCGATCACACCGGCGGTGCGCCGGCCTTCTTGAGGCGGAACTCCTTGTGCCCTTCGCGCTGGGCGCCCTTCACGTCGTCGAGGATCTTCGAGGCTTCGGCGTTGTTTCCCGCCTTCACGGCAGCCTTCATCTTGTCCACCACGACGAGCAGCTTCTTCATCTCGGCCTGATAGTCGCTGACGAACTTCGCCTGATCGGCGGCCGGGATCTTCCCCTTCTTCTCCGGCTCCATCGTCAGCGAGGCCTTGGCGTTGGTCTCGATGATCGCGATCTGCTCGAGCGTGTTGGCGTTCTTCGAGGGATCATCG
>Ga0315903_10011270_pt1 | contig 10548 bp, 9 predicted proteins | sample LakEriMetagenome_7_FD_203524 | JGI IMG/M metagenome (GOLD analysis project Ga0315903, IMG submission 203524) | Freshwater fungal communities from buoy surface, Lake Erie, Ohio, United States - Buoy 2 MA119 | ecosystem: Environmental > Aquatic > Freshwater > Lake | place: USA: Lake Erie, Ohio... | reverse complement strand
ATGTATTTGGTATTACTGTTCCAACGGCTGCAAGGGAAGCCCACTTTAAACCTGTAGCAGTACTGCTATCTGATAGAAGGGCGTAGTCATTTGCTCCTGGTGTTATAGTGGAAACTCCAGTTCCAGTACCAACAGGCATAGCTCCCTTTGTAGAACTAATTAATGATGTTGCTATATAGTTTGAGTGGGTATGTCCAGTTGTTGCATATGAGGCATCATGGTTATGTGTTGTCTGTGAATATCCAGTCAAATCTGCAGATGTTAAATAGTTAGCGTGTACATGTGCTGATAAAGAATATGTACCATCATGATTATGTGATGATGCAGCATACACCCCAGTATGGGTATGTGTTGTTTGTGAGTAGTTATTTAGGTGAGTATCTATTGCCTGTGCAAGAGCTTGAATATCCGCTGGGATATTTGGATCATCTGTCGCTACAGGGTATGGAAACCCTTTACTGGTATTTGGCATTTATTCTCCTGAACCTTTATTATACCAAAAATATAGACTTGAGGCTATATATTGACATAATAAAAAAGCCAAGCTTTCGCTTGGCTAATTTATTTAAATGTTATTACTCTTCTTCTGAATTAACTTCTACAACTGGGTCTGAAGGTACTTCAGGGTCTTCTTGACATAGTGCTAGAAGTTCTGGTGTTTCGTCAAAAAGCTCGTCTCCGTTTGCTTGAAAGATTTCAAAATTATCAATTTCAAAATCAGATGCTACTTTGTAGATTACTTCTCCGTCTATATTTGTTTTTAGTATCTTTGCCATATTATCTCCTTAGTACCAGATCATGACGACTCCGTCGCCACCCCATCCAGCATATCTGCTTTCACCGCAAGCGCCGCCTCCGCCGCCTCCGCCTAGTCCACCATTTCCACCATTAGACCATCTCATACCCCATGGTTCTTGTGGTAATCCTAGAAGTCCTGCTCCACCAATTCCACCACCGAATAATCTTCCGTCAGAGTTTTCTGGAAGTAGTGAACCTGCACCGCCACCTGTCATTCCTGCTCCACCTTTATTGGTACGGTTAATTTCTGTAAGTCTTGTTCCTGCTCCACCACCGCCAGAGAATGAACCTGGGGCTCCTGGTGCGCCGTTGTAATAAATACCTGGGCGAGGATTTGTATTGTTAGAATCTGAAATAGATGATGTAGATGCTGCTATAGATCCTGTTTGCATAAATTGTCCTGTTGTTCCCTGTGGTAATTGAATTTCTGGTGTAAGGAATACGAAACCTTGTGCGTATCCTCCGTTACCACCTGAACCAGCGTCAGTTGTAGAGAATCCACGACCTCCACCTGTACCACCGAATGCTATTAAATTACCGAATACTGTTGTCTGTCCATCGTGTCCGTAGTTTCCAGTTACAGTAGTGTTAGCTCCTCTACCGCCTAGACCTACTCTTGTGTGATAAGTCTCTCCTTGTGTTACTTTGTAGTAACCAGCAAGTACTCCTCCGCCACCGCCACCGCCAGATGCCCAAGAAGTGGATCCTCCACCGCCTGCACCTCCGCCACCGCACATTACGATAAATATCTGCTTTACTCCAATTGGTGCTGTCCATTGTCCAGAAGCAGTAAATACTGCATGTGGCTCTTCTCCTAGTAAGTCAACTAGTGGACTTTTGCTTATGTGATTTTGTGTTATCATTTTTTGTTATACTCCTTCTGTACCTGTGATGTAGACTGTTCCGCCTACTGATCCAGTTACGAATACCTTATCTCCAGCGTCTGCAAGGATAGATGTATCCACTTGTAAGCTTGATCCATTTGGAACGTATACTGGAGCCATGACAGAGAAGTTATTTACTTTAACTGCAAACTTTCCTGACTGTCCAGTTGGATTTGAGATATTAATCTTATTAATTAATACTCTGTTGTCAATATTTGCTGCGTGAGCATCCTCAATTCCTTGAGTGTTCACTCTACAAATTCTTTTAGCTGTTGGCGTTGTTGCGGCTGCGCCTGCTGCTGTGAATGTTATTGTTTTGAACGTAGGTGAGTACGCACTAACAGTTCCATCTTCAGTTACAAGGGCTAGCTTGAACTCGTATGTTGCTCCAGGTGTAAATGCTGATCCTGGTGCGTTTACGGTTACTACCTCATTATCTTTAGCTGTCATTCCAGTTGAGTAGAATGGTATTGTTGTTTGTGTAGCACCGAATGTTGTTCCATCCCAGTAGGTAGTTGTTGCACCTGTAGTAGCAGACAATCTAAATCCTCTGACATTTGTTGCATATCCCCAATATGTGGATCCTGCACCTGTTGTGTTAGTTCTAATTAATGGCTTGAACTTTAGTGCAACTCCGCCTGGTTGTCCAAGTGTGTTGTCTATCGGTGCAAGTGCTGATGCTGAACCTGTTGTAGGAGCGGTTCTTGTAATACCGTCATTATTCATTGACCATACACCAATTCTGTTGTATGCCTGATCCCAGTATCCTAATCCTACTTGAGTACGTCTTTGCTGGAAGTCTTCAAATCCAAGACCTGTTCTAATCGTACCGTTATATATGTTCCAGTAGAAGTTTGTTACTGATCTTGTAGGGTACTTTGCAATACCTTGTAGTATTCCCTGGCGAGACCAGCAATAGTTCATATCTGTGAACTTAGTTGCTGTCGCTGGGAATGTTAGAGATGTTGTTTCTCCAAAATTGTAATCTATATCGAAGTAGAATATTCCTGTAGATGATGTTGTACCATCCCAGTTATCTGCTCCGTGTTGCCATAGACGCATCTTCTTTTCCTCTTGGAATACCTGAAGTTGTCTATTATATCTTCTTCCACCTGCACCAGATGGTGATGCAGAGTTATTATCAGAAGCTCTCCATCTTGTGTGCCATCCAGCTGCGTTATCTGTCCATGTTGTATGAACTGTTGGTGTTGCTGCTGGTGATGCGAAGTTAGATCCGTTTGTAAACATAATGTAAGCACGGATATTTGTGTCAACTGAAGTATCTGAATCTGGTCCTAAAACTGAGAAGTAGTAGTTTCCAGAATATCTTCCTAGATATCCAATTACGTGTCCGTATCCTCTTCCAAATCTATCTCCAAAGCCTTGGTTAGATTGGTTTGATGAGTTTCCTACTGCTGAAGAAGCAAATGTTTCAACTCTTAGAGTTAAGTAGTTGAATCTCCATAGGTTAACAAAGTGTCCTGTGTATCCAGCTGTTCCTAATGATTGAGAGTTATTTCCCCAAACATAAGCTCCTACTGGCTCTCCAAATCCAAACTGAGTGTTGTCATCAAGCATAGATTCTGAGCCGTTTCCACGCCATACTTGAACGCTAGTGTATCCAACATACTCACCTTGTGAGTAATATCTATCTTGTGCAATATTTACTTGTGTTTTTAATTGGAATGTATGTGCTGTCCAATACTCATCACCCTGAGATTGTGTTTCTGTATACATCCATACAAGTAGGTACTGTCCTTTAATCCACATAACATCTGAGATGTATCTTCTTGTAGATCCAATATCTGGTGATACTGAAATTCTAGATACCTGTATGTCTGTTGGCATAGGAGATGTTGATCCTGAAAGCCCTGCTGTAATTGTATATGGTGATGTTGTTAGATTTACAGAAGTACTTTGTGCCACGTTAATATGTTCTGTATTTCCAAATGTTACACCTTCATTTGTATTAATTCCTGTTTCTGTATCATAAGATAATGTCATGTCTGACCATCTCATCCAACCTTGTGGTGGGCATGCAATCTTATAAATCTGTAAATATCTTTGTGATGTCTGTGTCTGATCAACTTGAAATACTGCAAAGTAGATGTTGTCCTGATCATCTTTTGCTAGTGGTTGAAATTCTGGTCTTTGTGAATTATAGTTGTAGTGTCCCTGTACTGAAAATTGTGTTGTAGCTACTGCTTGGTTTTCTTTACCGTTTACAATAAGATCGCATCTAATGATGTGTCTTTCTGTGTCGATCTCCTGTCCCATGAATAGCATTAATTCGGCTCCGTCGTTTGTTTGAATTACGGATCCGTGTCCTGACCAGTTTACGTAGTCTGTGGTTCTTGGCCCAGTTACTACAAATTGTTTTGTTAGTGGCATTTATTTCTCCTTTTAAATTGCTCCCATTAGTGATAGGATTTGTGTTCCTGAGTCAGATAGTTTTCCCCATCTAACACCTGATGCTTCTGTGGAATCTGCAAGTAATGCGGTTCCGTCGCTACCTACGGCAACCCTTACAGGGTTGGAATTTGCCGTTGCAGCAATTATATCACCTTTCGTTGTAAAGGTCGATTTCTGAACCCTTGCATTTAAGGCTGTTGTTACTGTAGAGGCGAAGTTTGAATCGTCTCCAAGTGCTGCTGCTAATTCATCTAGAGTATCTAGAGCTGCTGGAGCACCTAAAACTACTGAGTTGTAGTAATTCTGAAGGTCTGTTAATTTTGTATTACCTGCTGAGTTTACAGCTGAAATTTGAGCTGTACCAGCGGCTTGAACTAAGCCAATCTGTGTTGTTCCAGTTGACTGTATGTCTGTAACTACTAGGTTTCCTACTGTTGATTGAACAGACTTTGATATAAGCAGCAAGTCCTGTGGAGTTGTGCTTGATGTTACTGCGTTAAGTTTTGCTTGCAGTACTGATTCATAGTTAGTAAAGCTTAGTGCCATATTGAAATTTTACCATCCCTTTTCTGCTCTGTCAAACCTCTATTTGTAGGGTTTTTGGAGACCTGTTTTTTGTTTTTTTGCTTCATAATACTAGTCTGTTAGGGCATAGATAAGTGCCTGTGGGCTGTTTGCTTCTAGAATGTCTAGTCGACCATCTAGATCATTTAGCGAAGCGGATATCGTTGCTAATCCAGTTCCTGTAAGAGTTGTATTAATTTCAAGTATTGCGGCATCCTTAGCAGTTGTGATTGCTGTGGTAGCAGTGGTTGTAGCAGAAGTTGCTGCATTCTGTACTGCTGTTATAGAAGTTGCCTGTTGTGCTGAAACAGCATTTACAGATGTTGTCTGTTGTGCTGTAACTGCATTTACAGCATTTGTTTGAGCAGTGCTGGCTGCTGAGTTAATATTATTAATTGCTGTTGTTGTTGCAGCATTAATTTCTGCAAGCTTTTGAGTTACAAGATCGATAATAGCCTGGGTATTAATTCCACCAAGTTGTGCTAGCAATGCGTTGAGCTGTGCTGTTGCTGTGGTGACTGTTTGATTATATGTTGATAAAGCTGAGTTTGCTGTTGTTTGAATAAGTCCCTGTTGATATAGACCCTCTGCAATTACTTTACCTAATGATAAGTTTTGTGTAGCTGACTCTAGTGCCTTCATTTGAATTAAAAGCTCTTTTGAGTCAACAATGATTGTTGCTACTCCTGATGCTCCTGTTACTGCTGTTCCAGTAGCGGCATTTGTGACTGTAAACTGTGTTGGGGTTGCTGTTGCAACTGCAACTCCCTGTAGATTAAATGCTGTTGTTGATAGTCCAGTAATTGTTACTGTTTGTCCTACTGCAAATGCATTATTGGCTGTGTATGTTACTACCCCGCCTGTTGCTGATGCAGCAGTTACTGTTGCAGTAAGCGAATTAAGCTTAGCATTGATTGTTGCTTCAAGATTTGTGAAATTAAGTGACATGTTTACCTCTATAGAAGTATAGCATTACTGGCATTATAAGCCAGCAAGTACTAGAGCCTCTAGATCCCCCAGTTCCGCCTTTGTGGCAAAGTTGCTTGTGTCTGTTGACGTAGTCTGGACCGTATTATCGGCAAACCTAATCCCGCCAGTTCCTACCTGTACTGTCCCAGTAAATGTTGGATTATTCTTTGGGGCGTAAATTGTTGAAATGTCGACATCTTCCCATAGTCCAGTTGTAGAGTTAAATAATATTGCTGCTCCATTTACTGGGCTAGTTATGGCAACATCATGTAGCTCACCTATTTCAAAACCGTTTTGGACCTTTACAAATATTGATCCTGTACTTTGCTGTGCTCTTGTAACTATACCAACAAATACTAAGTGTAGTGGTGCTGACGGCTTATTTGCTACTCCATATAATAATGATCCTGGTGTTGACCCTAGCCATACTGGGTCTCCAGGTTGAGCCAATGATGTATCAATTCCTTCTATTAAACCTTCTGTAACAACAGTTCCAATTTCACCATCTAAAATATTATCTTCTAAAATTCCAAAAGTTCTGGTGGATGTAGATTCTGCAGAACTAGATGCTAAAGCTACTCTTAGTTGACCAGATGCCCCAACCGCACCAATTGCTGAAACAGCTTGACCTTTAAATAAAGTTGAACCAGTATTATTTATAACTTCTTGAGATATTTTTGATGCTGCTGTAACTGTAGCTGCAGCAGCGGATAAAACAATTCTATTGTTTGCATCATCGTAGGTAGCGCTTACATTTGTATGAAGATTATGTGTAAATAAAGAGGCAACATCATCTTGTGCCTTTTCTACGCTATTGTCTATTACTTTCCATGCTTCACCGTTCCAAATATACCCTTGGTATACCTGGTTTAAGGTGGGGTTGGAAGGAAAAATTGTGGCCATTACCTAATTATACCTCATTTGAATATTTTAGACCTTCTAAAAACTTTTTTATAGTATCCAGTAATGCTTGTTCTTAATAGCCATTGCTGCTTATCTCGCTCCTGCATTAAATGCTCTGCTTTTTCCGATTTCCAGACTTCATCAGTCTTTATTGGAATAATTTGAACAATTGGGGTTCCAGCTGGAATAATTCCAGTAAAGTCTTTTTTAATAAAAAACGGTACCTTTCCTTCACCCATATAGTTATCAGAATCAACTATTCCACTCAGGGTATAGAATGGCAGGTCCGTTCTATTAAGGGGATGAGTCATTAATAGGCTATACCCCTTGGGCGCTTTAGCACCCCATTGTAAAACCCAATTAAACATATCTTCATACATTTCTGTTGGTCTTGGTATTTTAGCTCCCAGGTCTTTTGTTCTTTGAACTATAGGGTCTGGAGTGTTTGTCCAACTAATTTGTATTCCATTTTCTCCATTAGACACATGTATGTCTGTCCAAAGCTCGTATATGTATCCGTGTACCATTGCATCTAGGTATGACATACAATGTTTTAAACCAGCATTTGTTGCATATCTATCTACCTGTAAACGATCTGAACCCATAAATAGTTCTGATTCTTTATACCAATCAGGTATTATGTTTTTTGCAGGATAGGGGGTTTTTAATAAATTTGAAACTTCTTTATTTTTTGGTATAAAAAATATTTTTTTAAACATTTTTTCCTATTCTATAGTTTATGATAGTTATTAATTTTATTTAATATGTCTTGCCAGTTCCATGGCTTTTCCATATTTAGTATATCAAAAAATGTCCACTTTGCATATACCAAATGTTCTGTTTTTTCTCTTCGTGGATCATTTTCTGGTAAAAATTGTAAATTTGGAAAAAATGAGCTATCTGCATAATGCTCCTCTATGTATGCCACTACGCAAGGTATACTAGAAACAGAAACACTTAATTCTCTCATAATGGCATTTCTATTTGACTCTGCTTCTTCTGACCAGCCAAATGGTACGGCGACAACGTTTTCTGGAATTGTATTTAAAAGTTCTTGTTCATCTCCATATATATTATGAAAAAAATATATTTTGTTTTTATCTATCATGTCCACAATAGTTTCCTTGCTGTTCCTGCGCCTCCGCTGTTAATTGCAGAAGCATTTGGTGTTGGACCCATATCTGTTTTTACCATAACCGTTATTGATCCACCACCTGATGCTTGACCATGTGATGCACCTTGTGCAGTTATAGTTCCAGTTCCACCAGTTGAAAGTGTACCATTAACAAAAATAATTAAAACTCCACCAGTACCAGTTACTGGAGAAGTTCCCAGCGCACCTGGATTATTACTTCCGTAATAAGATCTTCCAGTTGGGTTTCCAGCTGCACCATTTTGTCCAGGAAAATTTGCATAATAGTTATGTGAGTCTCCTCCATAACCACCGTTTGATTGTGCATCTGGGTTCATTCCACTAAAATATCCAGAAAATACATCTCCACCACCAGATCCACCGCTAAATGAAGTTCCAGCAGATCCGTTTCCTCCTCGTGAAAAATTTGTTGGCTGTACTGGAGTGTAATGTGATCCACCAGATCCACCACCAGTTCCTCCAGCTGTTCCTGCGCCGCCGTTGGTACCTACACCACTGTTACCCCATGCACCATCTGGATCTACTCCGCCAGTTCCTCCTGAACCACCAGATGCGGGAACTCTAGGGTTTGTAACACTACTATATGTACCAGTTTTAATTAAAATTTCTCCAGGGCTTATATTTGACCCACTTGTAGAATGGTTTGCACCACGAGCAGTCATAGAAATTTCTCCATTAAGAGTAAGGTCTCCATTAACGTAAATACATGTAAATAATTTTCTTTTTGATGGCTTAAATATTTGTCCAGTATTTATTGTTAAATTTCCTTCAATGTAGACAAAGGCCGATCTGCTATCTTCTGTAACAGTAAACCAGTCATCCGATGAAAAATTAAATACTGTGAGCGGTCCATTTCTTTTAACATAATCATAAGATCCAAGTGAAACGCTATTTACTGATAGTGTTCCTCCAGCAGTTGGAATTCCAACAACTGCATCTGGATGAGAAAACGACTCTGCTGCGGTAAATAAATCTGGAACAGATTTATTTATTAAAAATGGCGCTATTGGAGTAACTGTTGTAGAACCGCTACTTAAAGATGTACCATTAGCATTTGTAGATGAAGCTGTTATTGTATAAGTAACTCCATTTGTTAATCCAGAAATTGTAATTGGAGATGAAGAACCAGAGGCAGTTATGTTGCCAGGGTTTGCTGTTATTGTATGAGATGTTATTTCTGATCCCCCAGTAGCACCAGGAGTAAAAGAAACCGTAGCTGATAAATCTCCTGGGGTTGCTGTTCCAATTGTTGGAGACTGAGGAACCGTTGTAACTGTAATAGAGTTTGATGCCAAACTTGGCTGGGATGCACCTTGCGGACTTGATGCAACAACTGAAAATGTGTATGCCGTATTAGATTGTAATCCAGTTATTATCATAGGAATAGAACTTGATGTTGTTGTTATTGCCCCTGGATTAGAAGTTGAAGTATATGAAGTTCCAGGTACTACACCTGGTTCAAATGACAACGATACTTGTCCATTATTGTAAGGCCTATTACTACCTTGATTTGTTGCTACTAAATTTGTTACAGTATCTGGTAGTAAAATTAGGGATGTCCATGCAGAGTTTTTAAATATTTCTAGGCTTCCTGTTTCTGTATTTAAATAGTTTTCTCCCTCTACTGGAGACTGTGTTCTATTAGCAGTATTACCACTTTTTAATCCCATTTTATTTTGTGATCCTATAATAGTCTTACTCTCAAAAGTCTCTGTAGATTTTGGACCTTGTGGTTGTGAATTAGATAGATTTATTACCATTATTTCATCTTCCATCCATAAGTAGATCCAGTATAGATAAATGATACTGAAAACCCATTTATATCTAATGATGCATTATCGGCAACACCATTTATTTTTTCGCCATTTCTATTTATAATAACATCGTTAACTGATGCATTGTTAGATGCATCTAAAATTTCTATTTCAGCTCCTAGTGCTGGTGTGGCTGGCAAAGTAAGGCTTCTGTCTCCTGTGGTGTCTACAAAATATCTTGTGCTTGCCGATAGTGTTATGTCTGTAGATACTGATTGTGGTGATAGGCCTCCTGCAATGCTAGACCATTCTGTTGCATAATCTGTATTGCTTGATTTTACAAGATACTGTCCTGTAGATCCTCCCGCTGCAACACCTGGTCCTGTAGCACCTGTGGCACCTGTAGCACCTGTGGCACCTGTAGCACCTGTGGCGCCTTGAATTCCTTGTATTCCTTGTTCACCTTGTGGACCAGCTGGTCCTGTAGCGCCAGTTGCGCCAGTTGCTCCTGTTGGTCCAGTTGGCCCAACTATTTGTCCAGCATCTGTCCAACTAGTTCCATTCCAAACATAAAGATTTCCATCTGCGTCTACAATCCAGGAATCTCCAATAGTGTTTCCACTTGAAGGTAAATTAATAACTGCAGCAACGCTACCTTTTAATGTGACTGATGCCCCAGCCTGTCCTTGTGGTCCCGTCGGACCTTGTGGTCCAGTTGGTCCTGTAGCGCCAGTTGCTCCTGTTGCTCCTTGTATTCCCTGTATTCCTTGTGGACCAGTTTCTCCTTGTGCACCAGTAGGGCCAGTAGCTCCTTGATTACCAGTTCTAGTAACAACAAATAACATATTGCTATTATTTGTTGGAATAGATGTAGAACCAGAAACATATGCTACTGGAACCTTATAATATCCAGAAGCGGAAGTTACTGATCCATTAATTGCAAAAACATAATTCCTAGATTCTGACTCACCACTTATTACTATATGTCCCTTTATTGGAGAGCTTGAATCATCCCAGCTTCCCAACCAGTCAAACTGTGATGCAGATATTTTATCTGTATTGCTTATATAAATGTTTGTAACAGTTAGTGGAACTGCACTATTAAGTTTAA
>Ga0315903_10011265_pt1 | contig 10550 bp, 6 predicted proteins | sample LakEriMetagenome_7_FD_203524 | JGI IMG/M metagenome (GOLD analysis project Ga0315903, IMG submission 203524) | Freshwater fungal communities from buoy surface, Lake Erie, Ohio, United States - Buoy 2 MA119 | ecosystem: Environmental > Aquatic > Freshwater > Lake | place: USA: Lake Erie, Ohio... | reverse complement strand
CCACGCTGCCGGGGGCATCGAGCAGGTCATCGGTGAGCACCACCGGCCGGGGCCAGCTGCGGCTGAGGGTGAGGGTGCCGATCTCGCCGTCGATCGCCATGGTTCAGAACCGGCCGCTCATGTCGCCGTTGACGGTGAGGGAGAGGGAGCAGGAGATGAGCTCCCGCACCCGGACCGGGGTGCCGAGAGAGGCGGTGAGGACGTCCATGGTGAAGTCGCCGCGCGCGGAGCCGCGACGGGTGACGATGCGCAGGGTGTCGACCTCGTCGTTGTCGTTCCAGATGTTGTTCGCCATCGCCACCGCAGCGGCGTTGTCTGGGTCGTAGAGGAGGGTGCAGCTGATCTGCGACTCGCGCATCCCCTTGGTGCTGGTCGTGGCCACCTGGCCCACGCCTGTGGTGGGCAGGATGTCACGGGAGACGGAGACGCTGACGTCGGTGATCTTGCCCACCAGGGAGCCGTTCCAGTAGACGTCGCTCTGGGTGGTGTTCCTGACGCCCATCCCTGTTCAGCTCATGACCACGCCAGCAGGCTAGGCAGGCCCTAGTCTTGCTCCCCACCACCGGAGCCTTGCCCCCCACCACCGGCGGCGGCCGGGCTGTTCTGCAGCCGGGCCTGTAGCTGCACGGGCAGGGTGCAGCGGTGGCGGTAGGTGTGAGAGGTCCGCGGGGTGGGGGCGCCTTGGCCGAGGGGCCAGTACCAGCGCAGGCCGGCGCCGGTGGTGACCGACTCAATGAAGGCCTTGTGATCTGCCGTCACCCCGGTGAACAGGATGTCGGGCAGCGTCAGGGGCAGCAGGCCGGAGTAGCTCTGGTGGAAGGTGGCCAGGATCTCGGTGGCTCGATCGGTGGTGATGTTGCCGAACTCCAGCTCCAGCGCTCCACCGACGGCGACGGTGCTCCACAGCCGATGGTCTTCGATGCCGGCTTCTGACATCGCGCTGGTGACCGGATGGCGGGGCATGACGAACGCGAAGGCGGTCGGCTCGATGGCAGGGAAGAGGATCGTCACCCTCGGATCACCCAGGCGGTGGGCTCATCCCAGTCTGCAGCCAGCAGCAGGCGGCCAGCGTCATCAGTGGGCATCAGCAGCGCCTCAATCCGCTGCCGTCCGTCATCGGTAGGGCTGACGCGCATCACCCGAAAGGTGCGCACCTGGGGGGCTGCCGTGCGTGTCCACTGGCTGCCCAGCAGATTGCCCCTGGTGCCCCCATCGCTCACCACCAGGGGCTGGACTGTGGGCCCCGGCGGTGTGGTGCCATCCCAGGCCAGCACCTCATAGGAGCCATCCGCCAGCGGCTCACTGGCCACCAGCGTGCCGTCGGGCATCACCGCGCCATTGCTGTAGAGGTCCTCCAGCGTTTCGTCGTAGGCCACCGCGATGTGGTCCTCCGGCGCGACGGGGCGCAGCATGCCGGCATAGGTGGTCTCGAAGGTGATCGGGTCGCCCACCAGGCGGCGCCAGCGGATGAGGAACTTCGCCGCGTCGATCAGGTGCCAGCGGTTGGTGCAACTGTCCTTCAGGTCCAGCGGTTCGACCGGGTCGCTGTCGCTGGCGGTGGCCTCGCGGATCGTGATCTCACGCACCGTCGAGAACACACCAGGGGAGAGCATGTCATCGTTGCTGCGTTCTTCTCGGTACAGCCCGCTGACCTGGATTGGCCGCCGCTGGTCGTCGTCGCTGGTGGTGCTCCGAAACGTACCCTTCTTGATGTTGGCTGCGGTGAAGAGATCAACGATCTGCACCGGATCGAAGGAGAGTGTGGGCTTGAAGTAGAACTGCCCATTGAGCTCGTAGAAGGCGAGCAGGTGAAACCCTGCCTGATCTGCCGCCCACTGCCTGAGGTTCTCCGGCTGGGGCAGGGTGCCATCAAAGAAATACCGCCTGGAAAAGCACCACTGTGCCGCGGCCAGAAAACTGGGGGCGTTGATCTGTTCGGCAGACACGTCCAGGCCGGCGCCAAAGTCCGGGCTGGTGGCCAGCCTGGTGAAGATGTCGGGCAGCAGGTGGGTGGGCCCATCGTTCTGCTCGATGTAGCGCTCGCAGATGTGGCCGCCGATCACCTGGGCCGAGAGCTGATTGACGCTCTGGAGCTCCAGCGCCGATCGTGCATTGAGCCCCACCACGGCCATCGCTCTGTAGCTGGGGGCCGTGGCGTTGGACTGGATGATGTTGACGTAGGCAATCTCGTGCTCGGGCCCCTGGCCCGCCGTGGTCTGGATCTCGTCGTAGACAAAGACCTCGGCCAGCTTGCCCCATGGATCGGTCATGGCATTGCCATCGCTCCAGCCCAGGCCGAGATCCTGCTCGGGTTCGATCGATTTCAACGAGAAGCGGCTAGCCGATCGGGTGAAGGGGGCCACGCCGGCGTAGCGAGCGGTGCAGGCGCCATCGACAACCGTTTGCAGGTTGGGCATACGGCTGTCCAGCACCGCCAGCTGGCCGGTGGCGGTGCCTGAGCGGATCTCCCAGCCGCTGATGGGCTCGAGTCGGATCTGGGCGCAGCGGGCACCGGCAGGGAGCTCCAGCTGAACGCTGTTGTGCTGGGCCTGCTGGGTCAGCCCCCGGATGGCGTAGAGGGTGGGCAGCACCACAAAATCGGCCGCGCCTTCTGGCCGGTAGCTGAAGCGGATGAAGCTGTAACGCTCCTCAGAAAACCCCCGTGTCGTGCTCTGGTATATGGCGATTTCCAGGTTCTCGCCAGCCGACAGGATTTCCCCCCCTTTCTCGCCGCCAGCCAAGCGGTTGATCTCCTTGATCGTTGGTGCCTGGCGGAGGTTCGTGAAGCCGCTGCCACGGATCCCCACCGTGCTGCGCAGTCCGATCTCCACCACTCGCACCGGCCGGCTGAGCGTGAAGTCGGCAATGGCGCACCGGTGCAGGTGCCCTCGGCTGGTGCCGGTCTCATACCTGGGCCCGGCACTCACCGCTGTCCAGTCCCAGTTCATGCCGCTGGTTACCCTCATCGGGAAGATTTGATCCCCGGTGGTGTCCGGATCGATTTCATCCAGGGGCGTCACAAACACCACGCCAGCACGCACCACGCGGAATCGGGCGGTGATCGAAACGCCGTTGCCAAACGGTTGATTGTCCGCGTCGGAGCTGAACGCCGCATCAGAGGGCGTGCGCTGCTCCAGCACCGCCAGACAGCTGCCGCACTTGAACAGCTCGCCCACCACCAGGGCGTCATCCGCACTGCGCTGGCGAGCGCTGATCGCCGCTCCCACATCGGAGCAGGTTTCCGTGTGGTCAGCCCCCCCGTCGGTGTTGGTGCTGTTGAACTTCAGCGTGGTCAGGGCGTCCGAGCTGTCGGAGAGCAGGAAGTCGAAGGTCGCTCCCACGCTCAAAGCCGCGATGCCGTTGGTGACGCCGGTGGAGGTGGCGATCACGCCGCTCCGGCCTGACCACACATATTTCGCCTTCCATGTCGCCCCCATGGCCACTGGATCATCGATCGGATTGATCCGCTGGTCGCCGTCGTCGCCTGTCGGGTATGCGGCGAACTGGCGTGTGGGGCGCAGCTGAGGATTGATCCGGTAGCCGAGGCTGTTGCCGATCGTGTTGTAGAGGCCGCAGGCGGTGTTGTTGCTGGGTCGGGCAGTCGCGCAGGCATCGGGGCGGATCACGCCGCCGGTGCTGCGCACCTGGAACACATCGCCACCGCCGGCGTTCTCCATGTTGCCGATGTCGTTGGCGGCCAGGCGGCCGGCGATGCGATCGGTGGATCGGATCCTTCCCCCACCCAGGCGCGCATAGAGGGTGATGCGCGCCGCGGCCTCGTTAGCCCCGGCGGTGCCAAGGTCGTAGGACCGCACGGGGTTATTGCCCAAGGCGAAACCAGCAGGGTCGATCTCCGCCATCGGGCCCTCACCCATCACGTAACAGCCGCTGAAGAGCTGCGACCCGCCTAGGCTGGAGAGTTTCGACCACACCACGCCGAGATCGACGCGGCAGCCGCCGTACCACCCTTCGGGGCGGCCGTTGAGGGCCGGCAGATACTCCCGCCGCGCAAAGGTGATCGGGATCACGCTGCCGAGCCGCGCCACCTCCTGGATGGAGTCGAAGCCCGGCCGTGGCGAATACCGAGCCCCGTCGGAGATGTTCTCTCCCTGCTGCTGGCTGCTGATGACCTGGCCAGGCCGCCGCGGCTTGGGCGCCAGCAGGGAGGAGAGGACCGTGTAGCCGACCGAGAGGATGGTGGTCACCAGCGAGATCACACCCAGCGCCCCGGACGCGCAGGTGGCCACCGGCGGGTTCCGCTCGAACTCCCTCGCCGCGGCCTGTTGCCGTTCAATCTGGTAGTGCAGCAGCTGGTCTTCGCTCCAGCCGAGCAGCTCCGCCAGGTAGGCGTCACCAGGGAGGGGGCGGGGATGGCGGGTCACAGGATCAGTGTGGGCGCAGCCGTTACGGGATCTGGGGGCAGGAAGCGAAACCAGCGGCTGATCTGGCAGACCCCCAGCGGCCGCCAGTGCACGCCCTGCCCCTGGCAGGTGGTGAGGATCCCCCCGGCAACGCAAATCCCCAGGGCGATCGGCTCACCGCCGGCCAGCAGCGCCACGTCGAGGGGCATCGCGCCAGGCACCTCGCTGCTGATGGTGGGGAGCTCTTCGAGCAACGGCCGCCAACGGCCGCGGCCCGCAGCCTGATACCACTCGCGCTTAACCGCCGGGCGGGGGGCGTCGTACAGGGCGAGCACAGCAATGGTGAGCCGCAGGCAGTCGGTGCCGCCGTGGCGATCGGGGTCTCCCCCCCACCGGTACGGCAGGCCGATGTAGCGCACCCATGGGGCGGTTTGTGGCATGAGGGTGGAGGGCATCAAAGGAAGATCTGGCCGGTGTCGGGCACCTGGCCCACCAGCTCGGTGGTGAGTCGTCGGCGCGGGGCATCGCCGCGGATCGCATCCAGCGGTGATGTGAGCGTGACGGTGATGGTTTCGCTCCGCTCGATCGGGCCCAGCCGCCACAGGTGACGGGACAGCAGCCGCACATCGCTGCTGGTCTGGGTATCGCAGAGCATCACATCGGCCCGCAGCTTCCACTGATTGGCGCGGGCCTCGGCGAGCACATTGAGCGCCAGCTGGTTGCGGTTCAGCGCCAGCCGGCCCTGGGAGCGATCACCACCACGGGCACCGGCCGAGTCGGAGATGCGAAAGGACATGAAGGTGTGCGGCCGGCCGTCATAGGTGCGGGTCAGGCCCACGAACAGGTTCTGCCAGGCGTAGCCGGGCACCGGCGTCCCATTGGCCTGGAAGCTGATGTAGGCGCAGATGGCGATCATCAGCGCATCCCCAGGCTGCGCTGGATCGAGGGGTTGTTTCGCATCCCGTCGTAGGCCGAGTCACGGCCCGCTTCCGCCGCCGCCGCCGCGGCCTCCCGCACCTGCTCCACGGTGGCGTACTCCACCCCGTTGATGACCTGGGTTTCGAGGCTGAGGCGCAGCGAGGAGCTGCGGGCAACGCCACCGCCCGGGCCGCCGCCGGCAGGGCCTCCCACCGCCATGCCGCCGCCGGCGCCGGGGGAGGCCTTGAGGAACGGGATCCCGAGACTGCCACCCCCACCGGCGGACCGGGTCGAACCGGCACCCATGAACGGCACGCCGAGGCTGTCGCCGCCGCCATCGGCCACCGCAGCGCCACCGCCGGGCGTCCGCTGGAATGGCACCCCCAGCGCTTGGGTGAGGGCCCGGTTGGAGTAGATCTTCCCTCCGGCCTTGTTGAACCGCACGATCTCCGCGTTCTTCTCCCCCACCAGGTAGTCGAGCCCGTACTTCACCTCTCCACCGCCGGCGAGGCCTGGTGTGAAGGCGCTGGAGAAATTGGGGATGCCCGTCAGGGCGGGGATGCCGAAGTTGAGGCCCATGGCGCCACCGAAGCCGCCGACGGCTTGAAGGATCGTGGCCCCGATCCCGAAGGGGTTGCTACCGAAGGTCGTCGCCGCGGCCCCTGTGCTGCCGTTGCCGATCAGGGTCTTGCCGGCCTCCATCAAAACCCAGGCGGCCTTCGTCAGATCGCCAGCCGCTCCCTTCAGGGCAAGGGCCTCCACGTCCACCCCGGTGATGGCCTTGAACAGGCCCTTCTGCATCTCCGCCAGCAGCGGATTCAGCAGGGCGTCGAGGGTGGCCTGCATCAGCTGCTGACCAGCCTGCGACAGGGCGCTGACCACCGCCTGCTTCACGTCCCCACCGTTCAGCAGGGCCTGCATCGCACCGGACAGGCTGCCGCTGATGCCTCCACTCACCGCATCACCAGCGGCCACTCCCAGCTGGCCCCGGGGGGTCCGCATGATCTCGGCGGTCAACAGGGCCTTGCGCTGCTCGAACTCGAACTGGGCCCGCTCCGCCAGTTGCTGCTCGGTGATGTTCTCCTTCTCCAGGGCCTGGGCATCCCCCAGCTTGGTCAGCCAGGCCAGCAACTCCTGCAGAACCTTGGTGAGCTGCGTTTCCTGCTGCGCATTCGTCTGCAGGGCCTGCTGGATGGCCTGGGCCTCGTTGGCGGTGCTGGTCACGCCGCCGCCGCCGCCGCCGCCGATGTTGCCGCTGCCCAGCACCGAAGGGGCCACGGCCCGGGCCTGGCCCATGTATTGCTTGTAGCGGCCGTCGGTGTACGCACCCCAGGCGCTGATGCCCTGGCTGTCGAAGATGCTTTTCGCCACCCTCGCGTTGGTGTTCAGGTCCAGGAGGGCGTCGTTGTTGGCCAGCCCGAACTGCCGGCGCCGCTGCGGCCCCATCCCGCCGAGCATGTTGATCTGCCAGGCCCCGTAGCTCAGGTCACCGGTGGCCGGGTTGTTGTTGATCTCCCGGGGGTTCCCCGAGCTCTCCGCCATCCCGATGGCCGTCATCCGGATCAGGTCCTCACCCGTGAAACCTGCCGCCCGGGCCGCCTGCATGTACTTCAGCAGCTTCGGGTTCGTGTTTGGCGGGGGCAGCACCGGGGCCGCTGGGGCTCCCGCGGCAGCAGCACCGCCCAGAACGTTAGCGCTTGGCCGCACAAAATACCCACTCTTGAAATGATCAAGATCGGGATAGTTGCCTACACGAAGCCCCCTGGCACGCGACTGGTGAAACACATTATTACCACCAGTGTAAACGCCAACGTGGGGAGTGTCACCAGGACTGCCAGTCGCCACAATATCGCCCGCTCGCAATTTGCTCCAATCACGCATCACCGTTCCCGCCTTCCGCACCGTATCCGCCCATGCAGTAACACCTGGCAGTGTTATCCCAAGCGACCGATAAAACTCCTTGACCGTTTCTGCACACATATTTGCGATTCCATTGAATCGGGCTGCACTCCTGGTCGCACTCTCCAGTTGGTCACTCGCTAAAGCGCCACCACTCCCCAGCCTCGGCACACTGCTGGCCCCCGCCACCTGCTGGCTGAGGGCGTCCCGCTGCTGGCTCAGCCCCAGCCGGCCAAGATCTGCGACCAGCTGGGCCCGCTGAATCGCCAGGGCCACCTGCTGCCCGCGCAACTGCAGCTCCTGGATCCGCGCCTCGCTCTTCTCCCGCATCTGCTGCACCTCCAGCTGGCGGGTCTGCAGCTGGTGTTCCCGCTGCATCTGCTGCTCACGGGCGTCATAGAGGCGCTTCTGCACCTCGGCCGCGGTCTCCATCCCGCTCACACCGGCGGCCGCGGCCGCGATCTGGGCCTCGATCACCGACGCCGTGCCGCCACCGCTGCGGGCCCGCTCCTGGGCCGCCTGCACCTCCTCGAGCCGCTGCGCCGCCTGCACCTCCGCCTTGGCACGGGTTGCGGCCAGGTCGGCGCGGGCCTTCTCGATCCGGCCCTGGCGGTCCTGGAGGGTGAGCTGGAGGTTGATCTGCTCGGTTTCCGCCTCCAGCTTCTGCTTCTTCTCGTTCTGCAGGTTGGTGGCGCGGGTGAGCTCGTTGGTGATCTTCTGCTCCGCGGCGCTGATCTGTGCCATCAGGGCCTGCTGCTCCCTGGTGTACTGGGCCGACTGCCCCTGGATGTCGAGCTGCTGCTCCTGCAGGCCCAGCCGCTGGGCCTCCAGACCGTTGATGGTGCCCAGCTGGGCTTCGGCCTGGAAGGCCAGGCGCAGGGCCTCCCTGGAGCCGGCCAGCTTGGCATTGTTGCGGGTCTGCTCTGCCGCCAGCACGTTCAGCTCCCTGGTGGCGGTCATGTACTCCGGGCTGCCGTACTTCGTGTTTCCGCGGACCTTCAGCACCGCCTGGGTGGCGTTTTCCACCTTCACCTGCTCGGCCCTGGCCTCGGCCAGTTGGATCTTCAGCTGCTCCTGCTGGATCTTGATCTGGGTCTGCTGGATCGCCATCTGCCGCTGCTGCAGCTCCTTCTCCGTCTGGAGGATCCCCCGACGCTCAGCGATGGCCTCCCTCTCCTGGGCGAGCTTGAGGTCGGCGAGACGGGCCTCAGCGGCGCCGCGGGCCTCAGGGGAGGCGGCCACCTGCACCCCCAGCTCGTAGCTGCGGCCCACCAGGGCCCGGCGAGCGTTGCCCACGGCGGCCATCGCTTCGGCGATCTCCTTCTGCTTGTTCATCAGGGTCACGCCCTGCTCCAGCGCCTTGATCTCGTTCTGGTAGGCCTTCTGCTTGATGTCCGACCAGACCTTGGAGATGTTCAGCGCACGCTGGGAACCGGTGCCCAGCCGGTTGTTCATCTCCTCGATCTGGTTGGCGATGTTCGGCAGGAGCTTGAGGCTGCGCAGCTCTACCTCATCGGTGAGGCCGGTCTGGAGCTTGTACCGGTCCCGCATGTCGTTCTCGGCGGCCTGGATCTGCTCATCGGAGGCACCCCGCAGCTTCATGCCGGTGCGCAGGCCGGCGAGGCTGGTGTTGAGCACCATCCGCGCCCACTTCTGGTTGAAGGCATCGATCGCACCACTCACCTTGTCCAGGCCGGTGAACATCTGATCGAAGAAGCCAGATACAGCGTTGGTGTTCGTGTCGTTCCACACGTTCATCATCGCCTTGATCGGGTTGATCAAGGCCCCAAAGGCTTCGGCCAACAGCCCCACCACGCGAGCCACAAACTCCACCGTTCGCGCCACTCCGGTCAGCAGTGGCATCAGGCCGGCACCCATCACGGCCGTGACCGTCCCGACCACATCCATGACGATCTGCCCCACCGAGGAGGCCGCCGCGCCGATCGAGGTCAGGATCGACACCACTGGGCCGAACAGCTTGAGCACCGGGCCCACCGCTTCCGCGATCGACTTGAAGAACCCGGTGAAGCTGCCCTGCAGGTTCTTGAAGGTGACCAGGATCGACTGCATCATCGTCGCCGTGTCCCGCTCCAGCGGCTGGCCGGCCTCTGAGGAGATCGCCTGGTTGACGTCGTCGAAGTTGCTCTTCACGTTGGCCAGGCTGAGGGCCAGCACCTTCTGCCCCTCGTAGAGCTTCTCCAACTTCTTCATCAGGAAGTCGTAGTAGGTGCCCTGCGCCTGCTGCTGCCGCACATCTTCCCCGCTGATGCCCAGCTTCTTGGCCAGCATCGCGTCAGGCCCGATGTTGCCCATCATCAGGGCGTTCACCTCACCCCGGAGCTGGTAGCCAGGCACGCCAAGGGTGTTCATACCGGCGGCGATCCGTGTGGCCAGCTTGGCCGCGTTCTCCGTGGTGCCCTTGGCCCCGAGGCTGCTGATGTTGCTGAGGACGATGTTGAAGCCCTCGTAGATCTCCCCGGCCGTTGCCCCGCTGATGTTGGCGACCTCCTGCTGGATCCCCTTGTATTCCTTGAGGATCTGGCTGCGCACCATCTGCATCTGGCGGGCGGTGCCCTCCACCAGCTTCCCGTCCGGGCCGAGGATCGCGAACGACTGCGCCGCGAAGATCCCGGCCTCCGCCACTTGTTTGTTCAGCCGGCCGGCCTCTGCCGAGAGCTGCTGCAGGGGGCCCAGCACGGCATTGATCGCCCCGGCCATCCCCCCGAAGATCGCCTGCACGCCGGCGGCCGCCAGGCCCAGCTGGCTCAGCATCGGGATGGCCTTGCCGGCCATGCCCAGCAGGCCGCCCAGGGCGCCGCCGGCACCGCCGAACCCACCGGCACCACCAGCGGCGCCGGCCGCCTGGCCCGCACCACGGAGCTGCTCCTGCAGCGCCTTGAACGCTTCCCCGTCGCCCTGGGCGGCGCCGCGCATCCGCTCCAGGGTCTTGAGCAGCCCCTCGTAGCCGCGTTGGGTCTCCGGCGATGGCGGCGGGATGTTCGGAGCAGGGATGTTCGTCCCCCGCCTCTCCATGTCGGCGATCACCTGCCGCATCCGCGCCAGGTCCCGCTCGAGCGGCTGCATGTCGCCGCGCAGGGTCAGCGTGGCTGTCCCCAGGCTGTACTCGCCGCCGCCGCCGCTCTGGGTCAAGACCTGCGCATCCCTGCTTGGGGTCAGTCTGAGTCCGTGACGATCAGAACCCGCTGCGCTCCAGCTCGGCCAGGGCCAGCACCAGCACCCGCTGGGGCATCTGCCCGTTGCTGATCAGCCAGCGGATCACGCGAGCCGTCTCCTCCGTGATCCTGGCGTTCTTGCCCGGGGCGTCGATGATCTTGAACGGCAGGAAGGCGTCCTGGCCCCGGGCCTTGTTGC
>Ga0315903_10011262_pt1 | contig 10553 bp, 9 predicted proteins | sample LakEriMetagenome_7_FD_203524 | JGI IMG/M metagenome (GOLD analysis project Ga0315903, IMG submission 203524) | Freshwater fungal communities from buoy surface, Lake Erie, Ohio, United States - Buoy 2 MA119 | ecosystem: Environmental > Aquatic > Freshwater > Lake | place: USA: Lake Erie, Ohio... | reverse complement strand
AAAGGTAACTGAATCGCCTGATCTGCTGCCATTTTTATATCCGCTAAATGTAATCAGAAACCAATCGCTGTCGTTTCCGGTAACACCTCCGAATTTTTTAGCAAACATATCACCGTTTCGCATGCTAAATGTTGCATATGTACTATTTGTAACTCTCACCGCTATCGGGCGTATAGGGTTGCCATTCGTTTTAATGACTGCATTGGCCTGTCCCATCACATAGGTTGGTGAATTGTAGCCGGAAGCAGTTATTGCACTATACAGATTTGTATAGCCTGCTGTAGTTGAATCTCTTTTGGTACTAATGGCAAAGCCTTCACTCCAGAAACCCCCGAATGACGTGTCGTACGCATTGGAAAAAACTACTCCCAGTGTATCGAATCCCACCCATGTGGTATCTAATGCTTTGCTTGCGCCATCATTAAACGTATCGGACGGAAGAATAAAATTTTCAAATGTAACGGTTGATTGAGCACCTGCTGACAAGGTGAGAAGTGCGCCTGAAAGAATAAGTAGTTGTTTTTTCATGTAGTTGATGTTTAATTAAAGTGTATAGGATATAGTAAACTGGTAATTGCGACCGGGCATAGGCCTGAATGGCATAATCGTGTAAGCCTGATTGGTTAAATTAAATGCATGCCATGTAAGTGCAAACTGATGTAATTTCCGGTATATTCTGTAAGTAACAGCTGCATTTGTCGTGTGATATGCATCAGCCGATTGCGAATTATCGGTAGTGATGTACCGCATGCCTGTGTACTGATGCGATAGAGCTATGCTCACCAATCGGTGTTCGATAGAAAGCTGATGCTGATGCGTGAGCCGTGGAATAAAGATAACATATTTATCGGCTGAGTTGTCGCCCGGCCTTATCGATTCTTTATTTTGTGCATGCGTGTAGTTCATCTGAATGTTCCATACTGCCCGAATGCCATTCGCTAAATTTACAGCTGCACGGCCATAAAATTCTGCACCTTGTGTATATGTTTTTCGTGCATTTAGCGGTTCAGGATCCATGCCTCTCATCAGCCAGATAATCTGATTAATCATGAGTCGCTCAAAATAATTTACCCCAACCTCGGCCTGTGCATGCGACCAATGATTGAGTATGCGAAATCCTACATCTCCGTTCCAGCCCGACTCGGGCAACAGTTGACTATTGCCGTACGGTTGCCAGTACATTTCATTCAATGTTGGAAGCCTGTATGAACGTGCCACATTACCTGTTAGTTTCAGTTTTTTATGCAGCTGAAATTCTACTCCCAGAGCCGGCATGAAAGGCACACGTCTGCCATCAGCCAGTTCTATTCGACCGCTCTGATGGATGCGTAGGCGATTACTGTTGTATGCGGCTGAATAGTACCATGCTGCTCGGTTCAGTTCTTTTGGCGAATGGTATCCACTATTTTCGGCTCGTGCAAACGTGTAGTGCAATCCGGATTGGAACCTCAGTTTTTGTCCGATTTTTTGGATGAATTCAACCTCACTCACCCACGTCACAGCATTCATACTGCTTTGAATTCCGCTTGATTGTTTGGTGTAATTCAGCTTATCGTTAAACAGGGCAGTTCGGGCAGCTACCATTCCTGTTTTGCGTTTCAGGTTCCAGTTAAGCGCAGTACGCAGTGCATAATCCGTTTGTCGAGCATCCGATGCAGGCTCGGTCATGGCTGAAGGCAACTCCATATTCTGCTGTTGCCACCAAGTATTGAGCTGAAGTGTTTGCGTGGAAGAAATGCGCCATAACTGATCGGTTGTAACCACCCAGTGGAGTTGTTGAGCATTGGCCATACGTTGTGTGGGGTTGCCGGGTAAGGATGTGTTGGCAAAAGAAAAATCGTTGCGGCTGCTCAATCGCATTGTTTTGGCACGTATCGCATATTTCCCTGTTGAATATCCTAAAGAAATGAATTGTCTGTTAAAACCGTAGTTGCCTAGTGTAAATGCAGCTTTCGTGTTCCATGATTTGTCAAAACTTAATCGGGTATTTAACAGCACACAACCACCCACAGCACCGCTCCCGAAAAGCGCTCCGTTTCCTCCTGTTTGTAATGTAATATCATCTACCCAATCAACCGGGAACAGGCTTAAGTTGAACAGCCCGAGTACATGACTCTGCAAATTAAATCCATTCCACAATACAGCAGTTTGTTCAGCTGTAGATCCCCTAAGAGATACAGTTGCCGCTGTCCCATATCCGTAACTTCGTACCACGGCCGGTGTAGTATGTGCCAACAAATCAGCCAGACTCATGGTGTGGTAGATGTTGCGTATACTGCTGTCTATATAAATACTTCTGTAGCCGGCACGGTATTGCTGAAAGCGGTGTGCCTGTATCTGTACCTCGGCCAGCGAGTCGTGCAGCTGGGCCTGTGTGGCTGATGCAGCCAGTAAAGTACAAATGGTATATACAATCCGCATGTTCATTTCAGTAGTACATTAACATGCAACAAACGGATAACGGCAACAAAACGAAAATACAAAGGCCTACAAGGCTACTGTTTTCTCATTTGGCTTTTTTTCCCGAAAGCTACATGATCTATTTTGCATGAGGCAGGTCTTCTGACTTTCCTTTTTTACCGGGCTGCCTTCCCATCAGCCTAAGGCAGACAGTGGCGAAAGTTGCTCGGTAAAGTGATGCACAAATAGTGCAACAAGGTTACAGCAGCGGGTACTGTTCAGGATTTTCACCTGATTCCCTTTTCATTCTGAATACATGCAAGCGTGAATTCAGAAACCAAATGCACTACAAATATAGAATTTGTTTACTATTTGTATAACTTTGGTTAAACATCCACACCGATAGCCCTTTGCTATAGCTATCTAAAAAATATATCCACATCAGAACAAATCACACACTTATGACACCATTGACAAAGAAACTACAATCCGTATTTTCAGCCCATGCCAATCAAGTCAAGGCTGCTGAAATGAGCCGGTACATGAAAAATCATTTTCCATATTTCGGCATCAGTAAACCCGAACGTGCCCGCATACAAAAGCCGTTTATTGAAGAATGTAAGCAATTAAAAGGAACAGAACTCACACTATTAGCGCGCCAGCTTTGGACATTGCCGCACCGTGAATTTCAGTATACGTGTATGGATATGCTTGATGCTACACGAAAAGCGGCAGACGAAACTATGCTGAATGTGTATGTTGATCTAGTGACTGAAAAGTCGTGGTGGGATACTGTAGATATACTAGCCTCAAATTTGATTGGCAAGTACTGCCAGCCAAACCATACTCCGTATAAGTCCATGTTTGTTAAATTTTCAAAGCATGAAAATATCTGGTTGAACCGAGTGGCTTTGTTGCATCAGTTAAAATACAAACACAACACGGATGAAACCCTATTAATAGCCTGTATATCCCATTGCAAGCATAAAAAAGAATTCTTCGTGCAAAAAGCAATCGGGTGGGCACTGCGCCAACATTCACGGGTGAATCCGGTATTTGTCGCGAACTATTGTAGTAAATATCCACTAAGTAACCTGGCTAAACGTGAGGCCATGAAGCTCATCACCTCTGCTTAACTTGATACAGTATGACAAAAAAACTTTTACTTCTTCACGGTGCGTTGGCAACCCGACATCAGTTTGATAACCTATTGCCTGAACTGAATACTTACATACAAGCAGATGCCATCAATTTTACCGGTCACGGTGGATTACATATACCTATTCACGGCTACTCGTTTAAAGCATTTGCTCACGACATACTGAATTATGCAGATACGCATGGCATAGAACGAATTAACCTGTTCGGCTATAGTATGGGAGGTTATGCAGCGTTCTATTTTGCCAGGCTTTTTCCCGATCGTGTCAACCGCATCATGACATTGAATGTGAAATTTAACTGGGATCCGTTAACTATTGCCCGTGAAACGGCATTGCTGGATGCAGAGAAACTGACTACCAAAGTACCGGGTTATGCCAATCAACTTATGATGCAGCACGGAGTAAATGTGTGGAAACAGGTGCTGAGCAGCACAGCCGATATGATGCAATCGCTTACCCGCGATATTTTGCTTACCGATACCGATTTTAGTCAATTGAATATTCCTGTGTTGCTGTCCGTGGGCGACCGCGATACTACTGCCAGTTTGCAGGATACGCTTCGCATATACAAGTTGCTTAAAAACGCACAACTGTGGGTTTTGCCCGGCACATCACATCCGCTTGAGCAGGCAGATGATAAAGCACTGCTGCATCAGCTGATTCGCTTCTTTACAGATTAACTCTTGGAACCAATCAGCAGGGTTATTTTTCCTGCACTTCGTACATATCAAGCCTGCGGTCTTTCCAGTTCAACACCGTTCCGGTATTACGCGCACGTTCAATGTCGGCCAGGTCAAGGTCGGCAATTACTACTGTTTCTATATTGGTACTGCACTCACCGGCAACAGCATCGGGAGGAAAGGCAAAGTCGCTGGGAGTATAAATGCCGGATTGTGCGTAGTTGATATCCATGTTTTCAACAGATGGAATATTGCCAATGGTACCTGCTGTAGCTACATAAATCTGATTTTCGATGGCCCTTGCCTGAGCACAGAGTTTAACACGCAAGTAACCGTGCTTTTCATCGGTTGAAAAGGGAACGAAAATAATTTTTGCTCCTTTCTGACAGGCCACTCGTGCCATTTCCGGGAACTCAATATCGTAGCATACATTGATGGCTATTTTTCCGCAATCGGTATTAAACACCCGAATTTCATTGCCAGGCCGCACTCCCCACCATTTCGATTCGTTGGAGGTAATGTGAATTTTGTATTGCTTGTCGAACGTGCCGTCACGCTTAAACAGGTAAGAGATATTGTACAAGTTATCGTCCTCAATTTGCAGGTGAGTGCCGGCAATGATATTGATATTGTATTCCAGCGAAAGACGTGAAAATAACTGCAGGTAATCTTCGGTGTACTTGTCCAGTTTACGAATACTGTCTTCAGGGCTCATGCCTTTGTAATCGTGCAGCGACAACAGTTGTGTTGTAAACAACTCGGGAAAGAGAACGAAATCTGATTTGTAGTTTGAAGCCACATCGGTGAAGTATTCGCACTGCTGTGCAAACTCTTCAAAGTTGCGCACTTTACGAAGTTCATACTGAATGCAGCACACCCTTACCTTTTTCATGATTACACTACGTTCGCGGCTGGTTTCCGGAACATAATCGAGGTTTATCCACTCCAGCAGAGTTGCATATCCTTCGCTGTCGTGGTCATCGGGCAGGTAATCTTTGATGATGCGCTGTATGGTAAATCCCTGCGAGAGCTGAAAGGTAAGCACAGGGTCTTTAATCTTCTTTTCTATCACCCGTTTTACATAGGCACGTATACCGAACTTGTGCGAATACTTATGATAATTGGGCAATCGGCCACCGATAAGAATGCGCGACAGGTTTTTATCCACACATAAATTACGCCTCATTTCGTACAACCTTCGACCGATTTTCAAACCCTGATAATCGGGGTGTACCATCACTTCAATACCGTACAGCGTATCGCCATCTTCGTCATGATTAGTAATGTAACCGTTGTCGCAAATTTCTTTCCACGTGTGGTCATCGTCATAGTCGTCCCAGTTAATGATGAGGCTGGTAGCCGAACCTACAATTTTACCTTCGTACTCAATCACCTGCATGCCTTCGCGGAATGTGCGGTATTGACTATCGAGCATTTCATAGCTCCAGGGGTCGTTATCGGGGAAACATATTTTTGACAACTCAATGATTTCATCAAAATCATGGCGTTCGGCTATACGTTCAATTAATTTGGGTTTTCGTGACGAGCGGGTTTTCATGCAATCGTGAATAAGATGCACAAAGGTAAACAATTGGAACAACTCTAATTTTTTAGCGGCATTCACTACCTTGCGCCCAAACATTAACCTTCATGGAGCTAAAAAATACAATTGAACAAGCCTGGGAAAACAAGGAGCTGCTGAAAACAGACGAAACCAGGCATGCCATACGCGAGGTCATAGCTATGCTCGATAAGGGATTGCTACGTGTAGCCGAACCCATAGGAAATGGCTGGCAGGTGAATGAGTGGGTGAAGAAAGCGGTTATCCTGTATTTCCCCATACAGCAAATGAAGACACTTCATGCAGGTCCGCTTGAGTTTTATGATAAAATGGAGCTTAAGCAAAATTACGGTGAGTTGGGTGTACGCGTTGTTCCGCATGCAGTGGCCCGTTACGGAGCATTTTTGCAGAAAGGTGTAATACTTATGCCATCGTATGTAAATATTGGAGCTTATGTAGATGAAGGAACGATGGTAGATACGTGGGCAACAGTAGGAAGCTGTGCGCAAATTGGGAAGCACGTTCATTTGAGTGGTGGTGTGGGCATTGGCGGAGTGCTTGAGCCTGTGCAGGCTTCACCTGTAATTGTGGAAGACAATTGTTTTATTGGCTCACGCTGCATCGTAGTGGAAGGCGTGCGTGTAGGGCGAGAGGCAGTGCTGGGTGCAGGTGTTACGCTTACCATGAGCACAAAAATAATTGATGTTACAGGCAGCCAGCCTGTAGAGCATGTAGGCTATGTACCGGAGCGTTCGGTGGTTATACCCGGTAGTTACACCAAAACGTTTGCAGCCGGAACGTATCAGGTTCCCTGCGCACTTATCATAGGTACACGTAAAGAATCAACAGATAAAAAAACATCGCTGAATGATGCATTGCGCGATCACAGCGTGGCGGTATAAATAGTAGCAGGAATGAAAATCGGGTATGACGCCAAACGTGCATTCAACAACGGCAGCGGCTTAGGCAACTATGCACGCTGGCTTATTCGTTCAGTTGCTGCTGCGTACCCGCAACACGAGTTTTTTTTGTTTACTCCAACCATTCGTGAAGAATACCGCTCGTGTTTCAGTGATTTGAAAAACGTGCAGGTAATTTCACCAACAACTGCATGGGGTAAAACCTTTCACAGCCTGTGGCGTACTTACGCTATAGCACGTATGTGTACACGCTTAAATCTGGATGTTTACCATGGATTAAGCAATGAATTGCCGGCCGGCATTCACCGTTTTCTGGGCAAGAAAATGGTAACCCTGCACGATGTGATTTTTATGCGTTATCCCGGTTTTTATCCGATTACCGACCGTTTCTTTTACCGCAATAAGACTTCGTATGCCTTACATGAAGCCGATTCCGTAATCGCCATCAGCCGCGCTACCCAATCGGATATTATGCACTACTTCGGAGCCGATGAACATAAAATAACCGTGATAGGCATGGATTGCCATGCATCTTTCAGAACAGAACCTGAAGCGGAGAATATAGCACGTGTGCTGAGCAAATATGAACTACATACGCCATACCTACTAAATGTAGGTACACCCGAACCGCGCAAAAATCAATTGATGCTGGTGCGGTTGCTTAAGTCATTGAACAATCCAGCTGTAAAGCTGGTTCTTATTGGCAAACGTACAGCGTATGCCGATGAATTGATGAGGCTAGCGCACGAATTGCATCTTACTGACAGAGTACGCATGCTTCACGGTGTGCCTACTGCCGACCTGCCGGCTATTTACCGCAAGGCTTCGCTTTTTGTTTATCCATCGGGCTACGAAGGTTTTGGCATTCCATTGCTGGAATCGATGTGTAGCCATGTACCGGTTGTAACCTCAGCGGTTTCCAGTTTGCCCGAGGTGGTAGGACCGGCTGCAGTGCTTGTTCAGCCCAACGATGATGCAGCCATGAAACAAGCAATTGATCGTGTATTGGAAGATGAACCGCTTCGCTTGAAACTCATACAGGAAGGGCAAAAACAGTCGCAGCTTTTTTCTACAGAGGTATTAATTCCTCAGCTCATGAAGTTATATACATCGTAATAAGGTTTATTGTGGAAATAAAGGGTATGCTGTGTGCTGTCTTTAGTACTATTTTCGTGCATCAAGCAAAGGCCCATGGAAGATAAACCACGCATAAAAAAACGCAGAAAAATATCCTACCTGCCATCCATTGTCAGTATAGCTCTTGTACTGTTTATGCTGGGACTATTCGGCATACTCCTAATCAATGGCAATAAGCTTAGTATTCAACTGAAGGAGAACTTTCAGATAACTGTTTTTTTCAGAGCCGATAGCAAAGAAGAAGACCAGAACCGCGTGTTCAAACTATTGTCGCAATCGGCTTATACAAAATCAGCCCGATTCGTAAACAGTCAAGAAGCTGCACAGGTATTCTCACGCGAGATTGGTCAGGACTTTGTTCAGTTTTTAGGATTTAATCCATTACTGCCTTCTGTGGAGTTGCATGTAAAGTCAGACTTTGCCAACGCAGATGCCATAGCAAGCATTGAACGTGAAATTAAGCGATTCAGCGAAGTACAGGAAATTGTATATCAGCGGTTGTTGATCGATGAAATAAATAAAAATATACGGCTGTTATCATTTACCCTCATCGGGTTGAGCTTGATTTTTTTAGTAATCACCATTACGCTCATAAACAATACAATCAGGCTTAATTTATATGCGCAGCGGTTTATTATAAAAAGTATGCAAATGGTGGGAGCTACACACGCGTTTATCATTCGTCCGTTTATGTTGCGTTCGTTACTTCACGGGTTGTATGGTGGAGTTATTGCCTGCACCTTGTTGCTTTCTGTTTTGTATTCCATACCGCGCTGGCTCGATGGCATTGACAAGCTGTACGATGCCACACAATTTTTTTTATTATTCGGAGTTATTATACTTGCAGGTGTGGTCATCACCGTTGTCAGCAGCCTGATTTCAACCAATCACTACCTGCGTATGAAAATAGATGACCTGTATTAACAACCTTTAAATAACACAATCATGGCAGATAAAAAAATTTCTCTCAAAAAAACAGATAAGCCTGTGCAGGCCTCTGAATCAGCATTTCTGTTTTCACGTATAAATTACCTACTCATGCTGGTAGGTGTAGTGGTTATCAGCATTGGATTTATGCTCATGTCGGGTACAGAAGACATATTTAACACCACCAAACTTACAGTAGCTCCTATTGTGGTGGTTGTCGGTTTTGTGATCGAGGTATTTGCCATAATGTATAAACCCAAGGCCGAATAAGCACCATGAGTTTGCTGCAGGCTATTCTTGTAGCCATTATTGAAGGGCTTACCGAGTTTTTGCCCGTATCATCTACCGGCCACATGATATTGGCTACCTACATCATGCACATTCATAATCTTGAATTTGTAAAAACATTTGAAATTGTGATACAATTGGGGGCCATACTGGCTGTAGTGTACTTGTATTACAAACGCTTTTTGGTCGGGTTATCCATTTATTTGAAACTGGGCGTAGCTTTTTTACCAACCGGTGTAATCGGTTTTTTGGCCTACAAATCCATTAAAGCGTATTTGTTTAATCCCGTTACGGTAAGCGTATCGCTTATTATCGGTGGCGTGCTGTTAATCGTACTCGACAAATGGTCGGAAAAAAAGAAAAGTGCGTATGCTGATATAGCGGATATACGTTTTGTGGATGCCCTTAAAATTGGTTTTATCCAATGCGTGTCTATGATACCCGGAGTGTCCCGTGCTGCGGCTACCATATTTGGAGGCATATTATCCGGTTTCAATCGGGTGCAGGCAGCCGAGTTTTCATTTCTACTGGCTATACCTACCATGTTTGCTGCCTCCGGCCTCGACCTGCTGGAGTCTTACAAAACCATACAGGCCGAACAAATCAATTTACTGCTAGTAGGCGGTGCGGTAGCATTTATCGTTGCGTTGCTTGCAGTTAAAGCATTTGTTAGTTTCTTAACCCGCTATGGTTTCCGGCATTTCGGTTATTACCGCATTATTTTGGGATGCGTGTTTCTTGTTTATGCCTACTACAGCGGAATGCAGCTTACCGTTGATTAATGCTGCATGAAACCCGATTTTACCAACGGTGCTATTTTGCTTATTGATAAACCTATAGGCTGGACATCATTCGATGTGGTGAACAAATTGAGGTATGCACTGCTTAAGCATGTTCATCTTCAGCAAAAAAACGAGCCGGGAGTAAAACGGAAAATTAAAGTGGGACATGCCGGCACACTCGATCCGCTGGCTACCGGTTTGCTGATAGTGTGCGTGGGAAAGGAAACCAAAAACGTAGATACCTACATGGCCACCGAAAAAGAATATACCGGCACGTTCTATCTGGGAGCCACTACACCATCCTACGACCGCGAAACAGAAGTTGATGCAGAGTATGATTGTTCAGCAATTACAGCCGAACGTATTGCATCGGCAGCAGCGCAGTTTATAGGTGTGCAGCAACAAATACCACCGGTATTTTCAGCCATTAAGCAAGATGGGAAACGATTGTATCAATCAGCACGTGATGGAAAACACGTAGAGCCCAATCCGCGCACCATAGAAATTTTCGAGTTTGAAATAACCGGTATTCAAATGCCACTTGTGCACTTTCGTGTAGTGTGCAGTAAAGGCACATACATTCGGTCATTGGCACACGATTTCGGTAAGGCTTTGGGTGCAGGGGCCTATTTGTACGAACTCAGGCGTACACGTTCAGGTAATTTTCAGGTGAGCGATGCCATAGGCGTGGAACAGTG
>Ga0315903_10011261_pt1 | contig 10555 bp, 5 predicted proteins | sample LakEriMetagenome_7_FD_203524 | JGI IMG/M metagenome (GOLD analysis project Ga0315903, IMG submission 203524) | Freshwater fungal communities from buoy surface, Lake Erie, Ohio, United States - Buoy 2 MA119 | ecosystem: Environmental > Aquatic > Freshwater > Lake | place: USA: Lake Erie, Ohio... | reverse complement strand
CCAAGTGTTCGCCAATGATCGGCACAAAGATCGATTTGCCGTTCGAGGCTCGAAAGCTCGAGCTTGGCCTCTGCCAAGCGACGGTCTCCAGCGAGCGTTTTCATCTCTTGGTTGATCTCGCCTTGCCGCAGTTGCAACTGTCCGATCCGTTCCTCGGCTCCTGCGACACGCGTGGTGAGTGTTTCCCAGCGTTTCTCCAGTTCATGAGCGGGAGTGTTTTGAAGTATACGCTCAATCGCATCGTAGGATACGTGGCTTCCAAGCGTCGTTCGGATCCGCTGGTCGAGCCCAGCGATTTCATTCTCGAGCTGCTGGTGTTGCTGCTTGCGGCTCAAGAGCGCTTCGAGTTGTTCGAGCGACTCGACACCGATCTCAGCCAGATAGCTCTGACGCGAGCTGATGAGTCGCTCGACCGATCGCCGAAGGCCTTTGTGCTTCTTGGACAACTCTTCATCCTGAAGCTTCAGATCCTTGCGCTGCGTCAAATACTGCTTTTGCTGAGCCAAGGTGGTTATCAATTGCTGCAAGCGTTGCTGCGGAACTTCCACCGACAGATCGCTGGACTTGAAAGCCAACGCTTCCCTGGCAGTTTCTTTCGATGACGAAGTTTCCTTGCGTACAAGTTGCGAATCACCAACCGGCGATGCCAACGCAACTTGCATCTGTGTATGGAGCGCGTCGAGCTTCTGAAGGGTGCTCGTAAGTTCGATACGACGCTGCGAAAGTTCGTCAGATTGGGTGGTGAGTTTTTTACGCGTAATCAGCAGCGACTCATAGCCCTCGGCCAGGATTCGAAGACTCTTAGGTGAGAGCGATTCGGCAAGCCCGAGTTGATGCAGGGTTTTCTTCCAAGCGATCCGTGCGGACTTGAGCCCTTGGGATGCGTCCGAGGCTTGTTTGCGTGCGGTGTTGTAGCGAGCCTTCGCTGCTGCTTGATTGTGGTAGATAGGTAGATACGACTCGCATTCGCTCAGCTCATGTTCGGCTTGACGCAGTTGCTGGTCGATCGAAGCATTCGGTTCGGGCAGCGCTCCGACGAGTTCTTGCTTCTCATGCTCGGTCTTTCGGATCTGAGATACCAGCGTATCGAGCTGTGTTTCGACATCGGTCAATTCGCCTTCCATCCCCTTTTCCATCGACTTCCACCAGAGGTAAGTCGCAACGAGAATGATCATTCCGAGCACCGTCATGAGCACGCCGGTGTTTTGCGTATCGGTCGACTGCAACTGCAAAGCCCTTGCCGTCGCAGGCATATTGGCGTTGTTGTACCACCCGAAGAAGTTGTTCAAGCCCGAGATGAGCATGAATGCACCGATGAAGAATGGGATCGCGAGCATGATCACTCGCTCCCAAGAAAATCCATCATCGCTTTCCAAGTCGATCGTTTCGCCTTCGAGTTCCTCTCGGTGAACACCGAGTTTTTGCAATCGCTCGTCGACTTGTTGGAATTTCCGAATCGACGCAATCCGCTCGCTGGCTTGCTGAATCGAAGCCTGCAAGTCTTCCGAATCGCGAGTCTCGAGAAACCCAGAAATTTCGCTTTGCAGTCGCTCGATTTCTTTCTTCTCGCTCTCGACACGCTCTTTGGCTTGTTTGAGCCTGATTTGCTGCATCCGCACATCGCGAGCTGGGCCTGCAAGCTGACTGATCGCCGGGCGGCTCAGGTCTGGCAAGCTCGACAACCGCCGATCATTCAGCAGTGCTTCTTGGTCAGAGTCGCTCAGTCCGAGTCGTTTGGCATCTTCGACCAGTTGCTCTTGAGTTTGTTTGTACTCAGACTCAAGCCTCTGGATTTGTTTCTGCAGTTGTGTGATCCAAGGCCCCTGTTCGCTTGCCGATTCGATCTTGCTGGCGAGCCCGAGAATATTTCGGTTCAGCGGCAAGTCCAATGCACGCTTGCGGAGCGTTTGACGCTCCTGGAGCATCGATTGGATCTGTTGGCGTTTTTGATCGATCTGCGATTGCAGCTCTAGAAGCTTGGTCTTGGACTCCTCGTGCACATCGGTTCTAGCGTGCAGTGTCAGGAGTTTCTCACGAAGAGAATCCCGTTGTTGCCAAGGCTCGCGGACTTGGATCGCCGTCTCGACTGTTTTGGCTTCCAGTTCCCATTGCTCGATCCGTTGCTTGAGCTCTTCGATCTCATTTTGTTGGTTGCGGCGGACCGAGGCCAATTCACCCCAACGTCGGCCTCGCAAGGTCAGTTGCTCGATCTCATCCCTGAGTTTCTCTCGTTTGGCAAGCATGGATTGGAGTTGTGCGTTTTCATCCGAGGCCGAAGCGATCGTCGAGCGGGCTGTACGGAGTTGACGAATCACATCGACTAAGGAGACCCGATCCAAGCCGCTGGAGAGTTTGTAAAGCTCGTCGGCTGCCGCCGTGTCATCCAAGGTGCTGAGCTCTTGGAGTTCTCGCAGCCCGATCGCAAAGACATTCGTAAAAATCGATTCGTCGACGTTCCCAAGCAGAGACGTGAGGCGATGTTGGCCTTGGGTGATCCCATCAGAGCTCGTCACGGTCAGTTGACCAAAGACGCTCGCATCGTTGAGCGTAGCGCGACGTGCAATCTCATAGCCACCGCCAGGGCCGGTCACTCGCATCGCACCACCGGGTTTGCCACCGTGAACGGGGGGCAGATACCGAGCCCGACGCTCTGGGGTAAAACCGTAGAACATCGTGCGCAGAAAGTTCATCAGGGTCGTTTTGCCAGCTTCGTTCGGCCCATAGAAGACCGTCATGCCTTCGGGCATCGAATCGACGCTCAGGCCACTCCAAACTCCGAATCCATCGATCTGTACGTCGCGAATTTTCATCCTCGGGTCCCTCCGAATCTCCTGGTAGGAGCGATCAAATCCACTTTATGCCCCCTGAGCATATCCACACCCAGCAGCGTTGCACGATCCAGTGCACTGCTGGTCACACTCGGGGTCTCATCGATAAGCAACTGTTGCCAAGCTGCGGTGCCTAGCGTTTCTGATTCCAAAAAAGGTTTGAGGTTCAGGTGCTGGCCAAGCGACTTGTGATGCTCTTGAGAGGTTCTCAAGAAATCACCCAAAATCGTGTCCTCTTCCTGCCATTTTGCTGGGTAGGATTTCGGAGAGAGGATTTCGATTTCCGTCGACCAAACGCTGCATGCGCCATGGCTGTACTCGCGTCGGAGCCAACCGAGAATCTCATCGATCGCCTCAGGGCCTACCATCGCGGCATTCTCCAGATCCAACTCGACGCGCCAGCGAACGATCAAATGCCGAGTCCCATGCTCGCTTTGAAGCCTTGAAATCCGCTTGCTCATGAGTTCGCGCATGTCGCGGCCCATCGCAAGATCCTCGACATCGAGCGTCTGAGTGATGTAGCGAAAGTAATCCACATCGGTTGTGGTGATTTGAGCGTCGTGCGTGCCGTCGACCTCGACGGTCCAAAAACCATGGGCACCCTCTTCGTTAAACCCACGGCCTTGGGTCGAACCACACACACGCATGTGGGGAGCCTCGCCATGGAGCGTCTTGCGATTGTGATCGTTGCCAAGCGCCCAGAAGTCGATCCGTTCACTCAAGAGCGAATCGCGATCGGCGTTGCCGTGAGCCAGCGCGATCACATAAGTCCCATCGGCATCGCACTGGTATTCGGCCGAACGAATCGATTCGCGGCCATCGCTCGAACGACCGAGAATGGTGGCCAGTGCCGAGCCGTTGCGTCGAAATACAACGCTCTCGACTTGTTTTTTTGAAAAATAATGAACATTCGCTGGGAGCGAAACCGCTTCGGGCCAACGATCTGGCTCGTCGACACTGCCGCCGGCCCAGTAGACCAAGATGTTTCGTTGGGCGAGCCGTTCGAATTGCTCGAGCAAAAACGCTGGGCCTGCGGCTCCCGTGGAGATCGGATTCAGTAGATCGCCAGTCAGAAGGACAAAGTCGACGTTTTCAACGATCGCGGCTTCGAAGAGAGCCTCGGCAGCCTTCCATGGCGCATCGACCAAGGCGGCTTTGAGATGTTCTGGAATGTCGGTCAGATCCTGCATGGGTTTTTCCAAGTGAAAATCACCGGCATGCAAAAATCGAATGGATTCTTTCCCCATGGACCACCCTCCTTAGTGGAACTAGAAAAACTGCATCGAGCCGGGAGTTTAGTGGAACTGGAGGGTTTGAGGCAATCCCGATTTTTTTGCTTAGAGGGCTGAACTATTGCTAGCTAATGCCTGGTTGTTTTTGCAGTTGTTTAATCCGCAGATGGTGGATTAACCAACGAAGCCCACGAGGGCACGCAATCACACCTTGCCCCAACGGGGCTCGATGAGATAGCCCAGGGCAACGCCCTGGGTGGCCGTGTTGCGATTGAATTTCATAGCTCTGCCGTTTCTATGAATTTCTATGAATTTAGAGGTGTACCAGGTTAACGAGGTTTTCGACTGGACTTTGCAAGCAATTCTCTAATGGCTAAAAGCTCCGGTCGGTTCAAGGATAATAAAGCGACGGTAACGCGTCCAATTGCCGTCTTTGCCTCGATGGAACCATCTTTTATCAATTCTAAGTGATCACCCCACGAATCAGTTCTTGGGTTGAAGAGTCTTACGATCTCTCCTGTTGTCTGATCTATCGATGCAAGGTCGCTGCCCTTTGCACGATTACAAACATAGCAAGTCCAGGCAAGATTTCCCTCGATAGTTTCCCCACGATGTTTCACAGCGATGATATGGTCTGGTTCATGTGGCAGAAATGCATCGTCTTGGTGTATGAGGCAGTATTCGCACCTATGGCCGGCGCGATCGCGAATAAGTCGGCGAAGTTCAGCAGGCACATACTCGCTCACCCGTTCTTAACCTCCTTGTCTTGCTCGTATTCTCGCTTTCACCATCCGCATCAAGAGCTCCGCCTGTTCGTAGTGATCCAACTCGAGCTTTAGCTCATCATTTATTGATCCATTTCGGTTCAAAGAAAGAAGGTGCGAAGCCCGTTGGACTACTTCGGCAGAGGGCCGATAGTCCAAGATCTGATCATCGGTTGGGCAAGAACCAAACAGTTCAGCGATTTCTTCAAAGACCTTAGCCGCGGTTTGCGTTGTCGACATGTAAGACCTCTAATCTCAAAAATTTCGATCGTACTTGATTTCCAAAGCGATCCATGATCCGCCCTTCTTATGCATCCATCCTATCCATCGGACTGCTATCAAAACCATTGCCAACCGAATTGTACCAATTTTGCACTACCGCTTGGATGTATTTAGGACGGATCGGACGGATCAGACGGATCGGACAGATCGGACAGATCGGACAGATCGGACAGATCGGACAGATCGGACAGATCTTTTATTAACTATCCCTCAAAACGACATGAAAATATGTTAAACTAGCGTACCAATAACAGCCCCCTATCTTATCAGCCTTAGATGTCCCCTTTGCCCAGGGTCTTTGGTATGTCTGATATCCAAACCGTTCTTGCCCTATTCCAGTCCCGCCTAGGCTCCGCGCCCGCCGAATCAATCCTTGCAGAACTGCTTGAGCAATTCCAACATCTCCGTCCCGAACTCGACGGCAAACTCCAAGCACTCTTGGACCAGTGGAATCAATTCCACCTTGCATCCGATGCCTTTAGCAATCTAGCCGCGAAGTTCGAAGACGAAGTTGGAAATGGGAACTCTCCGAGCATCGAATCCTATGTTGCCCAAGTCCCCGAAGCCTCTCGCAATGCGCTTCTTGTGCTTCTGCTAGAGACCGAAATCTACCATCGCACCAAACGCAACGAGCAAATCGACTGGGCTGATTACCAAGCCCGATTCCCACGTTTCATTCCGCAACTAGAAAAGTTTCGCAGAGTCGCTGAATGCGAGCCAGCGAAAATTCAATCGCAGCAAACTCCGGTTCGTAAAGTTACCGACGGCCAATCCACCGATATCTTTGTCGCGAACACGGTGCTTGGAAAAGTCCTCGTCGATCGCTACCGCTTGGATCGAGTCCTCGGATCGGGGTCCTTCGGCACCGTCTACTTAGCTCACGACCTAGACCTTAATCGCCAAGTGGCGATCAAGCTTCAAAAAAGCAAGGATCGAACCAATACGAGCAATGATCAATACCTCGACGAAGCTCGATTTGCCGCCGGGCTCAAGCACCCTCATATCGTCACAGTGTATTCCGTTGAACGGACCCAATCGGACGAACTGTTTATCATCTCCGAGTACATCGAAGGAGTAACACTGAGGGACCGGATCGACAGCGGCGACTTAGACTATCCGCAAATCGCACAGATCGCTGGCAATATTGCCGATGCGCTGCACCATGCGCACCAACGCGGCTTGATCCATCGGGACATCAAACCGGCGAACATCCTCATGGAGGCCGAAACCGAAAAACCCTACGTGGCTGACTTTGGACTCGCAACGCGGGAATTCGAGTATCTGCAAAAAGGGGACGGGGCCGGTTCACCAGCGTACAAGAGCCCCGAGCAAGTCCGTCGCGAAGGCCACCGACTCGACGGTCGTAGCGATCTGTTCTCGCTGGGCATCGTCATGTACGAAATGCTCACCGGCAACCGTCCCTTCAGGGGTGACTCGATCTCCGAGGTAGAAAACAGGATCCGCTATGCGGACCCCGATCCGCCGAGCAAGCACAAGCCGGAGGTTCCGCCCGAACTCGAACGTATCTGCTTGAAACTGCTTCGCAAGGAGACCTCCGAGCGGTATGCCAACGGTTTGGAGGTTGTCAGCGATTTGAAGGATTGGCTCAGTCCCAAGCTCCCGCCACCGACGCAGGTTGTCCAGGAACCGACGAAAATTACCCCTCGGGGGTTGCGATCCTTTAGCGATGAAGACGCTGGATTCTTTTTGGATTTGTTGCCCGGAGTCCGCGATCGCGAGGGGCTGCCCGAGAGCGTCAGTTTTTGGAAAAAGAAGATCCACCAGACCGATCCCGACAAGACCTTCTCGGTCGGGATGATCATTGGGCCGAGTGGCTGCGGCAAATCTTCGTTGGTCAAGGCGGGGATCATCCCTCGATTGCCGAGTTCGATCTGCTCGATCTACATCGAAGCCACGACGGAGGATACCGAAGCTCGTCTGCTCAGCGCAATTCGAAGACGGGTAAGCGGTTTACAGGACTGTAGTCATTTGGTCGAAACGATACTGCAGATGCGTCAGGAAAGCCCTTCGAAAGTGGTGATCTTCATCGATCAATTTGAGCAATGGCTAAGCTCCCATGCAGATCTGCGTCGCGCCGAGCTTGTCGATGCACTGCGGCAATGCGATGGCCGCAACGTGCAAGCTATCTTGATGGTTCGCGATGATTTTTGGATGGCTTGCGACCGGCTTATGGATACTCTAGACATCCGATTGATCAAAGCTGAAAACTTCATGACGGTCGATTTGTTCGATGATGTGCACGCGCGACAGGTGCTGTGCAAATTCGGGCAGGCTTACGGGAAGATCCCAGAGGATCTCGATGAGACTTCGGGCCAGTCGAAATCCTTTATCGAGTCGGTCGTTGCAGGTTTACTTCAGGATGGAAAAATCGTTTCTGTCCGGTTGGCGTTGTTTGCCGAGATGGTCAAGGACAAGGCTTGGGTTCCCGAGACGTTACAGGCTGTGGGTGGAACCGAGGGGGTAGGGGTGAATTTCCTTGAGGAGACATTTAGTTCGCGGAGCGCCAATCCTCAGCACCGTTCCCACCAACAAGCGGCCAAGGAGGTGCTTAGGGCGTTGTTGCCGACGGCGACGAGTGAGCTCAAGGGACATCGCCGGAGCGAAGCCGAGTTATTGGAGGTTTCTGGATATGGGGCAAGGCCAGATCGATTCCGGGAGTTGATTCGGGTTTTGGATGACGATCTGAGGTTGATCACCCCTTCGGATGACTTGCACCAAGAGGAGCAAGGTGGGCAACGTGGCTACCAGTTGACGCACGATTACTTGGTCCGATCGCTTCGCGAGTGGCTCACGCGCAAGCAGCGAGAGACCAAGAAGGGACGGGCCGAGTTGCGGCTTGCCGAGCGCGCGGCGGCTTGGGGAGCCAATCAAGAGAATAAGCAACTACCGACGCTGTGGGAATGGTTGCAGATACGTAGGAGGACAGAGAAGAGCAAGTGGAGCAAAACCGAATCGCAGGTGATGACCAAGGCAAATCGATTCCATGGAACTCGAATTGGGCTCTTCAGCAGTGCAGTGGCTTGCTTGATTGCTTCTGCGTTCGGTGCGAAATCGTGGATCGACCAGCGCGAGACGCAGCGCGTCCAGGACGCACTGGTTGCAGTCCTTGAATCGGCGGATATGCAACGGCTTCCGGAAGAATTGAAAAAAGTATCCAAGCTGCGCCCTGGGATCGACGCCAAACTGGAAAAAGCGATCGAAGCGACCTCGGGCGACACCGAGGAACGGCTGAAATTGAACCTAGCGCTCTTGGGCAGTTCCACGGAATCCTTGAAAACGGGAGCCTTGGACTATGTCGAAAGCAAGCTGCCCAGTGCAGAATCCAAGCAGTTACCTGTGTTGGTAGCTGCGCTGCAACCCTACGCAGATCAGCTCAAGGACAAGTATTGGGGGATCGCAGAAGAGAAGAATGCCAAGTCGCTGCTTCCGGTCGCAAGCGCTCTGGCTCTGTGGGATCCGACCAGCGATCGCTGGACCGGCGTTTCAGCGGCAGTCGTCGATCAACTTGTTAAAGAGAACCCAATTCGACTTGGGACTTGGATTGAGACCCTTCGGCCCGCAAAAAACCAGTTGCTTGCACGGTTGCAAGAGGTCGCGTTGAATCGGGCAGGATCGAATTCTCCCGCAGAGAAAGATCTGGCGTTGGACATGCTCGAATCGTACGCCGAGGAATTCGAAACGCTGCACGAATTGATCGTCCGTGGGGAGCCAAAAGTCTTTGCGAAATTGTTCACTAAATACCAAGCTTTCAACAAACAAGCCTTAGAAAAACTTCAGCAGGAACTCATTGCGAAGGTTCCAGCATTTGATCCTGACAATGAGACGGATCCAAAGCGATTGGCAGCCATTGAGCGGCAGGCCATTGCGGCGGTTGCCTTGTTGCGGTTGGAAGATCCAAAGCCTATCTATGATTTCCTGACCGTGGATCGAGACCCCGAGGCGCTGTCGCAGTTCATCTATCGGATCCGAGGTCGTGAGGTCAGCCCCTCGCTGTTGATCAAGAGCTTCAACGAGCTACGAGCCTTGTCAGTACCGGACGATTCTACGAAGCGTAAGCAGCACTACAACCGGTTGTACGGCATGATTTTGGGGCTTGGTGAATATTCGCTAGAGCAACTGCCGTCGGCCGATCGCGATTGGTTGGTCAAGGAGTTAGCAAAGATGTTTGCGGAGCACCCCAGTCGGACGATTCACAGCGCGGTGGGTTGGCTGCTACGGCGATGGCGACAAGACGAGTTGGTTCGCGCCGTCGAGGAAAAGGAAATTGCTTATGATTCGACGGGCGTACGCGAATGGTACGTCATCGAGGTTGAACCGCCGGTGGACTTTAGTAGTTTGCTCAGGGGGCCAAGCAAACAGGAAGCTGGATCCATCGATTTGATAGCACCGATCTACTTCACGATGCTGGTTTATCCTGGTGGGGAATTTGAGATGGGCGATCCGGGGCGGCAAGAGACGAAGAAGGTACCAGGTCCGTTTGCAGTCAGCGACCGCGAGGTGACCTGGCGGCAGTTCAGCGCCATTGATGATGATACGCATAGAAAATCATGGGAGAAGCAATTCCCGCAACAACTTGGTGGTCGCGGCTTAGAGCCCGACGAACCCGCCTTCGGAGTGTTCTGGTTTGAAGCGGTGAACTACTGCCGTTGGTTGACCGAAAGCAAGATGCCAGGCGAGAGGAACCAATGCTATGGAAAGAAGGACTTGTCCGGGTCAACAAACAAAAACAAGGGTTGGCTGAGTTTTCCCAGCAATGCAGAAGGAGCATGGGAGTGGCCGATGAACCCCGAGCGACCAGGTTTCCGGTTGTTGACAGAGGCCGAGTGGGAATACGTTGCTCGTGGTGGGGCAGAGACTCGCTACAGCTTTGGCACCAGCGATAGCTTACTAGGTGAGTACGGATGGTTTGTTGACAATTCGGAGAAGTGGTCCCATCGCACGAGGCAGCTTCGTCCGAGTATTGGTGGTTTGTTCGACATCCACGGAAACCTGTTTGAGTGGGTGGACGATTGGCACACTAGGGGCTCGATCCGCGTGTACCGTGGCGGCAGTTGGTTCTTCGGGGCCGCGGTTTGTCGGTCGGCGGGCCGGTTCAGGCTCGACCCGTCGGACCGGTTCAACGACCTCGGCTTCCGCGTTGCCCTGAGTTCCTCGGGAATCCCCCAGTCGCCGGAGGCGGACAAGTAGAGCGGAGCGACGGTCGTCCGTAGGGTACGTGTAGCGGTCGGGGTCGCCATTCCAACAAACGCCAATCGCATCTACCATCTGCATCAATGCAATCCACTCCGACCAACAAGCCGACCGCGGAACGTACCTTGGTGCGCGTTAAGTTGCGCGCGTCGCACCCTCACCCCCCGGCCCCCTGCTCCCGCCCGCGGGAGAGGGGGAGAAAAGAATCGAAGAGAATCCTTTGAATATTTTTTAGCAC
>Ga0315903_10011257_pt1 | contig 10560 bp, 15 predicted proteins | sample LakEriMetagenome_7_FD_203524 | JGI IMG/M metagenome (GOLD analysis project Ga0315903, IMG submission 203524) | Freshwater fungal communities from buoy surface, Lake Erie, Ohio, United States - Buoy 2 MA119 | ecosystem: Environmental > Aquatic > Freshwater > Lake | place: USA: Lake Erie, Ohio... | reverse complement strand
ATTGCTGACAGCTTTCTGCGATCTGCAGCCGCCTTCTCCTCTTCTAGCTTGCGTTGTTCAGCAAGGTCTAAGCGTTGTCTAGTAGATGCACTTAATGCTGGCCCTGCTGCTCCCTGCTTGATTACAGTAGTTGATCCCCCTAGTCTTTGATATGATGACCCTATTGATGTTGCTGGTGTGGTTGCCATAATTTAGTTATATTTATATGTTAAGCTGGAAAAGTAAATAATAAAATGTTTCTGTGCTTTAAGGGCCAGTTGCTCCTGTCGCTCCGCAATCTGTGGTTTGCATCCATTCTAAAACTCCATCAACATAACCAAGAACAAATGTTCCGGTGTTTGCTGGAGCGCCCAATGTTGACCAATTTGCAAGAGATGGATCATAGAATATTAAAGATTTAGTGCTTGCAACAATCCAGCTTGGAACTCCTGCTGTGATTGTTAATATGCCGTCTGATAATGGCTTTGAAAATGTAACCCAGTCTGTTCCATTATGGTAAAGCATGTCACCCTGAACACCATTTACGAGTGTTCCCGGTGGTCCCTGTGGTCCCTGTGGTCCCTGTGGTCCCTGTTGCCCTTCTTGCCCTAAACCTCCACCACCACCAGTTCCACCGTAATCGACTATATCTCCTTGAAATCCGCGAGAGCCTTCGTTTGGTTTTCCTCCATATCCAAACAGCCCCTCATTCTTGGGAGGTAATGGCTGTGGTTGATATTGATAATCGTCTATCATCTCAATGTAACATATCCAGTTCTCTTAAACCAAATTCCCGCTCTATAATATTCAACATCAGAAAATGTAACAACCTCTGTTCCAATAAGTGAGTTGTATGTTGTTCTATTTGGAATAGATGCTGGAAATGAAATAGATTCACTTAATCCAGAATATCTCATATCATCATCGCTTGCGACAAATGGACCAACTGTTAGGGCATTTAATATGACATCTCCAAAGTTAAATGAAATTAACGATCCGTTAAATGATACATTTTGAGTTGTTATTTGAAAAATTGCATCAGGAGTTGGCTGTGAAGAATAAAATGTTGTGACAATTTTAATTTGAGTTGGAATGCTTAATGCTGGTCTTAATACTGGTTGAACTGAAGCATATTGATTTATTCCAGTCTCGAAAGAACTTTCCGTGTCATTAATCGGCACTCTTCCAAATCCAAGATTTAATGAGTTAGGAATAACATTGTCAAGAATTGCTGGAAATGTAAATTGCTGAGTTTTATATTCAGTTCTAGTTGGCGGAAGATTCGCCATCCTGCTTGTGATTCTAAGCGTCTTCCATTGGTCAATCGGCCTGTCGTTTGATGTTAAAACGAGCGGTGGGGCAACATACGGCGTGTTGTGATCTATTACAGTTCTCTCGTTTATTACTACGACATTAAGCTGTTCGTCCAAATCGTATGTTGTTAGATTTGGATATGATGAAACAGTAACCGTTTCTCTTCTTGCTTTCGCTTCGTCAATTGAACTGATTTGATCCTGCAATACAAATTTCCCTCCAGCGGGAGTTGTGCTTGGAGTAACAATGCTTTGAGATACCGTTGCTGGAACTTGACCAACGGCACTATCTACAAGCGATGTAGCTTGCAAGGATGTTGGTCCACTAGATTCAATGGTTGCTTTCCTGCTTCTTACAGAATCAATAGGCTCTACTTGCGAAGATATAACAGTAAGCGATACACCATCTGGCGCTGTTCCTGCGGCGACAATAGATTCAGTGGTGGTTTTGGTTCCAAGTAATCCCTCTCCGGTCTGCCCGCCCGAAAGCGTAGGAGTGCTGTTAAGAACAACATTCCGTTTGATAGCCTTACCGGAATCAACCTGTTTTACTTCGCTTGCAAGAATTGTAGAGCTTACTGCATCTGGATTAGTGCTTGGCGCTACAATGCTTTCTGTTGCTGTAGTATCTCCAAGTAATTTCCCATCTTTACTCTTTTGACTGAGGCTTGTTGGCCCGCTGGCGGTAGTTGTCCGCTTCCTTGCTTTTGTTGCCGTGTATTGTTCAACAGTAGATGCGACTACGGTTTGAGATAAAGCATCTGGATTTGTAGATGGATCAACGATGTCGTCGGTCGTGATCGTCTCCCCAAGCAACCCTTCTTTCTTTTCTTTAATCTGAAGCAGTGCATGATCTGTAACAGTTGCAGTTGTCTTTACGCCCTTACCTGTCTCTACTTGCTCTACTTGCGATTGAGTAACAAGCAAGCCGTCTGCGGTCGGAGGAGTATTGGGAGGAACAGTCTGAACGATTACAGTCTCCAAGTCTCCTCGTTCGTTGTAGCGTCTCGTAGGAACCGCTGGACCGGGAAGCGTCTCGTAGACTCGTGTTACGGTGATGTATTTAGAATCTAACTCGCCTTCGTTTCGAGTAACCTCCTCATCAACCAATACCGCTGTCGGGAATAGCGGATCAGGCGTTCCGTCTGGCAGTGGAGCGTATCCTTCGCGTGGAACAATATATGTCCTGATGTATATCGGGTGATCCTGCGATCCTGCGCTATACTTAATTGCGTAGTTGTAGCTGTCCTGATTTACACGATCATTAACCCAGATACGCTTTATCCATTGTCCGTCTTCGCTGGTCGGTTGCTGGTAAACTAGCTTATGCTCTGGGAAGCTGCCTTGATTCGGTGCGTGAGGAACATCTTTCCACAGCGTTCCGTATTCCAGCGGTTGGTAATCTCCCTTCCACGAATTGACGATCTCCGAGATAACAACATCATCTATTACCGGAGTTGGAAATGATTCGATCCCCTTTGCTGGCGCGGGGTTCATAGCGTTTGTTGTCTTGATCGGCTGCATAAATCGGGAACTATATTATTATCAATACTGTTGTTCAACAATAATCTACTGCTTGCCTTCCTAAACGCTAACAGCTTCCCACTTTCCGAGGGGGCATCTTTCTGTTGCCATGCGTAATTTAGCCCATGTGCTGCATCCGCATTTCTTGCAGCGACCAGTTCCATTAATTGCTTGTGCATCCCATTGATCGCAGGCACGGCAAATAGATTCTCGTTCCATTAAAATTTCTGATGTTGGTAATTTGAATCCAGAACCAATAAATTTACTAGCCGCCTCTGAGAGCATACGCATTCTTTCTATTGCTGTGGCGTGGATGCTTGGATTCATTACGAACAAGAGCTTATTGTTGGAGCTAGTCCGGGTGATCCGGGGAATAGCGTATAAGTTCCATAGGGATCGTCGCCACATTTATATGCTCCAGCAGCAGAGATAACGCCTCCACCCATGTCTGCAAAAAAGACAATAATCCATCCTGATCCAACGCAACCAACACTTGGATCAGGGAATGTAAAATAATAACTTAGCCCATAGCATGTGAAAATATTATCCAAGCATTGGGTGCTATCTGTTTGCCAAGTGCATACTCCTCCGTTATTTTCGCTATATGTAGGACCAAACAATGGCAATCCATTAACGCAGAGATTAGAGAAAGAAGGACATGGTCCAGCCGCGCAGCAAGTGCAACTAACCAATCCACCCTTCAATATAACATTACCATTCTTTATTGCGATGTTAGCCATTTAGTATTTCTCCGCAAGTTCTGTCAGCTGATCAACATTGTAGTAAATTCCACGAAGATAGCAATCCGCTCTAGCTAATGCAATACAAATATGCCTGTCTTGAGCCTTTAGCGTTCTTCCAAAGATGTCGATTTTCCAACCGTGTTTTGGCGAAGGATTGTCCGAGATAACCGTCATTCCGTCAAATCTAACCTTTAGTATCCCATCGTGGCAGAATGTTGTATTCGGTCTGTCGTAGATGCAGTCAAAGGCATATAGGCAAGTCTCGATAATAGATTCCTTGTGTATTCCGTTTGCAATGGCGTTAGGCGAGCTTTGATTGCCTATGAATAGGTCAGCACCCGCAATAGCTGTTGCGACATCGTATAGGTCGATTGTGGGCAAATATTCGATATTCCCGAATAGCGAACAGAAGTCCTGATGCTCCTCCGGTAGTCCAACGAATACCATCTTGTGACCTAGCTCGCTAGTTAGCCTGTTCCACGGAAAGAACTCTCCGTGCCACCTAGCACCACGGCTTACGACGATCTTGCCTTTCGTTGCTGGATTCTTCTCGTCAATCTGCATCCAAGGTTTGGACAAGTCGATCTTAACTCCAATCCATCTTGCTACTCGGTTAGCGATAGTGTCACCGTAGATCATTCCCCCGTTGCGGTAGGTGGACAAATCGAAGTCGATATTTTCGTCTTCATGCTTCTTGACCTCGATTCCCTGCGATTCGATCAGCCTTTTGAATGCGTCAATACGATGCACGATTGGCTTTGTCCACGGACGATCATCGACATAAAGGTTCGTTACACCTAATGCCTTCATCGTAGGAATGGAGTAGATAATATCTCCGATGCAACCGGAATGAAATGCGTTCACCGAGTTATTGTTGAACAATATTGAAAGAAATTCAAGGCAGTTTTTCTTTCAAATCACTTGACGCTTGTTGAAAATAGTGTATTGTATTTTCATCTTTCACCCGCCCGAAATGCCCGTCTTGATACTAACCTATTGAGACGGGTTTTTGATTTTATACAGGCTTGACATATGAATGCTGTAGCATATTGTTGTCCTATCGAGGAACTAGAGAGCCTTGAGTTAAATAAAAGCAAACAACAATGAATAATAAACAAGACCCTTCTTTTGGCGTATTCTGGAGCAACACTCGTTGTTTGCTTAAACTCTCTATACCTCCAGATGCGCCAACAGAGGGGTTTATTTATTGTTATGAGTGTAAGAATCCTCTCGGAAGTTTTCGAGAAAAGCGAAACTAGCGGTAATGCTAGATTGGTGTTGATTGCGTTAGCTGATTGCGCCAGCGACGACGGGGCTTGTTGGCCTTCGATAAAAAGGATAGCCAAGATGTCCAAAGTATCTGAACAGACAGCAAAGAAATATCTTCATGCCTTTGAGGCTATCGGCCTAATTGAAATTGAAGAAAGATTTGATCGCAAGGGAAGGCGAACTTCAAACATCTACAATATAAATATAGAGCAACTTGGGGCTGATAAATTGAGTAAAAAAATCCTGTATTCCGTCATACCTAAAAGCAAGAAGCATGATGGGGTAGGGGTGAACCCGTTCACGGTATGGTAGGGGTGAATGCGTTCACTGGTAGGTAGGGGTGAACCCGTTCACCCCATCTAATATGAACCGTAATAAAGAACCGTAATAAAGAACCACAAATTGTGTTTTTTATTTAGAAAGGATTTTTATGATTTATGTGATAAGAGCAGTTGGAAGTAATTTTGTTAAAATAGGATTTAGCAAGAGCAATAAAACATTAGATGTAAGACTTAAATCTCTAAAAGGATCATGTCCATTTAAGTTGAGAATTGAGGCAAAGATGGATGGGAGCAAGCTGAAGGAGAGATGCCTTCATTCATTTTGCATATCAAGACATCAGTCTGGTGAATGGTTTTCATTAAATGAAGATGAAGTTAGAAGAATGGTTGAGAAATATCAAAACTGGACCCCTTTAACTAATGGGGTTAAGAAAATGCCAGCTATTCACAGCAAATTAAAAAAGGGATATTTCAAGTAATATACGATATGAACTGGAACGAATATGCGTTAAGCATCGCTGAAGTAGTAGCACGGAAGTCTAAAGACCCGTGGAAGAAGGTTGGCTGCGTATTGCTGCGACACGACAACTCAGTTGCCTCGGTAGGCTACAACGGCTTTCCTCCTAATGTTGACGAATACTGGTCAAGTAGAGATGAACGCAGGAAGTTCGTTATTCACGCAGAACAGAATGCGCTGCGGTATGTCAGGCCAAACGAATGCAGACTACTAGCCTGCACATTGCTCCCTTGCGGGAACTGCTTAAGAATGATTTCAGCCTACGGTATAACTGAAGTTGTGTATCGGGAACATTATGCTCACGACGATACTGCGATTGAGATAGCTGACAGGTTTGGGATAAACCTAATCAAGTATTCATCTCATCCCACGATTTCCGAATAAGAGGCTTACCAGCAGTCTCGCGGAGTCCCTTACTGATCGGTGTAGGAAAACTGCTCTTGTATCCATACTCAGCAGCCATCGAACCTTTAGGCTTAAACTTCTCTCTAAACTTTCTAGTGCGCTCTTCAGCTTCTTTTTCCATGTCGGTGACTCCAGCTTTAGCCTGCATAGTGACTGGCTTGCGCGTGTCCTTAGAGCTAGCAACCAAATTCTGAGCCTTCTGCAAATCTTCCTCAGTCTTGATATTCTTTAGATTCACCAAAGATTCACGACCTCTAGCTTCACGACGAGCGTTGATGCGCTCCATCTGACGAGGACTCCAGTTGTATTGTCCGATTTTAGCCATATCAGTAATTTAGTTTGCCGAGTTGCTTTCCAGTAACTTTTCCAGTCTCACGATTCTTCGTAAAACCCTTGCGAGCCTGCTGTTGCTCTTTCGTGATCTTCTTGCCGTCTTTCGGCTGATCGTAAAATGATTTTAATGAGTTGTATTTTTTCATGTATGTGCTTAATATAAATACTCTTTTTTATGTGTAAAGACAAATTGTTTGCTTACTACCTGTCCAAGAATCCAGCACTACGCGAACAACTGGAAAACGGAAAGGTGACGCTTACTGCTTCGGGGTTTAGAAAGTTCTTCAACACTACCTACGACGAAGGCTATAAACAGGGATTCAATCAAGAGCCGGATGTCGAGGAAGACGATTACATTCCTCCACCCAGCAGCTCTAGTTCAATAGATGAACTACTAAATCTTTTCGGAATGCGAAAATAGTATTGACGGGCTAGCGTTCCTACATAAAATCGACGCTGCCTATGAAGCGTGAACTACCGCATGATATAAATGCGGAGCAAGGATTCCTTTGCTCTGCAATGAACAGCAACAAGATCATCTCTAAAACAGTTGATCGCGTGAACAAGGACCACTTCCACTTCGACGCCAACAAGCACATTTGGCAGACGATTGTGGATATGTGGTATGAAAAAAAAGCCATCGACCTTCTGACGCTAACCTGCGAGTTGCGGAATAAGGGTCTGCTGGAAGAAGCAGGCGGAGAGCAAGGGATCACCGAGATATACACGGTTGTTCCTACATCCGCCAACTGGGATGTCTATCTCCAGACTATGGAAGATGTGATGATCCGCAGGAGGATTCTTCTAACCTGCAAGCAGATTTTTGTGGATGCGTTCGACAGGACGATTGATCCAGAAACTCTACAGGAAACAGCTAGCAAAGAGATCACCGGAATGGTATCCACCAAGACCGATGTTCGCGTTGCTAAAGATGTCCTCACATCCTGCGTGAATCGGTGGGAGGATGCCGCTAGAACGAACGGAGAGATCAACCGAGGGCATCCATCAGGCATAAGCAAGTGGGACAAGGCTACACGGGCTTTTAGGCCCAAGACGCTGCATGTAATCGCTGGTGCTGCGAAGGCAGGAAAGACAACCTCTGCGTTGCAGATGGTGACGAATCCAGTCATTCAAAGCAATGTTCCTGTTGCTATCATTTCGATGGAGATGTCCGCCGAGGAGATCATGGACAAGCATATCGCCTGCATCTCAAACATAGCTCTCTCAGACCTGCTAGACGGCAAGCTGCGTAAGGAGGATCACATGAGACTTTCAAAAGCTATATCTGAGACTATGAATCGTCCGATCCACATCGTTGACGAGGCTTGCATGAATGTGAACCAATTCCGTGCTAGGTGCAGGAGGCTAGTCGCCGAGCATAAGGTCGAGATCATCATGGTGGACTATGCCCAGCTAATGGAAGGCAGCGATCCCAAGAACCGCGAGCGTGAGGTAGCAGAGGTATCCAGAACAGCGAAGATCGTCGCAAAGGAACTGAATGTCTGCATCGTCCTTCTCGCGCAGCTAAACGAGCAGGGAGCCGTCCGTGAATCGAGGACATTCTACATGGACTGCGATTCCTTCACGCGAATCATTCAAGACGAAGAGTCGAAGAATCCAGAAGACTACTTGATGCAGATTACGCACAACAGGCATGGCGCCGCGATTTCCATACCGATGAAGTTTATCAAGCATCAAGCGAGGTTTGAGCAGAGAATTGTTCAACAATAAAATTTACTGATCGGTAATAATTATCAGGAATAGTAAAAAAAGGCTGGCGATATTACCGAGAAGGAATACAATAACAATCCTATGAAACTAAAGAACGCAGAAGATAGGGCTGCTCGCATTCAAAGCGTGAAGTCGCAAACCACCGGAGCAGGGAAGGGCGATAGACCTCGCCCTATTACGAAGAAGTATTGGGATAACTACGACCAAATAGATTGGAAGAAGAAATGAGCGAGCGACCAACACCAGAGACGGATGCAATCGTCCGAAACGCAGCTACCGCAGATCACCCGATGACTCGGCTGGCAGCTACGCTAACAGTGAAATGCGAGAAACTTGAACGCGAGCGCGACGAGGCGCGGGAGGATTTGGAATTTCGGCGGGGTCTTTACAAGGTTCAAGATCAACTATTTAATAAAGCAAGAAGTGAACGCGACGAGGCATTGGAGGATTTGGAGGAAGAAAAAAAGTTTCACCATCGCACCCACGCAGAACTAATCCAGACTCAATGCAGGCTTATGGATGTGACGCAAGCCATAATCCTCACACTAGAAGAGAATCGTCACCTAGCAGACGGAGACAATTGCACATTAGCAAAACTGAAATCAGTAGTTCCAGACTGGAAATAATTATGAAACACACATACCATATTTTAGGATTACCTCACACAGTTAGTAGTAAAGTGTTCAACGCGTGCGCTTACTCACAAAAAGTGGTGAAGTTCGGGAAGATGATGACCGAGCGTGGACATACAGTAATCCACTACGGACACGAAGATAGCGACCTTCCCTGCACAGAACATGTATCGGTCCTCACGAATGACGACTTCATGCGAGTGTATGGAACGCACGACTGGCGCAGTAAGTTCTTTACATACAATACACAGGATGATGCGTATCAAACATTCTATAAGAACGCTATCCGTGAGATCGGTAAGCGTAAGCAGAAGAACGATTTCCTACTCCCATTCTGGGGTAGCGGAGTAAGACCGATATGCGATGCTCATCCTGATATGATCGTCGTAGAGCCGGGTATCGGATACGCAGGTGGACACTGGGCTAGGTGGAAAGTATTTGAGTCCTATGCGATCTATCACGCCTTCTGTGGGTTGCAGAATGTAGGACAATGCCGCCAAGACTGGTATGATGTAGTTATTCCTAACTATTTCGATCCAGAAGATTTTACATATTCCGCAGACAAAGAAGACTACTTCCTGTATATGGGGCGAGTCTATAACGGCAAGGGAGTTAATGTTGCTATCCAAGCTACGGAAATTGCTGGCGTTAAGCTAATTATCGCAGGACAGAAAGAAGAGGGCTACAAGCTGCCGGATCATGTAGAGTATATCGGATACGCAGATGTCGAGACTCGCAAGCGTCTTATGTCGAAAGCCAAGGCTAGTTTCCTGCCGAGTATGTATGTCGAGCCGTTTGGAGGAGTGCAGATCGAGAACCTCCTGTCTGGAACACCAACAATAACGACTGACTGGGGCAGCTTCGCGGAGAACAATATCCACGGGAAGACAGGTTATCGCTGCCGGACTATGGGAGACTTCGTAGATGCGATCAAAAATATTGACCAGATCAAACCCGCCGACTGCCGCAAGTTCGGAGAGAACTTCACGCTAGAGAAGGTAGCCCCGATGTATGAGAAGTATTTCGAGGATGTCCTTGATGTCTATACAGGCAAAGGCTGGTATTCCGAAGGAAACGGACTAGACGCAATGAAGCGTGATTATGTTTAACAATAATATATGAAAATAATGATCGCAACGCCATGTGCGTATAACAAGGCGGACATCGAATATGTTTCTTCTGTTGTTGAGACGGTTAGACTCGGAGAGCAGAGAGGGATCGGGATTTACCCAGTATTTATCGGCAACGATGCTTTAATTCAGAGATGCAGAAATGACCTAGTAAAGATGGCGATTGAGTGCGATGTTGACGCAATGATCTTCATCGACGCCGATATGGAGTGGAATCCAGAATGGGTTATTAGTTTAATCCGCAGAGAAGAAGATGTTGTTGGCGGCACAGCTAGAAAAAAGACTGATAATGCCGAGTTATACGCAGCCAAGGTCAGCGATACAACAATTCACGAAAACGGCCTCATCAAATGCGAGGGAATTGGAACTGGGTTTCTTAAATTAAGCAAGAAGGCGATTAACGCTGTATGGGAATCCAGTGAGCCGTATATGTGCCAAAGAGGCGAAAACAGGATGGTTTTCGATGTAAAGGTTGTTGATGGAGAGATTTGGTCTGAAGATATTATTCTTTGCGATAAATTGCGTAAGGCAGGATTTGATATTTGGCTGGACCCTCACATGACTTGCGGACATGTGGGAATGAAGAAGTTTATTGGGAACCTATTTGAGTTCATAAAAAGAATAAATGAACGGTCCTGAGTATCGCAAATTCAGCGTTGTTATTCCGACTATGTGGAAATCCATAGTCACGCTTGATCTTTTG
>Ga0315903_10011251_pt1 | contig 10564 bp, 8 predicted proteins | sample LakEriMetagenome_7_FD_203524 | JGI IMG/M metagenome (GOLD analysis project Ga0315903, IMG submission 203524) | Freshwater fungal communities from buoy surface, Lake Erie, Ohio, United States - Buoy 2 MA119 | ecosystem: Environmental > Aquatic > Freshwater > Lake | place: USA: Lake Erie, Ohio... | reverse complement strand
CAGGTCGAGCGGGAACGGCGCAAGGAGCGTCGCAATCTCGTCTTGCTGTTCGTGTATTATTGGATCGGCTGTACGCTGATGAGCTACGTGCTCGCGGCGCTGTACCTCGTACCGCTGCCCGAGCGCTACCTGGTGGCAGTAATCGGCGGGGCGATCGGCGCGACGGTCATCCTGCTGGGCATTCAGGCCGTGCAGGCCGTTACGCAGCGCGCCATGCTGGGGATGCTCGAACCGGGTGGGCGGGGGCGCGAGGTCGCGGTGTATTCGCACGCCGAAGCGCTTGCTGTCAAAGGGAATCTCGGCGCCGCGTCGAATGCGTTCGATCAGGTGCGGGCCCAGCATGGCGAAAGGGCCGCACTGCTCCGCGCCGAAGCAGACGTCCAGTTGCGGCAGGAGGGCGATCCTGAGCGCGCGCGCCAGTTGCTCATGCGCCTGCGCAAGGCGGCCGACGCCACGCGGTCCGACGAACTGTACGCTACCCATCGGCTCGTCGATCTGTATCTTGGTCCGCTCGGCGATGAGGCCCGCGCGATGGCCGAACTGCGCCGGCTCGTCGAACGGTTTCCCGGTACGCGGGACGCCGAGGGCGCCCAGGCGGAAATCGATCGCCGCCGGGCGCTACGAAAGCGCACGGATTCCTAGTCTCGATGTCAGCCATGTCCAACCGCGCCACCATCATCGGTCTCATCTCCGACACGCACGGCCTCGTTCGTCCCGAAGTCTTCGAGGCGCTGCAGGGCGTGTCGCAGATCCTGCACGCGGGCGACGTGGGCCCGGCCGATGTCCTCGCGGAACTCGCGACGATCGCCCCGGTTCGCGCCGTATACGGCAACACCGATGCGCCCGGCCGTCCCGACCTCGCGGAACGCATCGAGGACGTGATCGACGGCGTGCGCATCGTCGTCACGCACGGGCACGAACTCGGCAGCCCCACGCCGCCCAAGCTGGTGGGGGCCTATCCCACCGCCGACGTGATCGTGTACGGTCACACCCACCAGCAGCTCGTCACCAAAGCCGCGCGTCGCGTGGTGGTGAACCCCGGTGCGGCCGGACCGCGCCGCTTCAAGCTGCAGCCGTGCGTGGCCAAGCTGTACATCCATCAGGGGCAGGCGGATGTGGAATTGATTCCGTTGGGGATCGAGGGCGACGCGGAGTAGGAGAGACGCGGGCGAAGACTCACGACTGATGACTGTCACAACAGACTACAGACTTCCCTGGATATCACGCGATTTTCCGGGGAGTTCGTAGTTCGTAGTGTCAGTGCTCAGTCGTCAGTGGAACACTCTGCCGCACATGCGCCGCCAGCTTCTCCAGCGCGCCCACCACGGTATCGGCGACGAGTGCATCCGTCCCGTTGCGTCCCCGGAACCACGACTCCACCAGCAGCAACTCGTCGAGCTGATCGACCATCGCGCCGGTCGGTGGCTGCACGGCCTTCGACTCGAGGGCCTGCAGCGCGTTCACCGCCTCGGGCTCGGTGCAGCGGGCTTCGCCCACCACGCGACCGTGGCGAACGAGGTACAGACGATCGTCCGTGTCGCGTCCCGGCACGGCGTACACGAAGCTGGGGCGGGTGAGCGCCTCACGCACCCGCGCGAGCTGCACGTCGAGCTCCTGCAGCGCGGTGAGCCGATCGCGCAGCCAGCCGGCGCGCTCGTAGGACAGCGCGGCGCTCGCCACGGCCATCTCGCGCACGAGCTGCTGGTGTGGGGTATCGTCGCGTCCTTCGAGGACGGCACGCGCGCGGGAAAGCTGGGCGCGGTACTCGTATTCGCTGGGCGCCCCCACGCACGGGCCGAGGCACCGCCTGGTTTCGTAGCGATGGCACCCCGGCGTGCGCTGCATGGCCGGATGCGATTCCTCGAACAGCTCCGCCACGTCACGCATGTGCATCCGCACGCGATCGCTGCAGTCACGGAGCCCCAGCGCGTCGTTGAGCACCCGCAACGCCTCCTGCAGCGGACGCCGTGCGGCGAAGGGGCCGATCATCTGCGCCACATCCCGCGAGCGGGCCGCAGCGCTGGCGCGCTGGATGCGGAGGCGCGGGGCCGGGCCCTTGGCGATGGTGATCACCCACCATTTGTCGAGCGGGCGCGCGGAGCGCACGTTGTAGCGCGGCAGATGCGCGCGAATGAGACGCACTTCGCGCAGCAGCGCGGCAAACTCGCTGGGGAGCGGCTCCCACTCGATGCGCGTGGTCTCGCGCAGCAGGCGCGCGTGGCGATGCTCCGGCCACGGCAGGCGGAAGTAGCTGAGGAGGCGGGTGCGCACCTGCGTACTCTTGCCCACGTAGAGCACTTCGCCGTGCGCCCCGCGCATGAGGTACACGCCGGGCACGTTCCGCGCGCCCTCGCGCACCTGGGCCTTGAGGCGCGCCACGTCGGCCTCGGGGTTGGTGACGGCGAGATCGAGCTGCGTGGCGAGCGCCGGCTTCCGACCGCGGCGGGGCGCCGGTAGGGCGGCCGCAAGCCCGCCGGTGAGATCAGTACTGACACCCCGGGCAGAAGACCGTGCTGCGTCCGTCCACGGCATGGGTGCCGACCAGGCGACGCCCACAGCGGCGGCAGGGTTCACCGGCGCGGCCGTACGCGGCGAGCTGTTCGACGAAGGCGCCACGCTCACCGCGGGCATCCCGATAATCGCGGAAGCTCGTGCCGCGAGCGGCGATACTGGCGGCGAGCACCGCCTGCAGCTCCACACGCAGGCGGGAGAGCTCTGCACCGGTGAGTGAGCATGCCTCGCGAGATGGATCGATTCCAGCGCGCCACAGGGCCTCGTTCGCGTAGATGTTGCCGACGCCTGCCAGCCGCTTCTGATCCATCAGGGCAATCTTGATGGCCTGCCGCGACTCCCGAACACACCCCGAAAATGCGTCGTCGTCGGTCGCGAGGTCAAGGGGCTCGAGGCCCAGCGCGCCGGAATACGCGGCAAACCGTGCGCGGTTCATGAGGGCGACGGTGCCCAGTCGACGCACATCGCGGTAGTGCAAGCGCCGCCCATCCCGCAGGGGGAGGGTCACGCACACGTAGGCCCGTTCCGCGTCGGCGAGCGCACCATCGTCCACGACGAGCCCGCCGGTGAAGCGTGGCTGTACCACGATGCGCCACGCCGGGTCGAGCGCCGCCAGTTCCGGGCGCGCGTCGATGTCGAGCACGATGAGCTTGGCGCGGCGCCAGACGCGTCGGATGGGCTGCCCAACCAGTGCCAGTTCAAAGCCCGCCGCATCCGCTTCGCGCAACACATCCGGGCGTGGCACGGTGATTCCCGAAATGACCGCGCCCACGACCATGTCGTGCAGGTCGCGGGCGATGGTTTCGGTCTCGGGAAGTTCAGGCATGGTCGGTGTCGGGGGAACTGCTTACCACGGATGGCAACAGATGCGAATGGAAACCACACGGATACATCAAAAAATGATGTGCATCCGTGTGCATCCGCGCACCTCGGTTCATATCCGTGGTGGTCGGTTTCTCACGTCTCCCCTCTCACCCCACCCGCGCCGCCTCGCGCCAGCCGATGTCACGGCGGTACACGGCGCCCTCGAATTCGATACGCGCCGCGGCATCACGCGAGGCCTGCTGGGCAGCGGCGAACGTGTCGGCCATCGCCGTTACCGCGAACACCCGACCGCCGCTCGTGAGCAGATCGCGGCCACTCCGCTTGGTGCCGGCGTGGAACACGCGCACGTCGTCACCGAAGCTCGGCACGTGAATGGGGAATCCGGTCTTGGGGGCATCCGGGTAGCCGCCGCTCGCCACGACGGTCGTCACGCTCGCCCCGCTGCGCCACGCGAACGGCGCCATGCTGCCGATGCGCGCTCCGCGCGCCACCGCCAGCATGGGATCGAGCAGGCTGCTGGCGAGCATCGGCAGGATCGCCTGCGTCTCCGGATCACCGAAGCGACAGTTGAATTCCACCACCTTCGGGCCGTCGGGGGTGAGCATGAGCCCCGCATACAGCAGCCCGCTGAACGGCGTCCCGCGCTTGCGCAGCGCGTGCAGCGTTGGGAGGAAAACACGCTCCGTCACGTCGTCGACGAGCGCCGGCGTGGACAGCGAGACGGGCGTATAGGCGCCCATGCCGCCGGTGTTGGGGCCCTCGTCACCTTCACCCAGTCGCTTGTGGTCCTGTGCGCCGATCATGGGCAACACATCGTGTCCATCGGCGATCGCGAACAGCGACAACTCCTCGCCGGTCATGAACGCCTCCACCAGACACTCGGCGCCGGCCTCCCCGAACACCCGATCGTCGAGGATGCGATCGATGGCGTCGAACGCCTCGGCCTCCGTCATGCACACGATCACCCCCTTTCCCGCCGCGAGCCCGCTGGCCTTGATGACCACGGGCGCGCCGAAACGCGCGCGCACCGCTTCCTTCGCGTCGCGCGCCACGCGATGGGTCTCCGCGTGCGCCGTAGGAATACCGGCGGCCATCATGAGCGCCTTCGTATCGGCCTTGCTCGTCTCCACCGTGGCGGCCCCCATGGTCGGACCGAACGCGGGAATGCCGCGCTGCTGCAGGTAGTCCACCACGCCGGCTGCGAGCGGTGCTTCGGGGCCCACCACTACCAACTCCACCTGCTCGGCTTCGGCGAGCGCCGCGACCTCTTTCGGGTCGTTCGCGTTGATGCTCACCAGACGCGCCAGCTCGGCGATCCCCGGGTTGCCTGGTGCGGCGATCAGGTCGACCGGCGTGTTCTCACGCGACAGCGCATCTGCGAGGGCGTGTTCACGGCCGCCCGAGCCGAGGAGGAGGATTTTCATGACCCGCAATCTACTCCGGTCGGGAGGCACGGAGGATGGGAGGTATGGAGGATGGGAGGCACGGAGGTTGGGAGGCACGGAGGCGTCTCGACTGAGAACTGCAAACTTTCACTACGAACTACGAACTCCCCCGGAATTCGCGCGATTTCCGGGGGAGTTCGTAGTTCGTAGTCTCAGTATCTAGTTCTCAGTCCGATCACTCGCCGGCGGCTCACTCGGCGGCGGCGGCGGCGCACTCGGCCCTGGTCCCGCGTCGCCCATGCTCGCGGCGGCCTTGAACGCATCGCGGAACGCACCGGCCGCGCGATTGATCACGCCACCCACGGCCTCGGCGGCTTCCTTCGCCTTCTCCGTGTAGTACTCTGACGCATCGCGCAGGTCGTCGCGGAAGGGTCGCTCGGCTTCGCTGCCGCGCCGGATGTAGCCGCCATCGATGATCGCGCCGTAGGTGCCGGATTGCTGCCAGCGATGGAGCTCCCCTGCACGCACCGTGTGGAACGGGTGTTCGCGCAGGGCGGTGTTGAGTGCCTTGAGCACGCTGTCCCACGCGCTGCCACCCATCTCGTACTCGGCGGCCTGCGCAAGGTAGGCCTCGAGATCGAGTGCATCCCCGTCCGGCCTGCCCCCGGCGAGCTTGTGGAAGGTCATGAGGCTCGCGCGTGGATCCTGAGTGCCGAGCATACCGGCCCGATCGGCGCTGAGCTCCGATTTGCGGTACCACTCGAGCAGCGCGAGCTGGAACGGCAGCAGGGCGATGCTTGCCAGCAGCGGCAGCGCGCTCATGCCGAAGAAGAGCACGATGAGCGCAATCGTACGGTAGGTCGTGCGCCCGGTCATGATATGGCCGAGCTGCTGGGCGAGGACGAAGCGCTGCTCGTCACGGTCGAGCAGTTCGAGGGTGCCCGAACTGATCACGATGAAGGGCTGGTCGAAGCCGACGGCTCCCGCATTGGCGATCGGCGTCTGCGCCACGTACAGCTGCGGTGGGGCGTGGCCGGCGGGAGGCCAGTCGAGCGCCTGCAGCACCTCCTGATACAGCGCGTGCAGGGCAGGGCGCTGCGTCGGCCCCACGAGCACGGCATCGCCAAGGAAGAGATTGCGGACCCCGCGTTCGCCGAACGCGCCGGCGATCTTGCGCACGACCTCGTCGAATCCCGGCAGGGCGCGCAGCGCCCGCAACGCGGCCCGGTCGGCCGGATGCTCCCAGGTGACGGAGCTGATCTGGGTGAGTTGGATGGCCATGGAGGACCGTACGGCGGAACGGCGGGAATGGTTGCAGGGGGGAGGCAACTGGGAACGGAGAACTGGAACCACGAACTACAAACTCCCCCGGAAATCACGCGATTCCGGGGGAGTTTGTGGTTCGTAGTGGCAGTTGTCAGTCGTGAGTCCAGCCTACAGCCCCACCAACGCCTGCTCCAGGTCCTCGATCAGATCCTCGGCGTCCTCGATGCCGCAGCTGAGACGGACCATCCCCTCCGTCAGCCCCATGGCGTCCTTGACCTCGGCCGGGACCGAGCCGTGGGTCATGGTATAGGGATGGTTGGTCAGGCTCTCCACCCCCCCCAGAGACTCGGCCAGCGAGAAGACCCGCACCTTTTCGAGGAAGGCGCGCGCATTGTCCTTCGATCCGAGGTCGAGCGTCATCATCCCGCCGAACGCGGACATCTGGCGCTTGGCCAGCTCATGGTGCGGGTGGGTGACCAGCCCGGGATAGATGACCCGTTCCGGACCCAGTCGATTCACGAGGAAGTCGGCGATGGCGCGCCCGTTGAGATCGTGCTGCTTCATGCGCAGCGGCAGGGTCTTGGTCCCGCGCAGGGCCAGCCAGGCGTCGAACGGTCCGGGGACCGCACCGGCAGCGTTGAGGATGAACTGGAGCCGGTCGGCCAGGTCGTCCTCAAGTACCACGGCGAGGCCGCCGATCATATCCGAATGTCCGTTGATGTACTTCGTGGTCGAGTGCCAGACGATGTCCGCCCCCAGTTCGAGCGGACGCTGGTAGATCGGCGTGGCGAAGGTATTGTCGACGATCAGCAGGGCCTGATGGCGCTTGGCGACGTCGCTCATGGCGCGCAGGTCGGTGAGACGCATGAGCGGGTTCGTCGGCGTCTCCACGAGCAACGCGCGGGTGGCGGGCGTCATGGCGTCCTCCACACGCTGCGGATCGCTGGTATCCACGTAGGTGAAGGACAGCCCCATATGCTTCAGAATTCGATCGAACAGCCGGAAGGTGCCGCCGTAGACGTTCTCGGCGCACACGATGTGGTCGCCGGCGCGGAACAGCTTCATGATCGAATCCAGACAGCCCATGCCGCTGCTGAACGCGAAGCCGTGCGTGCCGCCCTCGAGGACGGCAACGTTGCGCTCGAGCGCCTGGCGGGTCGGGTTCTTGCCGCGGGCATACTCGTACCCCTTGTTGACGCCGATGCTCTCCTGCACGTAGGTGGAGGTCAGGTAGAGCGGCGTCATGATGGCGCCCGACACCGGGTCGGGGCGCTGGCCGGCATGGATGGCGCGGGTGGAGAATCCGCCCGCCTGGTCTTCGTCGAAAATGCGCGTCATGGGCTCCGGATCATTCGTGGGGAGATACCGCGGGAAGCTAGTGTGCGCTCCGGCTCCCGGCGAGCATCCGGTCAGCCGGCCGCCCGTCGTGGCACGCGCGGCGCGACGGCCCCGTCCGTGCCTCCGCTGATGCAGTGGCCCGTGATCGCGCACGATCCGCACCCGGCAGCATGAACATGTTCCCCGACCACGATTCCGCATTCACCCGCCTGACCGCGGCGTTGGCGGGCGAGGCGCGACGGTGTCTCATCGTCGATGACGAGCCGGCCATGCGCGCGCTGTTGCGCCGGTTGATGGCGGCCGCGGGGTTCGAGTGCCTCGAAGCGGCCACGGGCCGAGAGGCGCTTGCGCAGCTCGAGGCGCATACTGTACCGCTCGTGCTGAGCGACTACCACATGCCGGAGCTCGACGGGAGCGCCCTGCTGCAGACGGTACAGGCACGCTGGCCGGGCACCGCCGTGGTCATCATCACCGCGATCTCCGATGTGAACCTCGCGGTGCGTTGCCTCGAGGCGGGCGCGCTCGACTACCTCACGAAGCCGTTCTCCACCGACGAGCTGCGTGCCCGTGTCCTGCAGGCGCTCGAAAAGCGTCGGCTGCTGCTGGACAATGCCGCCTATCGACTCCGGCTCGAGGAACGAGTCGCCGAGCAGGCGAAGCAGTACGAGGAGTTGTTCCTCGCCTCGCTGCAGTCGCTGGCCGACGCGCTCGAGGTGAAGGACGCGTACACCTGGGGGCACTCGACCCGGGTGTCGCAGTATGCCATGGCGATCGCGCGTGAATTGCGGATGGATGACCAGCTGTTCGACCAGATCGAGTTGGGCAGTCGTCTGCACGACATCGGCAAGATCGGCGTGCGCGAGGCGGTGTTGCACAAGGAAGGGCCGCTCTCCGACGTGGAGTACGCGCACGTGATGGAGCATCCGGTCATCGGGTGGCGTCTGCTTGCGCCGCTGCTGCGCGACATGCCGGTGGCGCTGGCGGTCGTGCGGTCACACCATGAACGCTTCGACGGACACGGAACCCCCGATCGATTGGCGGGGGCCGACATTCCGCTCGCGGCGCGCATCACCGCGGTGGCTGACTCGTTCGACGCCATGACGAGCGGCCGTCCGTATCGTGCCGGCATGCCGGTGGACGACGCGCTCGCCGAACTGCGGCGCTGCGCCGGCACGCAATTCGATCCCCAGTGTGTGCAGGCGTTCGAACGGGCACTGGCGAGCAACGCCGTGCCGCGCCCCGATGATCGGGTTCAGCGGCAGGCCAGGCTGCAGATCGTGGCCTGACCCCACGCACGACAGGGCGGCACATCACGGGCGTCCGTCGCCGTGCGTCCGCCCAGGTGCGCGTCACACCCAGTCGAGCCTCACCCCGGCCTTGGCGGCGGCCTCGTCGATCGCCGCCCGCGCGGGGGCGGAACCGTCGTCCATCACGACCCACCGTTTGACCGGACGGCCCTCCTCACGCCGAAGACCGGCGAGCGGCAGCAGCGACGGCGCGAGGGTTGGCGTCATGATCACGATGGTCGCGTCCCACGCGGCGAGAGCCCGGCTGGCCGCCGTGGCGTGGCTGGCGTCGGCGACGCGCAGCAGCCCGCCCGCCAGCAGTGGTGCCACGAACGCGCTCGCGAAACCTCGCGGCTCGGTGAGCGGAACGAGTGCGAGTGTACGGTCCACCGGCGTACAGTGGAGCGCCCCCATCGCGGCCCGTGCGGTCCGATACACCGCCTCGTGCGTCTGTCGCTCCCCCGACCGCGCGAACAGCACGCATTCCTCCAGGGCCCCCGGGCCACTCAGGTCGCCCATGAGGTCGATCCCGAAGTGCGAACCCAGGTCGACGTCCCACTCGCGCCCGTCGATCACCACCGTGGCCCGCTGCGGTGCATGCTCCAGCAGGACCCGCGGCAGGTCGGGCGGAAGACGGCCGGCCAGTGCAGACGTGGTGAACACCGCCCCCACCTGCAGCGCGTCCAGCGATTCGCGGGCGATCGGCCCCTCGTCGTCGGCCTCGAGCAGCACCAGCCCGCGGCCGTCGCTGGCCGCGAGCGCGACGGGCAGGGCCACGCCAGCCGGCAGCAGTGCCGCAGCGCGTCGGCCGGCGAGCGCCCGCACGAGTGGCGCCGAGCGCTGCAGGAGCGTCACGCCAGCCGCCACGAGCGCAGTCACCTCGTTGGCGCCCACGCGTCCTCCGGCGGCGGCGAGGGCGTAGGGGAGGAGGGCCAGGGGATCCATGCCCCACGATAACGGAGCCTCCGACCGGAGGGCACCACCGGGCACGACCGTGCACCGCGCTACACCACCGTGCGTGATTCGGCCAGCCGTGTAACGCCGGTCCGCCGTGCTCGTCTTATGGGGAGCGGCACGAAACGGTCGCGTTCGGCATGGGGCGCCGTTGGTTCCCCGCGTGAAACGTGTCTAGCTTACCGGATTGCCTCCGAACCGGGGCGGGTCCGGCCGATTCCCTGTGAGAAACGCTATGGCATTCGATGGGTTGATGGTGAGTGTGTCCGGGGTGCGTGGACGCGTCGGTGAGGCGCTGACGCCCGAGATCGTGGCGACGTTCGCGGCGGCGTTCGGCGCGTGGGCGTCGCGCGGGGGCAATCGCCGCGTGGTGGTGGGGCGCGACAGCCGCGTCTCCGGCCCGATGTTCACCCGCATCGTGCACGGCGCGCTCGAGTCGGTGGGATGCACGGTCATCGACATCGGCATGGCCCCCACGCCGACCATTCAGCTTGCCGTCGAGCATCATCATGCCGCGGGCGGTCTGGGGATCACCGCCAGCCACAATCCCATCGAGTGGAACGCGCTCAAGTTCATCGGGCCGTCGGGGCTGTTCCTCTCCGCAGCCGAAGGCGCCGAGATGCGCGCGCTGCTCGAGACGGGGATTCCGCGTGCCACCTGGGACCAGCTCGGGCACATCGAGCGTGATGACGAGGCGGTGGCCCGGCACATCGCGCAGGTGCTCGCACTGCCGTGGCTCGATGTGGAGGGCATCCGTGCCCAGCGCTTCCGCGTGGCACTCGACTGCTGCCACGGGGCGGGAAGTGTGATCATGCCGCAGCTGCTCACTGAACTCGGCTGCGAGGTGTACGCCATCAACATGGACGCCGATGGGCGCTTCCATCGTCCGCCCGAGCCGGTGGCCGAGAACCTCGGGGAGCTCGAGGCGCTCGTGCGCGCCACGCAGGCGCACATCGGGTTCGCCACCGACCCCGACGTGGACCGGCTCGCGCTGGTGCT
>Ga0315903_10011249_pt1 | contig 10564 bp, 10 predicted proteins | sample LakEriMetagenome_7_FD_203524 | JGI IMG/M metagenome (GOLD analysis project Ga0315903, IMG submission 203524) | Freshwater fungal communities from buoy surface, Lake Erie, Ohio, United States - Buoy 2 MA119 | ecosystem: Environmental > Aquatic > Freshwater > Lake | place: USA: Lake Erie, Ohio... | reverse complement strand
ATATCGAGCAGGCCGAACCGGTGGCCGCGGTGGTCGATGTGTTGCAAACCCCTGCTTTTCTGTGTCGCCAGACCGACTTCATTCGCGCCGTGGCCGCCACGGGCAAGCCGGTCAACATCAAGAAAGGGCAGTTCCTCGCCCCGGCCGACATGAAGCATGTGGCCGACAAGGCTCGCGAGGCTGCGATCGAAGCAGGCCATTCGGGCGACACCATCATGGTATGTGAGCGTGGCGCCTCATTTGGCTACAACAACCTGGTGTCCGACATGCGCAGCCTGGCCATCATGCGTGCCACGGGCTGCCCGGTGGTCTTCGATGCCACCCATTCGGTGCAGTTGCCTGGCGGCCTGGGTAGTGCCTCAGGCGGTCAGCGCGAATTCGTTCCGGTGCTGGCTCGCGCGGCCGTGGCCACAGGCATCTCGGGTCTTTTCATGGAGACCCATCCCGACCCGGCCAAGGCCTTGTCGGATGGCCCCAACGCATGGCCCTTGCCTCGCATGGAGTCCTTGCTCGCCACCCTGTGCGAGCTCGACGCCCTGGTCAAGCGCCATGGATTTCCAGAACAGGAGTGGATAGCATGAGCATGGCCTATGTGATCGCCGATGTGCGGGTGACCGATCCCGAACAGTACAAGGGCTATATGGCCCTGACCCCCGCAGCCGTGGCCGCTGCAGGCGGCGAGTTCATCGTGCGGGGAGGGCGCAGCGAAACCCTGGAGGGTCATTGGGCGCCGACCCGCATGGTCGTGATCCGGTTTCCGAGCTACGACGCGGCCAAGGCTTTCTACGATTCGGCGCTTTACCTGCAGGCCCGTCATGCCCGGGCTGGAGCGACCGAATTCTTCAACATGATCGTGGTCGAAGGAGTCTGACCCCATGAGCACCATTGTTGACATCATTGGCCGCGAGGTCATTGATTCCCGAGGTAACCCGACAGTTGAGTGTGATGTGCTGCTCGAATCGGGAACACTGGGTCGTGCGGCGGTGCCCTCGGGGGCTTCCACTGGCTCACGCGAGGCGATCGAGTTGCGCGATGGCGATGCCTCCCGCTATGGGGGCAAGGGGGTACTCAGGGCGGTCGAGAACATCAACACCGAGATCTCCGAAGCCATCCTGGGGCTCGATGCCTGCGAGCAGGCCTATCTCGACAAAACCCTCATCGATCTCGATGGCACCGACAATAAGGCGCGTCTTGGCGCCAATGCCACGCTGGCCGTCTCGATGGCCGTGGCCAAAGCCGCTGCCGAAGAGTCGGGCCTGCCGCTGTACCGCTATTTTGGGGGCTCGGGCGCCATGTCGCTGCCCGTGCCCATGATGAATGTGATCAATGGCGGCGCGCATGCCAACAACAACCTGGACATCCAGGAGTTCATGATCATCCCGATCGGGGCGCCCACCTTTCGTGAGGCCCTGCGCTACGGCGCCGAGACTTTCCAGGCGCTCAAGAAAATTCTGCACGACCGGGGTCTGAGCACGGCGGTGGGCGACGAAGGTGGCTTTGCCCCCAGTGTTGCCAATCATGAGGCCGCGATTCAGCTCATTCTGGAGGCCATCGAGAAAGCCGGCTATACGCCGGGCAGCCAGATTGCTCTGGGCCTCGATTGCGCGGCGTCGGAGTTCTTCAAGGATGGCCGTTACCAATTGCATGGCGAAGGCCTGTCGCTTGCTGCCCCCGAGTTCAGCAACCTGCTGGCCACCTGGGCCGATCGCTACCCCATCATCTCCATCGAAGACGGCATGGCCGAAAACGATTGGGACGGCTGGCGTGTGATCACGGATCAGCTGGGCGACAAGGTTCAGCTGGTGGGCGACGATCTTTTCGTGACCAATACGCGCATCCTGCGCGAGGGCATCGAGGCCGGCATCGCCAATTCGATCCTCATCAAGATCAACCAGATCGGTACGCTCACCGAGACCTTCGCAGCCATCGAATTGGCCAAGCGCAACAACTACACAGCGGTTGTTTCGCATCGGTCGGGCGAAACCGAAGACACCACCATCGCCGATATCGCGGTGGCCACCAACGCTCTTCAGATCAAGACCGGCTCGATGTCGCGTTCGGATCGTATTGCCAAGTACAACCAGTTGTTACGCATTGAAGAAGACCTGGGCGACGTGGCTCAATATCCGGGTCGATCGGCCTTCTACAACCTCTACTGAGGCCGCGCACTGTGCGAACGCTCACCCTTGCGCTGATCGCGTTGCTGGTCGTGATCCAGTATCCGCTGTGGCTGGGCAAGGGCGGATGGTTGAGGGTCTGGGATATCGAGCGCCAGGTGGCTTTGCAGCAAGGGGCCAACGACCGCCTGCTTGAGCGCAATCGATCCTTGGAGGGTGAGGTCAGCGACCTGCGTGACGGGACGGGCGCGGTCGAGGAGCGGGCCCGCTACGAACTCGGCATGATGCGATCGGACGAGATCTTCGTGCAATTGCCCGATGCCTCCCGAACCGCCGAAGGCCCGCCAAAGAGTGCTCAGCCCAAGCAGTCGGAGGCGGTCCGGCAGACGGCCGCCGCCGCGCCGGTTCGCTCTCGCAATCAGTGACGGGTCGAGGGGCCGGGAACAGAGGCGCCTTCGCCCACGAACAGTTCGGCGCTGTCCACGGCGTCAAACGTCCAGGCCGTGTTGCAGAAGTCGCAGCGCACGCCGACTGAACCCTGCTCGGCCAGCAGGCTTTCGATTTCGCTTCGTCCGAGCATGCGCAGCATGTCGCTCACTTTCTGGCGTGAACAGCTGCAGGCGAACCGCACAGCGCGCGCATCGAACGCATGAAGCGCTTCCTGCCAGAACAATCGGCGCAGGATCTCTTCGGCCGACAGCGAACGAAGTTCTTCGCCCGTGACGGTATCGGCCAGGTAGAGCATGCGTTGCCAGGCTTCGTCATGCGGATTCTGGGCACGATTTGCAGCGACCTCGGTCTGTGCTGCGTCGGTCTGATCCGGCGCAACGGCTCCGGTCAAGGGGTTGCCACCCTCCGTGGGCAAGCGCTGTAGCATCAGGCCGGCCGCACACCGGGAGTCGCACGAGAGCCAGAGTCGGGTGGGCAACTGCTCGGAGCGAGCCATGTAGTTCTCAAGCACCTGAGCGATGGTGTCGCCCTCAAAGGGTACGATGCCCTGATAGGCCTGACGCTGAACCGTGCTGCTGCGAGGGTCGAGGGTCACCATGAAGCGGCCCTTGCCGGTGCAGTTGACGAGGTCGCTCAGGCTCGCCCCTTCAGGACAGGTCTGGCTCTCGCGCACTTTGGCCGTGGCTCGAAGACGACCATCGGATTCGCATTCCACCACCATCAGGGCGACAGGCCCGTCGCCCTGAATCTGCAGCACCAATGCACCTTCGAATTTGAGCGAGGCAGCGAGCATCAGACCGGCCACGCACAATTCTCCGAGCCGATCGCGCACGCATTCGGGCAGCTCATGCCTACGGGCGATTTCCTGCCAGGCCGCGTCAAGGCGGACCAGCTCGCCCCGCACCGGGGCCTCTTGCATCAAAAAGCGGTGCAGCAGATCAGACATCGAGTCTGACCAGATCCTTGCGCATGCTGGCGGCTTTGGCGACATAGTTGTCTACGCCCGAGCGGATGCGGGCGATATCTGCATCGGTGAGCTCCCGAACGATCTTGCCCGGTGAGCCCATGACCACGCTGCGATCCGGAATTTCCTTGCCTTCAGGGATCAGTGCGCCTGCACCAATCAAGCAGTTGCGCCCGATGCGAGCGCCATTGAGAACCACGGCCTGGATCCCGATCAGGCTGCCTTCGCCGATCGTGCAGCCATGCAGCATGGCCTGATGGCCGATCGTGACGTGATCGCCCACCGTCAGCGGAAATTTCCAGTCGGTATGCAGTACGGCGTTTTCTTGCACATTGCTGCCCACGCCGATGCGAATCGGTTCGTTGTCACCGCGCAAGACCGCGCCAAACCAGATGCTTGCGCCTTCGGCAAGCTCAACTCGACCCATCACATGAGCGCCCGGAGCCACCCATGCGCTCGGTGCGATGACGGGGCTGTGATCGGTGATGCGATAAATGGCCATCGGGTGCCTCCCTGTAGACTGAGTGAATCATGAATCTGCCGAGTTTACCGGCATCGGAGCTGTTGGCCGCGCGTGTTCAAGCCTGGCAGGCCTGGTGCCAAACCGATCCGCAAGCCAAATGTTCAGCCACGCGACGACTTGCAGCGTGGGGTCATCGCACGAACGCCCTGAGGGCACCTCAGTCACGGGCCCGCAATCCCGACGCAGACGATCCTGGCAAAGACGATCCTGGCAAAGACGATCCTGGCAAAGACGATCCTGGCAAAGACGATCCTGGCAAAGACGATCCTGGCAAAGACGATCCTGGCGCAGACGAGCTCAGTGCAAGCGCCCCGGGCGCAGTCGATCTCGAGATCACCGACCTAGCGCGGTCCGATTTCGAGCGCGCTCTGGTGGATCCACCGCTGCGCCCAGGGCGACCCGCCCGACCACTGCTCGTTCATCCCCGACAGGTTCCTGACCGAGGGGTTGGCAGCGAGGTGGGTCGGGCTGCGCTGTTGCATGCCATTGCCCACATTGAATTCAACGCGATTGATCTGGCCCTCGATGCGATCTGGCGCTTTGACGAGATGCCTTCCCACTGGGTGAGCGACTGGATCCGTGTGGCGCTGGACGAGGCGCGTCACTTCACGATGCTTCAGGCAGAGCTCCGGCTGCGCGGCCATGAATACGGTGATTTCGAGGCGCACGACGGGTTGTGGGAGATGGCGCTGCGTACTCGCGATGATGTGCTGCTCAGGGTGGCGCTGGTGCCCCGCCTGCTCGAAGCGCGCGGACTCGACGTCACCCCTCGGATCATCGAGCGCCTTCGCGGTGCGGGAGACCGGCGGGCGATCGCGATTCTCGAAGTCATCCTGCGTGAGGAGGTCGCCCATGTGGCCATTGGCAACGCCTGGTTTCATCGTCTGTGCGAGCAACGGGGACTGGATCCGCGGGTCGCCTGGGATGGGCTCGCGCAAGCCCATGCAGTGGCCTCGCCTGCGCCGCCGTTCAATCGGACCGCGCGGATGCAGGCGGGCTTCGACGAGAGCGAGCTGCAGCGCTGGGAGGAGCGCGCTCGGATCGCCCGCCTGTAACTCGGATCGCCCGCCTATAATGGAGGGCTGCCATGAATGCCATTGATCTGCCCCAGCGTGCTTCGCAGTCTCTGTTCATCGAGGCCCGCGGCTTGCGCCATCATGTCCGGGCCTGGGGCCCGCAGGATGCCCCTCGCCTCTGGATGGTGCATGGCTGGATGGATGTTTCGGCGTCCTGGCAGTTTGTCGTGGACTGTCTGGCCCAAGAGTGGCGTGTGCTGGCCCCCGATTGGCGGGGTTTCGGGCTGACCGATCGGGCCCAGGCGGATTGCTACTGGTTTCCGGATTATCTGGCCGACTTTGAAGCTTTGCTGCAGGCGCTGGAGCCTGAGTCGCAGCCGATCAATCTGGTGGCTCACAGCATGGGTGGGACGGTCGCCATGACGTATGCCGGTGTCCGTCCGCAGCGCATCCGCCGGTTGGTCAGCCTTGAGGGCTTTGGCCTGAACCCCACCGATCCGGTCTCAGCGCCTGGGCGACTGGCCCAATGGCTCGATGAGATCCGTGCGGGCAGTCGTCTGAAGGACTACGCCACCCTGGACGAGGTGGCCCAGCGGCTGCGGCAGACCAATCCGCGTCTGCGTGTCGATCGGGCGAAGTGGCTGGCTACCCATTGGGCAGCACCCACGGCCGCAGGGCGATTTGAATTGCTGGGCGATCCATCGCACAAAGCCACCAATCCCTATCTTTATCGGGTTGATGAGGCCAATGCCTGTTGGTCGAGCATCACCGCGCCGGTCTTGTTGGTCGGTGCACAGCACGGGACCCGTTGGGAAAAACTTCGCAATGATCCCGCCTATCGGGCCCGACTGGGCTGCATCCCTGATCTGCAGGAGGTCACCTTGGCTGATGCTGGGCATATGTTGCATCACGATCAGCCCGAGCGCGTGGCTCAACTGATCGAATCGTTCATGGGGGCCTGAGGCATGGCCGCCGATCGCATCGCCAGGCTCAACATCGACCTTCATTGTCATTCCACGGTGTCCGACGGCACACTGGCGCCGCAGGAACTGATCGAGCGTGCGCATCGTAATGGTGTTGAATTGCTCGCTCTCACCGACCACGACGAACTGGGTGGGCTTGCCGCAGCGACAGCACGAGCTGCAGCTTTGGGTTTGCCCTTTGTCTGCGGGGTGGAGGTGTCAGTCACCTGGGGGGGCGAGACGATCCACATCGTGGGGCTCAAGGTTGACCCCGCCAATGCTGAGCTCGTCCGCGGTCTGGCTTCGACCCGCGAAGGGCGCGATGGTCGGGCCCGCGAAATCGCGGCCCAGCTCGAGGCGGTCGGTATCCCTGAGGCCTATGAGGGCGCGCTCAAGTATGTGGGCAACCCACAGCTGGTGTCGCGCAGCCACTTTGCACGCTACATCGTCGAGACGGGTAAGTGCGCCAATGTGTCCGCCGTTTTTACCCGCTACCTGATCGAAGGCAAGCCGGGTTACGTTGCGCATCGATGGGCCCAGCTGAGCGATGCGGTGCGATGGATCGTGCAGGCGGGAGGCCTTGCCGTCATGGCGCACCCGGGCCGTTATCGACTGTCGGATCAGACTCGGGATCAGCTCATCCGTGAATTTGTTGATGCGGGTGGCCGGGGCATTGAAGTGATCAGCGGAAGTCACGCGCCGGGCATGGAACGTGATTACCTCGCAGTGGCTCAGCGCTTCGGTCTGCTGGCTTCGCGAGGTTCGGACTTTCATGGGCCGAACGAGAGTCGACATGATTTGGGCGCTGTGGGTCGACTGCCGGGAGGCGTATTGCCAGTCTGGCACGATTGGCCGGAGGTTCAATGCCTCGTGCAATGAACGATCGAGGCCTTCCCGGACTCTGGGGAGCAATGGCTTGATTCACCGGTTGAATTCGTGACGCAGCGTTTTGATGTTCATCCCACGCATCCGCAACGTCGCCTGATCCAGCAGGCCCAGGCGGTGCTCGCAGACGGGGGTGTGATCGTCATGCCTACCGACGCCTGTCCGGTGCTCGCCTGCTCGATGGGTCACAAGGGGGCGGTCGATCGACTGCGGGCGCTGCGCGGCGTTGACGACCGTCATCTGCTCACGCTGCTCTGTCAGGATCTGGCCGAGGTGGGGACCTATGCCCAGATCGATAATCGACAGTACCGCTTCCTCAAGGAATGGACACCCGGCGCGTATACGTTTGTTCTGCCGGCCACCCGGGAGGTCCCTCGCAGGCTCTGGCATCCCTCGCGCAAGACGGTGGGACTCAGAGTGCCGGATCACCCAGTGGCCTTGGCGCTCTTACAGGCCCATGGGGAGCCCCTGTTGGGATCCAGTCTGATCCTGCCGGGCGACGATGAGCCCCTGACAGAGATAGACGAGATCATGCAGCGGCTGGCGGGCCGGGTGGATCTCGTCCTTGATGCGCCGTCGCCGGGCTCGGAGCCCACCACCATGATCGATATGACCGGCGATACGCCCCAGGTGGTGCGGGAGGGGCGGGGCCCGATCGATCGCATGATCTGAAGGCCGCCTCAAGTACACTCTCCTTCATGTTTGCTCCGCGCGTACTCTCCGGCATGCGCCCTACGGGCGCTCTTCATCTCGGTCACTACCATGGTGCGCTCAAGAATTGGGTGCGTCTGCAGGCTGAACAGCCTTGCTATTTCTTTGTGGCCGACTGGCATGCGCTCACCACGCATTACGAGTCACCCGAGGTCATCCAGCGCAACATCTGGGAAATGGTCATTGACTGGCTCGCCGCTGGAGTCGATCCGGAGCAGGCCGTGCTCTTCATTCAGTCGCGCGTGCCTGAGCACGCCGAACTGCACGTGCTTTTGTCGATGTCGACCCCACTGGGCTGGCTCGAGCGGGTTCCCACCTACAAGGATCAGCAGGAAAAGCTGAGCGACAAGGATCTCACCACCTACGGGTTCCTGGGTTACCCGCTTTTGCAGGCGGCCGACATCCTGATTTACCGGGCGAGTTCCGTGCCAGTGGGTGAGGATCAGGTGCCTCATGTCGAGCTCACCCGTGAAATCGCCCGCCGGTTCAATCATCTGTTCGGACGTGAGCCCGACTTTGAGCAGAAGGTGGCTGCGGCGCTCAAGCAGTTGGGTGGCAAGCGCGCCAAGGCCTTCGAGGATCTGCGCAAGCGCTGGCAGGAGCAGGGGGACTCGGCAGCGCTCGAGGAGGCCCGCACGCTGGTTGCTGGCAGCCAGAGTCTGGCCGCGGCCGACCGTGAGCGGCTTTCTGGGCATCTCGAGGGCGGGCGCAAGTTGATCCTGTCCGAGCCGCAGGCCCTGCTGACCGAAGCTTCAAGGTTGCCCGGCATCGATGGTGCCAAGATGTCCAAGAGCTACGGCAACTCGATTGCCATGCGCGAGGATCCGGCCTCGGTCACCAAGAAACTGCGCACCATGCCCACCGACCCGGCCCGCGTCCGGCGCACGGATGCAGGTTCGCCCGATCGCTGTCCGGTCTGGCAACTGCATCAGGTTTACTCCAGCGAGGACACCCGCCAGTGGGTTCGCAAGGGTTGCACCACCGCCGGCATCGGTTGCCTGGAATGCAAGCAGCCGGTCATCGATGCCGTGATTGCCGAACAGCAGCCTTTCATCGAGCGGGCTCAGCCCTATCTCGACAATCCTGCCCTGCTGCGCGACATCATGGATGCGGGCTGCGACAAGGCGCGTGCCGTGGCACGCGAGACCATGCACGATGTGCGTGAAGTGATGGGCCTCAATTACGGAGCGCCTGTGCTGGGGCGCTGACCAAGTGCATCTGGCGGACCTGAGGCAGCGTCGACAGAAAGTCTTCCAGTTCCGATAGCGGCAAAGGTTCACTGATGTAGGTGCCCTGCATCAGATCGCAGTCCAGTGCACGCAGCGCCTTGAGCTGATGTGCGTTCTCCACACCCTCGACCATGGCCTGGATCCCCAGGCTGCGGGCCAGCGTCGTGACCGACTGGATGATTGCGGTATTGCCCCGGTCTTCAGGCAGTCCATCGGTGAAGGTGTGATCGATCTTCAGGCCATCGATGGGCAGGTGCTTCAGGTAGGACAAGGACGCATAGCCCGTGCCGAAGTTGTCGATCACGACCTGAATTCCGAGGCGCCGAATTTCGGTGAGCAGTCCGATGGTCTGCTCGCTGTTGTCGATCAGTGCGTTTTCGGTGAGCTCCAGCCTGAGCAACCGGGCCGGGAAGGCCCGTTCACTCATCAGGGCGTTCAGGTCGTTCAGAAAGTCATCGGCCAGCAACTGGCGCGGCGAGAGATTGATCGACACGACGAGGTCGGGATGCGCGTCGAGTCCGAGAGACAGACGATCATCCACTGCGCGACGGATCGTCCACATCCCGATCGTTTCGGCCAGATTGTTGCGCTCGACCATGGGCAGGAAACGATCGGGCGTGAGCAGCCCATGCTTGGGATGGCGCCAGCGCATCAGACCTTCGATGCCCAGGATCTGCCGACGCGACATGGCCATGACCGGCTGGTAGTGCAGTACGACTTCGCCCCGCTGCAAGGCCATGGGGAACTCGCTCGCCAGCTCGAGCTGAGCCGTTCGATCATCAGAGCTCTCGCCGTTGAAGAACCGAACGTCGTTTCGACCCTCGGACTTCACCCGGTACATGGCGTTATCCGCAGCCCGAATCAGGGCCTGAGCATCCCGTCCGTCGTCGGGCGTGACCGCGATTCCGATGGATGCGGAAAGGAAGTAGGCGCGTTCCATCAGGATGAAGGGACGTTCGATGGCCTGCAGCACCTTGCGGGCGACCGCTTCGATCTGCTGACGATCTGTCAGGTCCATCAGCAGCAGGATGAACTCGTCACCGCCCATGCGCCCGGCCACGTCAGTTCGCCTGAGCGACTCCCTCAGTCGTCTGGCGACTTCGATGAGGACCTGGTCACCGACCGAATGCCCAAGCGTGTCATTGATGAACTTATAGCGATCGAGATCAACATACAGAACGGCTGCACGACGCGCACTGCGCAGCGACTCCTCGAGCTGATGGGTCAGAAAGACCCGATTGGGCAGCCCAGTCAGAGCATCATGCAGCGAGGCATGGAGCAGACGCTCTTCGGCCTGCTTGCGTTGCAGATACTGGGAGAGCGTTCTGGACAGAATGTCTCCCAGGCGATCGATCAGCGTGGGGGCCTGGAAAGAAGTGGGCGAGAACAGCAGCAGGGCGGAAACCACCTGATTGTTCTCATCCAGGAGCGGTGCCACAAGAGCAGCCGGGTTTGTCGAATCGTCGACCCGGTAGCGCATTGCGAATTCAGGTTCTCCCGCAAGTGAAGGAATCCAGACGGCTCGTGCCTGAGCCCAGACGCGGTCTTCGACGCTGCCCGGACTCATCGCAAACTGATCTCCGATCTGCGCCAGGATGCGAAGGAGCGGTGCAGATCCATGGCGCTCCCGCAGCCGGATGAGCCGGGCCCCCGGGACCTGAGTCAGATGAACGCCGCCGCTCCATGCCAGGAGGGCGCACACCCGGT
>Ga0315903_10011248_pt1 | contig 10565 bp, 9 predicted proteins | sample LakEriMetagenome_7_FD_203524 | JGI IMG/M metagenome (GOLD analysis project Ga0315903, IMG submission 203524) | Freshwater fungal communities from buoy surface, Lake Erie, Ohio, United States - Buoy 2 MA119 | ecosystem: Environmental > Aquatic > Freshwater > Lake | place: USA: Lake Erie, Ohio... | reverse complement strand
GCTATCTACTTACAACCAACAAAGACAGCTGAATTCATTCAAATTGATTTCAACATCTTACCAACAGGTGCAGCGTTTAACGGATAATTTAAAAATTGAATATTTATAATAAATAAAATAAGAATAAAATGCCAGAAATATTAGAGTTTGATAAAATGTTCTACAAAAATTTTGAACCTAAACTTTCAAATAGGTTCATTATGGAACTAAATGGTATCGAGTCTTACATCATTAAGACCGCAGCGAGACCAACCTTTACATCGGAAGTTGTTGAGTTAGACCATATCAATGTAAAAAGAAAGATTAAAGGAAAATCAACTTGGGATGATATTACTATCACTCTTTATGACCCAATTGTACCATCCGGTGCACAGCAAGTAATGGAGTGGATTAGACAATCACACGAGTCATTAACAGGTAGAGATGGATACGCAGCATTTTATAAAAAAGATATAACATTTTATTTGTTAGGTCCTGTGGGTGATAAGGTAGAGCAATGGACTTTGAAAGGAGCATTTATTAGTTCAGCAAACTTTGGTGAATTAGATTGGTCTGGTAACGATCCATTGAGTATCGAATTAACAATATCTTACGATTACGCAGTTTTAGAATACTAATCTTAAAAAAAGATATAAAGAAAGAGGGGAGCAGATTACTGTTCCCCTTTTCATTTTTAAAAAATTGAATATATATAATAAACAAATTTAGTTATTTATGGATCAAAACATTGAGCAACAAGTTACAAGAGGATTAGGACAACAACAAGCTACACCACAAAGAAAAGTAGATTTCCCATTCCCAACAGAAATTATCAGTTTACCATCTAAAGGATTGGTATATCCTGAATCATCTCCACTAGCTAAAGGAGAAATCACAATTAAATTAATGACAGCTAAAGAAGAAGATATTCTTACATCAGCTACATTAATTAAAAAGGGCATACAGTTAGATAAACTTTTAGAAGCATTAGTTGTTGAGCCTGGCGTAAATGTAAATGATTTAGTAATTGGTGATAAAAACGCTATTCTTATTTCATCCAGAATGTTAGCATTTGGACCTGAATATATCGTAAAAATAAACGATCCATTTATTAATGAAGAAGTTGAAACATCAATTGATTTATCAAAAACAAAATTAAAAGAAGTTGATGAATCCGTTTTAAGAAGAGATAACGAATATAGTTTTATATTGCCTGTTTCCAAAACACCAATAAAATTCAAATTACTTACACATGGTGATGAATTGGCTATACAAAGAGATATAGAAGCATCACAAAAAGCAACAAAGCAAGCAAACGAAATAACAACCAGATATAGAAGAATAATTGTAGAAGTAGATGGAAATAGAGATTTGGGATATATCAGCAATTTTGTTTCTAATAGATTATTGGCCGGCGATTCGAAGGCATTAAGAAAAGAAATATCTGCAATAAGTCCTGATTTAGACCTTACATTTGATTATACATCTCCTGTAACTGGTGAAACGGAGGCACTTAAGATTCCCTTTGGGATTGGGTTTTTTTACCCTGCCGATTGAGTATAGTACTCAACTTCATAAAAAAATATTTCAAATGGTTTATTATGCCAATGGTGGATTCAATTGGCATGATCTTTATTACATGCCCACAAAGCTTAGGGAATTTTATTATAGAGAGATGCTGGATGCCAAAGAAGAAGAAAAAAAGCAAATGGATAGCATTAATAGCAAGACCAAAGCATCTGGTAGAGTAAGAAGAAGATAATTAATAATTTTGTTTATATTTATACATAAACATAATAGTAATCTCATGTCAAAAAAAATATTAGTAAAAGAAGGAGGTATTGGTAGGTTTTTACAATCTTTTTTTATTGCAAAAGCTAAAGGTAGGGATGATGAATTTATAAAAAAATTACATAAACCAAGTCCTGAATTATCAAAGATGATGGATGATTTCAATGATAAACTTGATTCCAACGTTGCATGGCAATATAAATGGTTGAAATCAAACGGATACAGTACGGCAGATCTTGATGATTATATTAAGAAGTATAATGTTAGTATTTAAAGTAACTTACGTTGGCTAATAACGAAACTACACGATTAAAATTATTAAGGCAAATAGCCGAAATGGAAGAGAATGTCCGTTCTCTTGTATCCGCTACTGCGGCCGGAATTAAAGATACAAATAATAATCTACAAAAACAAAGAGACTTACTCAAAAGTGCTAAAGAAGAATTAGTTGAGCACGATAAAAAACTAAAAGATATTTCCGATACAATAAAAAAAGGTAATGATTTTTTAGAAGAAAGTGAAGATTTGCAAGCAAGTATTGCAGATAGACTTGGAAAACAAAGTAAAGAGTATAAAGTTACGGAGAAATATATTGAAAGGCAAAAATCTTCTTTGGCGAGTATAGGTAGTATGATTGAAAAGCAAGGTGATACAGATTTTGCTACAAAGGCCAAAGAAGCAGTTGATGCATATAAAAAATACCAACAAAGTGTTGCATCGGTCGCAAACGCAACAAGTCTAACTTCAGAACAACAAGAACAATATAATTTAAAAATAGCCAGAGCAAGGGCAGAGTTGGATCAATCCGTTGGATATTTAAAAGATATGGGTGCCGAAGGTGAGTATGTGTTTCAATCTTTAAGTAATATGGCAGATGAAACACAAGATTTCCAAAAAATAGTTAAAAAGGCAAAAGATGAGTGGAGTGCGATGGATGCAGTGTTGGGTAGTTTTTCAGGAATACCGGCAATGGGTGAATTGAATACTCTTTTAAAAACAAATATAAGAGATACTCTTGCATTTAAAGCGGCTGTATTTGCATTGGGAGCAGCATTGGGTAAAGCCGCTATGGATTACTTTGGCGCACCATTTAAAGCAAGAGTACAACAAGAAAAAGAAGTTGCACAACTTGGTATAGATGGAGCGGCCGAAAGGGCTAAAATACAATCAGATGCAAACTTTATTTCTAATGATGAAGTTGTAAAAGGTGTAAAGAACTATACTAAAATACAAGAAGAGGCCGATAATAATAGAATTCAAACTGCGCATAGTGTAGCACAGGCTATGAATGAAGCTGCATTTGCAGGACAAAAAGCAGCAAATCAATTCGCAGCATCAATGAAACAAGGCGCCGCCCAATTTAATGCTGCAGCAAAAACGGCATTGTTTGGTAAAGGAATAGGTGGAATAGGGTATGGTGCGGCCCAAATGAATTTAGCAGGCATTGGTGCGGATAAAGTTGCATCGGCTATGGAAGCGGCCGGAGCAGCAACGGGTAAAATGCCAACTGCAAAAATGGGTGCAGATATGGCAATAATGGCAGAAAGAACAGGTCAATCTGTTCAGAGTATTGCTGATATAAATGAAATGTTCCAACGTATGGATGGAGTTTCAGCATCTACTGCTATGAATTTACAAGAAGGGTTACGTAATATGGCAGACCAAGCAGGCATTGGTTTAGGTAATTTGATGAGAGAGGTTGCAGAGGCTTCAAAGGATGCATTGAGTTATCAAATCAAATCCGGACCTGCATTAGCAAAACAAGTCGCATATGCACAATCATTAGGTGTTAATTTCGGTGATATAGCAAAGGCCGGAAAAAACATGGTAATGAACTATAAAGATAGTATAAAAGCAGAAATGCAATTATCATCTTTATTAGGAGAGCAAGTTGACCTTTCTGAAGTAAGAGCTAAATTTGCAGCAGGTGATACTACGGGTGCTCTTGAATCATTAAAAGCACAGGGATTAAATCCTGAAGATATGGATATGTTCCAACAACAGGCATTACAAGATGCATTGGGTGGAATGGATTTAACGGCTTTACAAAAGGTAGCAACGGGACAAGGTGCACAAGTCGGGGGATTGAAGGAAGCAAGTGCAAAGGGAGGGAATCAGCAATTTTTAGGAGCAACACAGGCTGCACAGGCAACCCTATCATCTCAATCAGCAGCGATATCGGCACAAGAAGCCGTAATTGACGCACAGTTATCCGGTAAAATAGCAGATTCATTTATTAATTCAGATGGACATAAAACGTTTTTAGAAGCACAGGCACAACAGGCTATCAAAACATCGGCACTTAATGAGCAAATGGATAAACTTTGGAAAAGTTCCGATGATTATAATAAACAATTAACAGCAACCGCACAGTTAAATTTTAAAGATACTTTAATAAATGGTTTAATGGATGGTGCAGCTGCACTTGGTGGGGGATTAATAACAACATTGGGATCTAGTTTGATAGGAAAGGTGATGGGAAAAGGAAAGGGAGGTGCACCAGAAGCTGCAGCTGCATCCGGAGGTGGAGGTGGTGGTAGTATTACCGATTCTGTAAAAGAAGCAGGCGTTGGTATGGTTGCCGGAAAAGCCGATGAATTAGTACCAGGATCCGGTGCGGTTGTAGAGGGACTCGCTGGTCAAGTAGAAGCGATTGAAGCACCATTAGAAAAAGCAATGTCATTTGGTGAAAAGTTAAAAGATTTGGGAGCAGGTATTGGTGGGTTCATTAAAGAAATAGGTATGGGTGCAGGAGCAGCTATCAAATCGGTATTACAAGGACTTGGACAGGGATTGGTATCACTTTCTACGGGACTGATATCACTTACTCCCGCAATACCTGTAGTTTTAGCATTTGGCGCGGCCCTATGGATGGCATCACCTGCATTGGAAGCTATTGCCCCACCTATGATTAAAGTTGCTGAAGTAATTGGTACTGTGTTAGTGGAAGCGTTAAAACAAGCAGGCCCAATCATCACTTCTATATTTGAGGGAATTGGCACAGTTATAAAAAGTATTGGAACGGCAATATCAGATGTTATTACCGCAGTTGGTGATTCTCTTGTAAAAATTGGTTCAATAGATGCGATTAATTTAATGGGAGTAGCATTGGCATTACCGGTACTCGCTGCAGGATTGGTTGCATTGGGAGCGGGAGAATTGATAAATGGTATTATGAGTTTTGTTGGTTCCTTATTCGGTGGGGGAGGCCCATCTATTTGGGATAAGTTAATTGAATTAGCAAAGTGGGGACCTGGATTAAAACAAGCATCTGATGCGGTTACTCCGCTAGCAGGCGCCTTTGTAAAACTTGGGGATGTTGATGATGGTGATAATTTAGATGCTTTGTTAGATAATTTAAGTACAGCTGCAAAGGAATATTTAACGGCAGACAATATCAATTTATTTAAAGCAGCTGGCCCATCTTTATTGACTCTTGGTACTGGGTTAAACGCTATTTCAAACGTTGGAACAGGATCAAATCTTGCACTACTTAATATAAATTTATTAGCATTTGTTAAATCCAAAGTAGATACTTCTTTAGCGGCAATGGTTCCAAATATAAGTGCATTTGCCGACTCTATGACAAAATTACAGACATCATTCACAGGACCTGCAATGCAAGGGTTTATGACATTATCTACTTTATCTGTCGGATTGGATATGACCACACAATCCATAATAAAAATGACAGAAGCATTCACTCAACTTGCAGCTATAAATTTAAATAGTTTAAAGGGAATACCTTGGAAAGATATGATCGGGTTTGGTAAAACAAGTGGTGGTAGTGTTGTTTTAGCAAAAACTGCAAATAATAATTTTAATGTAACACAAACCACCGCCAAAAACATTGAAAAGTTAACAACTGATACAAAATTAAATTTACAAATATCCAGAAATTTACAAGCATTATTGGCAGTATTGGGTGATAATCAGGGTGCGGCAACCAAGGTAATAATAGATGGACGTACCGTAGCAAGTATGATACAGAGAAGAGATGAGAATAGAAAGGCAATGTTCGGGTTCTAATAAATTTACATAAAGGATATTTATACTAAAGAAATTTATAGATGGCCACTATATTAGATTTGTTTAAAGAACAAAATAAAGACCTTTACGGATTAGCTGGAAAAGTAATAATAGAAAGTAAAGGAATCATAAATCCCGGAAGAGCAGCTGCACTTGCAGTAAGTTCACCAAATGCAGCTATTGGTATGGTTGGAAACCAATTGGCAGGATTAGTAAAAGGATCCGCAAATAGACCATCCGATACGATATTTAAAAGTGATAAAAAATTTGAAAAACCAATATCACTCACATCCGCAGGAAATATTTTAAGGAAATCGAATGATAATATAGAACCGAAGACCGAATACTTTGTAAAAACATCTCCTGATGGTTTCCAAAATTTAAATTTAAAAGGTATTATAGATTCTCCGGTATCATCTGTTGTTAATCTTGCAAAAGATGCATTAAGAAATCCTGTTGCAACAAAAAATACATTCAATTCCTTAAAGGATGCATTAAAAAAGAAAAAACTTAGCGATGATGGGGGATATGGTACAAAATACCAAATTACAGATTTTGGCGGAAAACCATTATCTGCTAAAAAAACATTTTCTACGCATTTTCCTGTTTATCAAAAACTGCAAGGAAAATCTGATTATACACAAACCGGTTTGAAAGCAAGACCGGAAAGAAATAACTCTTGGGATATTGTAAATACCGCAATATTAAAATATGATGCGGAAAATACCGGATCGGTTTCGGCATTTGATAACGCAATAAAGGAAATCAATATACCATATGTTGGATTTAAAATATATGATTCATCGGAACAAATAGTTTTACCTGGTACAATAAGTGGATTATCCGAAGACATTTCTCCTGAATGGAACGGATTTAAATACGTTGGATCACCATTTGCAGTATATAGGTACGGCGGAGTAGAAAGAAGTATAAAATTTGATTTAAAGTTATATTATACCGATTCTGAAACAAAAACCGTAATGATATCAAATATAGATAAAATACGAAAAATGGTATACCCTAGTGAAAATTTGGTATCAATAGAATATCCAAACAACGGAGGGTATTCTCCACTCGTATTTAAACCAAATTTGATATATTTAACAATAAATGGACTTTACCATAATATTTTTGGAGTAATAGATTCTTTATCGTTTAGCGTTGAGGATAATACTTCATGGTCGGCAATGGGTGATGATATGAGTGTAATAAAAGAAGATTTACACCCATCGGTTATAAATGTTTCCATTAGTTTTAAAGTATTACAATCACCGGTAATTTCAAAAGAAAAGGGTGGTGATTGGAAAATGAAGTACAATTTTAGAGGAAATAAATCAGCAGTTATTGCAGGAGATGCAGAAAAACTACCTGGAAGTTTATAATATAATACAACATGGCAAGAAGATACATATATACGGATACTGTAAAAGATAAAGATACGGGAAAAAAATATTATCAAACTACCATATATCCAAAAATAAAAGCAACAGATGATGACTTATATATAATTTCGGAAGATGGTGATAGGTTGGATTTGTTAGCAAACAAATATTATAAAGATAAAAATTTGTGGTGGGTTATTGCAGTTGCAAATAATATCAATGATGGTACGTTTTATGTAGAAGCTGGTAGACAGTTAAGAGTACCATCCGATATAACTACTATATTAAATGATTTATCAAAAATAAATAAATAAGTTATGGCATTTCCTTACTTTTCTCCATTGAGTCCATGGATTATAGACATAATGAAGGATAGAGAAAATAACCCAGTTTTGGCTTCTGTAAAAAATCCGTTTATAATTTTAACATCTGGTGCACTTGTTGTTAAGGGTAGTGCTAGTGATGATTTTGTAAAAAGAAAAACAGAATTAGCTAATATTATACAAAATCCAAATTCACCATCATCATACAAAGGATGTATTATTTCAAATAATATAAATAAAACAAATCTAACATATACAAAAAACGAAACTATTGTTGGAATTGACTTTTCTGGAAAAACTATAAATGTTGAAAAAGAATCGGGTAGATACATATCCACTCCGATTATAGAAACATTAGAAGTTGATACGGATGGAGCAAATAATACTTTAAAAACTGCAAGAGTAGGAGTTAGACTTTTTTCATTAAAACAGTTGGAATTATTTGAGATGTTTTTTATGAAACCCGGAATGAATGTATTAGTGGAATTTGGAGATGGTTCTATGTTTCAAGTTGATAAAAATATTAGAACAAAAAAATATGATGCATACAATTCAACAGGAGAAAAAATAGATTTTACACCATTTTCGGATGTATCTCAAGCACTTATTCCAAAAAGGGATTATAAAGAGTTTTATGAATCTTTTTCGGATTATTACAGATCATCCGTATCTGCTTTTGCAACCTACACAACCACATTACAAAAAAGTTTGGGTACATATGATTTTGTAGCTGGAAAAGTTTTACAATATAATTTTTCAATAGAGGCGGATGGTACATATTTGGTATCACTTGAAATTTCACAAGGAAATCAAGTTAGTATGGCAATACCTGTCAAACCAAAGAAAAATAATTCATCCACCGGCGTACAAAATCAAAATGATGCACCAACGGAAGAAGAACAATTGATTGATATTCTTTGTGCCGATTTAAATTTGGATAAAGAAAAATTAAATGATTTATTAAAATCAACTCCACATCCGGATAATAGTAACAATTGGTTAAAAAAAGAATTTTTTAATTTTTTTAAAATAAATACAACAAGCAAAGAAACAACTGCATCCGATAAAAGGTATGTATCGTTACGATTTATATTAAAAATACTATTAAATTATATTGTAGGTGATAATGGTGTTGACAAAAAGTTTTTTAATTTGGAAATTCCAACATATAAGATGGGCAATAAGGATGTAGAAATGATACCCGTTAATTCTAACAAATATATAATATCAAATAATAAGAAGATAATATTTCCAACAAACGAACTACCAACGTTTACAGCAAAGGATGGAAAAATCGTTATCAATGAAAAGGAAAAACCAATAGATGGTAGAATAAATGGATACGATTTTCATGTTGTTGGTGAATTAAAAGAGGCGTATAATGGTATAGTAATTGATTCACAAAAAGGAGATAGTAGAACCGGAAATGCATTGAATATATTTATAGATTATGAAGAAATCGTAACAATTTGGATTAGAAGTTATACTAGAATAGAATTTTTGGAAAAAGTTTTGGAAATTGTAAATAAAAATAGTTTTGGTTTGATTGCATTGACTTTTGGATTGAGAGCACCGAATACAGGTCCATCGGTAATTGATATTAAATTCAAAAATAACTTAATAGTACAAAATACAGAGGAAACTTATAGATTTAAACCTACCACTATAAATTCTATAGTAAAAGATTTTTCTTTTAATTTTGAAATGAGTAATCTTGTTGCGGGAAGAACCGTCTTTAATAGTGGTAAATTTTTAGCAGAAGCAAGTAAAGAAAACGCGGAAAAAGTATTAAAGACAGAAAATAAAATATTAGAATTACCAGAGCAAGCATTTAAATCGATAGATAATTCTACATTTGGAAATGCGGATGGTTGGTATTCCATAAATAGAATTGAATTAGAAAGAATATTGAGAGATTTAAAAACAACTAAACAACAACCAAAAACCATTTCAGAAGAGAAAAAAGATGATGAGGGTGTAACAAATGCAGCAGATGATTTTACACAAGTTATAGAATCTAAATCTATAAAATATGCAATGGATAGTTCTGGCAAAGTAATTAAAACTTTGGTATTTGAAGATAGAGAACTCATACAAGAAAAAATAAAATCAGAACCACAAAATACAAAAAAACCAACATTATCACCAATAGATGTAACATTGACTATAGATGGATTTAGTGGATTTAGATCCGGACAGTATTTTAAAGTAGATGGTGTTCCTGAAATTTACAACCAAATTGGTGTATTTCAAATAACAAATACGAAGCATAATGTTGATACCAATGGATGGACAACAACCATAGAGGCAAGTCATAATTTAATACCTAAAAATAAATAATATGTATAAAGATGTCGCAAGAAATTTGGATACATATAAAATAGAATATCCAAAAACAATAGTACCAACACCATCGGATTTAGATTATAGTGTAGGATTTATTAGAAGATATTTTGTTAGAAAGAGAAATGATGAAAATGGGCATATATTTGAAATATCAAAAGATGTCTATTCCGAATACGAAAGTAGTCCGTTCTGGAAAACCGAAACATTAAAATGGAGAATACGAGGACCTATATCACCTACCTACAAAGAAAATGGTGAAGTGGATGATGTTGGTGTTATATCTTCAAATAAGGCAGCAATTGGTTTAGCACAAGTTAATTTGAGAAACATTGGGTTATATTTGCCAAATCTAAAACAATTTTGGAAATAGATATTTTTTTCGTATATTAGAGTTCTATGAACCTAATTGAAGATAAACAATCCCTACAAACATTTTTAAAGGGAAATCCGATTATTAATTTAATAGTTCCAGTATGGAGTTCGCCAAAAGTGCATCCATTTGGAAATCGTATATCGTTTGTTTATTATAGAACTGATACCAATGATGGGATTATAAATTTTAATCACATCGATGCAAATAAACTAAATAAGTTTGAATTAGATACGATAATACAATCCGATACAATCGTTTTGGATAGTAGGTATATAAGCAAATTAGGATACGATTTTGAGTGGCTTTATTTTGAGGAGTACGGAAAACCATTCCTATTCAATG
>Ga0315903_10011247_pt1 | contig 10565 bp, 13 predicted proteins | sample LakEriMetagenome_7_FD_203524 | JGI IMG/M metagenome (GOLD analysis project Ga0315903, IMG submission 203524) | Freshwater fungal communities from buoy surface, Lake Erie, Ohio, United States - Buoy 2 MA119 | ecosystem: Environmental > Aquatic > Freshwater > Lake | place: USA: Lake Erie, Ohio... | reverse complement strand
TGTACTGGAGAATTTAAGGTTGCTAAATTTATAAAATAATATAAACCAAATAAAAATAATAAGAAGTAAAAATAAGGAAGTTTTAAAAGGAATGAGTATTTATAGTTTTCAAAGTTTTTTAAATATTCTATTTTTTTGTATAAAAAAGTCTTAAATTTTTTAAATTTGTATATTGCTAGTGCAATATGTTGAATTAATTTTTCGTTAGACATTATTTCAAATTTAACAAAAAACCCTGAATTTGTATACCAACGGCTATAATAATATTTGTATGAATAATTCCGAAAAAATATATTTAGGTGGCGGATGCTTTTGGTGTCTTGAAGCAGTTTTTCAAAGAGTTAATGGTGTTTTAAGTGTTAGAAGTGGTTATAGTGGTGGGAATTTAGAGAATCCAACTTACGAAGAGGTTTCTTCTGGTAATACAAACCATGCTGAGGTTGTAGAGATTTCATTTGATAATCAAATAATACCTTTAGAACAAATTCTTGATATATTTTTCGAAATTCACGATCCAACAACGCTTAACAGGCAAGGAGCGGATATTGGAACTCAGTATAGATCTATAATACTTGCAACAACTCCAGAACAGTTTGCAAATAGTTTGAGAAAAGTTTCTGAGTTGAATTCTTCAGGAAAATTTCACTCCCCTATTACTACGCAAGTTTTGAAATTTGAAAAGTTTTATTTAGCTGAAGATTATCACCAAAACTTTTATAATAATAATCCAAATTATCCGTATTGTAGAGTTGTAATCGACCCGAAACTTAAAAAATTAATTGACATAAACAAAAATAAAGATATTATTTAATCTATGAATAAAATATATTTAAACCAATACCTAACAATCGTATTAAGTGCTATTTTCTTAATTCTTTTTGCTAACAATTCTTATCTTACTTATTTGTTGTTTTCTTTAACTTCTCAAAGCCCTGAAGTTTTTGCCGATACAGGATTTCAAATCAAGTTTTTTGAAACAGTGTTTTTTGCTGTTATTTACTTAAGCACCGCTTTATATTTTGCTTTTATGGCAATCATGAAGTTCTCAATTATTGAATTTGGTAAAGATTCAAAATCTAAAAAAGATTCTGAAGAATAATTTTTCTTGTTCTTGATAAAAAAGGTCAGGGTAATACCTGGCCTTTTTAATGTATAATTCATAAAGCGTAAAGGAGGGACAGATGAGCTTTGGAGGATATTGGGTTGTTTACGACTCAACCCCTGTTTCTGAAGTAAAAGAATTTCTTAATGTTAACGATTTTGATGTTACTTGTTTTAAAGAATATCTTTCAAACAAGTTTAATCGTCACTTGAGAATGCAGCTTACTTCTTTTTCGGATTTTGATAGTGTTTCCGTTCATTTGGTTATTTTAGGTTTTAAAAATACGAATCTAAATCCAAATACACTTAAAAACATTATCCATTTCCTAATCTATCACCATTACATGGTCTTGTATCATAAGATCTCCTCAGATCATGAGATAGATCAAATGAGACAAAAGATTGCTGGTCAAGTTGGTGTAGATTTAAAAACTTACCTTGAAAATTCAAGTTAAGTTTTAGCTTAGCAACAAGCATGCACGCGCATGCTTGTTGCTAATACATTTTTATTCTCGAATAGTTTTTTGATAAGTTGCTAATGCTTTGTTTAATTCAGATTTCTTATTTTTAATTAATTTATCAGTTTCTCCAAATTCAATAACTTCTCCATCTTTTAAAACTAGTATTTTGTTTGATGCTAGTTGTAATCTTTGAACATCGTGAGTTACAAAAATAATCATTTGAGCGTGAGGGATTTCATTTATATGTTTAAAAATTTTAAATGCTGATTCTGGGTCGATACTATCTGTAGGTTCATCTAAGACATATACTGGTTTATTACTATAAAAAATTCTTGCTAATGAGACTTTTCTAAATTGTCCTCCTGATAAGCTGGTGAATTGTTTTTCGCTATATTTATTCCACACTGAAACAAAATTTGAAGGTGTTACTAATTGTTTATATTTATCTGGTAATTTATTTATATGTTCATGAATCTGAGCTTTTTTGGCAGATTCAATAACTCTTTTAATATTTATAGGTTTTGAGGTATCTCCTAAATAAATTAGATTTTCGAATGAAAGTCCTACTTCAGGCTCAGCTTTTTGACTCATAATTGAAAACATTGCATAAAAATCTTCATCACTAATGTCATTAATATCATTTCCATTAAGGGTAATACTTCCATTAGTTGGAGAATAAATTCTAAAAAGTAAACTAATTAATGTTGATTTACCTGCCCCATTCTCCCCAATTATTCCTAAGTGATCTCCCTGATTTATTTTAAATGAAACATTTTTAAGAACCTGGTTTTTAGTTCCAGGGTATGTAAAACTTACATTTTTAAATTCTATTTCAAGTTTATTTGGATTTGTAATTTTTTTATATTCTGTTTTTGGTAATTCATAATTTACAAGATCTGAAACTGCTTTTACATTTAAATAATTGCCGAACAGTATAGTAATACTATGTGTTAGAAAAGATAGTGTATCCATTAATTTATCGTAGGCTTGGGCAAAAATTACCAAATTTCCAATTTGAAGTAAACCTGTAATTCCGTTGTTATAAACATAAACTAAAGATAAACTTGATCCCAGTGTAAGTATATTTTTAGACCAAAGATTCTTTCTTTCTGTATTGTGAAATAGATCTAAATACCAATTTTTATATTTTTCAAAGTAATCTTTAAAAAAAAGTTTATTTAGAAATGAAGAATTATTATTTATTTTAAGATTATCGCTGAGATTTGTTAAATCTTTCATTTTATAATTGTTTTTATAAAACTGGCCTAATTGAGAGTAGTAGTTTCTTTCGTTTCTTAAACTAAATTCTTTATTAAATGCAGATCCCTGTAAGTAAATTGAAATTATCCCTAATAGAATTAGAAAGATAATCAAAAAAGGTTCCACAAATGAAAGTGCGAGTAAAGTAAGAATAAAACCGTAAAAACCAGTGATTAAATTGATGTAATTTCTAAAGAAAACGAAAACTTTTTGAATATCTGCGTTAGTTTCAATCTCAATAAATTCTGGAGTATTTCTAATTCTTACAGGAATTCTTTTAACTTTTTCAGTTATCAATTTAAATATCTCTATATCTCTAAATGCGTAGTAGTAATCATACTTATAAGATAAGTAATCTGTTAAAAAACTAACTAATATAGAAATTGTAAATGCAAGTCCTAGTAAAATGTAAGATTTTTCGATATTTCCATCTTGAATTGAGTTTAATAGTGATCCTAAAATTATCACGCTTACTCCAGATCCGGTTTGCCTGATTAGATTTTCAGCTAAGTCGATTTTTACTAACTTGTTGTCGATTAACTTAACTAAATTTAAAGCAAGTCTAGTTAGCTCAATAAATTGAACTATTTTTTCTTTAGTTTTTTCAATTTTATGTTTAATTTTAGTTATAGACATTACTCTCTCCTTATATATTATGATAAATTAATAATTGTTTAAATATTTAAATTTTTTTGTGAAACTCCCTCCAGATATTTGTATTTTAATTATTAAACTCAATTTGTCAAGAAACTTGCAATTCTAAAATAAATATCTCATTATATTGTTAAGTAATTTTTTTAAGGAAACTTTATGCAAAGTTCGACATCAACAATTAATTCAGTACAATCTTTCATGAGATTTATAGTTTTTGTAGTATTTTTTATTGTATTTTATGTCATTGCGATTCTTCCCCTCTCAATATTTTTTGATAGTATTGCAAGTGGTTCTGGTTCGGCTGTCAATGTTTTTGGTCTTATAGTAAATATTTTTTTATCAAGCCTTATATCCTCATGTTTTTTTGTTCTACCGGAATGGTCTAGAATAGTAGTTTTAAGATTAGGAAAATTTGATTCAGTTAAAGGTCCTGGGTTTTTTATTATACCTCCGTTTATCTATAATGTAGCTTCAACCGTTGATACCAGAATTGAAACTAACCAAGTAGAGGCAACTGCAACCCTTACCAAAGATAACGTTCCTACCAAAGTTACTGCTGCTGTTGAATACAAAGTTGAAGACGCAAAAAAAGCAACACTTGATGTTCAAAATTATAGACAATCAGTAATCTGGCTTTCAACTGAGGCTTTAAAAAATACAATTGGTAACTTAGATTTAAAAGATCTATTAAATCAAAGAGATGAAATCGCCTCAAATTTAAGAACTCAAATTGATGAAGGTGCGACTGTGTATGGAATTGATGTTAGAGCTGTAAGAATTACCGATATTGATACTCCTCAGTCGTTAGTTGAAGAATTAGCAGCAATCGCGAGATCTAGAAGAGCTGCCGAAGCTAAACAAATCGAAGCCAGCGCTGAAGTTTTGGTTGCTCAAAAATTATCTGAAGCATCTGAAATTTTAGCTAAAAATCCTGAGGCCATGAAGTTAAGAGAAATGCAAATTTTGGCAGATATCGCTAGAGCTGGTTCTACTGTTATTGTCTATCCGTATGGTGATAGAAATGCACAAGAAATTGCCAACTCTCATGCAGGTCATACACCTAAAAAATAATTTTTAAAGTATTTTATTTGAAAAAAATTTATTACATAATCACTCTGGTTAATAATATATAAGGAGTGATTATGGAATTCGACGCTAATGTTTGTCGGATGAACGATGGAATTGGTATTTTAGAAGTATACACTCATACTTCTATGGATGCCTCGCTTCTTGCTGTGAATACTGCAAGAAATTCGTTTAACAAGAGGAAGAAGACGTATGACAAAACTTCTGACAAAAGGCTTTTGGATTTTCTTGCTTCTCATGAACATACTTCGCCGTTTCGTCACTTTTATGTGACTTTTTATGTTCATGCTCCGGAATTTGTTGCCCGCCAATGGTGGAAGCACATTGTTGGAGGCGAATATGCCTTTAAGGATACTGGTTGGAACGAACTTTCTCTTCGCTACTCTCCAGGAACTTTTTATTTTGAGCCTGACAAATATTATTTGCAGTCTTTGGATAAGAAACAAGGAAGGGCGCTAGAAGTTCACCCAAGATCTCAGGAATTTAAACAAAGGTTTTCTGATTTGATTAATCAGATAAACACTTTTTATTCCGATATGGTCAAGTCAGGAGTTTCAATGGAACAAGCAAGAATCATCTTGCCTTTAGGGGTTTACACCTCGTTCTATTGGACAGCATCTCTTCAAGCTATCCAGCATTTTGTGAAGCTTCGAAACAAGCCAGACGCCCAGGCTGAAATTCGTGAATTTGCTACTGCTATGGCGGAACTTATGCGTCCTCTGGCTGGAGATGCCTGGGATTCACTTGAAACCTATACTTAAGGTGGTATTATTCTGCAGGCGATTTGCAAAGCAAATCGCCTGCATACTATAATGGAGGATATATGAAAAACCTAATTTGGATTCCGATTTTCGTGTTATTTGTTATTAGTTTTTTGCCATTTAGAGAGGATTTGCGAGTTTGTCGTGTTTACGATTCGGACTTAAAAGTTGATCTCTTATGGGAAGAACCCATGGCTTACGGTCTTGAAGTTTATCCTAATAAAGATTCCGCCAAGCTTCCTTTTTCAATAATTGGAAGTACCTCCGAGGCCTGTTACACTCATAAGTGGTACCAACCTTTAGATGGAATTTCCTTAATCAATAAAGAAATAAAATCATATTCCTTTATTGAAAGAGTTCTAATTATCCTCAATCGTTGACTTATTTACTATAGGGTGTAAAATATCAAGGCAATTATATTTAGGAGGGTTCCATGCGAGAATTTCTTGCAAAACATGAATTGCTTTGGATCTTACCACTAACATTCTTAGTGGCACTCTTTTCGGTTTTTGGGCTTTATTCTTTCGAGAAAAATGAATCTCAACTTGAGGTTTTAGTTCCGGTTTCTCAGATTTCGGAATATTTTCAACCAAAAAATCCGGGCGAAATTTACTGCGCCTCGGAATTAATGATTGAAAACTTCGAATCGTTCAAAACCGCTCAAGAAAAGTATCGTATGGTGGTTTTTGACCCATACTATACCTCTGGGGCTTATGTTAGTCAGGAATCCAAGTGCAGTCAGGCAAGTAATGGATTTCTTGCTGAGTTCTCCTCGAAGGGATACATTCTTCAGGGATATTTGAAGGAGGGAAATTAATGTTTGTTCCATTCATTAAGATTGCCCTTGTATCAGTAATTCTGACTTCTTTTCTGGTAGTAATGTGGTATTTTATGCCCAACTAGCTACCTTGGCCGGTCTTAGCTCCAATGCTAGGTCCGGCCATTTTTTTTATTCTTTATATTGAAAATTCATTTAAATATCCTATAATATTATTTCGCAACTCTGCGATAGCTTAAGGAGAGGTTTTGAAAAAAATAATTTGGGTTATTGCGATTATAGCGCTCTTTGTAAACCTTATGCCTGGTCAAGTTGAAGCTAGTACTAAGTGGGTCCGCCTTGGAGGAGTTAAGATTGGAAAAATTCCGGTTGAAATCTATTGGTATACAACTGATACTATGTTGGTTTGTAAGTCCGATAAGATTCAAATTGGAGATTCGCAAATCTCCTCAGTTTATTACTGGGTAAATGGTGGGTTTGTTTCGGAGGAACTAACCCCAAACACCTTAGTATCTAGGGATACTGTTTGTACATTTTTAAATACGGCAAAGGGAGGGATGTTTGCAACTCGATATTGGATCAAAAAGTATCGATTTATACAGACATGGTCTACAGCTGAAGACGTTCATCGAGACTTGATTTATGCTGATCAAGAGATAACTTTCAGTATTGGGAGGGTTGGTCTATGGTGTAAAGCAAAAATTTTGGCCGGATATACCTTGCCTAGGTATCAGAATGTTGTCTTTACCCCCTTTGACTATAGCCCCAGGCTATTCTCATCACGTGATATAACCTGCTCTTCTAATGAGAAGGTTACTTCTAGATGGAAACAGCTAGAAGGCTGGACGGTTCTTGATCTTTAACTCACGGGGCCAGTCTTAGCTTCAATACTAAGACTGGCCATATTTTTTATCCTCTATATCTCTCAACTTGCATAAATCACAAAAATACCCTATAATAATATTCCGCAATACTGCGGATAGTTGAGGAGAATTTAGGTGAAGAAGATACTTTTTGCCCTTTTGGTTGTTTTCTTTTTGGTACCTACAGGCATTACTAGTGCCTCAGGTAAAGGCTTGGTTTCTCTGTGGGATATCAAGGTTTCAAGTAATCAAACTATTGGTAATCTGTGGTTTTCAATGCCCTCTTACCAATATACTTGTAAATCTGAAACCATTAAGTTTCCTAATGGTGAAACTTACAACAAGGTTGTTTTTTGGCCCAACTTTTATTGGTTGGACACTCTGGTGTCGAAAGATACTGAGTGTGTTCTTACCAATACGGCTAAAGGACGAGCTTTGGTTCAAAAGTGGACTTCCGAGCCACTGCTTTATCGACACTTGTCGAGTAACTTCTATGATGGTCATTTAGATCTCATCGAGGCTCTGCAGGTTCGCTCCTTTCGAATTGAAGCCTCTAAGTTAGTATGCAAAGCTAATGTTTTAGCTTTGTATACCAACTGGTACGACCAAGCAACTGATACTGTGGTTGAAATGAAACCACGGTACCAAAAAGCTTTGTTTGCACCGTATACCTCGAGTTGGTCTCCGCACCAATTCTACGCTTCCCGTGATTTAACTTGTACAACGGATGTTGTCACAATTAACAAATGGAAGCGAAACCCTTATTGGACTTGGGTATCTTTGCCTAAGCTTCCGTAAGAATTGGGTCCGTGATTTCTCTGCGCTTCGCACAGAGAAATCACGGACCCTTTTGTTTTAAAATTTAAATCCTTTTTTAAAAATCAAAGATGCTAAAAACATTAAAACTCCGGCTAAAAGAATTGGAAGTCTAATATCTAGGCTATAGATAATTCCGGAGATTAATGGTGCTAAAGCAACTCCTAAAGATTGAACAGATTGATTAATTCCAAAAATTTCCCCTTGAGCATTTTCATCGGCCAGTTCTGAAATAATTGCTTGGGAATTTGGGGAGAGTAATCCGTTTGAAATTGCTACAAAAGGGATAATAAAATAAATGTAACTTGCTTTTTCAGGGATAATTAATGAGATTAAAAATATTCCTAAAGTTAAAGTTCCCCAAAAGACAATTTTTGAGGGCTTAAGATTTTTAGGTAAAACTCTAACTAAAAATCCTTGGGTGAAAACAATCCAAATTCCTATATATGCAAATAACTCTCCAATTTCAGATTGGGAAAATGAGAATTTTGAAACTAAGTAAGCTTGAAAAAACTGGGTGAAAAATGAAAAGCCACAACTGATTAAAAAAACCGTGATAAATATTGTTTTATATTTTTCTTCAGTAAAAGCTTTTATTAAATTTCTAATTCCTGTTTTAAAAGATACAGTTTTTTCAATTCTATTAGCTAAGGTATCTTTAAAAAAACTACTAATCAAAAATAAATTTATTAAGCTTAATACTCCGGCAACAATAAAAGGAGTTTCGTAACTAAAAAAAGAAACAACACTTGGATCTGATAGTTTACCTCCTATAAAAGGCCCTAAGATAAAGCAAAATCCAAATATCGCTCCAAGCATTCCAAAATTTTTAACTCGCGATTCTTTATCTGAGATATCTGAAATTGCCGAAGTAGCTACTGAAATATTTCCTCCGGTAAAACCATCGATAATTCTAGAGATAACAATTAAGTAAAGATTTTGATAAATAATTCCCAAAACCATTAAAATATATCCCAAAAAAGTCCCTAAAACTGAAAGGAAAAGAATATTTTTTCTTCCATATTTGTCTGAAAGAGTTCCTAAAATTGGTGCTCCAAAAAATTGAAAAAATGGAAACAAGAATAATGTAACGCCCAGTAAAAAGCTTCTTAGATTGTAATCAGTATTTTGCGAAAATAAATTAGTTGTTTCACTCAAAAATAAAGGAGCAAATATTGGAATAACTAAACCAACTCCTAAAAAATCAATTGCAACAGTAAGATACAAAATTCCTAAATTTCTTTTCATTAGAAGGTAATTATATCCCCTATTTTTATTTTATTTTTTTCTATCTCTCCTTCTTTCAGTTCAATCACATATTTAGAATCATAATCAGGAATATACTGCCTGTACTCAAAAACATTTTTATGATTTTCAAATTTGACATTTTTAAATAAGGTAACAACTTCTTTTTTCTCATTTAGAAAAATAATATCGATATTAAATTTCATGTCTTTCATCCAAATACTCCATCTTCCAGGGGTATCAAATATAAAAAGCATGCCTTGATATTCTTCAATGTTTTCAAATTTTGATAAACCTTTTCTTAAATCCTCTGAAGTTGTTACAACTTCTAATTTATATTCTTTCTCCCCTATTTTAATATTTTTTATTTCGTTTTTTTGGGAAACATCAACCATTACAAAATTTGCAAAATAAACTATAAACGCTGTAAATCCGATAAATAAAACTCCTATTAAAAATTTATTCATCTGTACCTTTGAAATTTAATGCCAATGAATTTATACAATATCTTAATCCTGTAGGATTCGGGCCATCTTCAAAAACGTGTCCTAAATGAGCACCACATCTTGAACATAAAACCTCAGTCCTTATCATTCCTAAGGATAAATCCTCTTTTTCTTGTAGAGATTCTGCAACAGGTTTAAAAAAACTTGGCCAGCCTGATCCTGAATCAAACTTGGTTTCTGAGGTAAAGAGTTTATTTCCACAATTTACACAAAAATAATTTCCTGATTCGTAAAACTTATCATATTTCCCAGAAAAAGGGGGCTCGGTTCCTTTTAAAAAACAAATATTGTATTGTTCCTGGGTTAAATTTGGGTTAGTTTGACTCATTAGAGATATAAATCTTTTAATTTTTTAAATCTTTTTGGAAGTTCGATGCCTAAAAATTCCATCTTTTTGTCACCTTCTAATTCAAAAATCTCTTGCCATAAACTTCTTCCGGCTAAAAACCCCATACAGCCATTTTGGCTTGCTATAAAATTTTGATTATAAAATTCTTTAAATTCAACACCTTGGGATAAAAGAATCCAAGGAGTGTCCTCAAGCATGTTGGTTAGCTCTAAACAATTTTTGGCATTTCCTGGGTATTCTAATTTAAATACTGAAGGAGCTATCCCCTCTTGTCTAAAAATACTTACAGTATCAAGTACATCTTTATTTTCTGAATAATTAACAATCTCTAAAAAGAAAGGGGTATTTTCTTGTTTACATTGTTCGTTCACAACCTTTGCCAACTCTATTTGTTTTTTTGAATTCTTATCTTTTTTATTAAAATAAATTAAAAGTTTAACCCCAGAACCTCCTAAATCTCTAATTTCTCCAGCAGATGTATCTAGCTCGTTAAGCCTTCCATCCCCGCTTTCTTTAAACCCGCTTTTTTCAATTGGAAGAAGGAAAGGCTTTAAAATATCTTTATTTAAGAGAGAATAAGCTTTAAATCCGTAATTACGATCAATTAAAATACCAGAGAATTGATAAATTAAGGAATTAATAATTTCTAGTTTTAAATTTATTAATGTTTTTTCATCGGAAGTTC
>Ga0315903_10011243_pt1 | contig 10570 bp, 8 predicted proteins | sample LakEriMetagenome_7_FD_203524 | JGI IMG/M metagenome (GOLD analysis project Ga0315903, IMG submission 203524) | Freshwater fungal communities from buoy surface, Lake Erie, Ohio, United States - Buoy 2 MA119 | ecosystem: Environmental > Aquatic > Freshwater > Lake | place: USA: Lake Erie, Ohio... | reverse complement strand
TTTGTGCAATTCGAGGAATACGGGGTCTCGGCCAACTTCGGCGTACGCTGGAAACTCTGAAGGCACCGGCCGCCGCATGGCGGCCCAACGGAAAGTCGCCGGCCCGGTCGCGGGCCGGCTTTTTTTTACCCCCGCGGTCCCTCCCGACCATGCTCCTCCTCGATAAAATGGCAGCCGCGGCTCCGCGGATTCAGGGCCGCCGCGTGCACCACCAAGAGCGCGGTCTGGACGGCGTTGCGAAGCTCGATCAGTTGCGGGGTGAGACGGCAGCCGCGGTAGAAACCGTGGACCTCCTCGCGCAATTCCAGCAGGATGCGCCGGGCGCGGCTGAGGCGACGGGACGAACGGACGATACCCGCGTAATTCCACATCGTGTGCCGGACCTGCAGCAAATCCTGCCGGACCAGCAGCGGGTCGGCCTCCCGGCCGGGGCTTTCCCAAGCCCGGGGCCGCGGCGGTGACGCCATCGGACCGGCGGCAAGGTCCTCCACGTCGGCACCCGCCGCCGCTCGCGCCGCCACGAGGCACTCCAGCAGCGAAGTGCTGGCCAGCCGGTTGGCGCCATGGAGACCGGTGCACGCCGTTTCCCCGATCGCGTTGAGATCACGCACGCTGGTCCGGCCGCGAAGATCGGTATGGATGCCGCCGCAGAGGAAGTGCGCCGCCGGCACCACCGGGATCGGCTCGCGCGTGATGTCCACCCCGTGCCCAAGGCATTTCGCGTGCACACCGGGGAACCGCCGGCGGATGAAATCCCGTTCCAGCCCCCCGAGATCAAGGCACACGTGCGGATCGCCGCTCGCCGCCAGCTCCCGGTGGATCGCGCGGGCCACGATGTCACGCGGCGCCAGGGAGCCGCGCGGATGCACCGCGTCCATAAACCGTTCCCCCCGCAGGTTCACCAAGACACCGCCCTCCCCGCGCAACGCCTCCGTCACCAGGAACCGCGGCGCGCCCTCCCGCGCGAAAACCGTCGGATGGAACTGCACATACTCCAGGTCCATCAGGCGCGCGCCCACACGGTACGCCATCGCGACCCCGTGCCCGACGCTCCCCGGCTGGTTGGTCGAATGCAGGTAGACCTGCCCGATCCCGCCAGTCGCCAGCACGGTTTTGCGCGCGACGACCGCGGCAACCTCTCCCGCAATCGGATCCAGCACGTACGCCCCGAAGCACGTCAGCGGTTCGTAGCGGCGCGACTCGTCCTCCGCGTTGTGCGAAAGGGTCAGGAGGTCCACCGCCACCCAGCCCGCGCGACGCGTGATCCGCGAGGAGGCGGAGACCTGCCGCGCCACCGCCGAAAGGATCGCGTGCCCGGTGCGATCCGCCGCGTGGATGATGCGCCGCGACGAGTGCCCGCCTTCCTTTGTCAGATCCAACGCGCCCGCTGCATCCCGGTCGAATTCCACCTGCGCGCCGCGGAGAAGGATCTCCTCCACGGCGCGCGGACCATCCTCCACCAGCTGCGCGACCGCCGCGGGGTTGGCCGCCCCGTCGCTGGCGGCGGTGATATCAGCCGCCAGAAGCCCGGGATCTCCCTCCGCGTCGTAAATGATTCCGCCCTGCGCCCAGTCGGAGTTGCAGTCCTGCGGATCCCCGAGCGCCAGCACTTCCACCGTGAAGCCGGAGGCGGCCATCTGCAGCGCATAGGCGCTCCCCGCGAGCCCGGCCCCGATCACCAGACAGTCGGTCGTGATCACGCGCATGGCGGTCCCTCCCCATCGTTCCCGCTTTCCTGCGTTCCACATTTACCCCCGTTCGATCCTGTCGCTTCCGAATTTTTGGCGCGACCCCCTTCGAACCCGCCATGGATGCGTTTCTGTGCGCGGCCTGTGAAATTCGCGATTAAAGTCCGCTCTCTTCGGAGAAGCCATCGGCCTGCATCAGCTCCGCATGGTCCGCGGCGGGCGGCCGCGGCTACACCGAGCCCCGCTGATCCGTGTCCATCCGTGTTCATCCGTGGTTAAAAACTCCGTCGCTCCGGTTCAGCTTCCAACAACCTCCAGGCTCAGATCCGCCGCCGGCACGGAATGCGTGAGCGCGCCGACACTGATCACGTCCACGCCCGGCAGGGCATACTCACGGACGTTGCCGAGGGTGATCCCGCCCGACACCTCGACTCGCGCGCGTCCCGCGATCAGACGCACGGCGGCCGCGACCTGCGTCGGCGTCAGGTTATCGAGCAGGATAACCTCCGCTCCCGCCGTCACGGCGGCACGCACCTGCGCCAAGGAACCAGCCTCGACCTCGACCCGCGCGACGTGCGGCGCCGCCGCCCGTGCCGCCGCCACGGCGCGCCCGATGGATCCGGCGGCGGCGATGTGATTGTCCTTGATGAGCACATGCTCCCCCAGCGACGAGCGGTGGTTGCAACACCCGCCGCAACGCACCGCCGCCTTTTCCAGCGCCCGCCAGCCGGGGATGGTCTTGCGGGTGTCGACCACCCGGACGCCGGTCCCGGCCACGGCGGCGGCATAGGCCGCGGATAGCGTCGCGATCCCGGAAAGGCGCTGCAGGAAATTCAACGCGGTGCGCTCCGCCGCGAGCAGCGACGCGGTCGGCCCCGCCACCCGCAGCACGGGTTGCCGGCTCCGCACCCAGGCACCGTCGGCAACGAGAGGCCGCACCCGCAGCGCGGGATCCACCCGGGTTAACACCCGCGCGGCCACCTCGAGCCCGCAAATCACCAGCGATGCCCGCGCCTCGATCACCGCCCGGGAGCGATGGCGCGGCGGAAAAATCGCACGACTGGTGAGGTCGCCGAGACCGAGGTCCTCCTCGAGGGCCAGGTCGATGAGATGGTCGGTGCGCGGGGTGATCATGGAAAGTCAGTCAACGGGGCTCAGCTCAAACATCCGTTCCAGGGAGCGAGCCGCCCGCCGGGCAACGCCGGGCTCGACCGAGACAATCTGCCCGGGGGCAGGAGCGGCGAGGCATTGGCGGATTTTCTCCAGCGAGTTGAGCTTCATGTAGGGGCAGAGCCGGCAGCCGGCGACGAAGCGCTTCTCCGGCGCCTCCACCTCCAGACGGCCGACCAGACCGCATTCCGTGAGCATCAGAAAGTAGGGCGCCGCCGTCGACCGGACGTACTTCATCATGCCGCCGGTGCTGCCGACAAAATCCGCGGCGGCCGCCACCTCCGGTGCGCACTCGGGATGCGCCACCACCCGCAGACCGGGGAATTGCCGCCGCGCCTCCGCGATCTCCGCCAGCCCGAACTCCTCGTGCACGATACAGGTCCCGTCGGAGGTGATGATGTCCTTTTCCACCCCGCGCCGGTGGAGCTCGGTCCGGACATTCTGCCCCATCAGGCGATCCGGCACGAAGAGAACCTTCCGTTGCGGCAACGCGGCGATGATCGCGTGCACGTTGCCGGAGGTGACGCACACGTCGGACTCGGCCTTCACCTCGGCGGTGCTATTGATGTAGCAGACCACGGCGGCGTCGGGGTGCAGCGCCTTCAGCCGGCGAAGGTCGGCGGCGGTGAGCGAGTCGGCGAGCGAACACCCGGAGCCGCGGTCGGGCACCAACACCTCCGCGGCCGGGCACAGGATTTTCGCGGTCTCGGCCATGAACACGACCCCGGCGAAGACGATCACCGGCGCGCGCGACTCGCGGGCCCGCAGGCTCAGGAAGTAGGAATCACCGCGGTGATCTGCCACTCCGTAGGTGATCTCCGGGTCGACGTAGGAGTGTGCGAGCAGCACGGCGCCGCGCTCGGCCTTGAGCCGGTTGATCTCCAGTGTGAGCGGGGCAATCCCAAGGCAGGTCTCGTGGTTCCACTTCCGTCCCCGCGGGTCGCACTCGACGTGCAGGAGCGCCCGGAACAACCGATCGGCCTCGTGCTCGAGTTCGGTGATGGAGAAGGTCATGCGGGAAAAGTCGGATGGGAGAGAAGTGGACGCAAAGGCCCCGCGAACGCGTCGCGGGCGGGCCCCGGAGTCAAGCGCGGGACCCGGGCCTCGGGAAGGCGCGAATCCGCCACTCCAGTGACGATCACGTGACGGCCGGCCAAGCGGCGGCCGCGTCAGTTGCGCAGCGCGGTCTTACCGGGCCGGAAATCAGGCTCCAGCCGGAGGACCGCGTCCCGGGAGACCGCCGCCGCCGCGGCCTGCCCGTCGCGCTCGAGCAATTCCGACAGGCGGTGGTGGACGTGCGCGTGGCCGGGCCGGTTCTCGCCCGCAGGCGGGGAAAGCTCCAGGCACCGCCGCAACGCCTCGATGCCCCGTCGCACCTCCCGGCCGCTGAGGGCCGCGCAGCGGCCGATCTGGTAGAGAGCGACGAAATGATCGGGGTCCCGGCGCAGCAGCTCGTCGTACTCGGCGAACGCCGCGGCGGGCGCGCCCTCGATGAGGGCGAGCGTGCCCCGGGCGATTCGGCCCTCCAACGGATCCAAGCGCGCGATCTCCGCCGCCTGCTCCCGCGCACGCTCCAGCGAACCGCCCGCCAGACGGGGAGCGATCGCGAGGAAACCGAGCAAGCTCCAGCGCGCCTCCACGGAGCGGGGGTCAAGGGCGATCGCGCGTTCATACTCCTCCCGGCAACGCCGCGCCCAGCGGAGTTTCGAGACGAGCGGGGCCCGCTGGGCGAGCAGCCCGAAGGCGTCGCCCAGCGCGTGCCGCAGGCGGGCGTCCGCGGGGCGGGCGGCCACCGCGCGCTCCAGCCGGTGACGGGCCTCGTCGGCGTCGTCGAACCACAGCGCGAGCCGTCCAAGGTGAAAATCGACCTCGGGATCTCCCGGCCGGGCGTCCTCGACCCCGCGGAAAAGCGCGCGAGCCTCCGAGAAGCGCCGGTGGTGGTAGCAATCAAGGGCGCGGGCGAAATCCGCCAGCGCGCGGCCGGCGGACGAGGCGATCAGCGAGGCCAGCAGCAAAAGATGCCAGCGGCGGCGGTGACGCGCGACCGGCGCATCGGCCGCGGTGGAGCGGGCCGCCCCTAAACCCCAGGGGCGACCCACCGTATGCACCTGACTACCCTTAATGAACGCTGACGGGGGCACGACTCCGTCGTGACCTGAGCGGGAAGCAAGGGCGGACCGATCCGGCCACCGCGAATTAACCTTCCCGTGACGCGAACGACTCATTGCGTGGCGGCGAGTCGCGCCAGTTCGTCAGCGATCGCCCGGTCGCTGCGGCACCGCGGCATCTTGTTCTGGCCTCCCCAACGCCCCCGGGCGCGCAGCCAAAGCTCGAAGGTCCCCGGAGGCACCAACCGCACCACCGGCTCCTCCAGGCCGCCGCCGCGCCGTTTCGCCTCATAATCCTCGTTGATCGCCTGCAGTCCCGCGTCGAGCGCGGCGCCCAGTGCGGCGGGCGAAACCTCGCCCCCCGTCGCGCGGATCTCGAGCCACCACTCGTGCCTCCCCCGCTCCCCCGGACCCGAGGCGAACCGCGGGGCGACATGGAAGTTCACCACCGCCACGCCGAACAGCGAAGCCGCCCGCGCGAGCGAGTCGGTGACTTCCTTCTCGATCACATGCTCACCGAAGGCGCTCAGCTGCAACCGCGTGCGCCCCGCGTACACCAGCCGCGGCGGCTCCGTCGAAACGAAACGCACCACGTCCCCGATCACATAACGGCAGAGTCCGCCGGGAGTCGTGAGCAGGAGCACGTAGTCGACGCCCGGACGGGTCTCCCAGCACCGCAGGGCCGCGCCGCCCGCCGTCGCCAGGCGCTCCTCGTTAAAATCGGCGAGGGGCAGGAACTCATGAAAAACGCCCGCGTCCGTCAGCAGGCGGAGACCGGCGGCAGCCTCGCCGTCCTGTGCGGCGATAAAAGCCTCGGAGGCCGGGTAGACTTCATGGAAATCCACTCCCGGCCCGGTCGCCTCCCGCAACTCGTCCGCGAAGGGGCCCAGCGGAACGCCGCCGTGCACGATGCACTCCAACCGCGGCCAGAGCGCGCGCAGGCTGGGCCTCCCCGTGGCCATCCGCAGCCGCTCCGCCAGAATCAACAGCCAGCCGGGAATACCGGCCAGCAGGGAGATGTCCCGATCTCGCGTCCGGGACACGATCGCATCGAGTTTGGCCGGCCAGTCCGCCATCAGGGCGATATCGCGCCCGGGCTCGTACAAGTGGCGTTCCGCCCAACCCGGCAGGTTCAGCGCGGAGATACCGCTGAGATCGCCGCTCCAAGCGCGCCGGGGCGCGGCCTCCGGCAGGCGTGAGAGCTCGGTGGAGCCGCCGAGGAACAAGTGGCGCCCGTGGAACACGCCGGGATTTCCCCGGCGGAGCGCGTGCAGGCAGAGCGCGTCCAATCCCGCGCGCCGGAAGTGCGCCAGCATCTCGGCGGTGACGGGAATGAACTTCGTCCGTCCCGCCGTGGTCCCCGAGGAGACCGCGAAGTGCGCGCAACGCCCCGGCCAGAGCACCCCGGGCTCGCCGCGCTTCGCGCGCTCGATCCACGGCACGAGGTCCTCGTAGCGGCGCACCGGCACCGACGCACGGAACCGGGAGTACGACATTCCCGCCTCGATGCCGGCGGCCCGGCCGTGGGCGGTGACCGCGATCCGCGACACCAGATTCGTCCAGATCCGCTCCTGCTCGGCCGCAGCGGCGCCGGGCCGCCGGAGACGTCGCTCGAGCTGGCGGGCCCGGCCCCAGACCGCGCCGGCCAGCAGGCGCCGCGGCCACGCCACGGGCGGCGGGGCGGGATCTTCGGCGCCGTGAATCATGCCGCCAGCGGAAGCGCCGTTGCGCGCAACCGGCCGTAGAAGGCGCGCAGCGGCGCGAGGAACTCGTGGACGTGGAAGATCAACGACGCGTGCTGCACCGGCGGCTCGCCCGGACGGGCCTTCACCTCGGTCGTGAGCCCCGCGGGGAAATAGGCGGGCAGGGCGTGGCGGAACGCGAAGGCGCTCGGCGCACCGGGCTCCAGCATCGCGTCCTCCCGCTCGGCGTAGAGGACCAGCGCCGGCGCGGTCGAAAGCGGCAGCAGCGCCGGAGAAAAATAGTCCAGCGGTGAGCGCATCTCCCCGAAGGCGCGCACCCGCTCCCACGCACCGCGGGCCGTCAGGCCGCGGATCGTCCCCATCACGGCGCCGTGGAGCCGCTCGATCTCGGAACGCGTCATCAACCGCGCCAGCGCCTCGCGGTTCTGCGCTCCAGCGTCAAACATGCGGGTGAAGACGAGGCGCGAGCGCTCGATCACCGGCTCGGCCGGTTCGCCCGGGGAGTCGAAGTAAGGCTTGAGCACCCGGCCGACCAGGGTCGAGGGACGGGCGGGCGCCGGCGGCAGGAGGTCGGCGGTGCAGGCCACCGGGCTCACCAGCACCGTTCCGGCCAGCGTCCCGCCAGTCCCGCGCGCCCGCGCGCGCCGCAGCCACTCCAGCGCGAGCCCGGCGCCGAAACTCACCGCCAGCAGCACCGGCTGCTCTCCCCGCGCGTTGAGGTCGGCGACCAGGTCGTCGAGCTGGGCGCACAGCACATCGAGGGAAAATCCGTGTTTCGGATACACCACGGAATAGACATCGCCGGCGGTGAGCAGAAAGCGGCGGAGGAGGAAAACCTGCTCGCCCGAGTCGGGCACGAAACCGCCGAGAACGATCGTGGGGACGCGGCCGCGGCCACGCTCGCGGCCCACCTGCGCCCGCGGGGCCGCCGGTTCGCAGCGATCCACCGCCGGGCTGCGCGCGGGCAGGAAGGGCTCGGCGACGCCGGGCCGCCGCCTTTCCCCAGCGGTGCGCACCAGGGTGTGGAACGGGCGCAGGGCCGGGGCGTGCAGCAGGGAGTACCAGGAGGCGGCGGGATCAAGACGCGGCAGGGGCATCACGCAGATCGCCTCGCCGGGCCGGCCGCACCGCAAAGGCAAACCGTGTTTGCCGCCAAACTATCACCTTCCCGTAATACGGGCGTAACGTGGCGACCGGGCAAGACTTCCGGCCAGCTCAGCGCGCGCCCGCGCGGGCCGCGGCCACCAGCTCGTCCCACGCGTAAAGGTGGAACGTGCGGTCCGTCGACATCGCGACGAACAGTCCGCCGGGAAACCCGGGCAGGGGCCCGGACGAGACTTCACAACCGTCGGTCTCCCGGGCCGAGATCCGCGCGGCACCGAGGAAACGGTGGTCACCCGCCGCCGCGAAGAGCCGGATGGTTCCCGCCTGCTGGTTCGACACCGCGATCACCCCGGCATCCCCGCCTTCATCCCTCACCGCGATGCCCTCGTGATCGCCCGCGAAACCCGTGCCGCCGACCACCGCCAGTTCCCGCGCCGCCTCGGGGTGATCCGGGTCGGCATGGTACTTGCGCACTCCGAAACCCTCGTCGCTGTAGTAGACCCAGCCGCGCCGCGCATCCACGGCGATCGCCTCGATCTCCTTGCGGCCGCTGTAGCGGCCGAACTCGCGCACCTTCACCGCCCGCACCACGCCGGCGCCATCATCCTCCAGCCGGTACTGCCACAAGTAGCCCTCGGGCGGGCCGGACTTGCCGCCCACGATGGCATGGACCGCGCCGTCCTTCGGCCGGCGGTAGCCGGCGACACCCATCGGGGCGCGGTCCGGATCCGCCGCGAATACCGGCAGGCCGCCGCCATCCACGGGCCGCAGTTCCGGCAGGGCTAACACCCGCAGCCGGCCCGCCTCTCGCTCCGTCACCAGAGCGACATCGATCGCGCGGCCGCTCAGCCGCAGCCCGGGCACGACATCGACGTTGTTCGGACGGCGCAGCGGCGCGAAGCGCGCGACGGCCCGTCCCTGCAGATCGAAGGCATGGAGTCCGCCGTCACGGTGCTTGTCGGTCCCGAGCACCAGGCTTCGCGCGGGATCAGCCGGATGCACCCAGATGGCGGGGTCGTCGGCGTCGCGCGGCACCGGCGCGGTGACGACGCGCGGCCGCAGCGGTGGGTTGCGCGCGTCGGGATCGGGTCGCGGCGCCGGGGCGCAGGCCGCAAGGAGGCCGACCTGGCAGGCGGCGACGAACGCGCGAAGGAGGAGGCGGGCGGAATTCAACGGACGAGCAGCGCGGCCGGCACCTCGGGGATGCGCGCGACGACCACCTCCCGGGTGCGGCGGATGATGCCGTAGATTACCCGGGGTTCCACGGGATCCCACGCCCAGGACTGGCCCTCGAAGGGCACGTCGATCGTGGTGACGTACTCGAGGACGGATCCGAGCCGCGGCAGGCGCAGCACATAAAGCTCCTTCGCGTCGTGACCGGTGACGTAGAGCAATCCGTCGGGCCCCCAGCTGCCACCCGAGCAGCTGCTTTTGCCCCACGTGGCCACGACCTGCGGCGGAAAGAGCCACGACTCCAGCATCTGCCAGCGGTCGTCGAAACGGCCGACGTGGGTCCAACGCTGGTCTTTCCCCGACTCGAAGCCCTGGTCGTTGTAATGGGCGAAGCACGCCCACCACTCGCCCTCGCGCCGCTCGGCCCAGGTCAGCGAACCGTGACGGAGCCCGAGGCTCACGCTGCGCACGGGCCGCACGGTGACGGGATCGAAGTACTCCACCGAACTGGCCATCGGGAGCTGCGGAAAATTGGAGTGCGAGAGCACGAGCAGCCCGTCCTGCACCAGCCCGCCGTTGAGGTGGATGATCGGGCCGCCGCGCAGCCCGATCCACTCCCCCACCCGCTCGCCGGTGCGCTTGTCGTATTTGCCGACGATGAAGTTGCCGATGCCGTAGAAATGGTCGCGGTCGACCGCCACTCCCTGGTTCGCGCCCCGCGGCCGCCAGCGCCGGACTTCGGTCGCCACCAGCCCGTGCCTCGTGAGCTCCGGCTTCGGCGCGGCCGGGAGCGCCGCGAGCCACGCGCGGTGCTCGTCGGCCGGGGGCGGCGTGTCAGCGGCCTGCGTCGGGACCGGCTGAAGAACCGGAAGTAGGCCGAGCAGTACCGCGTGGAGACGGGAGAACATACCCGCGCGCATATTTGCGCATCCCCTGCCCGGGCGAGCGGAATCCGGCGTTGTCACCTGAAATTCACCGGCGTCAGAACCGCCGCGTGACCTCCAGCGTCCAGGTGCGGCCGGGCAGCAGGCTCTGGTTCACCGAGGCGTCGTAGCTGAAGCCCTCGGAGCTCGCCAGCGGCGGCTCGAGGTCGTTGAGGTTGGTGACGCCAATCCGCACCAGCGTGCGCCGAACCGGCGCCGGGGCATTCTCCCCGAATTGGTACCCCGCGAGCAGATTACAGGTGAACGTGGGATCGATGACGCGCCGGTAGACCGTCTGGCCCGCCGTGAAGAACGGCGCGATGTACGACGGCCGGCCCAGGGACTCGTAGACCGCAGCCGTGGTCGTCGCGCCGGCGTCGTGCGTGCGCCCGACCTGGTAGGCGCCGAAAGCCGCCGTCCAGGCGCCCCGGCGCCAGGAGACGGTGGTGGTCCCGCGCCAACGCGCCGCACCGCCCGCGTAGAGACCGTTGCTGACGGTCGGCGGCAGGTTGGCGGGAGCGAGGGTCGAGAGCGATTTACCGAGGTAAGCCCAGTCGGAGTTCACCACCACCTGGCCGAACGGCAGACGGGGAAGCTCGTAGCGCAGGCCGAAGTCCCAACCCTCGTGCTCGCTGGAGGAAAGATTCAGGAACGGACGGTTCAGGGAGAAGATCTTCCCGGCCGCGGCCTGCGGACTGCCG
>Ga0315903_10011241_pt1 | contig 10571 bp, 12 predicted proteins | sample LakEriMetagenome_7_FD_203524 | JGI IMG/M metagenome (GOLD analysis project Ga0315903, IMG submission 203524) | Freshwater fungal communities from buoy surface, Lake Erie, Ohio, United States - Buoy 2 MA119 | ecosystem: Environmental > Aquatic > Freshwater > Lake | place: USA: Lake Erie, Ohio... | reverse complement strand
CAAATATTTTTTTTGCAGCCATTACTCAATAATCTTTTTTTGAAGTTCTTCTGGTAACATTTCATTTAAAGCTTCACCACATTGTGTACATAGAAAAACCTGTATAGGTATAACCATATCATCCGGTGTACCCGTCAGAAGTCTAGATACTTTTCTAACTCTTACACCTGGCATATATGTATCATTTCCACATTTACATAAAACCTCTCTTGCATCTGTTAATTTAAAATCCGGTGGTAACTGATATTGTCCGTTTGTCATTTTATTATATTTAATATTTGAATAATTGTACTCATAAATACGATTTCTTTATCGACCACTAATGCATCTTTAGATAAACCATCTGCAATTGTCATAATCGTATTTGCTACATTTCCGGTTGCATATTCATCTACTTTATCGTATAGCATTGAATACATTTCCGAATAATCGTTTAGATGATTATCTGCTACTGCTTGTCTAATCTTCATAAACAAATTACGTTTGTCATCATTTGATTTTAATAAGTCAATCAATTTTGTTTGGAAGTTTGATTCAACCATCACTTTATGGTCTACTTTCAATTCACCTTTTGCTGATTGTAATTGACAAGTATTTAATACTCTGCGAATATCTGGATAATAAGAATTAATGATGTCTGCAACATTCTTAATATCATACTTAATCTTTTCCGTATCTAATATCTTACTAACCTGTACTGCCACATCCTTTTTAGTTGGTGGAGTGATTGCGAATGATTGACAACGACTTTGAATCGGGTCAATAATTTTCTCAATGTAATTACAAGTCAGAATGAAACGACAATGTTTGCTGAATGTTTCCATCAAATTACGAAGGATTGCCTGTGCGTTTGGAGTCATATAATCAAACTCATCCAATATAATCACTTTGAATCCTGCAAAACCTACCGAAGATGCAAAGTTCTTAACCTTTGTTCTTACCGTGTCCACATTGTTTTCATCCGATGCGTTGATAATCATACTATCACACTTAATTGTGTTTACGATAAGTTTTGCAAGAGTGGTTTTACCCGTTCCTGCTTTACCATAAAACAATAGATGTGGAATATCATTTGTATCCAGATATTGTTGGATTGTTTCTTTTACTTGCTCATTTCCAACATAATCGGCAAGTGTTTGTGGGCGGTATTTCTCCACCCACAAACTATGTTCTCTTTTACTTATATCGTTTGCGAAAAAACTCATATTATATTCCAGTTGAACCGAATCCGCCTTTGCCTCTTTCGGTATTAGATAATTGTTGTGCTTCTTCAAACTCTATTTGTGGATATGGTAATATGATAATCTGCGCAGCTCTATCACCAATTTCATATGAATGAGGTCCTGTCTTTTTAAGAGTTGCTTGTAGTTCACCTCTATACCCACTATCTATTACACCAACAGAGTTTGTCAAAATTAAATCATATTTTCTTATGGATGATCTAGGAAATATTAATCCCAAAAAACCTTCAGGTATTTCTAATGAAATTCCAAATCCATATGTAATGTCTAATTTATTTTCGTTTATGATGCGTGTGATTACTAAATCCATTCCAGCATCACCTGCTTTGGCGTATGTTGGTATTACTGCTTTAGGATCCAGCTTCTGTACTTTCACTTTCATTTGTAGACTCGTTTTGTTTTGCTCTTTCCAATTTTGTTTCTTCTGATATTTCTTTTGCAAATATTCTAAAAACCATTCCATTATGTTGGAATGTCAATGATTCACCATCAATTGGTTCTATTTTTAGAACCAAAGGAGTTGTTTCGGATTCTTTTGATGACCAACCAAATACCACTGGTTCATTATTGAAAAATTGAAAACACCACTCCGCATCTTTAATTAATTTTGGTTGTGATGTATCTACACTACCCTGTGTTTGTAATTCCTCTTGTGGGAATAATTCTAGTTGTTCTGCCATTTTTATTAATTTGAAATTTCTACTAAATAATACTTACATACAAAGTCATCAATTTGGAATTCAACATTTGATAACCCATCGATTGATACTTTAAGTTTTGCATTAGTTGCTTCCTTATTTGCTGTAAGGATTTCTTTTAAATATTTTGAAGAGAATGATATCGGTTTTACATCACCATCAAATCCTTTGATTGCTGTGAATGTTACTCTATTTGTTGAAATTGATGAATAACCAATTGCCATCTTCAAATCACCACCCTCCGTAAAGATTGTGAAAGTATCTACATCACTCAATGCACCCTTTGCTTTGATAAAGCGATCTACCATTTGTGATGTCATATCAATTGCAATACCGAAATCAGGCAATGCCTTCAAATCCGGAACAGGTGGGATAACACCCAAATCCGCCAGTTGGTATGAAGTTTCGGTATCATCCGAACTCAATTTCAAACTAACTGCTTTATCACCGGCTTTATCTACTTTCAATGTTATATCACTATCCAATACACCAATCATATTTTTCAATAATGAAGTTGTATAAATACCAACATTGAATGGCGTTGAAGTGAATGCATTGAACTCCACTTCACCCAATAGGGTTTTATCATCAGAAATAAATCTAACTGATAACTTTGTTCCTTCTGCGTTCCATGCTACTGATTCAATAAGTCCACCTAGTGAATACTTTTGAATGAATTTTAATAAACTGTTTTTGTTCATAATTGTAATTGTTTAAGTTTTATGTTTGTTAAATATACGAAATTTTTATTAGAAAGCAAAAAACTTTTTAGCTGTTTTTGTTTCTGTTGTTGCTTTTTCCCATTTCAAAGCGTTATAGAAATCATCCAATTTATTTTCCAATTCCGCTTCAAATATTTTATCTCTATCAATATAGGTTTCAATAAAGTCCATAACCTCTTTTGGGTCATTATAATCTTTGAATGCCAAAGTGTCTAATCCTAATGGATTGTTTTTAAGATAAACCCATTTAACCTTGTCACCATCTCTGATTGGTTCGTGTTTGTATGGTGCGTTAAAGAATTTAAGTAATCGATTATATGCAATTCCCGCTTTAACGTGTGCAGGTGTTCCCTTTTCAAAGTTTGCGATTGATGATCCCGGTTTCCACTTACCATCATCGTATTTACTTAATTCTTTGATTGCTCCACCTTTTGCAATTAGGTTTACAGGAAGAGTTGGTAAACTTTTCTTAAAGGTCAATAATGTATCATCAATATACTCATTATTTTTACCCATCAGAATGTCTTTCAACATTGTAGACATAAACTTCTGAAATGCTTTGGGGAATGATGAACGAACCACATCCAATCCTTTAACATCCAACTTATCACATGGAATGCCATTTTTCAAAATCATCCATTGTGCATATCGTTTCTTTGCTACCCAAAATCCTGCTTTACTAATATACTCCTTTTTAATTTCAAATCTATGTTTCTCTTTTGGAATGAAGAAAAATCTTTCTGCTAATAAATCATAGAATGAATTTAGGAATGATTGTGTTTCCTCTGCAATAGTATTTACCTCTTGTGCCATCCTCTTTTCATCAAATTCCTTATAGTTTGGATAACGATGTTTCACTAATGGTTCTGCCATCATATAAATGGAATCCGTATCAATATACACATTGTAATCATCGGTTGTTCCCAACTCTTTCCAATACTTTCTATTTGCCATTTCAGCGGTCTTTTTAATCACCACTTGTCCCGTTAGGGTTACCGCCTCTGCGTTATCCACATCATAGAAACGGAATGCCGGCAATCCCAATACACCATACATTGAGTTTAGTAGAATCTTTTGAACGTGTTGTCTTTTACCATAAAATTCATATTGTTCGGTATCACCCGCTTCACCGTATTTCTTTTCTAACTTACGATACTCAACCCTCTTTTGAAACCAAGTATTAAGAATATCTGCAATTAGACCTGGTTTGTCCTGATTGTATAAAACTCCATTCGCTGCAACACCCAAATTACTATCTTTGATTACATCGGCAAGTTCTTCTTTTGTATATTCGTATGTATCATCCTTACCAACTATTCTATATGTTCCGGTATCATTACCTTTAATCCAAGATTCTGCATCCCAGTTATCAATCTTACCAATCTTTGTTTCAGGACTGATATTAAGGGTCATAATGATTGATGGGTATAGAGATGTCAAATCCAAATCATAAATCCAATCATATTTACCAACAATAGGTTCTTTTACATATGCTCCGATAAATTTTTCTTCATCGTTATCTTTCAACGCCTGCATCCTCTCTCTTCGGTCTTTTGGTTTATTCGTTGCAACCAATCCTTTTACCTTCAGATATGATAAACATGCACCTTCCAACCACTTTGATGAATAAATGTAATCTTCGTATGGAACATAACCGGCGTGACAGATTGCTCTACACAATTCGATAAACTTTAATTTGTTATCCATTGCTACGACCAAGTCCACGTCGACAATGTTATACTCTATGAACTTTTCTAAATCCGTTTCAAATAAATCATCCAAACTACCTTCATACTCAACCTTACCTCTACCCAATTCCTTTGTTGCAATGTGGTTTAAGGTGTAACTACTTTCCAAACCAAAATTATATTGTTTGTATAAATTGATATAATCCAAAATAGATACACCACCAAATGACCACTTGTCTCTGTAAGGTGAATAAAAACATTGTCCAATACGAGATAATCTTTTTGCATGACCTTCTCCACATACGTTTTTAATACGATTGTAAAGATATGGAATATCGAAAAAATCTATGTTCCAACCTGTGAGAATAGTCGCGTCAACTTCTTCGTAATAATTAAGAAATGCAAGTAAAAGATTTTTCTCGTTATCGAAAATGTGAACACTCCCCTCTCTACCATCCTTGCTAAATTTGTCAGCATTTTTTTTAACTTTTCTTTGTTTATCTAATACGAAAACATCAAATAATTTTGTTGCACTATCATGTGCAGCAATTGATGTAATTTCGTTTTGTGCTTCTTTTGTGTTTGGTAGTCCTGATATCATTTCCACCTCAATATCGAATGTCATTATTCTATGACCTACAGATGGAATATCACTATCGTAAATATCTACTAATACTCTTGTTGTTTCTGGAACATCACTTTCAAATAGGTCATCACTTTCATCCTTTTCCCACTTTGAAATACGGGTTAGTTTCTCACCATTCATTGAAAGATGTTGTCCATATGGGTCTTTCTTATATGCATACTTTCGGTATGGCATTGTTTGATACCCATTTTTATCATCCCAAAGATGCATTAAATTTTTCTGTCTCTCGTAATAAATGTTTTGATACATATGCTATTTTATCTTCCTACGTCTGCTAAAAATTTGTCTTTCATTTGTTCCCATGTCATACCGATTGCATCTGCGTAAAACAGAGTTTCGTTTTTCAATCTACCTTCATCATGTAATTTTGAATATCGTTTGATTGCTTGTTTTTTCCACCAACGAATTGTGTAATCATCACCCTCTACAAATTTATCTTTCATCACTAATTCGGTATCTGTAACTTTATCACATAGGTATTCGCACCCATTCTCATACATCATTGCAAAGTAAACACCTCTCTTAAACCCATGATGGTATGTATCTGCTTTAATACCACACTCTTTGAATATTTGAGTTATAATCTTTTGTTTGATACCACTTACAGGACCACTAGCTCCTTCGCCTGTTCCCATGTTAGCTCCATTCCGAATTCGTTCATTGGTAATATTATTTGTGTACCATTCTGTTCTATTCTCTTTTAACCATTGATGCCATGGGTCATAAAACTTATCATCAGGCTTAATACTGATTTTACCTTTACTTTCACCCAATGTTTTAAAATGTGGAATGGCGTTGTATTGTGAATGAATACCATATAACGATGTAGTTCCAACTGCAATTAAAGTGTTATCATATTTTTGTTTCCAATGCTCTCTAAATGTGGGAGATGTAGTTAATGCTGATACTAATTTACCACCCAAAAAGTTATAACCCAATGGTTGTGTTGCAATGATGGATGTTCCAATTGCGGTATTGTTTAATTTACCTTTTTGGAATTTATCTTCTTTAGTCCAACCAATGTATTCATCTCGTACTCCTAATGATGTAATATCAGAACCTAAACTAATTACACCCAATACTTTTCCACTCACCATATCCTTTACAAACCCCTTTACATTACGACCGGGATTTGGTGTAAACTCCATAGAAGAAATCAATTTTCTCATATAAGTCCAACGGGTTGCATCATCACCATCTTCAACCAATTCTACATAAGGTTGCATGTTTTGGATTTCTGCAATCGTTCCCTCCTTATCCATTATGTCTTTCGGTTTCCAAATCTTATCATATTGAGCATGCAATGCCGGAAGTTGTTGATAACTTGCATGCAAATCTTCGTTCCACTCTAACCACTTTTTGTAGAGTGTTTGCTCTTGTACTGACATTGTAAAAAGATAATCCAAATTTGCGATTAACGCTCGTTTCTCTTTTTCAAAGTCAAATACATCTGTCTTTTTTGTTTCTGTTCCTGTATCCCAAAATTTCATATTATCTATTATAGTTTTCCGTAAACGTATCTTTTCCTGTAAATTCTAATGTCACAATTGCTTCTTTGTTTACATTTCTATCCGTTATTTCAAATACCATTACAGGCTTTTTAGTAGAATCACTATCATCTATAAAAATAAAATATGGATTGTATTTATTTTGGTTTTTACCAATATCACCTGATGCATATTGGTTTACATATATTTCCTTTCCTACTTCCCATTGTTTATACCATCTATCAAAATTTTTCTTATATTCTGATTTAGCTTCATTACTTTTTCTTTGTTTATAACTTGTAGTATAACAACTATCTTGTTTTATTTTGGTGTCAATATGATTCCAATCACCTGTAAAAACTAACTTTGCTGGAATATTTGGTTTTGTTATAATTCTTTTTTGCTTAGAATGTGAAGTAGGTCTTGTTCCTTTTGATAAATGTAAAATATCATCAACACTAACACCACCATTTTTATCAATACTATTCCATATATTAATATAATAATCGGCCAGCTCTTTATTACAAAGAATTATTGGTGTTGGTATTTTACCATTACTACCCAAATATATACAAAATCTACCAATACTTTGATTTGAACTACTTGCTACATTTTGACTATCATACCAAAATCTTAATTTATTATTTTGTTTAATTTTTTTATCAAATGCAATACCCGCTTTTAGTCCACTTATTGCTATAATAAGGACATTTTTATCCATCAATGTTAATCTTTGTGCTCTGCGAAGTTCATCAGCCATTGTTCTTTCATTATCATCATACATTTTAATAATTATAAAATTCAATTTTTGAAAATCTTTATCTTTTTCAATATTATCTGCAATACTATCACATAGTGTAATTGCTTTTTTATCTTTTTTATTTTTTTTTATATTTCGTATCAATGATAATCCAGATTGTTCTGTATGTTGTTTTATTAGTAAATCTTTTGTTTTTTTAGGAATTTTTCCAGTATTTACATCAATCATATAATCATCAGAATTTATATCTAAAATTCTTCCTTGCAATTGCAATTCTTGTATACCATAATAACCATCTCCTTCTTGTAAACCAAAATGTTTAGAATTTACCTTTTTATCTGCATAATTCATTTCGGCAAGTAATGCAGCATAATTTGTTGCACCAAAGAATACAAAATGCATTTTGTTTAATTTTATTAATTTTGCAATTAATTTAGAAACTCTACCATTCATTATCATTCCATAATCACCTTCATCTAAAATTGATAATCTACATCCCATCAATTCATTTGTAATTTCAATATCAGTCATTTTATTCAATTCTGTTATTTTTATAACATTTACGCCTACACCCAAATCACTTTTAAGTTGTTCGTTTAAACTTTTATCATCCAATGTAGTAGTAACCATTGGACTATGGTTATATTCATTTGAATATTTATCACATAACGTATCTATACAATCAGTTTTACCTGCTTGCATTTTTCCCCATATAGTTGTAAAATACAATAAACTATCAGTTTGATTTAAAAACTCTCTATGTCTTTCTAATATAAGATTTACTAATGCTTCTTTATCATATTTTTGAATACTAATAAATTTATTTGTAATTTTTTTATTTTTCATAATTTTAGTGTTTATATTCTAATATACAACATTTTTTTGATGCTACCAAAATTTACTTGCCAATTCACTTTCTGGTGCAATTGTAGTGTGAGTTTCTATACCTTTGTTAAATTCTCTAGCATTCTTTGGATAAGGTCTTATTTCATGCTTTAAGGATTTTAATATTCCTTTCTTTTCCTTTTTATCACCAACTATGACTTGTATGTATCTATGCTTTGGTGGTTCTTCCCTTCTCCAAAATTCTTTGTAACCTTGCTTTCCGATTTCTCTACGAAGGTGTTCTAAATTACCACTGCCCCACATTGAATAGACAGTTCTACTATGAATCCAATCGTAAGGGTCTTTTGTTAGAGATATACCATAATTTGGCATTAGAGCAATTTCCGTATTCATTCCCTGATATATCCAGTTGGTTGCTTGGTATATTCCACCCAAATGTTCTTGTCCGTTATCTGCGTAGGAAATCAGTACCTTTATTGCTTTATCGTTTTCTCTAAACCATTTAAATGATTGTCCGATTGCATAAGATTCTATATTAGAACCATACCCATCATCACAATAAAGGCGGGTAAGTTCTAATACATTATCTTTTGTAAGTAATTCTGAAATTGAAAGTGCTGCTCTTGCACCTACAGGAAATCCATAAACTAAACAACCTATAAGTTTATCACTATCACCCAATGCGTTTGATTCATCGGTTCTATAAAATATACCCAAAGAGTATCTACAAGCAGTCCATGCATGCGTATAGTGTTTTTTAACTATAATTTCTTTTGCAACGGATGAACTTATTTCTCTGATGGTAACTCTGGATACATCACAATAATTTTTATTAGCTTCTTTCATACGGCCATTTCAACATGTGAGTCCATGTTTTATTTGTAACTATTTTTTTAATATTTGCAGGCGAAACTTTGTGGTTTTGAGCCAATACTTTTACATTACGATGACCTATTTTCCATAGTTCTCTAATCGTTTCAACTTGCTTTTCAGTAAGTTTGTGCATTGGGTGCGCTTCTCCTTTTAACATATGTCTAATATAACCAATTTTTTTAACAATCACAAATTTATTTTTTAAATATTAATAACACATCATCGTATTTGTTATTATTTTTTCTTAAATCTATTAATTCATATTCTATACCCAAATCATCAAAGTTCGATTTGTGTTCATCAATGTTTTGAATATCCTCTATAATCAATTTTCCTCCTGGTTTTATTTTTTTGAACCACTTTAGTACACAACTGATTTGTGATTCCAATGTATGTGGCCCATCATCTATTAAATAATCAATCGAATCATTTTCAAATTGTTCTACGATGGAATCCGAATATGCATCACCCAAAATCAAACTAACATTTGATAAATGTGATGTTATGATTTCCCATTCATCATATAATTCCCTACCATCATCTATACCAATTACATTAGAATTTGTAAACCATTCTCCAAATAGCAATATTGATTGTCCTTTATTGACTCCTATTTCAACTATATTTAATTTAAAATCTCTCTTATCTGTAAATTCTCTACTATAATACCCATTGATATAATCGTGTCCATGTCCTTTATCCGATTTTAATTCAATAGGATATTTTTCGTAATGTTGTACAAATGTCATAAATTATTATTACCTTTATTTTAAACCTTCATTAATCGCATTCACATATGCGACTTTTGATGATAGTCCGGTAAATCTTTCTAATAATTCTCCGTTCTTTTCAATGATGACAGTTGGTACTGATGTTACATTATATTTTATAACTTCATCAACCTCATTATCTACATCATATTCTTCAAATTTTACATTTGAAAATTGTCCTTTAATCTCATTCATTACAGGTGCAAGCGCTCTACAAGGTCCACACCACGTTGCACTAAACTTTTTTACCGTTACCATTTGTCATTTGTTTTAAATATTCATACTCATCTAATAGGGCATCTACTATTGGATGTCTATGATTTGTTAATAGGGTTTGCGATGCCATATCTTTAACCTTACTTGCTACTGATATTAGGAATTTAAATCCACTTTCACCTCTGGTTTTCAAATCTACTTGCTGTGTATCTCCGCATATTACCATTTTACTTCTCAATCCCAAACGAGATACTATCATTTCCATTTGGTCGGTAGTACAATTCTGTGCTTCATCTACAATTACAAATGAATCCAAAAATGTTCTACCTCTCATAAATGCAACAGGCACAATTTCTATTGCCCCACTTTCCAAAATTTCATCAACCTTTTCTTTGTTGTAAAGTTGATAAAAGTTTGCGTATATTGGTTGCATCCACGGTTCCATCTTTTCTCGAAGGTCCCCTGGTAAAAATCCAATTTCCTCTTTGCTGACGGTCGGTCGTGTAATGATAATCTTTTCAATACTCTTTTTAAATAAAAGGTCTAATGCAATTTGGCAAGCTAGTAGTGTTTTACCACTACCAGCTTTACCACTCAATACGGTGACTGCGTTATTAAGTATTT
>Ga0315903_10011239_pt1 | contig 10572 bp, 11 predicted proteins | sample LakEriMetagenome_7_FD_203524 | JGI IMG/M metagenome (GOLD analysis project Ga0315903, IMG submission 203524) | Freshwater fungal communities from buoy surface, Lake Erie, Ohio, United States - Buoy 2 MA119 | ecosystem: Environmental > Aquatic > Freshwater > Lake | place: USA: Lake Erie, Ohio... | reverse complement strand
CTGCCTGCCATGCTCGCGACTCCTGCGGGGGTGACTGTGGCGATGTTGTACCAATCACAAGCCCGCCACCAAGGCCGCCAGGATCTCGGCGGCGGTCCCGACCTCGGCGAGGTCGATCCACTCGTCGGCGGTGTGGGCCTGGGCGATCGAGCCGGGACCGTAGACGACGCTCGGCACGCCGGCCGCGGTGAAGACGCTCGCGTTGGTGCCGTAGCGGGCCGCGGTTCGGGCCGCCGTCGCGCCGCGGTCGCGGGTCGCCGCGGCGAGCTTTTCAACCCAGGGGGCAGCCTTGGCGTCGCCCGTGGCATCGGCGAGGCCCGCGCTCTCGAGAAACGGCTCGTCGTGCTCGATCCGCGCGTCGCCGCAGGCTGCCGTGATCCGGGCGATCGCCTCGGCCCGCGCGTCGTGCGGCGACTCTCCCGGCAGCACCCGTCGCTCCACCTCGAGCACGGTGAGGTCGGGCACGAGGTTCACGCCGGCGCCACCACGGATCGTGCCGAGGTTGAGCGTCGGCGGACCGCATGGATGGTCGGCGTGCCGGGTGAGCAGGTCGCAGGCCAGCGCCTCGAGGGCGAGGATCACGCGGCCCGCGGGGTAGATGGCGTTGGAACCCTGCTCCGGAAACGCGCTGTGGCACGCGCGGCCGTGCACGCGGATCCGCCAGCGGATCGCGCCCTTGTGCTGCATCACGAGGTCGAGGCCGGTCGGCTCCGCCACGATCGCCAGCGCGGGGCGGCGGGCGAGCAGCTTGCGGGCGGCGGCATCCGTCGCCGGCGCGTCCGACTCCGGCGGCTGCCAGAGCCGGGCGACCGCCCGGGCTCCGGTGAATCCGAACTCCTCGTTGACGGTCGCCGAAAAGACGATCGTGGCCATCCGCTCCCCCCGGTGGGTCAGCAGCCGCTCGATCGCCGCCACCATCGCCGCCATGCCCCCCTTCACGTCGCAGGTGCCGCGGCCGTACATCCTCCCGTCCCGCACGACCGGCACGAACGGCTCGATCGTCATGTTTTCCACGGGCACGGTGTCCTGGTGGGCGTCCCAGAGAATCACGGGCGCCCGTGCGACCGTGGCATCGAGCCGGACGACGACGTTGTCGCGGCCTGGAGACACGGGCTGACGGGCCCACGGCAGCCCGAGCGCCGTGAACCGTTGCACGAGAAAGTCGCTCACCCGGCCCTCGAGATACTCGGGGCCGGACACGTCGCGGCCCATCGGATTGACGCTTGGACGCCGGACGAGATCGGCGAGCAGGGGAACGTGGCCGGTCATGACGAGCAACCCTACCAAACAATCCGTCGAGCCGCTTTCCCGTCCCTCGCGCCATGGTAAAATCCCGCGACCTGTTCCCACCCCCTTCCGGTGAGCCATGCCGTCGTCATCGCGGTCCAATCGACTCGTCCACTTCGTGATCCTCGTCGTGATTGCGGTCGTGTCCCCGGCCGCCCGCGCCGCCGATGCCTCCGCGGACGCCGAGGCGATCCGCGCCGCAAGCGCCGCCTACAAGCAGGCGCTCGAGCGGGGCGACGGCAAGGCACTCGCCTCGATCTGGACGCCCGACGGCGACATCATCGACGCCGCCGGCAACGTGCTGAAGGGTCGCGAGACCGTCGAGGTGCTGGAGCCCGCGCCGGCGGGCGCGACGACGGGTGGAACGCCTACCTTCCGGATCACGGAGACGTCGCTGCGGTTCCTGGCGGCCGACGTCGCGATCGAGGACGGTGCCGTCGAGGTCGTGCTGCCGGGAAGTTCCGCGGTGGAGAAGGGACGGTTCTCGGCGATCTGGGTGCGGAAGGACGGAGGCTGGAAGCTCGCGGTTCTCCGCGAGGCCCGCGGCACCGCGCCGGCGGGAGCCGAGACGCTCGCCGACCTCGCCTGGATGGTGGGCGACTGGAACGTGGCCGATGAAGGGGCAGCGGAAAAGACCTCCGACAAGCCGACCATCGAGATGAGCGTCCGCTGGAACCCGTCCAAGACCTTTCTTCTGCGCGACATGAAAATCGCCCCTCCCGGTGCCGCGGCCGATGCGGTGATCCACGTGACCCAGCGGATCGGCTGGGATCCACTGTCGAAGAGCATCCGCTCGTGGGTGTTCAGTTCCGACGGCGGCCACGGCGAGGCGGCATGGTCCCGCGACGACGGCTCGTGGGTTGCCCGCACGACGGCCGTGCTTCCCGACGGCACGCAAACGTCGTCGCTCAACATCTATTCGTACGACGGCAAGGACCGCTGCGTCTGGCGCTCGCTTCCCACCCACGTGGGCGGCGAGCACATGCCGCAGGTCAACATGACCCTGGTCCGCAAGCCCGGCACTGGAACCATAGAGGGGGCTCGCTAGAGCCTGATCGCATCATGCTGACGAACCTCCCGCTCCTGCCTGTCCGCATCGGCCTCGTTGCCCTGGCAGCCACGTGCCTCACGATTCCGCCCTCGCCGGCCGCCGGCCAGCAGCCGACGACGACGCCGGCGAAGCCCGATGCGGCCAAGGCCGACAGCGACGACGGTGATCTCGCCCGCAAGGCCGAGATCATGAACAGCGCCCGGTGGCGCCGGGCGATCTTCGAACTCGGCGAGTGGCTGTCCACGCAGCAGATCTACTCGCCGCAGGAGGTCCATAACATCAAGGCCGACTTCAATCGCCGCGTTGCCGCGATGTCTTCCTTCGAACTCGAGTACCTGCTCGATGACCTCGATGCGAAGTTCAAGGTCATGGACACTCCCGAGGCGAGGGATGCGAAGCAATGGCTCGGCCAATATCTCTCCGTGATGTCGGACAGCAAGCGGGCCTCGGTGCTCAAGGACGTCCCCAACGTGGTGCAGATGTCGAGCGCCCAACTGCAACAGGAGATCAACAGGATCGAGCAGATGAGGGCGTCGTTGGCCCAGCGGCAAGCCGCCGCCGACCAGAGCCGCCAGCAGATGGTCGAGATGGCGCAGTCCGCACGGCAGGCCACGGCGGCGGCTTCCAATGCCGCGGCCTCGCGGGCCGCTGCCGGCGCGTCGTATTCCCCCTACCGAGGACAGAGCCAGGGCGGCGGCAAGCCGCCGTTCTCCGATGCGAAGGGCTCCGGCATGAATGTGGGCGTCGGTCCGTTTGGGGCCTACGTCAACTTCAACGTCGGTAGCTTCTGAATCCGACAAGAGGCGGCGGCGCAATCGCCGCCCATGGCAAGCCGGGTAACCTGCCGAATCCTGGCAAGCCCGAGGCGGCGCCATTCGCGCCGGGCCAAGACGTACGGCTTCGACACGCTCTGTCCTCAGACCGGTCGGCGCGGTACCTCTCCGGGCCCGAGCCCGGCTCCGCGCACGACCTATGCCCACATCTCGTCCCTCGCTCCTCGCCGTGACCCCCCCCGCCGTGGCACCAGTCCGGGATGCCGGGCGGCGGCCTCGCTTCTCGGTGATGGTCCCGACCTGCGAGCCCGACGACAAACTGCTCGCCGCGCTGGAGTCGGTGCTGCGGCAGGCTCCCGGTCCCGAGGCGATGCAGATTTCGGTGGTGGACGACGCGTCGCACTCCGTCGACGTGCAGCGGCTCGTCCGGAGCATCGACCGCTCGGGCCGCATCGAGTTCACCGCCAACGCTCAGCGGCTGGGTTTGAGCGGCAACTGGAATCGGGCGATCGATCTCGCGCGGGGCGAGTTGGTGCACCTGCTGCACCAGGATGACGCCGTCCACGCCGGCTTCTACGCACGGATCGACCGCGGCTTCCACGCGGAGCCCCATATCGGCATGGCCTTCTGCCGCAGCCGGATCATCGACGACGACGGCCGGCTCATCAAACGCACGTCCCAACAGCGATGGCTGGCCGGCGTGATCGCCCACTGGCTGCCACGAATCGCCGAACGCCAGCGGGTGCAGACGCCCGCCGCGGTCGTCGCGCGTGGCACCTACGAGACGCTGGGAGGCTATCGCTCGGAACTCTGTCACGCCGTCGATTGGGAAATGTGGGTGCGCATCGCCGCCCACTACGAGGTGTGGTACGAGCCACGGGCGCTCGCCACCTACCGCCGCCACGTCGCGAACGAGACCACGCGGCTGTTCGCAACCGGAGCCGTCTGGCCCGACATGGCCCGGGCGATCCGCCTCAACGCGCTGTCGTTGCCCGACTCGATCCGGACCGCCACGCTCGCCGCCAGCATCCGCTGGCACGCGGCCTCGGCCATCCGCACGGCCGAGCGGCAGCTCGCCGCAGGCGACAACGCGGCGGCGGCGGCCACGCTCCGGGCCATCCCCGACCTGCTCGAGGCAGCCGAGGGGCACGCGACCGACGGAGTTCCCCATCACCGCATCGCGCTGCTCAGGGCGCGGCTCCGGGGCGGCGGACCGCGGCGCTGGGCGGCCTGAACAGCAGGGGCGATGTGGTGAGTGGCAACCCATCCTCTCCCGGCGCGTGCGACCCGGCGGCTCGCGCCATCGTCTTCGCCCACTTCGATCCCGAGCGGAGGATCGACCCACACGTGATCCACGCACTGCGGGAATACCGTCGGCACTGCGCGCGGCTCGTGCTCGTCTCGAATGGCGGCCCTTCTCGGCTGCCCCGCGAGGCGGCCGCGGTGGTCGACACCTACCTGCCCCGCCCCAACTCCGGCTACGACTTCGGCGCGTGGCGCAACGGCCTCGCGTCGCTGGATCGAGGGGCGTACGACGAGGTCCTTTGTGTCAACGACAGCGTCTACGGACCGCTGGCCGATCTCGGACCGTCGCTCGCGAGCCCGCGGATCGCGGGAGCCGACCTCTGGGGCATGGTCGTGTCCGAGCAGGCCGCCAGACGCGGAACCCCGGGCCACCGGCACGTGCAGACGTGGTTCTTCGGCGGGCGTCGCCGGCTCCTCGAATCGGACGCCTGGGATCGGTTCTGGGGGGCTGTCGAGCCGCAGGCCTCGAAGCAGGAGGTCATCGAGCGGTACGAGGTCGGGCTCTCGCGGACGGTCGCGGAGGCGGGCATGGTGGTCGCGGGGATCTACGACGCGGGCCACGCCCCGCGGGTCGCGTTCGCGGAACTGATGCCCGAGATCTCGCTCCTGGAGCCGGCTCGCTCGTGGCGGGTGGTCCGCAAAGGCCGGCGGGTCCCGCACAATCCCAGCGAGCTTGTCTGGTGGCGCCTGCTCCACGCCGGCGTGCCGTTCGTGAAGGTCGGGCTCCTGCGGACCAACCACTATGGCGTGGATCTCCGGCGGGTGCTGGCCGAAATCGACCGGGCCCCGGGGTTCGAGCCCGGCCTGGTTCGGCGTCACCTGGATCGGTGCGGCTGACGGGTGCACCGAAATCGCCCTCCGGCCGGGGGGAAACGGTTCCGACTCGTCGGCTGGAAACGTGGCCGGTATAACTTGCACGGTCTCGGCTGGGCCGGAGGGCTGAAAAGCCTCCGGCTTTTTTTGGACCCGACTTCGTGACGAATTTCACGAAGTCGGTTTCTACGGCCGAAAACCGATCCCGCCCCCGGAATGACGCCCGCCTGAGGCCCTGATGGACGCGATCCTCCCGGTCCTGCTGTTCGTCGCGATCGCGGCGGCCGTTTCGGTCGGGTTGGTCGTCTTTGCCAGCCTGCTCGGCCCGCGGCGGAGCGGGGCCGTGAAGGAGATGCCGTACGAGAGCGGCATGGATCCGGTGCACGACACACGGCGGAGGTTCGACGTCCGCTTCCACCTCGTGGCGATCACGTTCCTGGTCTTCGATGTCGAACTCCTGTTCCTCTACCCATGGGCCGTCGCGAGCCGCTCGGCGGCGGGCGTCGATGGGGCGGTCGCAGGCGGTCTGGTGTCGTCGCGGGGCCTGGTATTCGCCGGCGCGATGGCCTTCATCGCTCTCGTGATCATCGGCTTCGCCTACGACTGGAGAAAAGGGGTGTTTCGATGGCGGTGATGCCTTCCGGATCGGGCGGGCGGATCGAGCTGCCTGAAAACGTCGTCGTGAGCCGGCTCGACGCGCTGGCCAACTGGTGCCGCAAGAACAGCCTCTGGCCGATGCCCTTCGCCACGGCCTGCTGCGGCATCGAACTGATGGCGACGGGCGCGAGCAAGCACGACCTGGCGCGGTTCGGCGCCGAGGTCTTCCGGTTCAGTCCGCGGCAGTGCGATTTGATGATCGTCGCCGGCCGTGTGGTGATGAAGATGCTGCCGGTGCTGCAGCGGATCTGGCAGCAGATGCACGAGCCCAAGTGGTGCATTTCGATGGGGGCCTGCGCGAGCACCGGCGGCGTGTTCGACACCTATGCCGTTGTGCAGGGCGTCGACCGCTTCATTCCCGTCGACATGTACGTGCCCGGCTGCCCGCCCCGGCCGGAGCAGCTGATCCAGGCGATCATCGACCTCCAGGACAAGATCCAGAGGGAGGGGACCATCACCGGCCGCGAGTTCGACACGTCGGGCCGCCAGCTCAGGAAGCGGGCGCTCGTCGAGATCACGGGGCCCGTGGCGATCGACGCCTCACGCAATCCCGTCGTGCAGCGGGAACTCGCCGCGGCTGCCGAGGCCATCACCTCCCGTTCCTGATCCTCTTCACGCCCGCCACCGATGCCTTTCACGCCACCATCCGTCGACGACGTGCTCGCCTCCCTGGCCGACCGATTCGGGAGCCTCGACACCAGCGTGTTCCGCGGCCAGACCCGCGTGGTCGTGCCGGCAGAGATATCGTTCGACGCGCTCGCGTGGCTGAAGGATCGCGGCTTCGACCTGCTCGTCGACGTGACGTGCGTCGACTATCTCGACGACCGCGATGCGAAGCACCGCTACGGCCTCGTCTACCTGCTCGCCGCCACGATGACCAACCAGCGGCTCACGATCCGCGTGTTCGTGGACGATCCGGACCCGACGGTGAAGAGCGTGGTGCCGCTTTGGGCGGCGGCCAACTGGCTGGAGCGCGAGGTCTGGGACATGTTCGGGATCCGCTTCACAGGCCACCCCGACCTCCGCCGTCTGCTCATGCCCGAAGAGTTCACGGCCCACCCGCTCCGCAAGGACTATCCGCTCCAAGGCCGCGGCGAGCGGCACAACTTCCCCGTCATCACCCGCGACCACAGCTAGCCCATGTCGATCGCCACTTTCGACCCGACCGGTCCCGAGGCGGGCGCCCGCTCAGAGGACTACCTCTGGACGCTCAACTTCGGTCCCCAGCATCCGGCCACGCACACCACGCTGCGTCTGGTGCTGAAGCTCGACGGCGAGCGGGTGGTCGACGCCATGCCCGAGATGGGCTACCTGCACTCGGGCTTCGAGAAGATCGGCGAGCACCTCACGTTCAACCAGTACGTGACGGTGACGGACCGGATGAACTACATCTCGCCGATGGCCAACAACGTGGCCTGGCACCACGCAGTCGAAACGCTCCTGGGCATCGAACTCACGCCGCGGTGCACCTCCATCCGCACGATCATCGCGGAGTTGGCCCGGATCAGCGATCACCTGCTCTGCAACGGTGCGGTCGGCCTCGACACCGGCGCCTTCACCTTCTTCCTGTACGGCTTCTACCAGCGGGAAGTCATCTACGACATCTTCGAGACGCTCTGCGGAGCGCGGTTCACCAACTCCTACACGCGGGTCGGCGGCGTCTCCCAGGACTTCACGCCGCTGGTGATCGAGAAGATCCGGGCGTTCCTGAGGACGTTCCCCAAGACGCTCGACGACATGGAGCGATTGCTCACGCGGAACCGCATCTTCGTCGACCGCACCAAGGGCGTGGGCGTGCTCACAAAAGACGAGGCAATCGCCGCCGGCGCCACCGGGCCGGTGGCGCGCGCCAGCGGCGTGACCCGCGACCTCCGCAAGGATGAGCCCTACCTCGCCTACGGCGACCTCGACTTCAAGGTCTGCTGCGCGACGGCCGGCGACTGCTACGCGCGGTACCTCGTGCGGATGGAGGAGATGCGGGAAAGCCTGAAGATCGTCGCGCAGGCCCTCGAGAACCTTCCGGCGGGCGACGTCAACGTGAGCATCGACCAGCGGGTGGCCCGACCCACCAAGCAGCAGGTCTACTCGTCGATCGAGGGCACGATCTCGCACTTCGAGCTCTCGATGGCCAACCGGGGCTTCGAGGTACCCCACGAGGAGTCGTACGCGGCGGTCGAAGCGCCCAACGGCGAGCTCGGGTTCTACATCGTCGGCGACGGCAACGAGACGGCCTACCGGGCCCGCTGCCGGCCGCCGGCCCTACTCCACTTCGCGCTGTTCCCGCAGCTGATCCGCGGCCACACGCTCTCCGACGTCGTGGCCGTGCTCGGCAGCCTCAACATCATCGCCGCGGAGCTCGACCGATGATCGCCCCGGGTCGCACGTACCTCACCGAAGAAATGGTGGCGAAGATCGAAGCGCTTGCGCCGCGATATCCAAACCGCCGCGCCCTCACGCTGCCGGCGTTGCACATCGTGAATGCGGAGCTGCGCCACGTGCCGCTCGGGGCAGTTGCCGAGATCGCAGCAGTGCTCGGCCTCGCCCCGGCCGAGGTGCAGGACACGCTCACCTTCTACCAGTTCTTCCACCAGGAGAAGCCGCACGGCAAGGTGCGGGCCTTCGTCTGCCGCTCGGTGTCGTGCGCCCTGCGGGGCGGCGACCACCTGCTCGAGCACCTCTGCAAGGCGAACCGGATCGAGCCCTACGGCACCACCGCCGACGGCGAGCTCACGATCGAGCCGGCGGAGTGCCTCGGGGCGTGCGACTTCGCCCCCTGCATCCTGGCCAATGACGACCTGCTCAAGAACATGACCCCCGAGACCGCCGCGGCGGAGCTCACGAAGCCGCGGGCGAGGGCCACCTGACCATGCAGCCATTCAAGCCCGTTCTGCTCGAGGCCGTGGGGGTGCCCGACGGCCACACGATCGCCAGCTACAAGAGCCGCGGCGGCTACGCGCCGCTCGAGGCCACGCTCGCGGGAAAGCAGCCGGCCGACGTCATCGACATGGTGAAGGCGTCGGGGCTCCGCGGCCGCGGCGGCGCCGGCTTCCCCACGGGACTGAAGTGGACGTTCCTGCCGAAGGATCATCCCGGCCCAATCTATCTCTGCATCAACGCCGACGAGAGCGAGCCGGGCACGTTCAACAACCGGATCCTGATGGAGGACGACCCGCACCAGGTGATCGAGGGGATCATCCTCTCGTCGTTCGCCACCCGGGCATCCACGGCCTATCTCTACCTCCGGTACGAGTATCCGCGGAGCTGGCACCGCCTGCAGGCCGCGATCGACGAGGCCTACGCCGCCGGCTACCTCGGCAAGAACATCCGCGGCACGAACTTCTCCCTCGACGTCTACCTCCACCGCGGCGCCGCGGCCTACATCTGCGGCGAAGAGACGGGCCTGATCGAAAGCCTCGAAGGCAAGCGGGCCTGGCCGCGGATCAAGCCGCCGTTCCCGGCGATCGAAGGCCTGTTCCGCAAGCCCACGGTCGTCAACAACATCGAGACCATGGCCTGCGTGGCCCAGATCGCCCGCCGCGGCGTCGACTGGTTCAAGTCGATCGGCGTGCCGGCCGATCCCGCGAACCCCCGCGACCCCGGCTCCTACGGGCCGAAGCTCTACTGCCTCTCCGGCCACGTGGAGAAGCCGGGCTGCTACGAAGCGCCCCTGGGCATCACGGCCCGGGAACTCATCGACCACTTCGGCGGTGGCGTCTGGAAGGGCCGCAAGGCCAAGGCGGTGATTCCGGGCGGCATCTCGATGGGCCTGATGACCGAGAGCGAACTCGACACGCCGCTCGACTTCGCCGGCCCGGGCAAGGTGGGCTGCCTCGGCCTCGGCACGGCGGCCGTCGTCGTGATCGACGACCAGACGAGCATCGTCGACTTCCTGCACAACTCGGCCCGGTTCTTCGCGCACGAGTCGTGCGGCCAGTGCACGCCGTGCCGCGAGGGCACGAACTGGAGCCTGCGGATCCTGGAGCGGATCAAGGCGGGCAAGGGCCGGCTCAGGGATCTCGACATCCTCCTCGAAATCGGAAACACGATGGGCATGATGCCGGGCAGCACGATCTGCGGCCTGGCCGACGGCGCCGCCTGGCCGATGAAGAATGCGATCAAGAAGTTCCGCGGCGAGTTCGAGGATTACGTCAAGCGGACGAACCCCTCGGGCTGGATGGTGACCGATCCCGTTCCCGCCCTGCAGATCGTGGGAGCGCACTGATGCCGGTCGTGATCGTCGACGGACAGGAGATCGAAATCGGGGCCGACGAGCGGCTCAACTGCATCGAGGCCGCGCGCCGCGCGGGCAAGGAGATCCCGCACTACTGCTGGCATCCCGGGCTCTCGGTCGTGGCCAGCTGCCGGATGTGCCTGATCGAGACCGGGCAGCGCGACGCCGCCACCGGCAAGGTCACGATGGTGCCGAAGCTCGTGCCCGGCTGCCAGACGCCGGTCAAGGACGGCACCGTGATCGTCACCGAAAGCCAGCTCGTGAAGGACAGCCGGGCCCGCGTCGAGGAAGCGCTGCTCATCGACCACCCGATCGACTGCCCGATCTGTGACAAGGCGGGCGAGTGCCTGCTGCAGGACTATCACTTCCAGCACGGCCAGCCGGAGCGGCGGGCCGACCTGCAGCCGTTCCACAGCCGGAAGCGCGACGTCGGCCCGACCGTCACGCTGTTCGTC
>Ga0315903_10011232_pt1 | contig 10577 bp, 24 predicted proteins | sample LakEriMetagenome_7_FD_203524 | JGI IMG/M metagenome (GOLD analysis project Ga0315903, IMG submission 203524) | Freshwater fungal communities from buoy surface, Lake Erie, Ohio, United States - Buoy 2 MA119 | ecosystem: Environmental > Aquatic > Freshwater > Lake | place: USA: Lake Erie, Ohio... | reverse complement strand
TCATTGAATTAATTGGGATAATTGGTTCTTTGTGGGTAGGATATGAAGTAGTAAAGTACATGATATTATATTTTTGAGTTATGAAATGTAGAAATTGCGAAGGCACAGGAAACGAGGAAGTGTTTGTAGGTTGTTCACGCCCGGCATGGGATTGTTGCGGCGGTTGTGTCAGGGATTATTCGTGTTTTGTTTGCGATGGCAGCGGCGAGTTGACAGCACCAAACGACGATTGGTACACAATTAAATTGTTTGATGTACACGCAAAATTGTTGAAACACGAACCTAAACATAAGACATGGATAGAATCTATTGAATGTCAAGTAAACGAATTTTTTTACCAAAAAGAACTATATAAAATATGAAAACAGCAGTGGAATGGTATTCAGAACAATTAAAAGACAAATTAGGTCAAATTGTTATAAACCAAAATTGGCAATTATTCGATGAAATAATCGAACAAGCTAAAGAAATGGAGAAAGAGCAGATAATTGAGGCTTATTGGGATGGATATATAAAACCATATTCTCAAGAAATGATAACAGAAGCAGAACAATACTACAACGAAACCTTTAAATCAGAATAATGAAAACATACCACATAACATACTATATTTCCCGCGACGTAGAAAGCGACACGGGGGTACTATTAAGCGGAATAAGCGTACAGGCTGACAACGTTTTAGCAGCGGTAACGGAATACATTCACAGGATGGATGCGGAAGGCTTACCAGAAGTTGAAGAAATCAAATACATTTTAGAGATATGACACCAAAAGAAAAAGCGGAAGAGTTATTTGATAGATATGAAACGTTAGGCAAAGACTTTACGCGAGGTGTATCGATGCGAGAGTTTGCAAAACAATGCGCCTTAATTGCAGTTGATGAGATACAAAAAATACTTTATTCTCAAAAAACAACATTAAGTATTTCAGCATATAAAAATGTAGAAGATTTTAATCACGATATTAAATACAATAACGACATAAGAATTCACTCCATATTTTATTTTGATATGGTAAAACAAGAAATAGAACAGATATGAAAACAATAGCATTAATTTTAACCCTATTTTTAACGGGTGTAACGAAAGGAAAAGCAACTTACTATGGTGAACATTGGACGGGACGTTTAACAGCGTCAGGAGAAAGATTCCACGCGGATAGTTTAACTTGCGCTCACAAGACTTTGCCATTTGGAACGCTTTTAAAAGTCACCGAAATAAGCACGGGAAAAGAAATAATCGTAAAGGTGAATGATAGGCTGCCTTCATGGTCAAAAGTGTTAATAGATTTAACCTACGGAGCGGCTAAACAAATGAACATGATTAAGAAGGGCGTAATGTATGTACAAATAGAGAAAATAGGAACACGTAAAATAGTAAAAAGATGAAAATAAATGTAGAGTTCACGCTCCCAGATAACGAAGTTGAGTATGACAATTTCAAGCAATCAGCACAAATGCACAGCGTATTGTGGGAGTTCAAAATGTACTTACGTAACAAAGTAAAATACGGCGATGTTTCCGATGCTGAATACGTAGTGTACAACGAAGTAAGCGAAGTATTTAATGAAATGTTGACAGATTATGGAGTTAAGTTGGATTGAATTAGGAATGATAGGAATGTATTTAATAGGAGTAGCAACAGGAATGTTAATTGGTTATATAGTATGGAACGAGAGGCACTAAGACAACAAGTTGTTCGGTTAATAGAGAAACACGAACTAAAGAAAGAAGACAGGCATAGGGAGTATTTATACCCGCGATATTTTTTAATGTGGGTATTGGTTAAAAAATGTAGGTTGTCGTTACAGGCGACTGGCGACCATTTTGTAAAAGACCACAGCACGGTTATTCACGCAATAAAAATGCACGATATTTTCACAGAAAGTCGCGATAGTATTTACGAGTACTATATACGTGAGTTCAGAAATGCGTTGGAAGTTCCCGAAGAAATAAGAACGTTGCAAGGCGATGTGTTGAAATGTCGTAGTTTCGGTGAATTGAAAGTTATAAAAAAACGAATCAAAGAAGGTTTTTATTTATGAAATAATTTGTATATTGCGTATTGGTTCGCTTCCACATTATAGAACCTTAAAAAACTTATTGACCCTGTTAATGAAGTAGACGTGGAAGCCTATGGAATTAGCGGGGTTCTTTGTTTTAATTAAATTACTTTATTATGAATTTTTGTTTAAAAGGTATTGACCACGAAGGAAATGAAATTGAATTTCAATGTACAGACCCATGTACATATATTATTAGTATTACTAATTCTCACGCGACTACTTATTATGAAATGGATTTGGAAGATAAGGAAAGCCTTATTTTATTTTTAAATTTTCTGAGCGATGCAAGGGTGGATTAAGATACATCGTAAGTTTTTAGATTGGCAATGGTTCAATAAAAGCGAGGCGGTTCATTTGTTTGTTTATATGCTCCTAAAAGCAAATCACAAGGACTCACAATGGCAAGGAATCGAGGTTAAACGAGGTGAGTTTATTTCGTCTTTAGGTAAGATTTCAAGCGATACAAATATCAGTTCTCAGTCGATTAGAACGCTTTTAAAAAAGTTAGAAAACACGAACGAAATTATCGTAAAATCAACAAACAAATACACACATATAACTATCTGTAAATATGATTGTTACCAATTAGATTTAGAAGACACTAACAAACAACTAACAAACAATCAACAAACAACTAACAATCAACTAACAACAAACAAGAATGATAAGAATAAAAAGAATGAAAATAATATACCGGAAATCGAAGATTTTGTGGCTTATGCTTTAGAACAATTTCCAAAGGTAGATGAAGACGAAGTAAGATTGAAATACAAAAGTTGGTTAGTTAATGGTTGGTGTACAAACAAGGATAATAAACTACGACCAATTAAAAACTGGAAATCAACTTTACTAAACACTTTGCCGTACATGAAGGAAAAGACGATAACATCGGACGACAGATTAGTAGCACACATTAAAAAAACACTTAATCTTAAACACCTATGATTTTACCAAAAGGACACGCCACAAAATACCTAACAGATTTCAAAGACGGAAAGATAAAGCGAGGTTTGGGTATTGACACAGCGTTAGACGAATACTTGCTTTTTAAACCTAAACAACTTTGCATTGTGTTAGGACATGACAACGTTGGAAAGAGTTATTTCATGGAATGGTATTTTTTGGTTTTGGCGTTGAAGCACGATTTAAAGTTTACGTTGTGGATGGGTGAGAATAACTCTGGGCAAGTAATGAGGGATTTAATACAAATGTATGTGGGTGTAAAATTCGATGAACTTACACACGAACAAATACGCAGAGCTGAGATGAAGTTAGAATACAATTTTACCTTTGTGGATAATTCACGGCTTTACACACCCGACGAAATGTTAGCGATATTTCAAAAGACAGATTCGGACGTTTGTTTTATTGACCCGTTCACAGGACTTGACCGAGGGTTTAACCATTCCGATAATTATGAGTTCTTAAACAAAGCACGGTTGTTTTGCAATAAGACGGGAAAGACTTTGTATTTGAGTACACACCCAACAAGTGAAAGCGGACGTAGTGGAAATGTTTACCCGGCTAAACATGAATTTGAAGGACATTTACGACCGCCTATGAAAGCACACATTGAAGGAGGTAAACCTTTCTTGAATCGATGCGACGACATGATAGTTATTCACCGCTTAGTAAAACATCCTACTATGAAATTCCATACAATGATAGACATAGAAAAAATAAAAGACCGTGACACTGGCGGACAGCAAACGCAGTTCGATTCCCCTCTATTATTTGATTACAATTTTGGAATGGGTTTTACGATAGGCGGGGTTGATGCGATTGCACCCTACCGAAAGACGAAAAAAAGTACTAACGAATTACCCTTTTAAATATGGACGAATTAACATTAATGATTAGCAAAGGAAATATTATGAATGCCATACTTTCAATGAAGGTAACTTTGGAAGAGTTAGAGAAAAGTCCAAAACCCGAAAAAGCTAAAATTTACATTGAAGGTATGACAAAACACATAGAAAGGTTAACGGAATCGTATAGTACATTCGTGTTTTTGGAAAAGAACAACGCAATCCTAAACAAAATGATTTACCAACATTTTAAAGAAAACATGGAACAGAAATTCGAAATTCAGAAGTTGAAAGAAGAAATAGACGAACTAAAGAAATTTTTATGATAAAAGTAGGAAGTGATTTTAGTGGTGTGGGTGCATTTAACCAAGCATTAATGAGATTGGGTATTGAGTATAAAGAGATATTTGCTTGTGATATGGATAAATACGCTAGGCAAACGTTTATACACAATTACGGAGAACCCGAATACTATCCAATGAATGTGCATGAAAGAGAAATACCGAAAGAATCTTTAGATATTTACATGACAAGTCCGCCGTGCCAAGCATTTAGTTTAGCGGGAAAGCGATTAGGAAAAGACGATAAAAGAGGTATTTTGTTCTTTAATTCTTATGAGTTTATACAAGTAAACAAACCGAGGTATTTTATATTTGAGAATGTCAAAGGCTTACTATCTGATGATGGAGGTAAGACCTTTAGTGAATGGTGCAATATGCTTGGCGGGAAGTCAGTTAATGGCAACCCTATATTATTTCCATACGAAGAGAGCGTACCTTATCATATCTATTGGAAGGTATTGAATGCAAAACACCATGGAGTACCACAGAACAGAGAGCGTGTATTTATTATTGGCATACGTGATGATGAGGATAATACATTCAGATGGCCTGTTGAGGAGCATTTGACTAAACGATTAAAGGATGTGTTGCAGGAGGAAGTTTATAGTAAGTATTTTTTGAGTGAGAAAGCAGTTGAACATCTGTCTATTCATAAAGAAAAACACGATAATAAAGGAACAGGTTTTGGTGTTGAATTAAAAGATGAGGATTCTATTGCTACTACGATTAGAGCAAATGGAGCGTTATGCCCTACTGACAACCATATCAAAATCAAATCAGCCACATCAAAAGGATATGAGATTTGTTACAACGACAAAAAATTGAACGATACTATTAAAAAAAACATATTACCAACTGGTCAAATAAAGGCTATTGACACACATAATAGAAAAGTTCAAGATAATGCACCTACATTAACAGAACCACATCACAATACAACGAGATTATGGGATGGTTACAAAATACGAAGATTAACGCCGCGCGAATGTTTTAGATTGATGGATTTTCCCGATACATTTACCTGGTCTGTATCAGATAGTCAAGCATACAAACAAGCGGGTAATTCGATAGTAGTAAACGTACTTTACAAAATACTGAAAAACTTAAATTTATGAAGTGTAAGAACTGCAAAGAAAAGTTTACCCCTGTTAGGTTCAACCAAAAATTTTGTTTCGATCCCTTATGTTTGCAAGTTTGGATAGCAACCGAAAAGGCGAAGCAATGGAAGAAACGAAAAAAGGAATTAAAAGATGAATTAGAAACATTGCCAGATTTACTTTTTAAGGCACAGAAAACATTCAATCTATACATTCGTACCCGTGACAAAGGGAAAGTTTGTATATCATGCTTAAAACAGCCTAAAAAGGTAAACGCAGGGCATATGTTTTCAGCTGGAGGACATAGTAACGTAAGATTTGACGAAGAAAACGTACATATTCAATGTGAATATTGCAATAGTTATTTATCGGGAAACTTAATCGAGTACAAAAAAAATCTGAAAAAACGGATTGGACATGATAAATACGTTCTACTTACACAAAGGGCGTACATTGAAAAGAAATGGACACGTGAAGAGTTAAAAGAATTAATAGAGTTATACAAACAAAAAATAAAAGAGTTATGAAAGAGTACAAAGTATATTACAAGGCTAATCTTAACGGGCGTTGGAAAGTTATTTGGAAGATAGTAAATGCGGTATCAGAAATGGACGCGAAAAAAAACGCGGATTTATGGGAAAAATTGATAATTCGTGTTGTGGTAAATGAATAATTATTATATTTGCATATAAATAAATAGTTGATATATGAGAACAAAGAGTAAAAAAGAACAGGAGCTGACGTTTGAAGAGCAGTTGGTTCAAATGCGTGAAGAACAACCGCAAGTTGTGGAAAGACGAACCTTACTACAAAAGTTATGGAACGTAAAGTACGACCTAAAAAAGGTAACAAAGGGCAATGACAACCCGTTTTTTAAATCAAAATATGCGGATTTGAACGCGATAATAGACGCGGTAGAACCGATTTGCATGGAGAACGGTTTAATTCTGTTACAACCAATAGACAGCAACCATGTAGTTAGCCGGGTTATTTGTGTTGAAACAGGGGATTTCATTGAAAGTTCATTGGAATTGCCGAACATTACCGACCCACAAAAGTTAATTGCATCCGTAACATACTACCGACGCGCTACGCTTCAAAGTTTATTTGCTATGCAAGCCGTAGACGACGACGGAAACACGGCAAGAGAAGGCGTAAAGGAATCAAAGCCTAAATTATCAATGGAACGTTTTAACAAAGCAGTTGACGCAATTAACAATGGGCAATACAGCGCGGAAGAGTTGATACAAAAATACGAACTAACAAAAGAGCAATCTAAAATAGTAAGTGAGTTATGAAAATACGATGTTCATCAATAGGTAAGATAATGGCAACGCCCCGAACAAAAGGGGCGGGGCTATCACAAACGGCTAAAAGCTATGTTCAAGAACTATATTTAGAAGCCGAATACGGAATACGAAAAGAGTTTTGGAGCAGATACACCGATAAAGGTTTGTTAGTAGAAAACGAAGCCATTGAATTAGTGGAAGAAATGTTAGATTTTGGGTTCTTAGAAAAAAACGAACTTAAATACGAAAACGATTATTTAACAGGCGTTCCCGACGTAGTGACAAAAGACTACATTATAGATGTTAAAAGCAGCTACAACGCAAACACGTTTCCGTTCTTTGAAGACGAAATACCAAACAAAGACTACTACTACCAATTACAAGGCTACATGGAGTTGACAGGACGTGAAAAAGCGTTATTAATTTATTGTTTAATTGACACACCAGAAGATATTTTGTTAGATGAAATACGAAGGGAAAGTTGGAAAAGAAAGGAAATTCAAATTAGTGAAGAAGTTGAAGACTATGTTAGAAACCTTCATTGTTTTGATAATTTGCCGAAACATAAACGACTAAAGGTTTATGAAATAGAAAAACACGAACCTACAATTGAAAAGATTTACGCCAAAGTAAATGAGTGTAGGGAGTATTACGAAACACTTAAAAATAAATAAACATGGAACAGAAAAACAACAGCGGCGCAATGTTCCGCAACGTAAAGAAAGAAAAGGAAACACAACCCGACTATAAAGGAATGGCGGTAATTGACGGCAAAGACAAAGAAATAGCCGCATGGGTTAAAACAAGTCAAAAGGGAACGCAATACCTTTCGATTAAGATTAGCGACCCATACGAAAAGAAAGAAGTAGAAAACGACCCGTTACCATTTTGATATGTACATAGACGACGAAAAGCTACGCGATGCCTTGAAAGACCTATTGCTTTTGAAAACACGAAACGAAATAGTCACACAAATAAAGTTAAAAGGACACAAGTTTCACCAGTATAACATTGATAGGTTTTTAGAAGGTAAACCAGTAAGTATTCAGACCTTAAAAAAGTTGGATGAGTATGTAACACGAAAAGGCAACCATTGATTTTTAGACCCCGTTTTTTTATAGCGGGGTTTTTTTATTTATATTTGACACGAAATGCAATGGCTTAACATACTTTCCCGACACCACAACGAATGGGTTTCAATCGTTCGGTCGTTTGGCGAAAGCAATTACGCGGAAGACATAGTACAAGAAATGTACATACGAATAAACGACGCGGGAAGCGGTGAGAAATGCGTAGTAAAAGACGAACCGAACAAGGCTTATATTTGGATAATACTAAAGAACACTTACATTAATTACTACAAAGAAAAGAACCGCGTTACAAAGTTGCCTATTGAGGACGTGTTGTATTTATCGTATGAACAAGAAGAACTAACAAAACACGAATCCATAGTTAAAATAGATAGAAAGATACGCGAAGAAATAAGCAAGTGGAACACATACGACCGGGAACTATTTCGGGTACACGTAGAACACAATAAAAGTATGCGCGACATAAGCAAAGGAGCAAACATAAGTTTAAGTAGTATATTTAACACGCTGAAGAATTGCAAACGGCGCATTCGTGTTTCAGTAGGTGAGGACTACGAAGACTATAAAAACGAAGATTATGACAGAATTTAAAAAAAGAAAAAGACGGACTAAAAAGGAAATGGAATTAGTTCGTTCAACAGAAAGCCAAGGTTTAGGCGACACAATCGAAAAGGTATTTGAAGCCACAGGAATAAGCAAGGTTGCAAAGTGGTTGTTAGGTGAAGACTGCGGATGTGAAGAACGAAAAGAAAAGTTAAACAAACTATTCCCGTATAAAAAACCGAAATGCTTAACGGAAGACGAATACAATTTTTTAATTACATTCTACGACGAAAGAAGTTCACGTCTTAAACCAACGGAACAAGCGTCTATATTGAGAATATACAACCGTGTTTTCGGAATAAGACAAGAACCAACACGATGCGCTGATTGTTGGCGACGTATATTAACAGAGTTAGAAAAAGTAATACAAACCTATGAACAGGACGAACAGCAAGAACAACCAGTTGAGGCGTGAACGTGAGGAACGACGAGCAAAAAGGTTAGGGATAAAAACACGAACCCAAAGCGAAAAAGAACGTCAAGAAGAAAACTTTAAAAGACTAAACCCCGAAGAGTGAACCTACAAAACCAACTTGAAGAAATATTAGACCGCGTAATAGGACAATACGACCATTACGCTTTTTTCGTTGGCAAGTTCTATTCAGAGGAATTGGAAGACATAAGAGAGTATTGCGGTTACCCGGTTATATACGTTCCGTTGATTGAAGAAAAAGACGAAACAATATATTTCGCTCCCATTACTCATTGGCATATGTACACTATGAATTAATAACACCATGCAAAAGACTACACAAGAATACATAGAAGAATTTATAGAGGCAATTGAAAAAAATAACTGCACGAATTTTAACGAAGCGTGTATGTATATCTCATTCAGTAGAGCAACGGCGTACAACCATGGCTTGGATAAATTAGACATTATTAAAGAGGCAATCGACGCTAATAAGATTCTCACAAAACACAAAATGAAACGCAATTGGATTAATTCCGATAACGCCACGTTGCAATTAGCTGCGTTTAGATTACTTTCAGATTCCGAAGAACATCAAAAACTAAATCAGTCTTACATTGACCACACGACCAAAGGAAAAGAAGTTAACCTACCAAGTTGGTTGAACGATAAACACGAAGAAGATGAAGAAGGACATTATTAAAAAATCCTACGAAGATTAAATGAGTACGTCCAATCCGAACTTTACTTTTCTAAAATGGAAGGTAAAGAATCAGCGAATAACATTGTTACAAGGCGGTACACGTTCGGGGAAGACATACGCGACAATATACTATCTGATTTGGTTGTGCAAAGAGTACGAAGGTGCTGAAATAGAAATAGACCTTTGTAGAGATACATTCGCAGCGTTAAAGGCGACGGCGTGGAAAGACTTTCGGGACGTGCTAATTAAACACGAACTCTATTCCGACAAGAACCACAATAAGACCGACCACATATACAACCTATTCGGAAACTACATAAATTACTATGGAGCTGACAACCCCGACAAAATACACGGGCGTTCACGTGATATACTTTGGATAAACGAAGCACATCAATTTCCCGAGGAAACAATAGACCAATTATTTCCACGAACACGATATAGAATAATAGCCGACTACAACCCCGCACTACCACAGGAGCATTGGTTGGATAAATACATTGAGAAATACCCACCTTGCATAACGACGTACAAAGATAACCCACACTTGACCCGACCACAAGTAGAGGACATTGAAAGTAAGATAGGCAATAGTTACTGGTGGAAAGTTTATGGAACAGGGGAACGCGCACAACCGACGGGTGCGGTATTTACTAATTGGTCGTTAGGTGAATTTAAGGAATGCGAGTTGAACGGATTCGGACAGGATTACGGATTCAGTAACGACCCTTCAACGTTGGTTAAAGTTGCAATCGACAGAAAGACGAAAGTAATTTACCTAAAAGAATGCTTTTACGAAAAGGGATTGAACACAGGGCAACTATTCGAATACAACCGACAACACGCGTTAAATGATTTGATAGTTGGAGATTCAGCCGAACCACGTTTGATTAGCGAACTTAAACAACGAGGGTTAAACATTGTCGAAGCAATTAAGGGAACTGGAAGCGTAACGGCGGGTATTAGTTTGATGTCAGAATATAGGATATTTATAGATCCCGAATCAAAGAACATGATAAAGGAATTCAATAACTATTCATGGCAAGAAAAGACGAACAAAACAATACCCGAAGACAAATGGAATCATTGCATAGATGCCGCACGGTATTTTATTTACAACGCATTAAGCAACCCAAACAGGGGTAAATATTTTGTCAGATAAAACAAAA
>Ga0315903_10011228_pt1 | contig 10579 bp, 7 predicted proteins | sample LakEriMetagenome_7_FD_203524 | JGI IMG/M metagenome (GOLD analysis project Ga0315903, IMG submission 203524) | Freshwater fungal communities from buoy surface, Lake Erie, Ohio, United States - Buoy 2 MA119 | ecosystem: Environmental > Aquatic > Freshwater > Lake | place: USA: Lake Erie, Ohio... | reverse complement strand
AATATACCGTGATTGCTTCTTCTTCATCCAAGTAGGGGCGAATACCTTCGTAGGGATGCACGCTGCCGAAAACTGGATGGATTTGGGAGGGGGCAGCCGAGGCTAGATCGTAGTCATCCTCATCATCTTCCTCATCATCATCGGCCAATTCGTAGCTTAAAAACCAGCAATCTTGGGAAAGAAAGGCCTTTTCTAATCTTTCCATCGATTTTTCTTCTAAAGCGGCCTGCCGGAATTGTTTGAGGGATGCTAGGGAACGATAGAGAATGACTCCGTATTCCCGACCGAGCATTCCCATGACACAGGCGTAAAGATGCGGGAAATCGGGGCGATCAATCTTAATTTCCAAAATATCGTAATCGGCCAAACAGGACCAGGGTTCAGCTTTCCAAATTTCGTGAGCGGTTTTCACTAAAGCGGACTGCCAAGCGGGGGGAATTGCCGGGGGACGATTATTTTGGAATTCGTCGAATCCACGAAAGAGATCATCGATCAGGGGCAAATTGGGGACATAATCGATGGTGATATCGAGATCTTGTAGTACCCCGCGCAGAAAAAACTGTGTTTCTCGATCGCGGACGATAATTTTTTTCGGTCTGGCTGGCCGGGCGGGATTTTGGGGTGTTTCGATGGCGCGGATTAAGGTTCTCACCATGGCCTCTGGTCCGGTTTCGGGGGAAACTACTTCCATAGCGCGTACACAGCCCTCGCTACCATCCACCCAGATCACGCACTCGCCACCGCTTTCTTGATTTGGTTCTAGGGTGGCCCGGGGCATTCTCTCGGATAAGGATAAAGCACGACGATCTCCTTCCCAAACACTGGGAATTTGTGGAATTTTTTTGAGGCGGCTTTGGGTGGTCCGGGGCAGAAGATTCATCGGGAAATTTAGGGGTAGCTGTGTTAGGATTTTAACCTTTTCTTTTCAAGGATTCCATAAGAATTATTCTATCGATTTAGTCGATAACTTGATAAATAAACCGGAAACCTGACCAAGTTCCCAGATCAAAGGCGTATTCATCAATGACACTGCCAGAATTATCCATTTTTAAGCCTAAATCTAATTTTAGATCGCTCCAGAAAGCTCTGGCTATTTCTAGGGGGTTAGTCAGGGTGAGCAGTTGGCTGGCTTCTCCCTTGAGGCTTTGAGTGGCATTGAGAAGGGTCAAGGTGTTCGGGAAAGGATGGCGACTGAGGATCAGTATATTCTCTCTGATGCCCTTGGGTTGACTAATTTTCCAATGCCCTTGGCGGTCATTGGGGATGGTGGCCTTGGTTTTGGCGGCCACGACAAAGGGGGCTAATGGACTGGAATTGGTGAAATTATCGGGGTTTTCTGAACGGGAACAGTATAAAAGCGGTTGGCGATCGCTGTCGAGGACAAGGATCAGTGCGTAGAGGGGTTGTTCTTCTTGATTCTCGATTTGATAGCGAATTTCCGCACCGACGGGCAGAATTAAGTCATTTTTAGCGGTATTATTCCCCCTGCTACCCAGGATTTTTTGGGTTTGTACCGTGGAGATATAGGTTTGATCGAGGCTTTCCAGGGTGACGATGACGGCTAAACCGGAGGATTCTTGATTGATCAATAAGTGCCACAATTTGCGGGCCAGCAGGGTTTCTAGTTGCGATTGCAGTCGTTTGATTCCTGATTTAATGGCTTCGTTGGCCGCCCCTAAACTACCGATAATTAGGGAGCCATTGGCAGATAATAACTGATAATTGCCAGTTTCTTCGCCACCAACTCGACTTAAGAGACAATCTACCGTTTGTTCGCCAATGTTAACCACGGCGGCCACATCGGGCAAACTGGCAAAGGTACTGGTGGCATCTACCCGTTCAATCCGGGTTAAGTTACTATCCAAACCGACGATTAAACCAATTTGACTGGGAAAAACCCGCAATTTTTCCTGTAGAATCTGTCCTATTTCTAGGGAGGCGGTTTGTGATAATAACTGGGCTTTGGCTTTTAAACCCTGACGGGAGAGAATTTGTAGGCTGATTTCCTCCCCAGTCGCCTCAATAAAGCTCAAACAGGAGTTAATCCCGTAATTTTCTAGGATTTCTAAGGGCAGGCCGACCAGATTGACTTCTAGGGTGCGTTCATCAATAAGATTTGTAACAATTGCCGCCCCACCCCTTGACGTTTCTAACGCTGTATGATATGGCGGGGCAGAATTATTTTTTTGATTACTGGTCAGGATTGCCGGCTGCTGTTGTTCACTGCTGTGACTAGCGACAAGATTACGGAGATGGGGAAAAGCGATCGCAATTGTCGGACTGGGGCAAGCTTGCCAGAGATACTGGGTGAGATCATAGGTGAATAAGCCAGCATTCGGGCTATTACCGCTCAATTCCAGGGCGATTTGCTCTGGTTTAGCGGCAGCGAGAATAACGCCGTTACTAGGCTTATTTTTGAGGTTAAAACGGGTTTTAATATCGGTAGCGAAAGTTAATTCGGCGGGGTTAAGATCAGTCAGGGTTTCGGGATAGGAACGAACGCGAAGATTACCGAGATAGGGCTGAGGTTGGGGGAGATGACTACTATCAAAAACCAAGCTAAACTTATCCGTAGCTAGACAGCGAGCCATCAGCAGAATATTTTCCTTAAGTAAAGCATTTTCTGCCCCATCAGCAGTAATAAAAACCTCTTTTCCGGCCCCAAGACTGCCATAACCGCTAAAGTGAAAAATTACCACATCCCCCGCCCTGGCTTGGGCGATCAGGTGTTCTAAAAAAGCCGCTTCGATCGCTTCTCGACTGGCTTGTTGTCCCGTTAAAGTTACTATATCAGCATCGTGAAAGCCAAAACGATAACGGAGAAGGTCTTTTTGTAACTCCACATCGGTGAGACAACCGGGCAGCGGCGGAATATTCGCCCCATACTGGTCAATACCGACTAAAAGAGCTAATTTTCGGGGATTAGGGGCGGCGAGAGCAGCCAAATGACGGTTAACTGTCCCTTGACTAATCGCCAAAGTCAGCAACCCCCAACCTGTCTGCTGGATCAATTCTCGCCTAGTTATGTTCATGATCCTTGCATAGCCCGGATTAATTCGGCAGCAACTTCTGGACGGGAGAATTCCGGAGGTGGTAATTCTCCTTTGCGCAGCAGTTCCCGGACTTTCGTTCCCGAAAGGTGGATTCTTTCTTCCGGTAAACTGGGGCTAGTTTTGGTGGTTGCCATTCCCGAAGTGCGGGTACAGTAGAAAGCGTGTTCAAACTTCATCGGTACGATTCCCAATTCCCCCGGCTCGAACTCATCAAAGATATACTGAGCATCGTAGGTTCCGTAGTAGTCGCCGACTCCGGCATGGTCACGACCGACGATAAAATGGGTACAACCGTAGTTTTTACGGATAATAGCGTGAAAAATTGCTTCCCGGGGGCCGGCATAACGCATAGCTGAGGGGTTGATAGCTAGAATAACGCGATCTTGGGGAAAGTATTTATCCATCATGATCTCATAGCAACGCATCCGCACATCGGCCGGCACATCATCGCTTTTGGTAGCGCCGACAAGGGGATGCAAGAATAAACCATCTACCACTTCTAGGGCGCATTTTTGAATATATTCGTGGGCCCGGTGGATGGGATTACGGGTTTGGAAACCGACAATCGTTTTCCAAGCTTTTTCGTGGAACATTTTGCGCGATTGCAGAGGATCGATCTGATATTTGGGAAACTGGGGATGAGGATCGCGCTGAAGTAACCAAATCGGACCTGCGAGGTTAATTTCTCCCTGTTCGTAGAGGACTTTTACACCGGGGTGTTTATGATCGTCGGTACGATAGACGTTAACTGCTTCGTGGGCCTTATTGTAACGGTATTTTTGGGTTAGTTCCAGGACTCCGACAAAGTTGCCTTCGCTGTCATCTAAACGAATCCAGTTGCCTTCTTTGAGGGGATCCGCCACTTCTTCCCTAACGGAAAGAGTCACGGGAATTGCCCAGGGTAAACCATTGATTAGACGCATATCATCGACGACTTTTTCGTAGTCGTCCTGTTCCATAAAGCCTTTGAGGGGACTGAAACCACCAATAGCAATCATAACTAAATCCGAGAGCGCTCGTTCATCTAAGGAAACTCGCGGTAGTTTTTCAGCTAGGGCCAGAAATTCGGCTTTTTCGGCAGCGGTAGCAATACGATTAATTAATTGCCCACCGTGGGGCGCGATTCCTTCGGTCAGTACAGTCATAAAAATTTCTTTACATTGTCACGGTTTATCCTATCAGAAGTTGGTTAAAGCTCTATGGGATTCCAATAAAAAGGCTTGTACTGTTTCAGTACAAGCTCTTACCTTAGATTGAAAAATTTAGATATTAGGCAATTACACTGAAGTTGCTTTGGTTGACTGTGGCCAAATTGGTAAAGGTAGAACTTAAGGTGGCGAGAAGGTTAGCATCTGTACCGAATAGGAGGGTATTAAAAGTATTACTTGTGTACCAGACCTGTACCCCTGCAGCCGTGTCAACACTCAAAATTGCCGCATTAAACAAGGCCCCCGCAAAAAATGCCGCACCAGCGGCACCAGACAGGGAGCTACCTTCACCGTAGCGACTAGCGGCGAGGCTACCGAGAGATAATCCCGTAAAACCAGAAGATCTTAAGTTAATTCGATCAACAGAGACAAAATCAGTGATCAAATCTACTCCTTCAAAACGAGAATCGTAGATGAAAGTGTTAGTCCCTGTTCCTCCAGTGAGAGTATCTGCCCCAAAACCACCCACAAGAGTATCGTTGCCCCCACTAGCACTGATCAGATCATTACCCCCACCACCGTTGAGAATGTTGTTTTGAGAATCGCCAATAATTGTATCATTGCCGCTAGTCCCGATGACATCATCAAAATTGAGAAAAGTCCGATTGATGGTGGGAAAAGGACCAAAAACAGAAGCCGCACCCGTGGAGAGATTGATAGAAAGGGAAGCTCCCGACGCAGCAGTACTGGAATTAATAGTGTTACCGCCCACCAGAGGATCGGCAATAATCGTCTCCATACTGATCGTATCATCGACCCCAGCAAACCTTTTCTCAACGATTCCCGTCGGTTTGACAGTAATCGCTCTTCCTAATCCCCGATAGTCGGCGGTATCATTGCCTGTTCCCCCTTCAAGGGTATCGTTTCCTGTCGTGCCGAAAAAGGAGTCGTTACCCCCATTTCCTCGCAAACGATTATTTTGACTATCACCTCTAATCAAGTCATTTTGATTAGTTCCCGAGACATCATCGAAGTTGAGAAAAGTCCGATTGATGGTAGGAAACAGACCAAAAACAGAAGCCGCACCCGTGGAGAGATTGATAGAAAGGGAAGCTCCCAACGAAGCAGTGCTGGAATCAATAGTGTTACCACCCACCAGAGGATCGGCAATAATCGTCTCCATACTGATCGTATCATCGACCCCAGCAAACCTTTTCTCAACGATTCCCGTCGGTTTGACAGTAATCGCTCTTCCTAATCCCCGATAGTCGGCGGTATCATTGCCTGTTCCCCCTTCAAGGGTATCGTTTCCTGTCGTGCCGAAAAAGGAGTCGTTACCCCCATTTCCTCGCAAACGATTATTTTGACTATCACCTCTAATCAAGTCATTTTGATTAGTTCCCGAGACATCATCGAAGTTGTTAACAGTAAAGTTTAAAGTACCAAGAAAAGGAACATTTCTGACGGTTAAACGGGAGGTACTGAGATCAACATCGATAAATGAGGGGGCAGCGGCCGTGGAAGCATCGATTAAATTATTACTAGCAAAAGGATTGGCAATAATTCTTTCAACAGAAGTCAGTTGATCACTGCCGAGACTACCTTTCAAGATTCCGCCAGTAGGCAAAATAGTAATACTCTGTGGAGCGGCAAAAAAGGTGCGAAGATTGCTGTAGTCAGCAGTGTCAAAACCACTACCGCCATTAAATCTGTCGTTGCCGTTACTACCGACAAAAGTATCGTTAAAAATGGTTCCGAAAATGTTGTCGTTAAATATAGTTCCAAAGAAAACTGCCATTAGTTACAAACCTCCAATTTGGTCTTTTCAAGAAAGTGTGCAGTCAATAGTTATAACCATTGACCAAGCTTTTTACAGCATTTTTGGTTAGGGAAAAATTTGCTGATGTTTTACCTTAGCCCTTAGGCAATATCACAACGCCTAAAAAATAGCAATCAAAAGGAATGCCGTAGGGTTACGTTAAGTAGTTTTCTTAGTCAGTAGTTAGGGGATGAGTCAAAACAACTTAGGACAAATTCTTTCGCCTTCTCGATGAATGCTAAGAAATACTAACTTAATATTGTATTTAGTTTTAGGATGTAAACTTATGTTAAGTTGTGTTTCAAATGTTGTCAAACTCTATATAAAGTTTAAATAAGCGGTTTATCGGGGGAAAATTGTTGAACTCGGTTTTTATGTCCAGAATCGTACTTGCCACTGCTAATATCGTTGATTATCATTAGCAAGGAAGAATCCGGTTACTGCGACGATCTGCTGAAGGCTCAATAGCTACTGACTGGAAGCCTGATATCACGCCGAAGTCTCACCGTCGAAGCCGTTTGCTTATCCTGATAAGTAGCCTATACTCAACGAATTTAGTATAATTTACCCGCTAATAGTCCCAGGTCACTCGATCGCATCCATGTTCCCGTCTATCCCCAAACTCCCCAACCCTTAATCAAGGGGTTAAGTCCGGCGATGATTTTCCAGTCGGAACAGTTTACAATAATATTTGTAAAGAATTGTAAATAATTATGAGCGAAAAAGTTGTCCTGATTGTTGGCGCTACGGGGGGTATCGGTGCCGCTTTAGCGCGTAAACTAGCTGTTAATGGTCATAAACTCGTATTAGTAGCCAGAAATGCCGATAATTTATCTAATTTAGCTGGTGAGTTGTCTTGTCCCTCGTTAATTGTACCGACGGATATCACTAATCCGACTCAGGTGGAAACTTTGATGGCAAAAATTGTCTCCCATTACGGCCGGTTGGATGTGTTGGTTAATGCGGCCGGGGCCGGTGTGATGAAACAATATAATAAAATCACGCCGGAAGATTTAGATAAAATGCTCGACCTCAATCTGAAGGGGAGTTTTTATACCTGTCAGGCTGCGGCTAATGTGATGAAGGAAAATAAGGCCGGTCATATCTGTAATGTGGTGGGAATTTTGGGTAAGCATTCTATGGCTATGGCTGCCGCTTATTGTGCTTCTAAGTACGGGGTGGTCGGTTTTAGTAAATGTTTGGCCGATGAGTTAAAACGCTATGGTATTAAAATGACTTTATTCTATTTTGGTGGTGTCGATACTCCTTTTTGGGATCAGGTGAGTTTAAAAGTTGATCGCACTAAAATGTTAACCGCTCAAACCGCCGCCGATGCTATCTATTTTGCCATGAATGCTGAACCCCAAGCCGTCCCCATGGAAATTAATATTCAACCCGATAGTCATCTCTTTTTTTAGTCGTCAACTTTTTCAGTTATCAGTTATCAGTTATCAGTGTTCAGATTTAAGTTGTCAGTGAATAGCATTAAGTGGCAAGTTCGGAGTTTTATTTTCACTGTTTACTGCTCACTGAAAAACACCCTTTTTTTTGACTTTATCTATGTTTGTTGATCATATTCATTTTTATGTAGAATCGGCTAAAAAATGGCGAGATTGGTTTGTGGGGGTGATGGATTTTCAGGCGATCGCTAGTTTAGTTAATCTCCACACGCACACGGAAATAGTTGGCAATGGAATCCAAAAAGATAAAACTAAACAGATTATTTTTATCTTATCTTCTCCCTTAAATTCCCTTAGTCCCGTGGCGGAATTTTTAAGTAAATATCCTGAAGGTGTGGTGGATGTAGCTTTTCAAGTGGAGGATTTAGACAGTTTAGCTAGGAAAATTAAACAGGATATTTTTATTCAGGAAACTGTTTTGGCTAGGGGTAAGATAAAAAGCTGTCAAATCTCTAGCATTGCTGATCTCAAACATACGTTAATTGAAAGACAGGGAATCACGCCAATTTTAGCCGATCCTAATCTGATTGAGTATGATAGTAGGGAACAAGATAATCAGGATATTCTGGCAATTGATCACTTAGTTTTAAATGTTTTTCAGGGGAATTTAGAGTTAACAGCCAATTGGTACGAGGAAAATTTAGGCTTTAAAAAAAGGCAAACTTTTACTATTAAAACGGAGCGTTCTGGTCTTTATTCGCAGGTACTTGTTCACCCTGAAACTGAATTAAAATTACCGATTAATGAGCCAGACAGTAACAGTTCTCAAATTCAAGAATTTTTGGATATTAATCAAAAATCTGGCATTCAACACATTGCTTTAAAAACAGAAAATATTTTAAGATTAACTCAAAAATTAAAAGAAAGAAAAGTAGAATTTTTATCAGTTCCCAACAGTTATTATCAGCAAATTAGCTATCAAAAAACAGATTTTAATATTGCTGATTGGGAATGGTTAGAAATTAAAAAACAGGAAATTCTCATCGATTTTGAACAAAATAGTCATTCCCTCCCAGAAAAGCCGACTTTACTGCAAATTTTCACTAAACCAATTTTTTCCCAGCCGACTTTCTTTTTTGAATTAATCGAGCGACGTCATGCCGCTAGAGGTTTTGGAGAAGGCAACTTCCGGGCTTTATTTGAAGCGATCGAACGGGAACAAATACAGCGAGGAACTTTAGATTAGAGTCAGAAAAGCGAGCATTTTTCCCGTCAGACTATGGACGATGACGTAATTCAATCACATCTTTTTTGATCGTGACATCATAGGAACCAAAAAAGGTTTGTCCCAAGAGTCCTAATCCTTCCATTTGGGGAGAAATACCAACAATCTGATTAGATAAAGCCACCTGACCAACTTTAACAGAATTAATGCGACCAAGATACACAGTAACGACACCGCCGGCGGTATGAGCGAGTACTTCCTTTTCCCGTTTGACTTTCATCGCTTTCGCCATGGCATCGGTGAGGACGATGCCACTAGCACCTGTATCAAAAAGCATTTCATAATAGTGACGGTTATTAAAAACTACCATCACCGTGGGAATGCCGTTAACCCGGCGTTGAATCGGTAGCTGATAAACTTGCGGGGAATTTTTCCTATTTCTGGATGAACTGCCACAGAGACGGCTAAGATCTATGTGTTGTCCATCTGCTCTTTGGAGAAAGCATTCCGATTGAGCGAGAGTCGTAGGGGTGAAGGGAAATAACAGCAGAGTGCTGGCTAATGCGATCGCAGAAATAGACCTATTCATGGGTTTAACATCGAGAAGACCGACTCGGAAAAGAACGCTTCTAGCCCTATAATTCCCCAAAAATGCGGGAAAATAACAGGGGTTTAACCCGGAGGCCAAGACATTGAGCGATCACCTAAGAGATGGACATGAAGATGATCGACGGTTTGACCCCCATGTTCCCCATTATTGATCACCACTCGATAACCTTGACTTAATTTAGCTTCGGCGGCCACTTTTTTAACAGTTAGTAACAAATGTCCCAATAAATCTCGATCGCTTTCGCTGGCTTCCTCTAGTTTCGGAATCGGTTTTTTGGGGATAATGAGGATATGGGTGGGTGCTTGGGGATTAACATCTCGAAAAGCGAGAACTAGATCATCTTCATAGACGATCGAGGCGGGAATTTCTTTCCGGATAATTTTGCTAAAAATAGTCTCGCTCATAGACAAATTGCCTTTTTTTTCAACTATACCATTAAGCTCTCAGCTTTTCTGGCTAGGTTATCCCGAGAAATAGGCTGATTTTCAGGGTAAATTCCCAGATAAAATCATTTTTATGCGGAAAACTAGCCTAACATCCTGTTTCATTTTCCTAAGAACTCACTTTATTTTTACTTGAGCCAAAATGTTAGCAAGGGTTTGGAGTGCGGCAATTATCGGCATCGATGCCATTAAAATCGGGGTAGAGGTGGATGTATCGGGGGGATTGCCCGGAATTGCCGTGGTGGGTTTACCCGATACCGCTGTGCAGGAGTCGAAAGAAAGGGTAAAAGCTTCCCTAAAAAATGCCGGATTTGCCTTTCCCATCCGCAAAATTGTCATCAATTTAAGTCCCGCCGATATCCGCAAAGAGGGGCCAATTTATGATTTACCGATTAGTATCGGCATTTTAGGGGCTTCCGAACAGGTAGAAGCCGATTTATTGGGGGATTTTCTCTTTTTAGGCGAATTATCCCTCGATGGTAGTTTGCGTGCCGTGGCGGGGGTTTTACCCATTGCTGCCGCTGCCGAAAAAATGGGGATCAAGGGTTTAGTGGTTCCCGCCGATAATGCCAAAGAAGCGGCCGTGGTCAAAGGCGTACAAGTGTATGGGTTTCGTCATCTATCGGAAGTGGTAAATTTCTTAAATGAACCCGATCGCCATTCACCGATGACTTTTAACGCTGCCGAGGAATTTGGGCGATCGCGAGTAAATCTCCCCGATCTCAAGGATGTTAAAGGTCAAGCCATTGGCCGTCGGGCCCTGGAAATTGCCGCAGCTGGAGGTCATAACCTAATTTTTGTCGGGCCACCGGGCAGCGGTAAAACCATGTTAGCGCGACGTTTACCCGGTATTCTGCCCCAGCTTACCTTTGCCGAATCCC